>Ga0182742_1005563_pt1 | contig 10537 bp, 7 predicted proteins | sample eDN5th37CBELigMG_FD_128880 | JGI IMG/M metagenome (GOLD analysis project Ga0182742, IMG submission 128880) | Enriched Miracle-Growth compost microbial communities from Emeryville, California, USA - eDNA 5th pass 37_C BE-Lig MG (version 2)... ... | reverse complement strand
AGGGCTAATAAGCTGTTTAAAAGCTACCCGGCAGGCTGAGATCGTTTGAGCCAATCCACAGTTCGTCATTCCTCTAACTTGTTCACTCGAGCCAGTGAGATCGATTGTGATATTTTCCCCTTCAACGGTAACTTTCACCTTTACATCTACAGGTCCATCGGAAACTCCGTCATTGTCCAAATAACCTTCCGCCTCATAAACTCCATCAGCAATACTTGCAATCATTTCGCGGTCTAAAAGTTCAGATTGCTTGAAAATATCACGAATGGAGCGGTTTACTTTTTCTAAACCGAATCGGCTGACAATCTCATGAAAACGTTTCTCACCCGTACGGCAAGCAGCAATTTGAGCATTAAGATCCCCAAGTGCAGCATCGCGAAAACGGCTATTAGAAATAATAAGATTAATAACATCTTTTCGAGCCTGACCAGCATCATAGATTTTTGTAGGCGGAATCCGTACTCCTTCCTGATAGATCTCCGTAGCATCCATGGAGAAACCTGGATCCTGTGCACCTACATCAAGCCAGTGGGCGCGATTCGCGGTGAAACCGATTAGTTCATCCTCATAAAAAACTGGTGAAATGACGGTAATATCGTTTAGATGTGTACCAGTTAGATAAGAATCATTCATGATATAGACATCACCAGGCAGATAATTTTCAACACCTCCGATTGAAACCGTAACGATTTTTATACATTCATCCAAATTTCCCAGAAAAATTGGAAGTCCTGCTGATTGACCTAGCAATTCTGCGTTTCTATTAAAAATACCGACGCTGCAATCCTTCATTTCATAGATGATCGGAGAAAAGGAACTTCTTGCTAGACTGGCATTCATTTCATGTGCAGCCGAAATGAATGCATTCCGAATGATTTCCGTTGTAATGGGATTCTCTAAAAATTGACCTGATTTCACTGCCGTATTAACATCCATATATTTATACTTCCTCCTTTGTAATTTCAAGGTTTCCTAACCGATCAACCTCGATTCTATATCCCCCAGGGATCACGGTGGTCGTTCTTGGATCTTCTACAATCACTGGACCAAAAAATTCATGCCCATATTGCAAATGAGCTGTCGTAAGGACTGGAGTAATTTTTTCCTGCCCATTCCAGATAACTTGTTTGTTCTTTCTGATCACGATATCTGTATCGGTTTTAGATATGGTATCACTTTCTCTATCATTCTCTTTTTCTAGCTTTCCATAGCCAGTGATACGTAAATTTACTGCCTCGATGATTCCATCAGGATTACTATGGCCATAGATTTTCCCATGCATCTCATGGAAGAGATCGGCTAGCTGATCCATCGCCTGGTGATCATTGATATCAACATTTAAAGGAACATTGACGGTATATTCCTGGCCAACATAGCGAATATCAATGGTACGTTGGAACGACATATCTTCCTTTTTCACTTTTTGCTGCGCTAAAATGTTAATGGTTTCTTGCTCCATTTCATTGTAAAGATCGCTCATTGTTTTTTTATCGCTTCGATCCAAAACAGACACAAACGTTCTGACTGCATCATGTCGTATATCTGTCTGAAGCATGCCCCAAGCCGAGAACGTTCCAGCTACGGTTGGTACCAGGATTTTCTTAATCCCAAGTAGATCGGCGATTAATACGGCATGCATCGGACCTGCTCCACCAAATGCCACAAGCGCGAAATCACGTGGGTCAATCCCCTTACTTACCGTTAAAGTCCGAATCGCGTCCGCCATTTTTGCATTGGCGATATCACAAATCCCTTCTGCTGTTTCATATACTCCTAAACCTAGTTCGTCAGCAATTTTCTTAACCGCTTCGTAGGCAGCATCTCGGTCTAACTTCATGTTACCGCCAAGGAACCCTTCCTCATCCAGACGACCCAACACCAGGTTGGCGTCCGTTACGGTTGCTTGAGTTCCTCCATTTCCATAGCAGGCAGGACCTGGGTCGGCTCCAGCACTTTTCGGACCTACACGTAATCCACCGCCCTCAATCCAGGCAATGGAACCACCACCTGCGCCAATGGTGTGAATGTTTACCATTGGTGTAAGGATCGGAAATTCTTCTAAACTGGTTTCAGACGTGACATCAGGCTCTCCATCAATGACCAGACTTACATCAAAACTTGTTCCACCCATGTCGACACAAATTAAATTCTTATAGTCTGTCAGTTTACCGAGGCTAATACTTCCGATTGCTCCCCCAACAGGACCAGACATAAGCGTTTGGATTGGCATTTTTTTCGCAACTCCTGATGTCATTACGCCACCATTGGATTGCATAATATATAAGTCTCCTTCTAACCCTTCTTGCCCCGTTCTCTCTTCCAGACTAGCAAGATAGTTTTCCACAATCGGTGCTACATATGCATTAATCACCGTCGTACTAGTACGTTCATACTCCCGCCATTCACGAGCAATTTCATGAGAGAGCGATACTGAAATATGAGGTGCTTTTTGTTTAATAAACTCTTTTACTTTTGCTTCATTTTCCGGATTTTTGTATGCGTGCAATAGACTTACCGAAACAGAGTTAAATCCTTTTTCAATAATGTCCTTGACGACTTGATCCAAATGATTAAAGTCTAGATTTGTCTCGACTGTTCCATCCGCTAATACTCTTTCCCTTACCTCAAAAACATTGCGGCGCTTAACCAGTGGCTCTGGTTTTCTGTATGTAATGCTATACATATCAGGACGATTCGCACGGCCAATTTCATAAATATCCCTAAATCCTTCTGTGACCAGTAATGCTACATTTGATCCTTTTCGTTCGAGAAAAGCATTAAGCCCTGCCGTTGTTCCATGTACGAAGTAATCAATTTCACCAAAGTCATCAACCAGATTTTTCATCCCAGCTAATACACCATCTGACAAATTTCTTGGAGTGGTTAATATTTTCTCAGTTTGATATTTTGCTTCCTTCTTGTCATATAGTACTAAGTCCGTAAATGTTCCCCCGATATCAATCCCCAAACGATAACGCGCCACAAATACCGTCTCCTTTTTCATGCTATATTATTTTATTTTGTTCATATTCTCTTGATCTATTACCTAATCTCACTGTTCCACCGCTTCTACCTTGCCAGTATGAATGAAATCCTTAGTAAGAATATTCAGTCTTTCACAACCGTGATCTGTTACAAAAACTATATCCTCGATTCTAACACCAAACTTACCACTTAAATAAATTCCTGGCTCTATACTAATAACCATACCCTCTTCCAAAAGAGTCTCGTTATTAGAAGTTACAAATGGTTCTTCATGAACCTCGATTCCTAAGCCATGGCCTGTTCGATGGGTAAAATAGTCCCCATATCCTGCTTGACTGATAATATCTCTTGCAGCCTTATCAATTTCCTTTAAAGGCACCCCTGGTTTCACTGCCCTAACAGCTGCTTCCTGTGCTTGTTTCACAATTTCATAGACTTTCAACTTTTCTTCTGTAGGTTCTCCTCCTACTAATACTGTTCGGGTCATATCTGAACAATAGTGGTCTTTAATTCCTCCCATATCTATGACAACCATATCTCCAGCCGCAATCGGAGTGTCATCTGATTGATGATGTGGGATTGCTCCGTTTTTCCCGGTACCCACGATCGGATTAAAGGACAGTGTATCAACTCCTTCCAATGCAAAAAGGCGCTTAATTTCATCCGCTACTTCTTTTTCGGTAAGACCTGGTCGAATGTAGTCAATCACTTGTTGCAAGACTTTATCTGCAATTGCTCCTGATTTCTTTAGTAATTCGAATTCTTGCGCGTCTTTACTTAGTCTTGATTTCCCTATTACTTGTGTACTTTCTACAAACGATAAATGATTTTTCAATTGTAAAAGCCTAAGTAGATTTTGGCTCGGCCATTGGTTATCAATAGATACTGTTCCGTTTTGCGGCAGAATACTGGCCAATAATTCCACCGAATTCTCCCCATCTTTCCAAAAAGCGTTTTCGAAAAGTCCGTTTAACGGGACTTCTTCTTTTGACATTTCATGGACAATCATGGTTGGCTTCCCGGCTTTAGGAATGACAATTGCCTGAAGTCTCTCATGGGAATCCAGCCATGTCCCACTAAAATAGAAAAAATTTGGTGGTGAGGTCACTACAACAGCCTCTAGGTTTAATGAATCTAATTGTTTTTGTACTTTAAAGATACGATTTTGATATGTCATGATACCCTCCTCAAATTGCAGTTAAAAATTTCATAGATAGAAAGCCCTGCTTTTTTAAAAAAATGCAAGGCTTTCTAACTGATCCGTTCTTTATGTGAATGTTCTGATATTTTTTGATATGGTTATCTATTGACTAGCACCCAAATAAGTTCGCAATCTTCTTGGCCGTCGTTAAGGGCCCAATGTTCTTCGCCATGAGGAATGAAGGTAGCTTGCCCCGCCGAAACCCGATATTCTGTTCCGCCGCTCATGGTTAAAATAGAACCTTTTAAGAAAATAGCGTATTCATCTTGTTCATGTGAACCCGATCCTTTGAGTGGAATCCGGGCACCTGCTGGAATGGAAACCGTCCCCATTGAAGTGCGGGCTCCCTCAGTGATAGATTCATCAAATATTTTTTTCATTGTTATTCCTGGACGGTCTTCCTTAGCTACATCCTTTATGGTGATAACTTTCATCTATTTCGCCTCCTTTGCAAGACGTTCCGGGCATAGTTGTACTACTTCTAACGTTGATGCATCAATGATTACGCCATAATCATTCTTTGCTTGCTCGACGGTAATATACTCATTTTTCACATCGCTGACTACCTTCTCAACCGGTCGTTTCAGAGGGTTACCATATCCACCGCCCGTCGCCGTTACAAGCCGGACAACTTCATTTTTATTTAATGGATATTGATTATACTTACCAAATGGTCCGGCAACTTCTCCGTTGGCTTTTACAATTTCAAAATAATTATTAGAACCGTCTTTTCCTTCTTCTGCTCCCCATACATCATATTTATGACGGCCGAAGGATCCGGTAAATACTTGATTATCAGTTAGAGCACGATAAGAACGGATCACACCGTGGCCACCGCGGTACTCACCTGCACCAGCTCCATCAGAAGAGAGGCTATACTCATCAACTAAAACACCATTTCTTGTTTCGCATACTTCTACTGGAATATTGAACGTTTCCCCATCAAGGATACAGAATTGACCAGATGCTCCATCCGCGCCTTGGGCTCCTCCCCATCCACCAACAGATGGTTCAACAATTAGGAAACGCTCGTCCGTATCTGGATGTTTACCTGAAAGTATCGCTACACACACGGATAAAAAGTGGCCTGCAGATAAACGTTCCGGAACAACAGGTGCTAATGCTTTCCAAATTAAGTCCGTTCCAAATAACATCGATTCCCAATACATTGAAACTGGGGCCGGGCGCATGGCATTAAAAATTGAGCCTTCGTCGGTAATCACATGAAGCGGGCGGAAGGATCCGTCATTTACATCTTTAGAAGGATTGGTTACGGCAAGATAAACCGTACGGACAGCTGAAACTAAACCAGTATAAGTAGTATTAATTGAACCCGTCACTTGTGGATGACTGCCACGGAAGTCACAAATAAACTGATTGTCAGTGATCGTCACCTTCACCTGTACTCGGAAAGGACCTTCTTCAATACCATCATCATCAATATAATCGACAGCTTCATACGTACCCTTAGGTATTTCTATTAATGCTTTAAGGGCTAATTGTTCACCATGCTCCAAAAGATAATTAATGGAGTTAAGCACCGTCTCTTTCGTATACTTATCACACAATTCTTGGACTCGGCGTTCTCCAGTTTTTAACGCCGCTACCTGTGCCCACATATCCCCTAATGAAAGATCCGGAAAGCGGACATTTGCAGCAATAATATCGACTACAGCCTGATTCAATTTCCCTTCATCAAATAATTTTATACACGGGAATTGCAGACCTTCTTGATAGATTTCAGTCGAATCGGTCGACATGGAGCCAGCGTCTTTTCCACCTACCTCTGTCCAGTGCGCTTTGTTTGCGGAAAAAGCAATTAACTCTCCTTCATAAAAGATTGGCATAACCAATCCAACATCACATAAATGGGAGCCGCCCCCGCCATATGGATCATTAATCAAAATGATGTCCCCGGGTTTTAAATCACCTGGTTTATTGTATCTTTGAACAGTTTCTCGTACCATGAAAGAAAGCATCCCAATAAATCCAGTTACTCCATTCCCTTGGGTTAGCAATTGGCCTTTAGAATCCATAAGCCCGCTCGCATAATCCAAAACTTCATATATAATTGGACTCATTGAAGTACGCGCTAAGGCATAAAACATTTCTTCGCCAATCGCAACTAATGAATCTTTAACAATATCTAATGTAAAAGGATCTACTTTTGGTGCAACTGTATTCGCCATCGCATTATACCCCCGTCTCAATGATTAAATTTCCATAAACATCAACAGTGACCGATTGTCCAGGGTACACAACGGTTGAGGCAGATGACTCTTCAACAATTGCCGGCCCTTCAATAGCCGCATCTGATGTTAGCAATGCTCGATTATATACCTTAGTGTCAATCCAACCATGTTCTTCAAATAATACCGGTCTTACTTCTTTTAATGCACTCTCTAAAGATATACCTCTATTTTCTAATTTTGCTAATTCAGGCTTTTTAACAGAGCCAAAAGCAATTAAGTGCAGGTTAACAATTTCAGTTGGTGACTCTTCTAACTTGAATGTATATAATTGCTCATGTGTCTCATGGAACTTCTGAATCACTAGCTCCATAGTTTCTTCTGTTAATTCTCCGTTAGGAACATGAACTTTAACAGTATGCTCTTGACCGGCATAGCGTAAGTCTACAAAACGAGTAAAAATAACGTTTTCCCTTATCACACCTTCTTGTTCATATTGAGATACGGCGTTGGTTTCTTGTTTTTGCAGGGTTTCATTTAGTTCATAATAATCAATGCCTTCAACCCGGCGAATAAACGTTTGGATGTAATCATGACGCAAATCTGTCATAAGCATTCCCCACGCCGAGAACACAGAAGTTGCCACCGGAACTATCACCTTTCTTACCCCAAGTTCTTTCGCAAGTGCTGGAGCATGCATTGAACCTCCGCCGCCAAATGCTACTAAAGCGAAATCACGAGGATCATATCCTTTACGGACTGATATCAGCTTTAATGCGTTAAGCATATTGGAATTGGCAATTCGGATGATTCCAAGAGCTGCTTCGTCAACCGATGTACCAAAATGGTTAGCGATTCTTTCTTGGATCACGTTTCTTACGCTCTCCATATCCACCTGATTGTCGAAATTTTTCGGTGAAAGTCGTCCAACCACTAGGTTTGCATCAGTTGTAGTTGGTTCAGTTCCGCCTTTTCCATATGCAACAGGACCAGGCAAAGCTCCTGCTGATTGCGGGCCAACCCTTAAAGATCCTCCTGCATCAATCCAGGCAATGGAACCGCCGCCGTTACCAATTTCAACAATATCCACAACTGGAACTTTTATTGGATAACCTGCTGTCCTGTCTGTGCGTTCAATATTATACTCAGTCGTTACCTTTACTTCACCGCCGTCGATTAATGAACATTTCGCTGTAGTTCCCCCAATGTCAAAGGCGATGATATTTTCTTCACCAAGGATTTTCCCTAAGATAGCTGCTCCATAAATTCCGGCAACCGGACCTGACTCTACCATATTAATCGGCGTTTGCTTCGATTGCTCAAATGTGGTCGTACCGCCATTTGATTGCATTATATATTTGTTAGCTTGATTGCCAACTTTATTTAATTTATTTTCGAGACGATCAACATAAGAGGAAGCAATAGGTTTAACATATGAGTTTAATACCGTTGTACTTGTACGCTCATATTCCCTCCACTCTCTTGTTACTTCGTGAGAAGCCGTCACCGCAACTTCAGGCCATAATGCTTTGATAAGCTCTACTGTTTCTATTTCATGGATTGGATTGCTATAGGAATGCAGGTAAGAAACAGCAATGGCTTCTACATTTTCTTTCTTAAAGTAATGAACAATTTCTTCTATTTGTTTTGTATTTAGACCTTGGATAACTTCCCCTTTGTAATTCAAACGTTCTTCTACTTCTCTTCGCAAATAACGAGGAACAAAAGGTTCAGGTTTTTTATATTGGATATTGAAAAGATCTGGACGATTTCCACGTGCTATCTCTAGCACATCTCGGAATCCCTTTGTCGTGATTAAGCCCGTCTTAACACCTTTTCTTTCAGTTAACGCATTTATAATGACCGTCGTTCCGTGAATAAAAGTTTCTAGCTGCTCCATATTGATTCCGCTTACATGAATAACATCCAAAACCCCTTGTTCAAAATTTGGTGGAGTTGTGTGACTTTTCGCAACTCCAATTTTCCCTTGCTCATCGACAAAAACTAAATCAGTAAACGTTCCGCCTATGTCTGTTGCTACTCTCATGATCTAACCACCATTCTTAAAAATTGATTTTTATATAATTCCAGTCATTTAAAAAATGACTGGCGTTACAAAACAGAATACTTTTGCATCTTGATCAAGAGGATTCGTCATGGAATGCGGGACCGTTGATGGGAAGTGAATGGAATCTCCCGGTTTTAAGATGTATTCCTTTCCTTCAACATTCACAATCACAGCACCCTCAAGGATGTAATAAAATTCCTCACCTGGGTGGGTCACAACTTTCTCTTTCGGCTCACCTGGTGGAAAAGTCACTAACATAGGTTCAACTGACCTTCCTGGAAACTCCCCGCCGAGCCGGGTATAAATTGCACCTGAACCCTCAATTCTAAATGGTTTTTGTTCTGATACCTTTACTTTGTAGTTGTTATTAGAGAAATCTTCAAAAAAATAGGTGATAGGAACATCGATTGCATCCGCTATCTTTTTCAAAGAGGTTATAGCAATTGAAGATGCAGCACGTTCAACTTGAGATAAAAAACTGACAGATAGACCTGTTTTTTCACTTAGATCCTTCAGTGTGAGTTTTTTTTCCAGCCGTAACTCTCTGATTTTCTTTGAAACTTCTTCTTCCATTTCAGTACCTCCAGGGTGTAATCATTTCTATATATCGTAATTTTTTAAGTATTACTGTACTTATTTTCATATTACCATATTTTTTAGAAAATTAATAGTATTTAAAAAATACTGTCATAATAAAAATAAAAAACCTGTACCGGTGAAAAATAATTCAATAGGATACAGGTTTACTATTTAAGATGGGTGCTTAATTAACCTTATTTTGAAAAGAATCCTTTAAGGGCAAATGCTACGTTTTGCGGTCTTTCTGCCAATCGACGCATGAAGTAACCAAACCAGTCGTCACCAAATGGGATATAAACACGCATTCTGTAGCCCTCTTTTACTAGGCTGAGCTGCATTTCTGTTCTAAAACCATATAGCATTTGAAATTCTAATTGTTCGGGTGAAATTTTATTTTCTTTCGTAAATTCTTTTACTTTGGCAATGATGTTGTGGTCATGCGTAGCAATGGCGGTATAAGTGCCGCTCAACAGATGCTCTTTGATAATCTTCATATAATTTTCATCAATCTCTGTTTTATCCTGTATTGCCACTTCGGGAGATTCCTTATAAGCACCCTTTACAAGACGAAGAGGAATTCCTCTTAAATCTTTAACATCCTGTTCGGCTCGATATAAATAGGCTTGAATCACGGTTCCCACATTATTATAGTCATGACGAAGTTCTCTTAAGATATCTAACGTAACTTGGCAATGAGAATGATCTTCCATATCAATTCTGACAAAATTCTTCGTTTTTTTAGCTGTTTCTAGTATTCGACGCATGTTAGCCAAGCAAAATTCTTTATCAATATCCAGTCCAAGCTGGGTCATTTTAACGGATAAATTGCTATTTACTCCAGATTTAGAGATAGCTTCCAATGTTCTTACATTGTATTCCGTGGCTTCAAGTGCTTCCTCTCTGCTCGTAACAAACTCTCCTAAATGATCGAGAGTACACACTAACCCTTTTTCATTAAGTTTTTTAACAGTGTCAATCGCGCTCTCGATAGTAACCCCCGCCACCACTTGAGAAGCACCAAACCGTAATCCCCATTTTTTTGCTGCTTTATTTAATGATTTGTTTTGTGAAGCGTGAAGAAAAATATTTTTCGAAACTTCTGCAATCATTTCCTATCCTCCCAAGATTTTGGTTAACGACTTTTTTAAATCAAACGTTCGCTTATTGTTTTTGCTTGCATATGCAAAATGAGATAGTCAGGGCCTCCAGCTTTTGAGTCCGTTCCCGACATATTAAATCCGCCGAATGGCTGATAGCCAACGATCGCTCCTGTACATCCGCGATTGAAATAAAGATTTCCAACATGGAATTCGTTTTTTGCACGATCAATGTGTTCACGATTGTTTGAAACCAGTGCACCCGTTAATCCGTATTCGGTGTTATTCGCAATCTCCATCATATGGTCAAAGTCGCGAGCTTTACAGAAAGCCAAAACAGGGCCAAAAATTTCTTCCTGCATTAACCGTGCTTTTTCGTCGACATCGGCAAAAATAGTAGGCTCAATATAGTAACCTT
>Ga0182742_1005562_pt1 | contig 10538 bp, 10 predicted proteins | sample eDN5th37CBELigMG_FD_128880 | JGI IMG/M metagenome (GOLD analysis project Ga0182742, IMG submission 128880) | Enriched Miracle-Growth compost microbial communities from Emeryville, California, USA - eDNA 5th pass 37_C BE-Lig MG (version 2)... ... | reverse complement strand
GGACGGGGGGCGACAAGCCAGTAGGCGCGCCGGCTCTCCTCCGGCTCCCCTTCTGCGACGAGTCGACCATCGGCCAAGGCCTCCTCAACCAGCGCCAGAGGCATGGTCGCGCGGCCCAACCCCGCGAGCGCGGAACTTAGCGCCTGCCCGGCATTGCCGACCTGCAGCAGAACCTCCTCCTGCGTCCCGTCCGGAATGGAAAAGCCGGGCCATGAGATCCAGCCGGCCGCCTCCTTCGCCTCCAGCAGTGCAGGAGTGGCGACCGTCACCTTGCGTCCCGATGCGAGCTGAATTCCCTCCAACTCCCCCGGCCCCTCCACCAGGCGGATTGCGACATCCAGGTTCGCCTCGGTAAAGTCGGCATCCTCGTCTGCGATCAACTGGTAGCGGACCTGCGGGTTTGCTTGCCGGAACGAAGCGAGCCGCGGGGCAAGCCATTGAGCATAGAATTCGCGCGGTACGGCAATCGTATAGGAATGGCTGGATTGACCAGCCTGCATGGCCTGCACGCTTTCCTCAAAGCGAAGAAAGCCTTCACGCAACGGCTCCAGTCCAGCCTGTGCTTCGTCCGTCAGCTCCAATCCGCGCGAGGTACGGCGGAAAAGGACCACACCGAGCACATCCTCCAGTGCGCGGATCTGCTGGCCGACGGCGGCGGGTGTCACCGCCAACTCGTCTGCCGCACGCGTGAAGGATAGGTGCCGGGCGGCGGCATCGAAAACGCGCAGAGCGTTCAGCGGCAGGTGCGTGCGCTTCATGGAGCGAGGGCTCTATTGCGCGCGAGCCGAGGCGGCAAGGCGGGCGCAGACATCGACGTGGTTTGCTTCGTCTCTGCCCATCACGAGCAACCTCTCCGGACTAGATCGTGGTCGCCGGTGCCGCGAGCGGGAAATAAGGGATCGCCACTTCGAACAATGTCCCGTCGGCCCTGGCGAAGGTGTAGTGACCCTCCATGGAGCCCTGCCGCGTGGTCAACTCGCAGCCGGAGACATAATCATGGGTTCCACCAGGCTCGAGCACCGGCGTCTCTCCGACAACGCCTTCCCCATCCACGAGGTTCACCATTCCACGCGAGTCGGTGATGCGCCAATGGCGCGTGCGCAGCTGCACCTGATCCTCGCGTCCGTTTTCGAGGCGGATGTGATAAACCCAGAACCAACGCCCCGCCTCAATCCGCGACTGGTCGGGCATGAAGTTGACCGCCACGCGAACAGTGATGCCGTCGGTAATCGCGGCGTGCTGGAAAAAGCTTGAGAGAACGTCCTGCATTGCGCCTTCAGCGTAGACGCTTTGCAAAAGCGGGCAAGACCTTAGCGCCAGGCGGAGCGAGGGAGCGCCAGAGCATTCCTCCAGCTCGGCAGCCTCAGTCGCCCATCGGGCAAATCGGGGTGACCAACACCCGCTCATCGGCTCTCAGCAGCCAGTTCAAACCTTGCGGCTTGTAGTCCAGCGTAACCTCCGCACCCAGGTTGTGCCGCGGAACGTCGCGGATGAGCGTCGTGCCAAATCCCTGTCGCGACGGTTCCACCACAGGGGGGCCATCACTCTCACGCCACCAGATTTCGAAGAGGGTGCAATCCGGTGCGCAGTCCCATCCGATCTCCACATGGCCGCCCTTTGCCGAAAGCGCTCCATATTTGAGCGAGTTCGTCGCCAGTTCGTGCAGCGCCATGCCCACGACCTCCGCCGCCCGCGGCACGAGGGAGCACTCGAGTCCCTGCGCCGTGAGATCGCCCGGCGCGCCCTCCACAAAGGCCAGCTGTTCCCGAGCCAGTTCGCTCAGCGGGACCTCGCGCCATTCGCGCCGCACCAGGATGTCCTGGTTGATTGCCAGCGAACGCACCCGCTCCTCGAAGCGGGCCACGAAATCGGGATGGCCCTGAGCGCTGCGCCGGGCCAGCGCCTGCACGGTCGACAGCAGGTTCTTGGAGCGATGGTTCACTTCCATCAGCAGCAGGCGGATCTGCTCCGATCTCTCGCGTTCCTCGGTGATGTCGATGTTGGTGCCGATCCACCAGACAATCTCGCCCGCTTCATTGCGCGCCGGCGATGCCCGGGTGAGAAACCAGCGATACCGGCCGTCCGCACCTCGCAGGCGAAACGTATCCTCCCAGTCCCGTCCTTCCGCAACGCACTGGCGATAGCCGGTGGTGACCCTGTCGACCTCGTCGGGATGATGCGTGTCGATGAAGCCCCACCCCACCATCTCGCCAGGCGTAAGGCCGGTGAAGGCGTAGGAGCGCTTGTTGAACCAGATGATCCGCCCGTCCGGCCGGGCGATCCACGCTAACTGAGCGATATTGTCCGCCAGCATGCGGAAGCGTTCCTCGCTTTCGCGCAACAGGCGCTGCTGTTCGACGTAGGCACTCGAATCGCGCGCGATATAGCTGACGCCGACGATTTCCCCTCCCTCGCCCAGCAGGGGGGAAGCGCCGATCGCAAGGTTGACCAGGTGCCCGGACTTGTGCCGGCGCTTCGTCAGAAAGGGGACGATCCGCTCTCCGCTGCGGATGCGGGCGAGGATGGACTCGTCCTCTTCCAGGCGATCGGAGGGGAGCAGCGCGCGGATGGAGCGCCCCTTCATCTCCTCGGCGCTATAGCCCATCAGCCGCTCCGCTGCTGCGTTCCAAATGAGCACGATGCCGCGCACATCTTTCGCGACGATCGCGGCGTCCGAACATTCCACAGTCGCGGCATAGAGGTCGTGGAGTTCCATGGCGGGCATCCGATTCAGCACATTGACCCGGAGATTACCGGCAGAATATCTCTCACGGTCATGGCACTCAGGACTGCTGTAGGACACATGACTCAAGCCGCGAAGGCAAGGTCATTTCTACAAAAATACAGAACATGATATGATGACACCGGCAGGGCCGAAGTGGAGCATCGAGTTTATACATGAACAGCAGCCCTCCCGATCCCCCGCACACGCATAGTCACACACTCGCCGACGATCTTGAGCGCCTGCGCCTGCTGGACAGGCGTTCCGCATTTTGCCTGCTCGGCATCACGGGCGGAGCGATGGTGCTGGCTGCGCGCGGCGGTGCCAGCCTGGCGGCGACGCATGGCGCATGCACGGCCTATGCAACGGAGACGGACGGGCCTTTTCCCGCCGATGGAACGAACGTCGCTCCCGGCGCCACTTCCAACATCCTCGCCATCGACGCTTTCCGGCGCAGCGACATTCGCTCCAGCGTCATCGGGAGTGATGCGGCTGCGCCCGGCGTCCCTGTGACGCTGACACTCACATTGGCCGAGGCAAGGCGGCAGCTGCTCGCCGCTCCCCGGATATGTGATCTATCTGTGGCATAATGACGCAACCGGCGGTTACTCGCTCTACGACCTGCCGGACGAGAGCTATCTTCGCGGTGTGCAGGTGGCGGATGAAGCCGGACAGGTGCGCTTCACGACCATCTTCCCCGGCTGCTATGGAGGCCGCTACCCTCACATGCATTTTCAGGTGTTCGCCAGCCTGGAGGAGGCAAGCACCGGCCGTCAGGCGCTGCTGACGTCACAGCTTGCTCTCCCGGCGGCGGAGTGCGGCACCGTCTTTGCAGATGCACAGACCTACGGGAAGAGCATGGCCAATCTCACGCGAACCTCCCTCGCCCGGGATTTCATCTTCCGCGACAACTCAGGCGCACAGATGGACGCGATGACACTGGCGATGCGCGGCTCCCCTTCGACCGGCTATGAGGCCAGCGCGACGGTGGGCCTTGCCACCTGAGGTTAGAGCCCAGCCCTCGTGAACGCCTGGTCGAGATCCTCGATCAGGTCCTGCGGGTCTTCCAACCCGACATTGAGGCGCAGCATACCGTCCTCCACGCCCGCTTCCGCGCGCCCTTCCGGGCCCATGTTGTGATGCGTGGTGGTCGCGGGATGCGTCATCAGTGACTTGGCATCACCAATGTTGTTCGAGATGTCGATGAGCTCCAGCCCGTTGAGCACAGCCATCGCCTGCTCCCGCCCTTCGACGAAGAAGCTAAAGATCGGCCCTGCAGCATCCATCTGGCTCATCGCCAGTTCGTGCTGCGGGTGGCTCAACAGGCCGGGATGGAGCACCCGTGGCACGCGGCTCTCGATGAAGCGGGCGACCTCCAGCGCATTCTCGCTCTGCCGGAACGCGCGAAGGGGCAGTGTCTCCAGCCCCTTCAACACGACCCAAGCGTTGAACGGCGAGATGTTGGGGCCCGTATTGCGCTGGAACGGCAGCAGCTTGTCGTTGATCCACTGCTCGCTCGCGCAGATCGCGCCAGCCATCACGCGGCCCTGCCCGTCCATCAGCTTGGTCGCGGAATAGGCGACGACATCGGCCCCAAATTCCATGGGCCGCTGCAGGACGGGCGTGGCGAAGGCATTGTCGACCACGGTGACGATGCCGTGAGCCTTCGCCATGGCGCAGACCGTGCGCAGGTCCACCACGTCCATCGTCGGGTTTGCGGGGGTCTCGAAGAAGAACATCCTGGTGTTGGGGCGGATCGCCCGCTCCCACGCATCATTGTCGCGCGCGTCGATCACGGTGCTCTCGATGCCGAAGCGGGGCAGCAGACTGTCCACCAGCCAGCGGCAGGAGCCGAAGGCAGCACGCCCGGCAACGATGTGGTCTCCTGCCGAGAGGTGGCACAACAGCGCGGCCGTCATCGCGGCCATGCCGGTGGCCTGCACGCGGCACGCCTCTGCCCCCTCCATCGCCGCAATGCGTTCTTCCAGCATGGCCACTGTCGGGTTCTGCAGGCGGGAATAGGTCATGCCTTCCTGCTCGCCTGCAAACCGCGCGGCGACGGTCTCCGCATCGTCGTAGGTGTAGCCGGAGGTGAGAAACAGCGCCTCCGATGTCTCTCCATGCTCACTGCGCCATGTGCCGGCCCGCACGGCCCGAGTCTGCGGGCGCCATTTCGAGGTGAGCGAGCGGTCGGTTCCGGCGGTCTTCTTCATGGTGCGCGGCATTAGGACTCGAGAGGCAGAGGGGCAAGCGCCGCCTTGCCTCCGCACCTCCGCCCGCCTATCCCGCGCGGCGATGAGCCATCCGCCCGCCCATCCGCGCGATCCCATCGGGTGGACGGCGCTGCTCACGCTCCTGTTCGCCGGCTTGTGCGCCATCCGGCTGACGATCCCGTCGCAGCTGTTCTTCGATGAGGTGCACTACCTCCCCGCAGCGCGCGCGATCCTGGCGCTGAGCCATCCGCTCAACCCGGAGCATCCGCCGCTCGGCAAGGAGCTGATCGCGCTGGGCATCGCCATCTTCGGCGACAATCCGCTCGGCTGGCGGATCATGCCGCTTCTGGCGGGCGTACTGGCGGTGCTCTCGTTCATGCGCGGGCTGTGGTTCGCCACCTGCTCCCGCTTTGCCAGCCTGACGGGCGGCGTTCTGCTGGTGCTGGCATTTCCGATCTTCGTGCAGGCGCGCATTGCCATGCTCGATATCTTCATGACCGCCTTCATGCTGCTGGCGCTGTGGATGTGCGCCGGCGCCGTGCGGGAGCAGGAGACGGCACGGTGGCGGCTTGCGATCGCAGGCGCGGCACTGGGCTGCGCGATGGCGGCGAAGTGGAACGCGATCCCGCTTGCCACACTGCCGGGCCTCGCCTTCTTCGCTGTCCGCCTCCGCTCAGCGGGTTGGCAGGTGTTGACGGTACGACGCGGCGCACCTGTCGGCGGGATGACACTGATCGAGGCAGCGCTTTGGCTCGGCCTGCTGCCCCTAATCACCTACGCGCTCTGCTACTGGCCCAACTTCTTCTACGCACAGAACGCGATCAAACCCGGCGGGCTGATCGAGCTTCACCGCCAGATGCTGGACCTGCAGCAACAGCCGCTCAAGGCACACACCTACCAGAGCCGCTGGTATGATTGGGTGATCGACTGGCGTGCGATCTGGTACCTCTATGAACCGATCGACGGGGCCCAGCGCGGCGTGCTGCTCGTCGGCAACCCCTTGATCATGATAGCGGGGCTGCCCGCGCTCGGATGGTGCGCTTGGATCGGCATAACGCGCAGGCGGTGGGCAGAGCTTTCGGTGGCAGTGCTTTATGCCGTCAGCCTCGGCCTGTGGGTCGTCGCGGCCAAGAACGTGCAGTTCTACTACCATTACTTGCTGCCAAGCTGCTTCCTGGTTGCGGCACTGGCCTTGTCGCTGGACGAGCTGTGGAAACGCGGCCGGCGGATGGTTCCGCTGGCGGTCAGCGCAGCATCGGCCGGGCTATTCGTGTTCTTTTGGCCCATCCTGACCGCCGCGCCGCTGGACGGGCCGGACGCCTTCGAACGCTGGACCTGGCTGGATAGCTGGCGCTAGCGGAAGCGGCCCCACACGAAGCGGCTGGACAGCGCATAGTTCCAGACCGAACCAATCGCGATGCCGACCAGCGCCGCCGGATATTCCGGCATGCCGAAGCGCACCAGCACGACCGCCGCGCCGACATTCGCCAGCAGCCCCACCGAACAGGTCGCCGCAAATTTCAGCCAACCGCGCAGCATCGCGGCCGCCCCTCGCAGCCGTTGGTCCGCATAGGTGAGAGCGTTGTTGAGCACGAAGTTGAAGCTCATCGCGACCGTCGCCGCCACAGCCTGGCCAATCTCGAAGCCCGTCACCGGCTGGGCAAAGTTGCCGCCAAACAGGGTGAGGAAGGCGCTCAGCACTGCCATGTGGACGACCACGCCCATCGCGCCGATCGTGCCGAACAGCGCAAATCGCGTAGGGACGATCCGCCCCAGCCACCTGTCATAAAGCCCGACCAGGAATTCGAACACGACCGTCCTGTCCAGCTTGCTTTCCCCCTGCGCTCGCGCCGCGAAGTTCAGCGGAAACTCCTTGACGCGGAGCGGCTGCTCCACCGTCGCCAGGATGTCGAGCAGCACCTTGAAGCCGATCCCGGAAAGATGATGCGCGTGCCGCCGAAGCGTCTCCGTCCGCAGCATGAAATAGCCGCTCATCGGATCGCTCAGTTCCACGCCCGTTAGCTTGCGGGCGAGTGCATTGGCGAGCGTAGAGGCGCGCTCCCGCCTCGGGCTATTCCATTCCGCGGTGCTGGCGCCGGGGGCGAAGCGGCTGGCGTAAGCGAGGTCACATTGGCCGGAGCGAATCGCCTCCAGCATCCGGGGCAGCAGCGCGGGGTCATGCTGGTGGTCCGCATCCATCACCGCTGCGACGGGGGCGGCGGTGGCGCACATCCCCTCGATCGCCGCGCTGGCGAGCCCTCTGCGCCCGATGCGCTGGATGACCCGGATGCGCGGGTCCGTCAGCGAAAGGCGGCGCGCCTCATCAGCCGTTCCGTCGTTGCTGTCATCGTCGACGAAGATTGCCTCCCAGGCGATGCCCTCCAGCGCCTGCTCCAGCCGCTCCACCATGGGCGCGACATTGCCGCGCTCATTAAGCGTCGGCAGCACGACGGCGAGTTCGAGCGGCCGTGCAGCCTTCGGAGCGCCGGGTCCGGACACGGCGGCGGTCACAAGCCTCTCCATGTCACAGCAAGGGATCGGCCGAAGGGCCGCCCCGCTTACAGTCTCGCGAGCACCGCATCGCCGACTTCACGGGTGCCGGCAGTGCCGCCGAGATCGGCGCCCTTGATACCGTCCGCCAGCGCAGCCGCGACCGCCGCCTCAATCCGAGCAGCCTCCGCCTCCTGGCCGAAGCTGTGACGCAGCATCATGGCGAGCGATAGGATCATCGCCATCGGATTGGCCTTGCCCTGCCCGGCGATGTCCGGCGCGCTGCCGTGAATGGGCTCGTACAGGCCCTTGGTTCCGTGCTCGGTCTCGTCCGCACCAAGCGCCGCGCTGGCGAGAAGGCCGATCGATCCGACGCACATGCTCGCCTGGTCAGACAGGATGTCGCCGAACAGGTTGCCGGTGACGACCACGTCGAACTGGCCCGGGTCCTTCACCAGCTGCATGGCGGCATTGTCGACATACATGTGGCTAAGGGTTACATCGGGATATTCGGCGCTGACCTCGATCACCACGTCCCGCCAGAGCTGGCTCGTCTCCAGCACGTTGGCCTTGTCCACGCTGGTGAGGCGCTTGCTGCGGCCCTGAGCGGCACGGAATGCGACATGGGCGATGCGGCGCACCTCATCCTCCGCATAGGACATGAAGTCGAAGCCCTGGCGGCGCCCATCAGCAAGCGTGCGGATCGCCTTCTCGCCGAAGTAGACATCGCCGTTGAGTTCTCGCACGATCAGCAGGTCGATCTCGCCAGCGATCTCCGGGCGGAGCGCCGAAAGGCTCTCCAGCCCGGCGAACATCTTCGCGGGGCGCAGGTTGGCGAAAAGGCCGAGCGCCTGTCGCAGACCGAGGATCGCCTGTTCCGGCCGCAGGTGACGTTCCAGCCCGTCGCATGCGGGATCGCCCACCGCGCCGAACAGCACCGCGTCGGCGGCCTTCGCCATCTCAAGCGTCTCGGGCGGTAGTGGGTGGCCGTGGTGGCGATAGGCGGCGCCGCCGACATCCCCATCCCAAATGGTCAGCCCCGGCAGGTCCAGCGCGGCGAGCACGCGGCGCGCCTCGCCCATGATTTCCGGCCCGATCCCATCCCCGGCGAAACACGCGATCTTCACAGCATACGCTCCAGCAACTCCCTCAGGCGAGAGCGCGCGGCCATAACATCGCCGCGCCGGTCGGCAAGCAGGTAGCGATCGAGTAGCGGAGAGAGCCGGTCCAGTTCCGCCAGCGTCGCGGGGAAATCGGCTGGCTGCGCGGGCGCGCCGCCGCCATAGCCCAGTTCTCGCAGCAGCAGGGTTTCATAAGCGGCCAGGGCGCCGGCCCAGCCCCGAGCGGAAGGCGCGTGGCAGATCGCATCCAGCAATCCGCCGAGGCCGGCATATAGGGAGGGATAAGGTTGCCGCTCCGGCAAGGCGGTGGCGGTGAGGGCGCAGATCCAGCCAAAAGCGGCTGCGGGCAGCGGCTCCCCCAGCCATGGGCCGCGGCTCTCGACAAGCTCGAGGCTGGCGAAAGGCAGCTGACTGTCCGAGCGGGCCGAGAGCTGCAGGTCGACCAGATTGCCGGGGATCACCACCGGCCTCAGGCGCCTCCCTCTCCCACCCGCGACATAGCCGGCGACGAGACCGAACTCCTCCGTCAGCAAGCGGGCGATGATTGCCGTTTCGCCATGTTGGCGGGCGGCGAGGAGGATAGCGGGGGCGCGGACATGCATCGTGGCGTCCTGCCGGTGTTCGTTGTGGGGGCGTGCCGCCCTCGCTGCCTTCGCTTACGCCTGTTCGCCTGGGCCGATGTCGGGGATGGTCTCTCCGGCGGCGGGAGAAGCCTGCGCCAGCTTCGCCTCCAGCATGGCGAGGCGGGCTTCCAGCTTCTCGTTCTGCTCGCGAGCCTTGGCCGCCATCGCCTTCACCGCGTCGAATTCCTCGCGAGTGACGAAATCGACGCCGCCCAGCGCCTCTCTCAGCCGCTCGCGGGCGGATTCTCGCGCCTCGCGCGTCATCCCGGCGAAGGTGCCGGCGGCGGCGTTCGCCAGCTTGACGAAATCGGCGATCAACGGGTTCTGGCTCTGCATGGCCGCTATGTGGCGCGCCGAGGGGTTTTGGGCAAGGGTTGCGACGCTCATGCACCCGCTTGAAAGCGGATTGGAACGCATCTGCAAGCGGTGCGAAACACCACCGGAAGAGACATGCGAAGAAGCAGCTTTCCTGCCATTGCAAAAGGGTTGCATCCGTTTGCAACCGGCTTGCACCATTGCCGCTTTCGACTCGCACGAGAGCCGCAAACGGCTCCTCAGCCAGCCGGGTCGCGCAGGGCGGAGACGAGGAATTCCACGTTCCCCTCGCTGCCGGTGATCGGGCTGGGAATGATGCCCTGGATCACCCAGCCGCCTTCCTCCAGCCACTCCCGCACCTCATCGCACACACGCTGGTGCAGCGACTGGTCGCGAACGATGCCGCCCTTGCCGACCTCACCCTTTCGCACCTCGAACTGCGGCTTGATCAGCGCGACCAGCCGGCACCGCGGCGCGGCCAGGCGCAGCGGAACCTCCAGCACCTTGGCAAGGCCGATGAAGGAGGCATCGCACACCACCCAGTCGCAGGGCCGGTCGATCTGCTGCACCGTCAGCTCGCGGGCATTGGTCTGCTCCAGCACCGTTACGCGCGGGTCCTGCCGCAGTTTCCAGGCGAGCTGGTTGGTGCCGACGTCGACGGCGAAGACATGCTCCGCCCCGTTCTCCAGCAGCACCTCTGTGAAGCCGCCGGTGGAGCTGCCGATGTCCATCGCCACGGCGCCTTTCGGGTCCAGCCCGAATGCCTCGATGGCATGGGCGAGCTTGACGCCGCCGCGCCCGACCCAGGGGTGGTCCCGACCCCGCACATCCAGCGCAGCATCCTCGGCCAGCTGCTGGCCGGGCTTGTCCACCCGCTTCTCGCCCGCGAAGACCAGTCCCGCCATGATCAAAGCCTGCGCGCGGGCGCGGCTGGGGGCCAGGCCCCGTTCCACCAACAGCTGATCGATCCGCTTCTTGCCCGCCATCACGTCAGCCGCGATAGGACGAAAGGAACCCGCCGGGCCAGCCACTTGTTGGCCTGCACGAACGCGTG
>Ga0182742_1005561_pt1 | contig 10539 bp, 5 predicted proteins | sample eDN5th37CBELigMG_FD_128880 | JGI IMG/M metagenome (GOLD analysis project Ga0182742, IMG submission 128880) | Enriched Miracle-Growth compost microbial communities from Emeryville, California, USA - eDNA 5th pass 37_C BE-Lig MG (version 2)... ... | reverse complement strand
CCGGACATCGAGGAGCGGATCGGCCTCACCCAGGGCAACATCTTCCAGGGCGAGGTGACCCCGGACCAGATGTGGGAGCACCGGCTGACCCCGCGCACGCCGATCGAGGGCTTCTACTTCTGCGGCGCCGCCACCCACCCGGGCGGCAGCGTGATCGCGCTCAACGGCCGCAACGCCGCGATGGCCGTGCTGGAGGACGCGCGGGTGCCGGTGTAGCCACGCCCCAGGGCACCGGATAGATTTCGCTCCGTGGTCGAGGGTCTGGCGACCCGCATCCATGTGTGCGGGCGGCTCATGGTGGAGCTCCAAGGACGGAGGCTCGAGGACACGCTGCGCGGACGCCAGGGCCGGCTGCTGTTCGCGTACCTGGCGATCAACCGCGACCGCCCCGTGCGCCGCGACGAGCTCGCGGAGGCGCTGTGGTCGGGCAAGGGCGACCCGGCCGGCGAGTCGCTGCTGGCGCCGCCGCTGAGCCGCTTACGCAAGGCGCTCGGACCCGGCGTCCTGGAGGGCCGCTCGGAGCTGCAGCTCGTCCTGCCCCCGGACGCGTGGATCGACTGGGAGGTGATCGGCCGGCTGATCAAGCAGTCGCGCGAGGCGGAGAACCCCGAGCTGGCCTGGGACGCGGCCAGGGAGGCGGTCGCGATCTGCGAGCGCGGCCTGCTGCCCGGCCTGGAGGCGCCGTGGATCGACGAACGCCGCGGCGAGCTCGCCGACCTGCGCGTGGAGGCGCTGGAGGCGCTCGCGCTCGCCGGCACGCGCCACGACCGCGCGACCTGGCCCGAGGCCGAGCAGGCGGCGCGCGCCGCCGTGCAGTCGCACCCGTTCCGCGAATCCGCCCGCGCGGCGCTGATGGAGGTCCTGCGGGCGCGCGGCAACGTCAACGAGGCGCTGCGCGTCTACGAGGACATCCGCGTGCTGCTGCGCGAGGAGCTCGGCAGCTCGCCGGGCCCGGCGCTCGTCGCCCTGCACGAGCAGCTGCTGCGCGACGAGCCGGCGCCCGCCCCGGCCAAGCCGCGGCCGTCCGCGTCGCTGGTCGAGCGCGACCGGGAGGTCGCGCTGCTGGACACGCTGCTGTCCGAGGCCGCCGAGGGCGAGGGCCGCGCCGTGCTGGTCGAGGGGCCGCCCGGGATCGGCAAGTCGCGGCTGCTGACTGAGTTCCGCCGCCGGGCCGCGGCCGAGGAGGCGCTCGTGCTGCACGCCCGCGCGGGCGAGCTCGAGCGCGAGTTCCCGTTCGGGGTCGTGCGCCAGCTCTTCGAGGCCGTGGTCGAGGACCCGCTCGTGCTCACGGGCGCGGCCGCCAACGCGCGCGTCGTCTTCGCCACGCCCGGCGACGGCGCGCCGCAGGCCGGCGACGCCTCCTTCGCCGCGCTGCACGGCCTGTACTGGCTGACGCTCAACCTCGCCGCCGCGCGGCCGCTGCTGCTGGAGGTCGACGACCTGCACTGGTGCGACCGCCCGAGCCTGCGCTTCCTCGCCTACCTCGTGCGGCGGCTCGAGGGCCAGCCCGTGCTCGTGACCGCGAGCGTGCGCAGCGGCGACGCGCCCACGGACGCCGCGCTGCTGGCGGAGATCGCCAACGACCCCGCGACCGTGCACGTGCGCCCCGGCCCGCTTTCCGAGGAGGCCGTCGGCGCGCTCGTCGCGCGGCGCCTGGGCGCCGAGCCCGACCAGGCGTTCCGCGAGGCCTGCCACAAGACCACGGGCGGCAACCCGCTGCTCGTCCGCCAGCTCCTCAACGCGCTCGAGACCGACGCCGTGCGCCCGGACGCCGCGCACGCCGACGTCGTGCGCGCGATCGGCTCGCGCGCGGTCTCGAGCTCGGTGCTGCTGCGGCTCGCGCGGCTGCCCGGCGAGGCCGCCGCGGTGGCCCGCGCAGTGGCCGTGCTCGGCGAGGGCGCGGACCTGCCAGCGGTCGCGGGCGTCGCCGGCCTGGACGAGGCGCAGGTGGCGGGCGCGATGGCGGCGCTCGCGCGCGCCGAGATCCTGCGCCCGGAGCCGCCTCCCGGCTTCGTGCACCCGCTCGTCCGCGACGCGGTCTACCAGGGGCTCCCGCTCGGCGAGCGCGAGCTGCTGCACGCGCGCGCCGCCGGCGTGCTGCGCCGGCTCGGCGCGTCGCTGGACCAGATCGCCGGCCAGCTCATGCACACGCCCCGCCGCGGCGACGCCGAGGTCGCCGCCCTGCTGCACGAGGCGGGCACGACCGCGCTGGCGCGCGGCGCCGTCGACAGCGCCGCGGACTACCTGCGGCGCGCGCTCGAGGAGCCGCCGCCCGCCGACCTGCGCCCGCGGCTGCTGCTCGACCTGGGGGAGATGGAGCAGCTGACCAACGGCGTCGAGGCCGCCAAGCACCTGCGCGAGGCCTACGCCAACCTGACGGACCCGAAGCTGCGCGCGCGGGCCGCGCACGGGCTCGGCCGCGCGCTGCTGTTCACCTCCTCGCCGGCGGACGGCGCGGCGGTCGCCCGCCGGGCGGCGAGCGAGCTGCCGCCCGAGCTCGCCGACGAGGCGCTCGCGCTGGAGGCGTTCGCGCTCATGGGCGTGGCGTTCGGCGCGCTGGACCCGGAGGAGATGGCGCTCACCCACCCCTACCGCGGGCGGATCCCGCGCACGGCGGGGGAGAAGAACATGGCGGCCATGGCCGCGCTCGAGTGGGCCCAGGACGGCGGGCACGTGGACGAGGTCGCGGCACTCGCGCTCGCGGCGCTCGAGGGCGGCGACCTCTCGCGCGAGGACCCGAACCTGCTGATGCTCGCCGCCGCGCTGCCGCTGATCGTCGGCGACCGCGAGGAGGCGCTGCGGATCTTCGACTTCGCGCTCGTGGACGCGCACCTGCGCGGCTCGCTGTACGCGTTCACCGGCATGTACCTGTGGCGCGGGTTCACGCTGTTCTGGCGCGGCGACCTGGTGGACGCCGAGGAGGAGATCAAGCTCTCCTTCGACCAGGCGCAGGCCTGGGGCTACGGCGCGCACGTGCAGCAGTGGCACGCCGCGCACCTGAGCTGGTGCCTGACCGAGCGCGGCGACCTGGTCGGCGCGCGCCAGGCGCTGATGCGCGCGCCCGAGCGCGGCGACGCCTCCGACGGCGCGCGCTACTGGTGCAACGCGCGGCTGGAGCTGCTGGTGGCCGAGGGCCGCTACGAGGACGCGGTCGAGGCCGGCGACGAGTACGCGCGCCGCTTCGCCCGCTACCACAACCCGCAGGCGGCGCGCTGGAGCGGCCTGCGGGCGGTCGCGCTGGACGCGCTCGGCGTCAAGCGCAAGGCGCTCGAGCTGGCCGCGGACGAGCTCGACCGCGCCCGCGACTGGGGCGCGCCGGGCACGGTCGCGCGCTCGCTGCGCGTGCTCGGCATGATCGAGGGGCCGGAAGGGCTGGAGCGGCTCGAGGAGGCCGTCGAGGTCGTCTCCCGCTCCCCGTCCCGGCTGGAGCTCGCGAAGTCGCTGGCCGCGCTGGGCGTGATGCGCCGGCGCGTCGGCCGCCCGGACTACGCGCGCGAGCCGCTGATGCGCGCGCACGAGCTGGCCGAGGTCTGCGGCGCCGAGCGCCTGCTGGCGCAGATCCGCGCCGAGCTGGCCGCGGTCGGCGTGGAGCCCGCGTCGCCGCGCGGCGTCGGCGCGCTCACCACGACCGAGCGGCGCGTTGCGACGCTGGCCGCGGCGGGCCGCGGCGAGCGCGAGATCGCGCAGGAGCTGTTCGTCACCCCGCGCTCGATCGAGCTCAAGCTCGGCAGCGCCCTGCGCAAGCTCGGCGCGAGCTCGCGCCAGGAGCTCGCGCTGGCGCTCGAGTCCTGACCCGGCAACCTCCGGGCAAGGCCCGGGCAAGGCGGCTCCGGGACCGTGGCCGCCATGACGATGATCGATCCCGGAACGACCGTTCTTCGCGAGCTCTGCGGCGGGGCGGTGGCGCTGCCCGGTGACGACGGCTACGACGCCGCGCGCCAGGCCTTCAACCTCCTGATCGACCAGCGTCCCGCCGCCGTCGCCTACCCGGCCGACGCGGGCGAGGTCGCCGAGGTGGTGCGCGCCGCGCGCGCCGCGGGCCTGCGGGTCGCCGCCCAGGCCACCGGCCACAACGCGGGCCCGCTCGGCGACCTCGGCGCCACCGTGCTGATCAAGACCTCCGGCCTGCGCGGCGTCGCGATCGACGCCGAGCGGCGGATCGCGCGCGTCGGCGCGGGCGCCCTGTGGGAGGACGTGGTCGACGCCGCCGCGCCGCACGGGCTGGTCGCGCTGCACGGCTCCTCGCCGACCGTCGGCGTCGCGGGCTACTCGCTCGGCGGCGGCATGGGCTGGCTGGCGCGCAGCCACGGCCTGCAGACCAACAGCGTCACCGCGATCGAGCTGGTCACGCCCGACGGCGAGTTCGTCCGCACGGACGCGGACCACGACCCGGAGCTGTTCTGGGCGCTGCGCGGCGGGGGCGGCAACTTCGGCATCGTGACCGCGCTCGAGTTCAAGCTCTACGAGCTGCGCGAGGTCTACGCGGGCTTCATGCTCTGGGACTGGACGCACGCCGAGCGCGTGCTGACGGCGTGGGCCGAGTGGGCGGTGGACGCGCCCGAGCACGTCACCACCTCGGCGCGGCTCATGCAGCTGCCGCCGCTGGAGGAGCTGCCCGAGTTCCTGCGCGGCCGGCAGCTGGTGATGATCGACGGCGCCGTCCAGGGCGACCCGGACGTGCTGGCGCCGCTGCGCGCGCTCGAGCCCGAGCTGGACACGTTCGCGCTGGTCCCGGCGCCCGCGCTCGCGCGCCTGCACCAGGACCCGGAGGAGCCGATGCCCTACGTGAGCGAGTCCGCGCTCGTGGAGGAGCTGCCGCCGGCGGCGATCAACGCGCTGCTGGCCTACGCCGGGCCGGGCTCGGGCTCGCAGCTGGCGGGCGTCGAGCTGCGCCAGGCGGGCGGCGCGCTGGCGCGCACGGAGCCGGGCCACGGCGCGCTGGGCCGGGTCGGCGGGCGCTTCGTGCTGTTCATCGCGGGGATGGCGATGGACGGCGACATGGCCGCGGCGATGGCCGCGCAGGCGCAGCGCGTCAAGGCCGCGCTCGGCCCGTGGCTGGCCCCGGGCCACTACCTCAACTTCGCCGAGCAGACGGTTGACGTCGCCCCGACGTACGGCGCCGAGACGTACGAGCGGCTGCGCGCCGTGCGCATCCGCGTCGACCCGGACGCCGTCATGCACGCCAACCACGCGATCTAGACTCCAGCGGCCATGGGCCGTGTCTACGAACGCATCGACGAACACCAGCGGGAATGGATCGCCAGGCAGTCGATGTTCTTCGTGGGCACGGCGCCGTCCGGCGACGACGGGCACGTCAACGTCTCGCCCAAGGGGCCGATCGGGTCGCTGCGGGTGCTCGACGATCACACGATCGCGTACCTGGACATCGTCGGCAGCGGCGCCGAGACGATCGCGCACCTGCGCGACAACGGGCGCATCTGCGTCATGTTCTGCGCGTTCCAGGGGCCGCCGCGGATCCTCCGGCTGCACGGCCGCGGGGAGTACCTGCGGCCCGACCATCCCGAGTTCGACGAGCTGCTCGCGCTGGGCTTCCACCAGCCGGAGGAGCCCGAGGCGATGCGGGCGCTGATCCGCGTGCACGTCACGCGGATCTCGGACTCCTGCGGCTACGGCGTGCCGCTGCTGTCCTACGAGGGCGAGCGCCGGCACCTGGACCTCTCGACCGCGAAGCGGATGCGGGTCGAGGGCCCGGGCGCGATGCGCCGCTACGAGGAACGCCACAACCGCGTCTCGATCGACGGGCTGCCGGCCCTTTCCTGACGCGCCGGTTTCCGCATAGAGTCGGCGTGCCGTGGAACACGAGCACGCCGCGCCCGAGCCGGTCGTCGCCGAAGCGGTCCCCGCGCCCGCCCGGCCCGTCACGCTCCCGCGCGGCGTGAGCGCGGTCCTGGCGCTGCAGCGCAGCGCCGGCAACGCCGCGGTCTCGCGGATGCTGGCCCGCAACGAGTGGTTCGAGGACTGGGGCGGGACGGCCACCCAGAGCGACCTCGGGCCGAAGATCCTCGCGGGCGACTACGACGGCGCCCGGTACAAGGCGGACGGCACGGGCTTCGAGGATGCCGCGCTGGACGCCGAGCTGCGCAAGCACGGGACGCGCATCGGCGTCGACACGACCGCGCCGCCCGGCACCCCGTCACAGGCCTCCGGGGGCGCGAAGGGCGGTGACTCGGGCGGCAAGCCCGTCGACGCGCACCCGCCCTGGGTCGAGGTCTTCCAGGACCACCTGTCCAGCGCCGCCGCCCAGCAGCCGATCCCCGGCAAGCCGAAGACGACCGCCTGGAGCGAGGAGGACAAGGTCGCCCAGCGGCTGCTGCGGATCTTCCTCACGCGCTGGACCGAGAACGCGCACGGCTTCGTCGCGCCCTCCGTCGCCGAGCTCTACGAGCACGCCGGCGCCTACGAGTCCAACGAGGCCACCAACGAGTACGGCGTGGGGGTGAGCGGCGCCAAGGACTGGTGCGCGCAGGCCTCGAGCTCGGCGCTGGCCGAGGCGATGCTCAAGGCCGGCCTGCGCTTCGCCAAGCCGCCGGACGACCGGATGAAGCGCCCGCGCTACGGCATCAACCGCCAGACCGAGATCAACCTCCAGGCACAGGCCTACAACGAGTGGGCCAACACCGTCGGGCGCAAGCTCGGCGGAACGCTCGGCACCGAGGGCGCCCGCGGCGCCACGCTGCTCCCGGGCGACATCCTGTCCTTCTACAGCGCCAAGCACGGCCCCCAGAGCACCGGGCACGTCGTGACCGTGGTGCGCGCGCTCGAGCACCCCAAGGTCCAGGTCGCCTCGGGCAACGCCGCCGGCGAGGCGGTCCGCGTCGAGGAGATCATCGTCGCCGACCCGCCGCCCGGCTTCGGCTCCCAGTCCAAGCAGCGCCCCACGGGCGACAAGGACGTGTGGATCTTCTCGCTCGTGCGCGCGAGCTGGCTCAACGCGCTCGTGCTCTGGATCAACAGCGGCCAGCCGCTGCCCGAGGAGATGTTCGGGTTCTTCGGGGTCGAGCGCTGCACGCCGCTGGACGAGCTGTGGCCCTCGGCCGAAAAGCCCGCGGGCGGGGACTTCTACGCCGACCTGTAGCGAAATATCAGGGGGTCCCCCCGATGCGCGCCCGGTCGCGCTGCTGGGACACTCGCCTGAGTGTTCCGGCCTGACCGCTTTCCGGTGTGGCTCACCGCGATGGCGGTGGCCGCGACCTGCATGGCGGTCGCGCCGGCGCACGCCGCACCGAAGCAGCGGCCTGACCTGGTGGTCGCCTCGCTCAAGCTGTCGGCGGCTTCAGCCCCGTCCGGCAGCCGTCTGACGATCACCGTCAAGACCACGAACAAGGGCAAGGCGAACGCGCCGAAGTCGACGACCCGGGTGCTGCTGTCCAAGACCGCCAACGGCGGCCGGACGCTTGTCGACGTGCGCGTCCCGGCGCTGAAGAAGGGCAAGTCCGCGACCGTCTCCAGAACGGTCACCGTGCCCGGCACGACCGGCCTCTGGAAGGTCATCGCCGCCGCCGACGCGCTCGACAAGGTCAAGGAGTCCGCGGAGCGCAACAACCGCCGGAACCGGAACCTCCGGATCACGCCCGTCCCGGCGCCCGCCCCGCCGTTCAGCCCGGCGCCCGCCCCACCGTTCAGCCCGGCCCCCGCGCCCACGCCCAGCCCGACGACGACGCCCCGCGCCACCCCGACGCCGACGACGACGCCCCGCGCCACCCCCACGCCGACGACGACACCGCAGCCCGGCGGCTGGCCCGCTGGGCTGAAGGTGGAGGTCTCGCTCCCCGCCGGGCCCGTCGAGCTGTTCCCCGTCACGCGCGAGCTCGACATGACCGTCCGCGCGACGAACACCGGCGCCACCGCCACCGCGGCGACCGCCGGCGAGCTGGTGCTGTCCGGGTTCCCCGACGACCTGCCCTGGTGGGAGACGGACGGGCCGCAGGTGTCGATCCCCGCGCTCGCGCCGGGCCAGCAGGTCGAGATCCCCGTCCCGGTGTCCCTGCCGATCGACACGCCGGCCGGCGACGTCCCGTTCACGCTCGGTGTCCGGTTCCGCCACGACGCCTACGACGGCCCGTCGAGCTCGGTGGCGCTGGTGGTCCTCGGGGAGTGGGCGCTGCCCGACCTGTCCGCGGCGGTAACGCTGCCGTTCGACGAGATCGTGATCGGGCCCGGCGGGACCTTCGGCGTGAAGGTCAAGGTGACCAACTCCGGCGGTGGCCCGTCGTTGCCGGAGAGCGGGCGCCTGTACCACGACTGCAGCTTCTGCGGCTGGACCGGCTGGCGCCCGCAGAGCCCGGACGTCGAGCTGCCCTCCGTGCCGGCGGGCGGCGAGGTCGAGCTGACGTTCCCGCTCACGCTGCCGCCGTTCTCCGCGCTGACGGCACCGTCCTACGCGGGCAAGCGCTGGACGGACAGCCTGCGCGCGTGGTTCTTCTCCTACGGCACCGGAGAGAGCCCGCGCGTCAGCGCTGGCCTGCGGTTCGTGCCCGCGTTCAACGGCCGCAACCTGGCGGTCCGCAACGCGGTGCTGCCGTCACTGCTGGGGGCGAGCGCCGAGCGGCCGTACCGGTTCGCCGCGAGCGTCGACGTCGCCAACGTGGGCACCCAGGACCCGGGCGATCGCGTCCACGTCACCGCGGCGATCCTGCCGGCGCCGACCTGGGATCCGTCCGTGCCCGAAGGCAGCTTCGACCACGTCGAGTACTCGACCCTGGACGTCGGCGAGTCCCGCAAGGCGGTCTTCGACCTGAGCTGGGACGGCCCGGCCCCGGCCACGCCTCGCTATCTGGTGGTCTGCGTCGACGCGGTCCCGGAGTCGGTCCAGTCCGGCTACATCCCGCTCGAGGAGACGACCGTCGCCGACAACTGCGCCGCCCAGGAGCTGTCGTTCGTGGACCTGGATGCGCTACTGGCGCCGGCGGACGGGCCGTCCGGGGTCTTCCCGCACCCTCCGGAGCCCGCGTCGGTCACGGTGACGCCCGCCGAGGAGCCCGCGTTCGCCGCGGCCTTCTCGTGGCAGCAGACCGCGGACCAGACGTGGAACCTCACCGCCGGCGACGGGGTGCAGGCGCAGGTGACGGTGCCGCACGGCGTGTTCGTGGAGGACTTCGAGCTGACCGGCACGCCGGTGACGCTGACCGACCTGCCGATCGAGAGCGTGCTCGGCGCCTTCGAGCTCGCCCCCGGCGACCTGCTCGCGAACGCGCCGCTGACGGTCCGCTTCACCCTCGACAGCGCCGCGAACGTCGCCGACCAGGTCGTCTTCACCGCCGACAGCGACGGCTCGAACTTCCGGCTCGCGCCGATCGTCGCCAACCCCGGCGGCGGCTACTCCGCCACCGTTCTCACCGCCGGGCTCGACCATCTCGGCATCGTCGGCATCGGCACCGCCACGCCCGCCCAGCGCGAGGCGCTCGCCGAGGCCTGGCCGGCCGGGGACGACCAGCAGATCGAGCTGCTCACCGCCGTCGCGACCCAGGGCATGCGGCGGGACGCGCTCGCCGACGGCGCCACCGCGCGCGGCGCCGCCCGCTCGATGGCGCGGGCCGAGGACTGGGACGCCTGGTTCCTCGCCCGCACGACCGCCTGGTGGAACGACAAGGTCCTCCCCGCGTTCAACGCGGCCGCCGCCCCGAACGCGACCGAGCTTGCGCTCTACACCGCGGTGAACACCTTCCTCCCGTTCGAGCGGGCGCTGCAGCTCGCCGGTGTGGCGGAGCACCCACCGTGGTCGACCTGGAGCGCCGAGGGCCACACGCGGATGTTCGATGCCATCAATCGCTACGCCGACCGCGTGAAGGCCCGCTGCCAGGCCGGCCAGGTCGACGCCGTCCCCGACATGCTCAACGCCATGCGCATGCTGCAGCTCTGGGGCATGGAGGCGAAGTCCGCCGAGCTCGACACCGCCCTGCCGCAATGCACGCGGTATCGCGTCTCCGTGGGCGTCACCTTCGTGGGGTACCACGTGTACAGCTCCGGCGAGGAAGTGCTTGCGGACTCGTATGCCCTGCTGGGCACATGGGAGCCGCAGAACGGGGGCGTGCGCGACGTGTTCTTCTCGGTGCTGCACTGGGAGGTTTGGGGGCAGCCCTGGGAGCCGCCGATGGAGTGGCGCAGGTTCGGCCTCATCTCCGAGACCAAGTACAAGCCCAACCGGCGCCGCGGCGTCGGCTCCACGGTGGACTTCCTGATCGGGTTCGGGCTTGGCTGGACAGACCTCTCGCCGTTGCTCTGGCAGGTCTGGCAGGAGGACCCGGACAATCCGTCCCCGTACCCGCGCTACCAGATGCCGTACGGGCCGCGGGCGACCGTCCGCTACGGCAGCCCGTACAAGTGGACGCTCGACTACTTCGCGGGCCCGGAGAAGATCACCGCGACCGTCGAGATCAACATCCGCAACCTGACGGGCTAGGTGTAAGTGCCGAGGAGGTTGTTCAGCCTGGCGATTGGTGGTTGGCCGAGGGCTGAGTGTCGGCGGCGATGGTTGTAGGTCCAGAGCCAGCCGTCAAGGGCTGCGGTGCGTTCTCGGCT
>Ga0182742_1005560_pt1 | contig 10542 bp, 14 predicted proteins | sample eDN5th37CBELigMG_FD_128880 | JGI IMG/M metagenome (GOLD analysis project Ga0182742, IMG submission 128880) | Enriched Miracle-Growth compost microbial communities from Emeryville, California, USA - eDNA 5th pass 37_C BE-Lig MG (version 2)... ... | reverse complement strand
TGCCGCTCGCTTCCTTCAGATTCCACGTCACCATGGACACCCTTGCGTTAAGCTAACTGCTACTTCTGCCTTCACAGTTCGGGACTCTCACCCTATAGATTGCACCCATGCCAGGCGCACGAAAAAAGGGAAACGGCTCATCCGTTCCCCTTTTTCTTTCCTACCTATTCCACCTAATTCGAAACTTTTACTAACTGGTCTGTATAGCTCGATGGAGTTGTCAGCTTAATCAATTTATAGGATAGAAATGCAGTTAAAAATCCTAACACGCCCATAAAGACAAATCCTGTCTCTAACCCTCTCCAGTCAATTAGTAGCCCCATCAAAATGGGTCCAATAAACATTCCCACCCCATAAATCGCTTGATAAAACCCCATCGCCGTAGATCTTCTACTCTGTTCTATATGTTTAATACTCAAAGCCATCAATATTGGCATCACAAACCCTCTTCCGAACCCTGCAAAGGTTTGTGTGATAATCAGAGTCGTGATACTACTCACATAGGGGATGATGACCGTGAAAACGCCAACTAAGAGAAAACCAAAAATGACTACTTTCTTTTCTCCATATTTTGAGGAAAGAAAGCCTCCCCCAATCATACCAGCTACTGCCGTAGGAAAAGTGGAGAAAAAGGTGAGGAGTCCCATTTCGAATTCACCCGCTCCCAGGGATTGGGCAAATACAGGCGTGAATCCGAAAACCGTTGCGAATGTCATAATTTGTGACAAGATGGCCACGAAGGAAACTCTTAATAAAATCGAATCGCTGGCAACCTCAAGGACGCCCTTTAAGGTAATCTTTTCAGCACTGATATCGGTATTTTCGATAAGGAAAAACGACAAGACTAACCCAATGGCCCCCGCAATTCCTCCTACAATAAATGCCGACTCAAAACCAAATGCAGCTGCAAACCATCCCCCACTTAAAATCCCTACCATTTGCCCTACCGTACTAAAAAAAGAAATGTTTCCAATTGCCTTGGTTGTGTGCTCTTTCGCAAAATAAGAAGAAAATAAAATCGTAAAATCCACCCAAGTAGCAGCAGCTGCCCCCGCTAAGGCACGGAGAATGAGAATCCAGCTTACTTCTTGTGCAAATACGATGCCGATACCAGATAAAAGTGAAAACATTAAACCAAATGTGATGAAAATTCTTCTTTTATGATACCGATCTGACACCACACCGACCGGTATTCGTAGAAGCAGTTGCGTTAACCCATACATGCCAATAATGAGGCCTATCGTATCGTAGGATGCACCTAAGTATTCTAAATAGGAAGCTAAGATAGGGACACAAGTATACATTGAAAACCAAAACGTCAATGTTACAAGATAAAACAATGGTATCCGATAATGATTGTTTTTTAATCCATTCAAGCCAAACCCACCTAAATATTTTAATAGAGGACCGTTCTTTGGACAAAATCAACCATTTAATTTCCCATCCCAAGAATCCCCTCTTACTTCTTCTCGGGCAGCAAAGCTATATCCTTTTTGAATACGAACTTTTTACCTAAATTCATTCTTTTTATTGTCAACACCCTAACCTCTTCTTCTAATATAGCAACTGGGATTTGATGGAGCATTCTCCGGGCTGATTTCTTGTCTTCCGGTTGATCGATTTGGACGTCGCCTTTCCATCATACAGATGATTTTCCAGGTGCAGGGCCGTCGTCTTACGGGATTAAAACTAAAACGAATCGGACAATGGACCTGTCCCTTTGTCCTACCACTCAGTTTATTATTTTAATGCTTCCTGTATATATTGATAGATTTCGCCATCCATTCCATATTGTAAGGCATTACCTGGATTCTCCTGATGGAACCTTTCAGCTTGCTTCTTTATCTCAGCGTCATTCATGGTAAAGGATTGTAGGACCTTACTCCATTCTTCCGCCAGTTTTTTTACTTTGCTATTGGAGGAAGGAGTCCCTTTGTCCCTTTCGGCACGAATGTCTTCTAAGATTTTAATGAATTTATTCTCCGCAACTTTTAGGTCCTCTTGATTTACCTTATGATAGTAATTTCTTATACTTACTATTTGCTGTGCAGAAAAATACTTTTCTTGATAAAGTTTCATAGCAGAAAATAGCTCTGTTATTTCTTTTACGGACACCATATCTTTATCCCGAATAATTTTCGCTGTAACCTCTAATTCATTTAATAGATTTTGTTGGACTTGAATATCCTCTCTTAACCGATTTATTTGTGTTTCGATGATGTTAATCGCACTATTTTCTGCTTTATCCTTCATAATTTCCTTTATATCCTCTAAAGCCAATCCCATTTGTTTTAAAGATAAGATTTGCTGCAAGTTTGATAAGTCAGTTTTTGTATATAGCCGATGTCCTGAGTCTGTATATTCAGAAGGAGAGAACAATTGAATTTGATCGTAATATCTCAGCGTTCGGATCGTTAATCCAGTCAGCTCCGCAAGTTCTCCAACTTTCCAATGTTCTTTCACTTACACCAATCCTTTCTATTATTGTTGTTTCCGCGAAGTCGAGAACATTATGAAAGAAGTGCTTGGAGTTCATGTATAGTAAATCGATAGGTTCTTCCACAGATTTGACAGCCTGTCTCGATGGATTCTTGATTCTTAATGGATTGTCTTATCTCATCTTCTTCAAGACTATATAGCATTCCATAGAACATTTCTTTTGAGCATCCGCAGTAAAATTGAACAGAGCTTGATTCCATATATTTTACATCGGGAAAGAATTCACTTAGCTTTTCTTCCACCTTGCTTTCATTACATTTTCCTAAACTATTAAAAAATGGTTGATTATTCCGATAGATGTTTTTTATTTCACCAATCAAATGAGGCGAAGCACCTGGAAGTAATTGAGCGAAGATACCCTGACTAACCAGTAACTGCTCATCCTTTTCGTTAAATATTAAATCTGTCCCGATAAAGGTTTGAGTTTGTTCGCTTTGTGCGAAAAAATGGGAAAAATCATCATTAATATTTCGGTAAGGCATATCGGTTATTCCAGTAAACTGATTCATGGCGGACCCCTTAATAACCCGAATCGTTCCCTTTTCCCCAATTAGGTTTTCAATTGATACATTACGCATAGACCCCGAAGATGCATGGCGCAATCCTTCATTTAAATAGCCTCTTACATTCCCATTTGCATCTGCATCAGCAAAGACTTTATAGTTCGGGTTAGTCATGGTAATTTGAACACTTATTCGCTGACTGCCTTTTAAGGTTGCAGACATCAGACTCACTGCAGATATTGTTTTCGCTAATACCACCTTTTGAATTTTATCTGTCCCATTGCTTAGTTGTAGAATTTCATTTACCAATCGGGTATTGTCCATATAAAACAAGCGAACTTGCTTTTCGTAGATAAGTGTCTTAACCATTCCATTTTGCATCATTATGTTTCCTTTCCTCAGGATTTGACGTTAAGACCACTATAAATCATACCCTTACGTAAGGTTCAAGTTGTTATTAAATTTCTTAAAAAGAAAGGACAGGGGGACAGGTCCATTTTCCCAGCGTTTGGAACTCCTGGACTTAGTGCCTGTCCCCCTGACTCTATCATACAACGACTTCCTCTATAATTGAGGTGCCTTCTGTGTTTTCAGCATCATGCCATTGCCATTCTTCGTATAGTCTAATTCTTCCGTCAGCCAAAATTTCTGGAGTAGAAATACATTTACCGCCTCTAATTTCATTTCTATTATTCACGTGATTGTATCTGAATTCTAAAATGCCACCCTCCTTAACGATCCCAATTAACGTCCCTTTTAAAATTTCTCCCCCACTGTATGTAGCTGATATGATTTGCCCTTCTTGCTTATATTCAAAGAACGTCTGTGCAGACACCTCTCCATTCTCTGTATTGGCAATCGAAGTAAATTTTCGTCCATGGTAATTGATCATTTCTCCACTCCCCAACTTTCTAATGATTCACAATTGTACCACTCCTTTCTTTTATAATCTTTCTTTCTGCCTCGGGCATATGATTTGGACATTAACATCTAGGCCACCTACTCCCATAACAAACTAAAAAGGCGTGGTTACGATCCTCCACGCCTTAGTTTCTTGTTATGATAATATGCATAGAAACAAACAAATCGTTTAAAAAAGTTGCGCTAACTAACTGACACTTTCTTTATCTACCCATTGGCAATAAATTATTGGCTAAACATTGTCAAATCAGCGAAACATCACTAGCCTATGGACTTTTATCCAGAGATTCCGTATTTTTCTCTGGTCCTTAACAAACGTACTTAGCCCCCGGTATGAGTACCTGCATGTCCTTGATCCTCAGAATCCTGTTCTTCTCCTTCAGCTCCTTCCAAGTCATCCGGTTACCTGTTAAAGTAACGCCCCCGTTAATTTAAGTGCATAAATTCACAAACTCTCAAGTAAATAAAAGTAGTTTTACTTTAATTTTTGATTGTTAAGTAATGAATCGCAAAATGGTTTACACAAACCTTGCTCTGACATACGTTCTAAAAGTTCTTTAGTAGAAATTTTATTCGAAGTATTTCTTTGGATAGCTGAATCTAATAATTCATATTCAAAATAGTTTAACTCTGGTTCAACGAAAAAGGTTGGAAATTGTTCATTAAACATTTTAAATGCCTCTGTTTTTTTATCTGGACTTTTTTGCAAATATGTTATTGTTGGTATAAAGGTAAGAAGGAAGTCAATTTCATTTTCAGTAAGTTTTCTCATCTTTAGCCACTCTGTAACTAATGGGATTTCCATATTAAACCCTCCTTTTATTTTATCACCTAATTTTCGTGTTATTTTTATATCAATATAAATAGGAGTTGCCGTTTATCAACAACTCCCTGTTAAACAAACGCTCCCGTTACTTGAATAACTGCTTATGCTTCACCCATTCCAAATCCAAGTAGGAGAAGATATGCTATTGTGATAAATGCTAATAAGTTAAGTATTATAATTATCCACTTACCAAAACTATTTTTTGCTTTTAACCCCACAATCGTCCCTAATAATGGAAATAGACACATCGAAATTATTGCTATCTTTCCTAATGAACCGAAAGATACACCATTTATCATCATAAAGAATAAGATAACAAATATGCCTAAACATAAACTTGAAATAGCGTTGTATTTATTCATTTTCCCCTCCTATTTTTGGCATTACTTCTCTTACAACATAAAACAGAATTACAATACCATATTCAACTCTTCTGCCCTTTAAAGCAACAGGAGCTACCGCATTCGACAGCCCCTTGTTCAGCTATTGCACCCGTTACTTTAAGTGTATCTTTTCACAAAGTTTGTTTAATAAAATGTTTTATTTCCCCTCACATTTAAAAAATGTAAAACATTATAATAACAAAAAGAGTGCCTATATAGCACCCTAGTTATTACTTTTATTCTTCAGAATATAAAGTTCTCTCTCGAGCTTATTTACCTTATCAGCGATAAAATCTACGTCAATAATTCTTGATTCATTGGTTAATTCAAACTGTCCGCCAACACCATCAAGTTTTGCTTCAATGGTATCAAATCGATTATGCATTTCAGTTTTCAAATCATTTACATCCGTTTTCATACTTTTTATTTCTTTATTCATTTCGGTAAGTAAATCAAGATTTGCTTATTCACGTGATCACCTCTAATAATAATTATAATAGATGGTTAGTAAACAAGCATTACCTTTTTTATTAAAGAATCAACTATTTTTTCACAATCGCACCCGTTAGCCATTCATAAAGCGCAAAAATCAGCGCTTCACCACAGAGAATGAAAATGGTTATAAACCGTCAATACTGATTCTACGGCTGGGAGAGGAAGGTCGATCAACTATGGTGCGTGAGAGCCCATCCGTAAGTCTGACTCCAACGACCACGGTGCACCACTGACTGTCGCTCCCTTACGGGAAGCACACATGGTAGATTAATCCCATTCTGGTTGCTGCACCAGCCTCCAATAATAATACGAGCCGTAGAAAGGATGTTTTCAATGGATGTAGTCATTGAAAGAGCATGCGGTATGGATGTTCATAAGGACAATATTACTGCATGTATTATGACACCAGAAGGAAAGGAGATTCAAACGTTTTCAACTAAAACTGTTTTTCTAATACAGTTGGTTGACTGGATTAAACAGCATAACTGTACCCATGTTGCCATGGAGAGCACGAGTGTTTACTGGAAACCTATTGTGAATTTACTAGAGGCTGAAGATATTGAGTTTCTAGTTGTGAATGCCCAACATATGAAGGCAGTCCCAGGACGTAAAACAGATGTTAAAGATGCAGAATGGATTGCCAAACTTCTTCGTCATGGAATCTTAAAAGCTAGTTATATCCCAGATTGAAATCAACGGGAACTACGTGAACTAGTTCGATATCGCAGAAGTATTATTGAAGAACGTGCTAGGCAACATAATCGCATTCAAAAGGTATTAGAGGGTGCAAATATTAAGCTAGGCTCTGTGGTTTCGGACGTTATGGGCGTTTCAGCTCGGGATATGCTTAACGCTATTGCCGAAGGCGAAGAGGATCCTGAAAAACTAGCAAACTTCGCTCGACGTACAATGAAAAAGAAAAAAGATGAACTTATGCTTGCCCTTAAAGGCTATATCAATTCGCATCAACGCCTTTTGTTGAAAACAATTTTGAAGCATGTTAATTTTTTAACAGAGCAAATCGAGATGCTTGACCAAGAGGTCGCCGAAAGAGTTAGCTTCCATCAAGAAGACGTTGACCGTATAGATTCTATTCCTGGCATAGCTACAAGAATGGCTGAGCAAATTTTATCTGAAATTGGAACAGATGTTAAAAATCAATTTCCAAGTGAGCTCATATATGTTCTTGGGCAGGCGTGGTTCCTGGACAAAACGAAAGCGCTGGGAAAAGGAAATCAGCTAAAACGAAAAAAGGAAACAAGTATTTGAGATCAGCATTAACAGAAGCAGCCCAATCTGTAAGAGGATCTAAGAACTATCTCGGAGCACTGTATAGGCGTACAGCATCACGAAAGGGTAAAAAACGAGCAGGAATAGTAGTAGCCCATGCCATGTTGAGAATTGCTTATTACCTCTTAACTCGAAAAGAGATGTATGTAGACTTAGGCGAAGACTACTTTGACAAACAGAGGCAACAATCCATTGTACGACATTCACTACGAAGACTTGAAAGTTTAGGATACACAGTAACGTTACAAGAACCTGAAGCATCTTAATCCAGTCCATACTCCTACATTAGATCAATGAATCAGGCGCTCTCCTCTTTGAAAAAATGAATGAGATGCGTCTTATTAAGTATTGCCTTTTTCACTAAATTACAGAAGTTTATTTTCATGGTAGTACAATAAGGAATTCAACAAAAAAGTGCATAATCCTTCGTGGATCAACGCACCCGTCAGTTTAATAACATTTAATTTCCACTTTATTCGTTCATTAGGGCGAACTAATTATAATAGTCCTTTAAATTGCCATTGTCCCACTCTTGTAAAAGATAATGTGAATCAAATTCTAATGCCTTTGACAATGTTGCAACTTCTGTAATAATGTCCTTTGCTTTTTTTTAGCAGATTCAATGCAATTTTCAATAATCTCCTCTAGTTTCATATTTTCACCTCTTAAAGGCTACGTTCATTAACAAATTTCTCCATCCGAATTTAATTAACCTGCTTCGTTTGTTTAAGAAAGGATAATCAATTACAGTCTCCAGTTCATAAACCATTGCTTCATTACCTGAGAACATCTGATTATTTACTTTTTTGCAATGCCTTAGTCCGTTTATATGGTTAGCTACTAACTTAACTGACAAAATGCAATTCAGCTCTTTTTCCATTCCATTAAAAATTCTTCCTCGAGGGCCTGTTCATCTAGTAATGTCTCTTTTATTTCAAATCCATTTTCCAAATAAAAATGAACAGCATGATCATTTTTTTTGTACACTTTTAATTGTATATCTTCCCTTTGTCTTTTAATAAAACTTAGTAATGCTTTTCCATATCCTTTGCCTTGATGCTTCACATCAATAAATAGTGCAGCCAAATAATTATCTACCATGGATAGGAAACCGACAACCTCTTCGCCATTACTGACAACATAGGTTTCGGACATAGGGATATATTTTTCTTCCATCTCCTTTCGCTTTGATTTCCAATAATCCTTATCAATAAAGTCGTGTGCTAGCAAGGATCCTTCGTACCATATATCTACTAATTTATTAACTTCTGTTTTCTTGTTTTTTCTAATATTCATGTTCCCACCCTTTCAAAATATAGCACTGATTATTCACTATTCAAAGCAAGCACAGTTCAAATCGTTTTATACCAAATTAAACATCAATCTTTACAATCAGCCACGTTCGCACAATATGAAAAGCTCCCAGTATTCTTCAACTACTACAATAAGAAAAAGCCATTCTCTTTCTATAAGAATAGCCCCCCTTTAGTTATGCATAAAGACTTACACATTAATTGCATATTATATAAAAATGATGTGACAATAAGTCTTATTTCTTCCCTTTTCGTTCTAAAAGTATAGGTGCAATATTTAGTAGGATAGAAACCATTGTCAAAAACCATAATGCCCTTTCCATGCCAGGTACTACATCCATTAAAGCGGCCCAATCTTCCACTTCTACCCACACCGATACAAGACTGTATTCTGCACAAAGTGTTAATGCTGTAAAGGATAATCCCAGCGCCATGGCAAGCTTATAATCCTTCCCTGCTTTATACAAATAAAGATTTATAAAAGTTGCTACTATTGCAATAACCCCTAATAGTACCCACATAACTATACCTCCACTTCATATTTTTTTTTATTTATTTCGTGTAATGTATAATGATCTTTATCTTAGCTCTTATTAAACAATCCTGCCCGTTCGTTTAAGAAAGGATAATCAGATTAGACTTTTACCCATGGTTCAACTCAAAATGCTCTTCCCTCAACTGGATTATCTCAATATCGTCATGGATCTCCATTAGTCTCTTCGCCAAGCTTTCCACCCCGTATATTTCAGTGAAAGTATGACTCCCAACTAACAGATTCATGCCGACAAATTGTGCATATTGAATCGTGTATAATGTTGCTTCACCTGTAATATATGTATCGCAGCCGTCTTCCAGCGCTACCTTCATTTGATTTGATGAATGACCTGCACCCGTTAATACCCCGACCCTTTTCACCAGTTTATTATGATTCTGCCAATTTCTAATAGGCTCCCCTAACTCCGTGCTCATTTTTTGAACAAGCACCTTAAAATCGACAGGTTCACTAAACTCACCGATTCCAGGTATTTCACAATAATCATAGATAGAATGTTTCATAATCTGATCGACGCCAATCACCCTCATAAGGGAAGTACTCGTTCCAAACTGTATAAAATCCAACGGACCATGAATCCAGAAGTGACTAATATTGTATTCTTTTAATTTTTCAATGCATGCCTCTTTTAAACCAAAAATGAAGTCCCAAGCATCGTGATGCGTAAGGATAAGATCTACATGGTTGTCCTTCGCTTGTTCAATGACTTCAATCGAAAGGTTTGTAGAGTACCCAATTCTTTTGATGGAATCATTCGTTTTATTCGTAAAACCATAATCATCGTCAAATTCCTTTAATAATTCTTTGGTAAATAGCTTTTTAATAGAAGTCTCAAATTGTTCTAAATTCATTCCCCAACACCTCGCTCGTTTTTATCATATTCCATTTTGAACATTGCTTAGGTTAAATTCTCGTCTCCTTCTTGTGTTCTCGAGTTCATGGAATAAACTTTAGAGATAGCTCTGAATTTGCTCTCATTTTTCCTAGTGTTCACGAGAGAGAAACTGTTTTCTATTTATCTATATTTTTATCTAGCCTTAAATCTTCTTTTTATGAAAAAGCTCAGTAGTTGTTATTAGATATCTTGTGCGTATATAATCCTTACTTTTTTTACCTATAAATCTTGAGATAAACGAACCATATCCCTGCACTGTATCCCATTTTCAAAAATTTCATCTTGGTAATGCCTTACAAAAAAATCCCTATCAACTCCAACTATTCGAAAACCACATTTTTGATAAAGAGCCAGTTGCCCTAAGCTTGAATTTCCAGTTCCAATTTCAATTGTTTTATAGCCTTTTGTCTTAGCTACCTGAATTGCGTCCATACCAACCTTTTGCCTATGCCTCTACCCTGTTGCTCTTCTACCACTGCAACATTCACAAGTTCCACGGTCTCTGGTCTCGTTGGAAGTAATACATAAACGCCAATCGTTTGCTGTTCCATTTCAGCTACAAAACATTCGCCCCTTTTCACATATTCTTCAACCATCTCTCTTGAGGGATCCGCCAATAGCAACAATTCGATTGGAAGTTTATCAGTTTTATTAAGTTTCCTAATCTCCATTTTATCTCCTTTATTTACCTTATTAAGCTACCCTTCTCCGTTAGTACAGTCGCCCCCGTTTAAGTACGACTCTTCACACCTACTATTTTCCTAATAAAACATCAAACTCTTTAACAAAGACTGCATTACCAGTTATCTCTATGACATAATTCTCTTTATTATTAGTAACTCGTACCTTTACACGGCCATTTTT
>Ga0182742_1005556_pt1 | contig 10546 bp, 7 predicted proteins | sample eDN5th37CBELigMG_FD_128880 | JGI IMG/M metagenome (GOLD analysis project Ga0182742, IMG submission 128880) | Enriched Miracle-Growth compost microbial communities from Emeryville, California, USA - eDNA 5th pass 37_C BE-Lig MG (version 2)... ... | reverse complement strand
GCTACAGGCGAGTACGTAACTTTTTTAGATGATGATGATACTTATTTTCCTGACAAAGTAAAGAAACAAGTTGAGCATATGACTAAAGAAGGTGCAGATTTTTCACTTACTGACTTATGGCTCTATGATGAAAAAGATAAGCTAATTGAAAAACGTATTAGAGACTATATTAAAGATTTTTCATCAGAAAGTTTGATGAGATATCATCTAATGTATCATATGACTGGAACAGATGTCATGATGTTTAAAAAGAAATATCTGATTGATATTGGACTGTTTTCTCCAATTAATGTTGGAGATGAGTTTTATTTAATGCAGAAGGCAATAGATGGTAGAGGGGTTTTTAGTTATTTACCTGGATGTGAGGTTAAAGCATATGTACACAGTGAAACGGACGGGTTATCTAGTGGAGATGGAAAAGTAAAAGGTGAGAATGAACTATATGAATATAAAAAGAAATACTTTGATAAATTATCACAAAAAGAACAAAGATATGTCAAAATGCGACACTATGCTGTTATAGCTTATGCAGAGTTTCGGAAGAAAAGGTACTTTTCTATGATTAAAAACTCATGTCTTTCTTTTATGTCTTCACCTATAAATTTTATAAATCTATTTATTAATAGGAAGTAGCGATTATAAGTCTATAAATTAGGAACATATTCTTTTAACTTCCGGAATCGGGTGTTTATAGCGAGGAGGCTCTATGCAGCGGGGGTAGAAAAATAAAGGGTGAGAATCAGCTTTTGAATATGAAGGATTATTTTATAAATTGATTGTTAAGAGGAGAACGTTATGGGAAAAATTGGAATATCAACTGTACACACTGGTTTTAACTATGGATCGGCATTGCAGGCATATGCAAGTAAGGTGATTTTAAATGAAATGGGATATCAGGGAATCAATATCTCATTAAAAGGTAGTCTTATCAAAGGTAGGGATGTAAGACTAAAGAAAGTCGCTGTTGTTGCTATTAGGCTTTTGAGACAACCGCACAATATTAAAAAGAGAGTTAATGTTTATAATGATAACATGAGTAAACCCTATTCAGAACATTCAAAGGGATTGTTCGAAAATTTCAGATTGGAAAAAATCCAACCATTTCACTGTACATGGAATCAATTAAAGCATCTAGCAAAGAGTGATGAATATAAGGCGTTTTTGTGCGGGAGTGATCAGATTTGGAATGCAGAAGCATTATATGTAGATCCGCAGTATTATTTGAGATTTGCGCCTAAAGAAAAAAGAATTGCTTTTGCTCCAAGTTTTGGAAGGGATAAAGTTGCTGATTACAATAAGAGGATTATCGCAAAATACATTATGGATATCCCGTATCTTTCAGTGCGGGAAGAATCTGGTGTTTCTATAATTAAAGAATTGACTAATAAGGGTGCTGCGAATTTGATTGATCCTACGCTGGTGCTAGATGGAACAAAGTGGGATAAATACTTAGAACTACAAGAGAACGTGTCAGACAGTGAAAAGTATATATTAGCGTACTTTTTAAATGAACCATCTGATTACGCAAAAGAGTGTATTAAGAAATTAGCTCAAAAAAATAAACTGAAGGTAATAGCCCTTCCTTATCAAAGAGAAGTGACAGATTGGTTTGATGTTGCACCGGATGCGGGGCCTGTTGAATTTGTCCAGTATGTTAAAAATGCATCTTACGTTTGCACGGATTCGTTTCACGGGACTGCATTTGCAGTTAATTTTAAAGTCCCTTTTTACACATTTGAGAGACAATATGGTTCTGCTGGAAAACAATCATCTAGATTGGATTCATTCCTGAAATTGGTTTCGTTAGAAGAACGATTTAATCCATCCATGAAGTTATTAGATGCACCGATTGATTTCAGTAAAAGTAAAGTTGTCCTCGAAGCAGAAAGGAAGAAATCTGTGGATTACCTTATAAAGGCGCTGCAGTAGATGGAGGAGAACAAATGGTAGGTAACCTTAATAATGAAACTTCAAAGTTACTGGTTTCGATAATCGTACCAGCATATAATGTTGAAAAGTATATTGAAAAGTGTCTTTCATCAATATTAGAGCAAACATTTACAAATATAGAAGTAATTGTTGTGGATGATGGATCTACAGACAAAACAGGACAACTTATAGATAATGTTTCGCAAGACAGCAGAGTTCGCGTTTTACACAAAAAAAATGAAGGGGTTAGTGCTGCAAGAAACAGTGGAATTGAAATATCGACAGGAGATTATTTGGTTTTTGTGGATGGCGATGATTATATTGCACCTGATTATGTTGAGTACATGCTCAGCCTTATTGAAAATACAGGCTCAGAATTCTGCCTTTCAAAACGTTGCTATACCAAGAGTGGCGAAAAGCAAACTGAAAGCGAATATATAGAGAAATTACAACCAGAAGATGCAACCGCACTACTTATATCACCAGATGTTATTGTGGGATGTTGGAATAAAATTTTCAAACGAAGCTTAATAGTTGACAACAATATATGGTTTTCAACTACTTTATTTTATGGTGAAGGCCTGACGTTTATTACCACTGTTTCACAAATATCTAAATCTGTTGGTGTTGGAAATCGTAAAGTTTACTATTACAGACGAAATAATGAAGCTTCTGCAACAACAAAGTTCGATATTAATAAACTATATAATGGTGAGAAGGCACTAAAAAACATTAGGAAGCAACTTATAATAAACAGCCCGAAAGTCAATACAATGCTTGACTTACATTTATGTCTTTTTAGTTTAGGTGCATTAGTGAAAATCAAGTCTAACCGCTTAGAAAAAGAGTATTTGAAGGATTATAAAAGGTGGAAATCATATATAAGACATAATTCTTTAAAATTCACATTTAATGGTGAAATATCAATTTATAGAAAGTTACTGCTATTTGGAGGTTGTTTAAGTCCATGGCTTATGATGAAGTTAGACTCAACTAGACGGAGACATATTACTGCTAATAGCGTTGGTGATTAATATTCAACAGTTGGTAAATTAGTCCATGGGACACTCATTGTTGGATAAATTAAACATTCAATCGGAAGCAGCTTAGTTTACAAAGATGACCATATGCTTATGGTGTTTTTGATCATAATTAATGCTGCTAGAGTGAAAATGGGAAATTTAATAATAAATGAAGGTGCTACTCAATGATTATATTATATATTTCATCTTTACCAGAAACAAAATCAGCTGGACCAAGGTATAGTGTTCCAAAGCAAATAGCATTACAATCAAAATTTGATCAAGTATATTGGGTTAATTTAAATAAGCATGGTATAAAAAATACTGAAATTGAAAGTCATGATTATGAAAATCCAAAGCTATTTAAACTTGAGAATCTAGATCCTCCATTTAATAATCCAGACTTAGTAATTTTTCAAGAGGTTTACAACCTAGAATATTATAATATTAGCTATACACTAAGGAAAAAGAATATCCCTTATATTATTATTCCGCGAGGGAGTTTAACTAAGTCTGCCCAAAAACAAAAAGGTATAAAAAAAATATTAGGAAACATATTATTATTTAATAGGTTTATAAAATCAGCATCTGCAATTCAGTATTTAACGAAAATGGAATACGAAACGTCAGGAAGTAAGTGGAATGATAACTATTTTATTATCCCAAATGGAACAGATTCAAAAATAGAAATAAAGGATTGGGATGGTGTAGGTTCATTAAAAGGCATTTTTATAGGGAGAATGATGATGCATCATAAAGGTATAGATCTTCTTATACAAGCCTGTATTCAATTGAAAGATAGGTTGATTGAAGAAAAGTGTACTATTATCTTATATGGCCCAGATAGAAATGGTGCGAAAAAAATAATTACGGAGCAAATAAAAGAAAATGGCCTCGAAAAAGTAGTTGAAATCAGAGATGGGATCCATGGTAAGGAAAAGGAAAGGGTATTATTAGAGAGTGACTTTTTTATTCTGACATCCAGATTTGAAGGACATCCAATGGGGCTAATTGAAGCTTTATCCTATGGATTACCATGCTTGGTGACAACAGGCTCAAATATGGCAGACGAAATCTTAAAAGCAAACGCCGGTTGGACATCAGATGTTAATGAGGAAGGTATTATGGAGGCTTTAAAGCATTTATTAAATGAAAAAGATCAAATTCCAGTAAAGGGAAAGAATGCGTTAGAATTATCTAAACAATATAATTGGGACTTATTAGCTAAAAATGCTCATGAAAAATATGAGTTATTATTGAAATAGTAATAAAGTTAAGAAACAAATAATCTTTTAATTACACTAATTAAGGAACTAATCATATTTGCTATACAATCAGACTTTTATTTTAGGATAATAGGACTTTAATAGATTGTTTCTCTTGTTTTAATTAAGTTACAAGGAAGTTTGGAGGTAGTTATGAAACGTATATTGCATATATTGCCTCTCTCTAGAAGAGCGGGACTCGAGGTAATGTTTTTAAATTATTTAAAATATATGAAGGAAGTTAATCCTGAACTACTAAAATATCAATACGTATTAGGAATAAACACATCAGAATATTTTAAGAGTGAGTTAATTAAACTAAAGGTAACACTATATGAAGGAAAAAGAAAAGGGAAACTAGATTACTCGTTAATAAGTCTAGGAAAAAGAATAATTCAAGAAAAAAATATTAATATTGTTTATGGCCAAAATACTCTTGGAAATACAATCGCTTGCTTTTTAGGTATATTAAATCGAAATTTAAAAGTAATATGCCATGAGCATGGTGGTTCTTGGAATGTAAATGGATTAAACAAGCTCCTTACTAATATCTGGATCACCAAAGCACATGTTATTATTTGTAATTCAATAGCAGCATCAATTTTATTAGAGCAAAGATTTAATGCCAGAAATAGTAAGTTAAAAGTTATTCTTAATGGAGTCATAGAAAACCAAAAGGAAAAAATAGAAAAAGCCTCTAAAAGACTACTATTTGCTGGAAGATTAGAGGAGGTAAAATCTCCACATACATTAATTTATATGATGGAACAATTAGTACAAAAAGATAATCAAATTGTACTAGATGTAATTGGTGATGGAAAGTTTGAACAGGAGCTTAAAGATATAACTAGTTCTTATAATTTAAATAATAATATATTCTTTCATGGGAATGTAGAAAATGTCTCGGAGTTTATGAAGCAATCTACATTGTTAATATTACCATCGGTAAGAGAACCACTTGGAAATGTATTGATAGAAGCTGCTTTTCAAGAAACTCCTTCTGTAGCAACAAAAATAGATGGAATACCTGAAGTGATAGTACATGAACAAACAGGGATTTTAATAAAGCCAACAGTCGAGTGCATTAAGAACCCAGGTATTAAATATGTGGTAAATACCTTTAAGGGGAAATTAGAAGAACCAAAGGGTATAGATCCAAAAGAACTCTCAGATGAAATATTAACTTTACTCAGTGATAATAGGCGGCTGAAAAAAATGGGAATAAAGGCAAAGGAACATGTTTCGGACAAATTTTCAATTGAAAGGTATTATAATGAAGTTAAAGACATTTATTTATCATTGAAATAAATTTGTTGGAATACATTTTTTGCAGGATATAAGTAGTGATTAGGTTTAGGAGGGTCTTAAGTGAAAAAAATCGTCTTTTTCATTCTTGCCTTAGTTTTTTTGTTTAGTTCACTTAACTTAACAGATAGTATAGTTGGTACTTATGGAATATATATTGTTTATATATTTTTAAGTGGTTTATTAATTCTACCTATATTTACTGTAAAAAAGGAAATAAAAATAAATATACCTACTGTTGAAATTATGTATTTATTTTTTATGTTTTGCCTCATTTCTTCTATGGTCAATGCTGATTTTAAAACAATAATAAGCTCATTCATGATACTTAATCTTTTTATAGTAAGTTGTATAATTCTACCTAGATTAAACTTAGAGATAAACAAAATTTTAGTATACTCTGTTTTAATTAGCCATATTCCAATAGTTCTATTCCCATTAATAATTAATGGCTTTGACACAATGCCTTATAAAGGTATATTTTACAATCCTAATAGTTTTGGAAGCATTTTAGCGACAATTTTTGTCATTTTATTAGCTGCTATTCTGGGTAACTTAGAAAACATCATAAAGGGTGCATCAAAAAAACTAGACAGATTAAGTATTTTATTTCTCGGAGCAATGCTTATTTATACATTATATTTAATTAGTTTATCCTCAAGTAGGACCAGTTTTTTGTCGGCTATAATTAGCCTTTTTGTTGGAATAGCCTTTTTAATGTGGCACCTTATTAAGGAAAAAAAAATAGTCAGTTTATTAAAAAGAGGGGTAATCTTCATAGTAGGTTCCACTATCTTCTATATTCTTATAAATAAATTTACGGCCCTAGATAAAGCGTTATATAGTAGTATTTTTTATAAATTTGAAATGAGTACTCATCAGGATGGAGGGGTTCTGTCAGGACGAGGCAATATTTGGGTAGAAGCTATATCAAATGCTGGCTTTTTTGGGAAAGGTAAGGGTTTTTTTAGTGAAATAGGTTATGGTGCACATAATACGTTTATTAGTATTATTGGAAATTATGGGTGGATACCTTTAATTTTGTTTTTTTTATTTTTAATCATTCTTTTTTACTATTGTGTTAGTTACGCAATTTCTAATACAAGCGACATATACAAATACCTTCCTTTACTAATGTGTATAAGTTTTCTAACAATGTCAATGGGAGAAGAGATGATTTTTAAGTTGAATATGTTGGTAATGTTTTTTAGTTTTGGTTCTATATTTCAGAGAAAGTGGATGTTAAATCGTAATCTTTATATATTAAATACTAAGGGAAACAAAGCCGGTGATTATTATCATGCATAACTCTCCATCTTTTATGTTAATTCCTTACACCATTAGTGGATTGGTTTATAAATAAAATATCAATTGAGTTTAAGGTTTTGTGCTTTTTAAATATTTTAAAGGGAAGTAAATATGCGTACAAAAAGTTCAATAATTAATTTAATTTATGCTATGACTGGGCAAACTTTAGGGTTATTGATCAGTTTTATTGCTAGAATAGTATTTATACAAGTATTAGGCGCAGAGTATTTAGGCTTAAATGGGCTATTCACAAATGTATTAAGTATACTTTCCTTAGTAGAGCTTGGTATAGGCCCAGCTATAACTTATAGTTTATATAAACCGTTAGCCGAGAAAGACATTCAAAAAGTGAAGTCTTTAATGTATCTATACAAAAAAGTATATATTGTAATTGGATTGTTCATCCTAATTTTGGGAGTAAGTCTTACTCCTTTTTTGGATGTCTTTATAAAGTCGATCCCGGATATTCCACACGTTCATATGATATTTTTACTTTTTGTCATAAATGCGGCTTTATCCTATTTTTATTCTTATAAACGTTCACTAATTATTACTGATCAAAAACGCTATATTGCTACGATATATAGATATTCCTTTTTTATAATTCTAAATATTGCCCAGATAGTAGTTTTATATTTAACTAATAATTTCATTCTATTTCTAGTATGTCAAATAGTTACTACTCTTGCCGAAAATGTTCTTGTTTCTAAAAAAGCTGATAAGCTATATCCGTATTTAAAGGAAACAGATGTTCAAAAGGTTGATAAGCTTACTTTAAAACAAATTAGTAAAAATGTACGTGCTATGATTGCGCATAAATTAGGTGGTGTTGTTGTAAATTCAACAGACAACTTAATAATTTCAAAATTTGTAGGTTTGGTTGGAGTCGGCTTATACTCAAATTATCAACTTATAATTAATGCTTTAAATTTAGTGACATCACAAGTATTTACATCAATAACTGCTAGTGTTGGTAATTTAGGTGCTACCGAAACAGAAGATAAAAAAAGATTTATTTTTAATACTGTATTTTTAATTAACTTTTGGATTTTTGGATTCCTGTCGATTTGTTTAATTGTCCTCGTTAATCCATTCATTGAATTATGGATAGGTAAAGACTATGTTTTAAATACAGAAATTATACTAGTAATAATTATAAACTTTTATTTAACAGGGATGAGAAGGAGTGTTCTTACCTTCCGTGATGCATTAGGTATTTTTTGGTACGATAGACACAAGCCAATTTTTGAAGCGCTAATTAACCTCATAGTATCATTAATTCTAGTTAATAAAATTGGTATGATTGGGGTGTTTGTTGGAACAACTATAAGTACACTCACTACTTGTTTTTGGGTAGAACCTTATGTACTTTTTAAGTATGGCTTTAAAGCTTCTGTAGTACCTTTTTTTCGAAGATATATATATTATACAATTATAACAATTGTTGCAGCAATGGTCACAATTGAAGTTGCTAGTTTTTTTAATAATGTAAATTTAATTAACATTATTATTCAATTGGTAATTTGTATAGTGATTCCAAATTGCTTATTTTGGATTATATTCCATAGGAGTGCTGAATTTAAATATATTAAAAATATGCTTTCTAATTTCTATATTAAAAGGTTTAAGAAAAACTAAATATCTTAATTGGTTTTGTGCTTCATTGATTTTTTAATGTACATTTTTTATGGTACCTCTGAATTTAGTGAATTGTGCAAAAAAAGATAAAAATTTATAATTTTTAATCCTATATAAAATAATTTCTGGATAAAGTAGAGTAAATAATGCTGTTAGGTAAGACATTCACTAATTATTAATAAAAGTAATTATTCTTATAATGGGATAAATGTATTTCTTAATGAAGAGTGAAAGAGATGGGAATTCCTCTGTATGAAACTATGCTATTAGATTAATTAATAAAGGGAAGTGTCAATGCACCCCTTTTTGTCGGTAATTGAAGAATGCGAAATTTCTTTTTTATAGTTTTCCGAAGGGGTCGCTTAAGAATTTCTTTGCGTCTTTTTATAGGCTTCCCTTATTGTTTAGCATGCAGCAAAGTAGTTTATAGTATAAACTCGCAAATTAAGACATTATTAGTTTCCGTATTTCTCCAATTTTGTTAACAGCTTAATATTATATAATTTAATCCATATGGTACTATAGTAATTGTTTCTTTTTTTATTATTGTCTTACAGGCTGGATAATGTATTAGTTTTAACTTACTTGACACTTAGTTTATAAATGGACCTATGATGGGGACTATAAATTTTATTAGCTAATAGAAGACATACTTATAGAGTAAAGGAAGATGTAAATTGTATAAAATAGCAGTAGCTGGGACAGGATATGTCGGTTTAGTCGCAGGTGTTTGTTTTGCTGAAGTTGGCCACCAAGTAACTTGTGTCGATATAGATGAAATTAAAGTAAATATAATGAAGTCTGGAATCTCTCCAATCTACGAAACAGGATTGGAGGAATTGATGCAAAAAAACTATACTGCTGGAAGACTTGATTATACAACTGACTATAAGTCTGCATATAAAGATGCAGATGCAATTTTCATCGGCGTAGGTACTCCAGAACAACCAGATGGTTCTGCAAATTTATCATATATTGCAACGGTTGCTAGACAGATTGCTGAATCAGTAGAAAAAGACTGTCTTGTGGTTGTAAAGTCTACTGTTCCAGTAGGAACGAATGATAAAGTAGAGCAGTTTATTCAAGACTTTTTAGTTAATGACGTAAGAGTAGAAGTAGCGTCAAATCCCGAATTCTTAGCTCAAGGTTCAGCTGTACATGATACTCTTTATGCAGAAAGAGTGATTATTGGAACGGAAAGTAGATGGGCAGAAGAATTATTAATGAATATATATGAGCCATTCCATTTACCAGTCGTTTCTGTTAATAGAAGATCAGCTGAAATGATTAAGTACGCCTCAAATGATTTTCTTGCTCTTAAAATATCTTATATGAACGATATTGCGAATTTATGTGAATTAGTAGGCGCGGATATTCAAGATGTTGCCAGAGGTATGAGCTTTGACGAACGTATTGGTAGTAAGTTTCTAAACGCGGGGATCGGTTACGGTGGATCATGTTTCCCTAAGGATACGAAGGCACTTGAAAACATTGCTAGACAAAACGGTTATGAATTAAAAACAGTAAAGGCCGCTATTGATGTTAATAAAGAACAAAAGACTTTGTTATATAAGAAAGCTAGTAAGAGGCTTATTACATTCAACGGGCTCAAGGTTGCAGTACTAGGTTTAACTTTTAAACCAGGAACGGACGATCTAAGAGAAGCAGCATCTCTTGAAAATATTCCTTTACTATTAGAGCAAGGTGCAGATATTTATGCCTTTGATCCGGTTGGTGCTGAAAACTTTGCTAAAGTTCACCCTGAAGGGAAGAAAGGGAAGGGGAGCATCACATATGTTTCTAATCCAGAAGAAGCATTGAAGGATGCTAACGTATGTTTCGTCTTTACTGAGTGGGGTGAAGTGAAAGCAGTCACACCTGATGCATACAAGATGTTGATGAGAACTCCATTAGTATTTGACGGACGGAATATTTATGGAGTAGAGGATATGAGTAAGGCAGGAGTAGAGTATCACTCTATCGGAAGATCCATAGCGAAACCTTCAATCAAAAAGGATGAAAAGGAGTTTGGCCAGTTTGACACACTTCAACCAATTGGACACTAATAAAACATATCTT
>Ga0182742_1005555_pt1 | contig 10549 bp, 12 predicted proteins | sample eDN5th37CBELigMG_FD_128880 | JGI IMG/M metagenome (GOLD analysis project Ga0182742, IMG submission 128880) | Enriched Miracle-Growth compost microbial communities from Emeryville, California, USA - eDNA 5th pass 37_C BE-Lig MG (version 2)... ... | reverse complement strand
GTGGTATGGTAACTTCATTTTACTAAAAAGGACGATTTTTTTGTGTATTTTTTTTCGGAAAAATATAAAAAGGGGCTCCAAAAAAACCAGCTTTCACTGACTTTTTGGACAGCCCCTTTTCTATTTAGAAAAAAGTTTGTGATTAATGAAAAAATTTATAATGAATATTTTTACTTTTTGTAATAAAATAAAATCTCGCGAGGAGGAAAGAGAATGAATTTATTTAATACGACATGGGAGCATTTTAAACCTTATTGGAGGAAGTTGTTGCTTGCTTTGTTTTTTTCGTTAGTGGGCGGAGCGTTTACCATTTTGCCTCCGATTCTGGCCGGGAAACTGGTCGATGATGTCATTGTAACAGGGGAGATGTCTTTCTTACTTTGGATTGTCGGCGGAGTCCTTGTGGCTTTTTTAGGCAAGTCCTTATTTGAAACGATGCAAGAATTTGTTCAAGTAAAAATCGGTTTAGATGTGATTACCGATATGCAAATTCGGGCTTTTAAAAGATTGCATCATACGCCGATGTCGTTTTTTAGCACGACACCGAGAGGAGATATGTTGTATCGGTTAACACATGATGTAGAGTCGATTCAAAACCTAAACAATACCGTCGTGCCAAGAATTTTACAACAAGTCATCAGTGCGGTCGCCGCTTTCTCGGCGGTGTTTGTTTTATATTGGCCAGCAGCGATTGTGATGTTTGCGGTGTTTGCGATATATATTTTCCCGTCATTTAAATTAGGTAAAACAATGCGGACAATGAGTGCCGTCCAAAGAGAAATGAGCTCTGATATGTACCATCATTTGCAGGAGAGCATCGAAAGTGTTCGTCTTGTACGGACCTTTCAAACACAAGATCAAGAATTCGAGACACAACAAAAGAAATTGGTGAATTGGAAGAATTATTCAATCCGAGCTGCGTTAATCGGAAAAGTCAATTGGCGCCTTGGAAACATGTTTAATATCGCGACTCCAGGTGTAGTGATGCTTATTGGTGGTTTTTCGATTTGGCAAGGAAATATTACGGTTGGGACGCTTGTGGCATGTTTAAGTTATATACCAATCATGTTTTTGCCTGTTCGTTCATTAGCTGAGAATGCATTGACGATCCAACAGGCAATCCCTGCGTTGCAACGAATCTATGAATATTTTGATTTACCAGAAGAACATGAGGAGAATCTACCGAAGTTTGGGGAAGTAAAAGGGAAAATCGAGTTAGATCATATTTGCTTTACTTATCCTGCTAGCGATAAAACCATTTTAAAAGGCGTGTCCCTATCGATGGAGCCAGGGAATCATATCGGGATCGTTGGAACAAGTGGTGGCGGAAAAAGTACGTTAATTCAAATTTTGCTAGGATTGTATGAGCCGGAACAAGGAACTGTTCATATAGATGGAAAAAATCTGTTTGATTATAATCGTAATAGCTTTCGCCAACAGGTCGGGGTTGTCTCGCAGGAAACGTTTCTATTGAATAGTACATTGCGTCAAAATCTTTTATATGGAAAAAGTGATGCGACTCAAGAAGAATTAGAGCAGGCGGTTGAAGCGGCAGGGTTAAAAGACTTGATTGATTCTTTAGAAGATAAATATGAAACAGTGGTTGGCGAACGAGGGCTAAAGCTTTCTGGTGGACAGCGTCAACGGGTTGCGCTTGCGCGGGCAATTTTGCGGCAACCACCGGTTTTGATTTTTGATGAAGCCACATCGTCTTTGGATGGTGAGACAGAAGAAAAAGTTCAGGAAGCATTAGAACAATTGATTCCTGGTCGAACGACCATTACGATTGCGCACAGACTAGTGACCGTGCGGAATGCAGATAAAATCTTGCTTTTAGACCAAGGCGTTGTCGCTGAACAAGGGACTCATGATGAATTACTTGCACAAAAAGGCCAATATTATCAGCTTTATCATGCACAATATCATGAGTTGGAAAAGGAGATGATTGGATGAAGTCAAATGTAGTCTCCCAACCACCCAAAAACCGCGATGGGCGGAGGGTACTGAATTTCTTAAAACCTTATAAAAAATGGGTAATTGCCGACTCGGTTGTGATTGCAATCAGTCAAGTGTTTTCGGCTTTGATTCCGACCCTTGCACTGAGTTGGCTGATAGATAGTATTATTCCAAACGAAAACGCCAAATGGCTATGGGGGTTAATGTGGCTATTAATTCTCTCCGGAATTTTAGATTTGGTGATGATGGTAATTGATGAGTACTTTTGTCATCAAACCGCAAAGACGGTAACCAACTGGCAGAAGCTGAGGTTGTTTCGGCATTTACAGGTGTTGCCATTCTCGTTTTATCATCACAATTCTTCAGGAGAGCTGTTAGCGCGGGTCTCTGATGATCCAGATACACTACATAACTTCCTTGCATGGGAAGGCTCAACGTTCATGGCCAGCGTTCAAGGGATGTTGATTTACAGTTTGGTTCTCTTGTGGATTCATCCGTATTTAATGATCATGAGTGTTGTTTTGGGGATCCTCTTTTACTGGGCTTCAAACTATGTTGGAGCAAGAACGCGAGCTGCTGCTGCAGATGCGCGGACAGAGGCGTCACGCTATCTTGAGAGATTACGCGAATCAGTTACGGGCATCCATTTATCAAGGGTCATGGGCGTTTCTGATCAAGAGGTAGAGAGTGTCGTTCGCATACGGAACTCTTTTGTGAAGCACTCGATTAAAGAATTAAGAGCAAGAATGCAATCAGTCGTTGTCATTGCAAGCTACAATGGGTTTGCACTAGCTATTGTTTATTTTATTAGCACATTATTAATCTGGAATGATAGTTTGACGAGCGGACAAATGCTAACAGCTGGTGGGTTGGTGACGATTGCCGCAAATGAAATGCAAAAGTTGTTGCGCAACTGGCTTTCTGTCCGAAGAACAGGACCAGCCTTGGATCGCTCAGAAATCTTGCTTTCGAATCAACCATCCGATGCTGAGACCCAACCAGGAATTGTTGGCGAACGTGCCAAGGGTGAGGTTCGATTGAGAGATGTGACCTTTGCTTACCCTGGGAAACACGAAACCGTACTATCGGGTGTCTCGTTTACGATTCAGGCAGGGGAAAAAGTAGCCTTGGTTGGACCAAGTGGTTCAGGAAAATCGACCATTGTTGATTTGCTTTTTAAACTTTATGATCCCAAGGATGGAGTAATGGAAATTGATGGTCGAAATATTATGGAGTGGGACACTTCTTGGCTTCGGTCGCAAATGGCGATTGTGACCCAAGATGTTCAGTTGCGAAGTGGGACGCTAGCGGAGAATTTAAGAATAGGAAAATCAAATGCGACCGATGAAGAGTTACTAAAAGCATTAAGAGATAGCGGGCTCGATGACTTGATTTATACTCTTCCAAATGGGTTAGATACAAAAGTAGGCGAACGCGGTAGTCTGCTTTCAGGGGGACAAAAGCAGCGACTTTCTCTCGCAAGGGCGATTTTAAAAAATGCGCCAATCCTTGTTCTGGATGAAGCAAGTTCAGCACTTGATCCTATTACAGAAACGAAAATCAATGAAGCGGTCTTGAAAACAGGTAAGAAACAAACGATCATAATCGTTTCACATCGCCTCTCGACCGTCCTTTCCGCCGATAAAATCATAGTCCTTGAAAACGGTAAAATTGTTGAACAGGGAAGTCATAAGGAATTGCTCCAAAATAGTTCTGGTGTCTATTCTCGATTATTTGGGAGAGAAGCGGACATCGGGGGAAAAACAATTCAACCAATTGGTTGAGAATCAAAGACCATACGATTTAAGATGAAAAAGCTTGGGCAATGCTCAAGCTTTTTGTTTGCTTCGATAGCAGCTACGGACTACGCATTTTTTTGAAGTATTGGTTTCATATTGTAATAAAATAAACGAATTCCTCCTTTTGACCTATAAAATTACCGAAATTCTATATTTATCCAATTTAATTCAAAGTGTATAATTATGTTCATTGTGACTAAATAAATGGAGTCAAGAGATTCTTACTGAACGAGGTATAAGTAGGCTTACTATATAGTCATTCTTTATTTATACATAATTATTTCGTCACTTAATTTTACCTCGAATTTTATTCTTAAATCCTACATATCTATATCTAGGATTTGTGCTCCTTTAAAGGAGGGAGAAGAATGTCTAAAAGAAATAACAAGAAAAGAAAAAAGCGGAGGGGGCCAAGTTTAACGGAGGAACAGGAACAGGCATTAATCAAAGAAAAACGGAAGGCGAAATGGCTAGAGTGGTTAATCGCAATTATCATTCTTATTGTTCTAGTGATTTTGTTTTCTGTCGAAAGTATTGTCTATAGTCTGTTCACTTATTTTGATGGGGATCTTCAATTGTTAGCCAATCTCTACATTACAATTGATTTGCTTTTTGCCATCATCAAGGTTTTGATTGCTTGTGGCCTGATTTGGCTTGGGTATTATTTGGCCAATTGGCTGCGGAAAAGCAAGGAACGATCGATTTTTATCGTTTTAATTATTCTATTTTTCTTCGGAATAGGAATGATGTTCTTTTTGGCTAGTATCTTAGAGACATTTGCTTATTTGAGGCTTATATTCTGATTTAAACTAAAGAGATTGGAGGGGATGAAATGACGAAAACAAAAAAAGTCATGGCCGGAATATCATCAACAGCGATCATGCTTGGAATGACAGGATGTGGATCTTCACAGGGTGTCTATGCGGACATACCGCCTGTTCCGGATAGTCAAGACTGTACAGAATGGGAATGGGATTTGGACGACGGTGTCTGGGAGTGTGAAGATTCTAATTCGGATTATTACGGACATTATTATCATGGTGGCAAATATTATTCTAGCAAACCATCACTATATAAAAGCAGTTCCTATTCTAGCTATAAAAATAGTTCTTCGTTTAAAGGGAGCAGCTCGACGAGTAAACTGAGCTCTGGATTTGGTAGTGGCTCAAGTGTTTTTGGTGGTTAATACATACGAAAAGAGGGGTTAGAACGTGAACTTATATATGAATTTTGCGACTTATTTAGGTTTAGCTGTCGTTTTGTTAGCAGTAGGGACGTTTTTATTTGAAATTAGTACGACAAAGGTAAAAGAATTCAAATTGATTGCCGACAAGAATTTAACTGCCGCCTTATCGCTAGGTGGAAAAATTGTTGGTTTAGCTGTTGTATTGGGTTCGGCCGCGGAATATTCCATTTCATTAGTTGATATGGCCATTTGGGGCGGTGTTGGAATTGTTTCGCAAATCGTTGTGTTCCTTTTAGCGGAATTAGTTACGATTCGTTTTAGCATCTCAAAAGCGATTGAAGAGGATAATCGAGCTGTTGGGGTTATGCTATTCTCGTTATCTCTTTCAATTGGGTGGATTGTTGCAAAATGTTTGTCTTACTAATGACTTTCTGAGGTGAAAGATGAAGAAACTGACCTATTTCATACATGATGGCCATGGAGGCTATGAGCCTTTTTATGAATACAAAACACCAGAAGTTGGGATTGATGAATTTTACGCCCGCTAGCTTTGTACGTATTTTATTATGCGTGGCAGACAATACCAACTCATCTCAAATGAGATGCTTGATGATGAAGAAATTCTTGTTCTAGAGGAGAAAGGGAAAAACAACTCTGTTCTTGATGAAGAGAGCTTCGCCGGCAAGGGCCTTCACATTGAAATCCGTCGATTTCGAGAGGAAGAGAACTACAAGCTTTTGGCACTGATTCCTTGTGAAACTCACTTTGATGTGATTCGTTACTGGTTGAAGGATGTTGTTGATGTTCCGGATATTGGCCAAATGATGATGACCTCTACGGAAATTGATGAGGATCGGAGCGTCTATGTGATTTACGTGAAAAACATTGGAGAGATTGACAATTGAGTGGTTTATCAAATAGATATACAGAAAAAAGAAAGAAATTTTATCAAGGAATCAGTGATTTCTGGCCAGATTTATACGGAGAAGAGTACGCTCTTTATGATATTGCTACCATTGGTAAAGACGAGGCGGAGCAAATTCGTTTGGCGACAAACCGGATAGGAAAGGTCTTTTTTAAGGTTAGTCAACTTTTAAGAGAAATTCCGAAAGAGACTCTAGTGGAAATGGGGTATCCAACAGAGTCTCTTTCCTTTATCAAACTTCAAACATTGCCGTTTGAGAGTGTGATCGCTCGCCTTGATTTAGTCAAAACCACAGAGGGTTATAAATGCCTTGAAATTAATTCGGACACTCCTACCTTTATCAAGGAGTTGTTTGCAGTGAATGGTCTCGTTTGTAAGGAATTTCAGGTTGAAGATCCAAATGCAGGAATGGAATTATTGATGGCGGATGCGATAAAATTAGCTTTAAACGAGTGTGCTAAGCAATTAGAAAAACCAAAGCCCTATATCGTTTTTACCGCACATGAAGAGAATATAGAAGACCGGGAAACCGTCATTTATCTTCAAAAATTAGCCGAGGTTCCATCAAGGTTTGTGCCTCTTCATCAACTAAAAATAGAACGAGGAAAAGGGCTTTATGATGAAAATGGACTAAAGATTGATATCTTATACAGGCAAACTTTTCCGATTGAAAATTTGGTGCTGGACGAAGATCAGGATGGAAATTCAATTGGTTTATGGTTATTAGAATTGGTTGAATCTGGACAGTTACAGCTCTTAAATCCGCCTTCTGCTTTTTTATTGCAAAACAAAGCTGTGCAAGCCGTTATTTGGGGCTTACATCTTGAGAACAGTCCTTTTTTTACAGGTGAGGAACATGACTGGATCGAAGAATATTTCTTGCCAACTTTTTTTGAACCTGATTATTTTTTGGAAAACCAGCTTGCTTTTGTAAAAAAACCATCCTTTGGACGTGAAGGAGACACCGTTGAAATTTTTGCAGGTGATGGAAATGTAGCTTTACAAGATTCACATCAAAGTTACACCAACTACCTCCCAATCTATCAGCAATATATCGAGCTACCTTCCCACCAATTTAATAGTCGAAAAGGGATGCAAACTGGGAATCTCCTCATTGGCAGCTTCCTATTAAATGGACGTGCTGCAGCGATGGGCTTTCGCGTGGGAGAGAGGATTACAAATAATCTTTCTTATTATTTACCTGTTGGATTGCAGGATTCATAAGGCATAGTGACGTATCCTCAAACATCATATAAAAAGCTTAAGCCTGTGCTCAAGCTTTTTATTCAGTGGTGAATTTACAATTTGGATAGCTACTACAGCCTTTAAACGTACCTTGTTTCCCATACCTTTTAACAAGAGGACTGCCACAATGTGGGCAAATACTGTTCACTGTGTTGAAATCGTTTTTAATCTCTTCCACATGCTTTTTGCTTTGTTGTTTTTGAGCTTTTCGGTCTTTAAGGACATATTGCATTAATAGATGTTTGATTTTATGTTTCTTAAAATCAGATAAGTGTTTGACTCCTGCACCAGACTTAATAAAAGAAAGAAGGTTATTGGTTTTCAGTACAGTGGCATTTTTAAAAGGATGCTTAAATTTCAACTCCGCTTGGTTACCAAAGGCGATTACCGAATAAATCGGAACATCCTCTAGGACATGTCCTAGAACAGATTGGACCGCTTTAATATGACCGGCATTTTGCCAAATAGGATTATAAAATTTATCTTTTCGTTTAAAATTTGTTTGTGTCCAAAATTGTTGATGTTCCGAGCCTGTGATCCACCCTTTAAAATTTTTTGTCTCAATAATGTAAATCCCATTTTCAGCAATCAAAATATGATCAATTTGCGTTGTTTTCCCGCCTTTTCTTGGAAGGTACAGATCATTTAACACAATGTATACCGTGGGATTTAATGTATTTAATAGGAGAGCTACTTGCTTTTCGCCTAGTTTTCCTTTAATCGTAGCTTTGTTTAGGTTGTACCAAATTACACCAATTAAAATGGCAAGAATGAGAAGTTTGCCCATGAAATGATCCCCCGGATTCCTTTTTTACGATAATAATAGAATATCATACTTTCGACCTACAAATAGAATAATTCCTAGAAATATCCAAATTTTTGATTGGAGAGATTCCTATGCCGCATATTGAAACGGAAAGATTAGAGATGATTACTTTTACAGCAGACATGATGGAAGCAATCTTGAATGGAACGGCGGAGCAGGAAGGGAAAATACCTTATCAGCTCGCACTGGGATGGCCGATGCCCGTTTATAAGCAATTTTTTGCTTATAAAATTGAGCGTTTCCGTAAGTATCCAGCTGAAAATGAGTGGGAAGGCATCATCGTACACAAACAGGATCAACGAATTATCGGGGACATGGGGTTTAAAGGAGGGCCGAATGAGGACGGAGTTATTGACCTAGGCTATAGCATTGTTCCTAGTTATCAAGGGAAAGGATATGCAACTGAAATGGGAAAAGCGATGGTCGAATGGGGACGGTCAAATTCTGCGGTTCAAAAGGTTATTGCCACCTGTCATCCAGAAAACCTAGCCTCAATTCGGGTGTTAGAAAAAATCGGTTTCCATGTAACGAAACAGACTGAGGAAAGTATTTATTGGGAGTATTGATTTAGAGAACGAGCAAAAAGCTCAGACTATTAGGCAGTTAGAGAACGGAATGAGTTACTAAACCACGCTTTCTTCATAGGATAGTAAGGATGGAGGAGGTGTGATCATGACATATACCATCATAACTGGACCGTTTCCTGGCCATTCTGGGTATCTGCACGCCCACTATTTTCCAAGTCAACTTCAGCAGGTACAGATTCCTAGTTCCTGGTACTCATTGAATGTTCATCCTTTGCATGTGCAACATTCTATTTATCCACCATTTCCTTATTTTCCTTATGGAAGGTGGTAAATAGTACCTCGTGAGGAAGTTTTTGCTTTTTAGGTTTATTTTTTTATAAGGTGTTTTCGTAAAGTTTGTTGTTAAAATCCTAAAGCCGATTTTAACGCAAAATAAGTTTTTCTTTGTGTACTACTTAGTTTGTAAGCTCTTTTCTCTTTCTTATAAACGATCTTTGGAATGGAATCATAGATAAATTATTCTATTTTTCCTAAAAGCACAATCTATGAGAAAAGAGCTTTTTATAAAAACCAGCTAAAAACGCTAAGAAAACAACAAAGAGATGGAATCAACAGTGTTTACAAGAGAAATTTTCTTGTGCATAATAATATAGGGAGAAATGTTGATTTTCATAGATGGGTAAATGGTCAACTCATCCACATTCCGTTGGAAAGTTGTCCTTTTTTATTTGTCGACTATGAATGTATATATTTATTGATAACAAAATGTAATAGAGGGATTTGAATGACGATGAGTATGGAAGCAGAAGTATTTACTAGATTAATTGAGGCATCAGAAAAACTCAAAAAAGAAACGGAAAAGAAACAGGATGCGAAAAGTTGGAAGTCGATCAACCAATCGTTAACCTTAGAGGAAGGACTTAATCGTCTAGCAAAGTCTGATTTAGACTCATTCCGAAGAAAATTGGAAATTAAGAATGCGAGCAGTTTGAAAAAAGCAGAGTTAATTGTGGTCCTAAAGGATGAGATTCTTGCAAATGTAGGAGATGTTTGTAAGCTTCTGGATGACAAGCGTTACAATTTAATCACAGAAATGGTTGAGAACGGTGGACACTTGAATGCGTCGAACATCGATCTTAAAGTCCTTGCTCCTTTACTTGAAAACGGCATGATCTTTACTGGAACTGTCGAAGATGAAAAAATGTTTGTCATGCCAACAGAGATCGTTGAACTTGTTTCAAAACAAAATGACGATGAATTGAAAAATTTGATTAAACGCAATACAGAATGGGTCAAGCTTACAAAAGGTGCATTGTATTACTACGGTTCATTAAACTTAAATCAGTTGTTAGCAGTCATTGAGCGCTTTATGAATGAACCTGTGGAAATAAATGAGTTCATTGCGATGATCGAACAAGTTGCTTTTGCTGATTCGGAGCTTCGAATTGAAGAACAATGTTTTTCAAATGGTAGAGTGTTTGACTCAGCAAGAGTTTTCCAGGAACATCAAAATCGTTCTGAATTAGGGTATTATCCTTTTACAAAAGAACAATTATTAGCTGCAGGCGAAACTGACTTTGTCGAACGGAATGAAAGTTATCAGCGCTTTGTGAAATTTTTACATAGCACGTTTGATATGTCGCAAGAGGAAGCGGATAATATTGTCGAGGAATGTGTTTACGCGACTCGTATCGGCGAAGAACCAAAAGACTTGCTTCAATTCTTGCAGCAGCGAGTGGAATTTGATCGTATTGACACATTAAGAATGGCAATGGAACGAATCGTTGATTTAATGAACAATACAAGAGCATGGTTCTTAAAAGGCTATACCTCATCTGAGCTAAGCGTACAAGAAAAGTCATCAGCTAAGGATAATGTCATCAGTATTCAATCAAAGAAAAAGATTGGTCGAAATGAACCGTGCCCCTGCGGTAGTGGCAAGAAATACAAAAAATGTTGCGGTAAATAATAAACGTGTTTGGTGAAACAAGGAACATTTTTGTTCATACATCATACGATAGGAAAAGGATTAATCACGCTTTTTATGTGGTTAGTCCTTTTTTTATTTGTACATGTAATTTATAT
>Ga0182742_1005554_pt1 | contig 10549 bp, 9 predicted proteins | sample eDN5th37CBELigMG_FD_128880 | JGI IMG/M metagenome (GOLD analysis project Ga0182742, IMG submission 128880) | Enriched Miracle-Growth compost microbial communities from Emeryville, California, USA - eDNA 5th pass 37_C BE-Lig MG (version 2)... ... | reverse complement strand
GGACCGATGATGATGTCGGACGGCTTGAAATCGATCTCGTGCAGGAGCGACGGTTCTCCCAGCTCCCGTTTTGAAAACGGATTGGAGAGGTGGACCACGGTCTCGGTGGAAAGGTCGTGCAGCACCACCTCCGCATAAGGCTGGAAGAGCAGGGCGACGGCATCGCAGACGGGCGCATAAGGTGCCAGATCCGGCGTCAAGGCCGCATTCACGCGGTCTTTTCGTGCGCGGCTCATGCGAGCTCGTTGCGCACGAAAGCAGCAAGCCGTTCCAACCCTTCGGCGAGGTGATGGGCTGGGGCGCCGATGCCGATGCGGATGTAGTTGTCCATGCCGTAGACATCGCCCGGCAGAAGCATGATCCCGCGCTCTTCGCGCAGGCGATGCACAAGCTCGGTCGAGTTCATCGGCATCGCATAGCGGATGAAGGCCATGCCGCCGGCTTTCGGCGGCACGAAGGAGAACAGGTCGCTGTTGGCGTCGACCCAGCGCTGCAGCAGAGCCAGGTTGTCCCGCAGGATGCGCTTGCTGCGTAAGAGAATCTCCTGCCGCTTGGCGGGCTGCACCGCGATCTCCGCCACGAACTCGCTGACGGCGCCCGTGGTGATCGAGGTGTAGTCCTTGCGCTGCCAGGAGGTGTAGATTTCCTGAACCTGGCCGACGAGCCAGCCGATGCGCAGGCCAGGCAACGCCATCGCCTTCGAGAGGCCGTTGGTGACGATGGCCTTTTCATAGAGGTCGGCGAAGCTCGGAGGTTCGTCCTGATCGAGCTCCGCTCCCTTGTAGACCTCGTCCGCATGGAGATAGATCCCGTGCCCGCGCGCGATCGCGACGAGGCCGTCCATGGTCTCCCGCGGCAGCACGCTGCCTGTCGGATTGTTGGGATTGCAGATCGTCATCATCTTCGTGCGGCTCGAGACGACCTTGCGCACGTCGTCGAGATCCGGGATCCAGCCGAGCTCCTCGCGCAGCTGCACCTCCCTCACGGTCACGCCGATGGCGCGCGCCCAGCCCCAGATCTGCAGGTAGTTCGGGACGAAGACGACGAGCTCGTCTCCGGGCTCCAGCAGCGACATCACGAGCAGGAAATTGGCCTCCGCCGATCCGTTGGTGACGATCACGTGGTCCGGAGTTCGGTTCGGGTGCAGGTTGGCGATGGCCTGGCGCAGCTCCACACGGCCATTCGTCCAGCCATAGCCGAGCTCCACATCGAGCACTTGGCTCTGCTGCTCGGGGGTGAGGAGCTCGCGCAGGGAATAAGGATGCACGCCGCTGTCGGAGAGGTTGTACTCGACGGTGTTTTCATAGAGCGATTGGATGCGCTCGAGCGTGAATTCTTCGATCTTCATGACATCCCCACAGGACCGGCAGTCCGGAGAGGTCATGTAGCATCCGCAATTTGGACTTGAAAGTCTAAAATGGACTTGACGGTTTAATTGGCCTCCTGCCATGGTCCGTTCCGGCCGCGGCACCGTGCGTGGTAAGAGTGCTGGATAGGAGCATTGGCTTGCAGTTCGATACTTTCCTCATGGAGCGCAATCAGACGCTGTTCGAGAACGGCGTCGAGATCAATTTGACCGAAAGCGGGGTCCATCCCTGCACCATCGAGGAAATCCTGCCGGCAGAGGAAGCCCAGGCACTGCTGCGTCTGCCGCTGGGCTATGGCTGGACCGACGGCAGGCCGGATCTGCGGTCGGCGATCGCCGGCTGGTATCCGCGAGCGTCTGCCGCCAACGTACTGGTCACGAACGGTTCCTCGGAAGCGACGATGATCACGCTGATGGCGATGATCGATCCCGGCGACAAGGTGCTCTTCGCCGTTCCCAACTTCATGCAGGTCGACGGGCTGGGCCGCGCCCTGGGGATGGATATCCGACGGCTGCCGCTGCTCGCCGACCGGGGCTGGCAGGTCGATCCGGAGGCCCTGAAGTCCGCGACAAAGGACGGCGTGAAGCTGATTGCCATGACCAATCCCGGCAATCCGACCGGTGCCGTGCTCTCGCAACGGAGCCGCGAGGCGCTTCTCGATGCCGCCCGCGAGACCGGGGCTTGGCTTCTCGTCGACGAGATCTATCGCGGCGGCGAGATCGACGGGGCCGAGACGGAGACGTTCTACGGCGCCTACGAGCGGGTCATCGTCACCAGCAGCCTGTCGAAATCCTTTGCCTGCCCGGGCCTGCGCCTGGGCTGGATCGTCGGGCCGGAGGAGGTGGTCGAGGAGGCCGCCGAGCGTCAGGATTACACCACGATCGGCAGCGGCATCCTGAGCCAGATCCTGGGTGCTTCCGTGATGGAGCCGAAGAACCGCGAGCGGATCCTGGCGCGAGGACGGGCGCTCCTGCGCGAGAATGCCGACATCGTCGAAAGCTGGGTCACGAAGCGCAACCGCTGGTCATGGCAGCGGCCGGCCGCGGGCGGCATGGCGTTTCTACGCTACGACTTCGACATGCCGTCTGACGCATTGTCGAACGAGTTGCGCGAGGAGGAGAGCGTGTTCGTGGTGGCCGGCAGCTGGTTCGGCATCGAAAGTCACATCCGCATCGGCATCGGGGTGACGACCGAGCATCTGCAGGAGGGGCTTGCCCGTCTCGACAGATTCCTCGCCCGCCGCGATCTTGCCTGACGAGCACCGACGATGGCGCCGAACGATCATTTTCTCCGAGCCGTCGACGACCTCAGGCGTCTCGTCAGCCTGCCGTCGGTCAGCGCGCGTGGAGACAATCTCGTCGAATGCGCGCGTGCCGTGCGCGATCTGCTCGACGAGGCCGGATTTCGAACCGAGATCTGCGACGGAGAGATCGGTCCCTATGTGGTGGGCGAGACCGGATCCGGGCCGCTGACGGTGATGGTCTACAATCATTACGACGTGCAGCCTGAGGATCCCATCGCGCTCTGGCACAGCCCGCCTTTCGAGCTCACTGAGCGGGACGGGCGGTGGTACGGGCGCGGCGCCGCGGACGACAAGGGCGAATTCGTCAGCCGCCTCGCAGGCTGGCGCCTGTTCCGGGAGCGGCATCCCGGACCTCTGCCGTTCAGGCTGATCTGGCTGGTGGACGGGGAGGAGGAGATCGGCAGTCCCTCGCTCGAAGCCTTCTTCAAGCGCCGCTTTGCGGGCGAGAAGGTCGATGTCTGCTGGTGGGAATATGGCGAGATCGATGCGAGCGGGCGGCCCATCATCCTCTGCGGCTTCAAGGGCGTCATGGCCGTGGAGCTGCGTTGCCGGACCGCGAAGGCAGATCTGCATTCGAGCCTCGGCGCCATCTTCGACAATCCCCTCTGGCGTCTCGCCGCGGCGACCGCGTCCCTGCGAGACGAAACGGGACATATCCTGATCGAAGGCTTCTATGATGCCGTGCGGGCTCCAGCGTCTGCGGAGATGACTCTTGCATCCGAGCCGCCCTTCGTCTTCGAAAGCCTCGTTCAGGTAACCGGCGGGCAGCGTGTCCTGCAGGGCGTCGATGGAGCGAATTTCTATAGAGCGATGAATTTCGCGCCGTGCATGAACGTCAACGGCTTCTCCGGCGGCTATGCCGGTGAGGGGGCGAAGACGGTGCTTCCCGGATCGGGCTTCGTCAAGATCGATTTCCGTCTGGTGCCGGACCAAGATCCGCAGCACATCGTCGCTCTGCTTCGGGCGCATCTCGACCGCCACGGCTTCCAAGACATCGAGCTCATCGTGCACGACGCGAACGTGAAGCCGGTGCGCTCGTCGACGGAGCATTGGTTCATCCAGGATGCCAAGGAAATTCTGGCGAAGCATTTCAAGCAGGCTGCCATCGTGCAGCCCAGTTCGCCCGCTTCCGGCACCTCGCACCCCTTCGTCGAGCAGCTCGGCGCGAATATCGTCGGCATCGGCCTGACCCATCACGGCGCCATGCTCCATTCGCCCAACGAGAACATCATCATCGCGCAATTCGTCGCGATGACAGAATGCTCCGCAGCACTCTTCGAGAGGCTTGTGCAGCGGGCGGGCGAACGATACGAGGCGATCCTTCCGAGCGAGCTGCAGACTGGGGAGACATCATGAAGAGCATCGTTCTGGAATCGGCCGCCCGCTCGGTGCAGGCGCGCCGGCGCATCCGTGGGCATATCTACGAGACGCCGCTGCTGCCGTCCCGCCGGGTCGGCCGCGAGACGGGTTCTTCCCTCTTCTTCAAGGCCGAGAACTTTCAGCTCACCGGCTCATTCAAGATCCGGGGCGCGGCAAGCAAGATGACGTCGCTCGGCATCGACCGCGCCGTCATCACCGCCTCATCCGGCAATCACGGCATCGCGTCGGCGCAGGCTGCCTCTTCCATCGGCCAGACCCTGACGGTCGTCCTCCCCGAGTCCGTCGCTCAGGCGAAGCTCGAAAAGATCCGCTCGTACAATGTCGACGTGATCCTGCACGGCGCCGAGAGCGGGCTTGCGGAGCTCTACGCACAGCAGCAGGCGGCCGACCGCGGCCTGGTCTACGTGTCGCCCTACAACGATCCCGAAGTCGCTGCCGGGCAGGGAACCATCGGGCTGGAGCTGCTCGAACAGGCCGAGACCGTCGACAATGTCTTCATCGCGATGGGAGGCGGCGGGTTGATCGGCGGCATCGGATCCGTGCTGAAAAGCTTCAGTCCGGGAACCCGGGTCTTCGGCGTCGCCGCGCAGAATTCGGCTGCTTTGGCCGCATCCATGGCGGCGGGGCGGGTTGTCGAAACAGAACATCTCGACACGCTCGCGGATGGGGTCGCGGGCGGCATGGATGAAGACAGCATGACGCTGCCGCTGGCCATGGCGGTCGTCGACGAGGTCGTCACCTGTGATGAGACCGAGATCGCGCATGCTCTGAGGGAGCTGGCCTTCAAGGAGAACCAGATCGTCGAAGGCGCGGCCGCGCTCGCCCTGGCCGGTTTCCTCAAGGTGGCGGAACGCTGCAAAGGGCAAACCAATGTCGTCGTGCTCTGCGGTGCCAATTACGACCGCGACACGATTGTCTCCGTCCTGAACGGATAGCCGCATGTCTGTTCCAACGCCGATCACCTTCCTCGACTTGCCGCAAATCGAGCGGCGCCTCGAGGGGCTCGACCTAGTTCGCCTGATGGAAGACGCCTTTGCCGCCTTCTCACGCGGTGAAGCGGTGGTGCCGGCGCCGGGCGAGCTTCTTCTTCGGGATCCGCCGGGCGAAGTGCACATCAAGTACGGCTACCTCACCGGCGGCGACACCTATGTCATCAAGATCGCCTCCGGCTTCTGGAACAATCCGGCGCTGAACCTGAGCAGCAGCGACGGCCTCCTTCTGGTTTTCCGCAAGGCGACCGGAGAGCTGATGGCCGTGTTGAACGACCGTGGACGCCTCACCGATCTGCGCACGGCGGCTGCAGGGGCCGTGGCCGCGAAGCATCTTGCGCTGGCAAGCGTGGATGCGATCGGCGTGCTCGGAACCGGCATCCAGGCGGAGTTGCAGGTTCGGCTGGTTCAATCGGTCCGGCCATGTCGAAATCTGGTCGTCTGGGGACGCGACCCGGAGCATGCATCGGCCTACGCGGAGCGGATGCGCGCAAAGGATTTCATCGTCGGCATCGCGCGCTCACCGGCGGAGGTGGCCGAGCGGTGCCGCCTGATCGTCACGGCAACCGCAAGTTCCATCCCGCTCCTCCATTGGCGCGACATACGGCCCGGTACGCACATCACGGCGATCGGCGCCGACAGTGCCGACAAGCAGGAACTGGACGAAGCCATCATCCGCAATGCGGACATCGTGGTCGCGGACAGCCGAAACCAGGCGCGCTCGCGCGGAGAATTCGGCCACGCCTATGGCGACGATGCGGCGGCGATGAGCAAAGTCGTCGAGATCGGAGAAATCGTCTCAGGTGCAGCAGCAGGGCGCGGCGCGGCGGATCAGATCACCGTCTCGGCTTTCTCGGGGCTCGCGGTTCAGGACATCGCCATGGCGACGGCAATCCTAAAGCGATCGTGACGTTCGCTTCCTGCGCCCGCCTAGGAAGCGGCTTGAGAGGCTATGTCGATTCGTTCGACGAGGGCGTCGATTTCCGCAACCTTTTGGAGGCGGGCTTTGCAGCGCCTGTCCGTCTGCCAGGATCGGGCGATGCTGAGTGCGAGGATCGGAAGCGCCCAGAGAGTGCCGACGGCCTCGAGCAGAACCATGGTCAGCGAGGCGAGCGACAGGATCCACATCTCGATCCGTCCGAAGCCTTCCGCGAATTCGTTCTGCATCAGCAAATGCTGTCGCTCGATCAGGAGGCGCGTCTTGGCATGATCGAGCCTGGACCTCTGCGGGGACGCCGGCAAGGCGTTTCGCAGGCTCTCGAGGCCGCTCCTGATATTGGTGAGGCCCGCAGACCTCTCGGCTGACTCGGGCTCGCGCGCAATCGGGGCGAAAGCTGCCGTGACGCGGCGGTAGAAAACGACGAGGGCAGGCGGCTGGTTATCCTGCTCGGTCGGGAATCCGCCGGGCCGAAAACGATCGGTGATGCGGCTGCGAATCTGCGCTGCGGTGGTCTCAGGCCCACTAGCTTGATCGGCCCGCTGAAAGGACGCGGCAACGTGAGCGGCGATCGCGCTCTCCAAAGCAGCCTCGGCCCTTTCCGACGACATTCGCAGCTTCCTCCCCCATGCCCCGTTCCTCGGTCTGCGAGCGAAGGAACGCGTCAGAGTCCGATGGGCTACCTCGAAGCTGTAGAGAATATGGTTAACAAATGGTTAAAGACAGCTGCGGGACTCAACAGACCAGGGGATAAGTCCAGCGCATCGCGCGGACCCGGAGGGCTGCGTCAGCGAAAAGTGGGTCCGGACTTCCGCTCCAAACGATGGGCCTTTCAAAAGATGCTCCGGCTTCAATGCAGCCCGTCGCGCGGATCATCCTGCAGCATGCCGGCAAGGTCGCGCAGGAACTTGATCGAGGCCGGCGGACGGCCTTCCTGTTCCGCAATCGTGATGATGTGATTCAGAATGCCGGCAATCTCGCCCAGCTTGGCGACCCGGCTGGCCGAAAGCACATGGAAGAAGGTCGAAAAGGCGACTGCGATGGCTTGGTCATGCTCCTCCAGCCGGTGGCACTGGTCCTTGAGTGACTTGATGTCCTTTTCCTGGGCGGAGACGATCTCGACCAGGGTCAGCATCTGCTCCGCCAGGGTGTCCAGCGAGGCATTCATGTCGGCCGAGCGATCCATGTCCTCGATGCTCGGCGGTTCTGCGCGGGGGAGGCGGCCCGGCGCCTGCTGTCCCAGCGCCTGCGCCAGCGAAGGCAGCAGGGATGCCACCCGGTCATGCTGCTCGGCCATCCTGTCCGCCGTCGGGGAATCGTCCGCGTCATGCACGGCATGTGTCTCGTCGGCGGTGACCGCGGGCAGGCGTGTCGCCCGCGCGAAACGGGAGGCGGTCTGCTCCAACAGACGACGAAGCTTCACGTGAAGTTCTGCAATCACGTTCCCACTTTTGCTCCCACCAGCATCGGGCCCTCGCAAGAGAGAGCGACAGACCGTACCATGCCTCGGGAGCGAATGCTCCAGGAAGGTCGAGACGCGGTTAAGAGACCTGAACCGTCAGCCGCGTGCGTAGAGCAGCCGGGCGCGGATCGTTCCGTCGAGCGCGCGAATCTCGCGAAGAGTTTCCCTGCTATGCTCGGGCAATCCTTCCGCTTCGATCACCACATATCCGATCTCGCCATCCGTCTGCAGGTGCTGACCCGTGATGTTGAGGCCACGCTGCGAGAAGACGTTGTTGAGGCGTCCGAGGATGCCGGGCACGTTCCTGTGCACGTGGATGTAGCGGGTGCCCGTCGGCCGCGGCGGGAGCTGCACCTGCGGGAAGTTGACGGCGCCGATCGTCGTGCCGACATCGGAATATTCAACGAGCTTCTTGGCGACCTCCGCGCCGATGCGCTCCTGCGCCTCTTCGGTCGAGCCGCCGATGTGAGGTGTCAGAATAACGTTGTCGAGCCCCTGCAGCGGCGTGACGAAGGCCTCCTTGTTGGAAGCAGGCTCGACAGGAAACACATCCACCGCGGCACCGCGCAGGTGCCCGTCCTTCAAGGATGCAGCGAGCGCTTCCAGATCGACCACGGTGCCGCGGCTGTTGTTGATGAGATAGGCGCCCTTCTTCATCGCCGCGATTTCGGCCTTGCCGATCATGCCGTGCGTCGCCGGCGTTTCGGGCACGTGCAGGCTGACCACATCGCTTTCTCTCAAGAGAGCATGCAGGCTGTCGGCCGGTTCCGTGTTGCCGTGGCGCAGCTTGTCGGTCTGATCGAAGAAGATCACCCGCATGCCCATGGCTTCGGCCAGGTAGGAGAGCTGCGAGCCGATATTGCCGTAGCCGACGATGCCGAGGGTCTTGCCGCGCACCTCGTGGCTGTCCACGGCCGACTTGTCCCATTGTCCCGCATGCGCGCCGGTGGATTTCGGGAAGGTGCGGCGCAGCAGCATGACGATCTCGCCGATGACGAGCTCGGCCACGCTTCTCGTGTTCGAGAAGGGAGCATTGAAGACCGGAATGCCCGCGTGCCGGGCGGCGTCGAGATCGACCTGGTTCGTTCCGACGCTGAAGCAGCCGACCGCGATCAGCCTGTTCGCGGTTTCAAGAACTTTGCCCGTCAGCTGAGTCCGGGAGCGGATGCCGAGCAGGTGGACGCCCTGCAGGGCCTCGATCAGCTGGGTCTCGTCGAGAGCGGTCTTTAGATGCGTGAGGTTGGTGTAGCCGGCGGCCCTGATCAGCTCGACAGCGCTGTCGTTCACTCCTTCGAGCAAAAGGACGCGGATCTTGTCTTTCTGAAGAGAGAACATCTCGCTCATGTCAGCTCCATATGCCGTGCGCGGGATGCCATACCCCGCCGGATCCGAGACGAACATCCCCTTTGGCGCATCCTGGCCATGTTTTCAGAAGGCCAGACCATCTCTCGACCTAAGACGGGATTGAGCCCGATATACCCGTCGGGCTCGGCGGAGGCGTGCCGATGTGCACACGGCTCCCGCTCCATTGCCGTGCGCCGCCATTCGGTTATCCTTTACCGGACCTCATGCCTCCCGGATCGATGGGGCGCGACAATCCGTCATTCCATGTTCGGCGGCTCCTATCCGGACTATGAATAGAGTTGCCTTTTGCTTAGTTATGCCCGCTGATCCGGTCGGCCGGTGCCATGAGTCGAGACTGCGCGACGGAGCAACGGCGTCAGATTTTACGCAACGGAAAGTGCATGTTTGCGGAACATAGAGACAACCATCGGCGGGAATATGCAGAAGGCATGTCGGAGACCTTAGGTTCGCAGGAAGCATTTTCTCCCGCCGGTGGAACCAAGCATCGCCGTCTCGGCATCCACCTGGATAATATCGGCCATGGGCTGATCGTTCTTTTGCCGTTGGCCATGGCGATATCCAACCGTTCTTCGCCGTTGTTCCTGGCCTTCGCGGCGTTGTTCGTGCTCGCCTCCCGTCTCGCCGCCTATCGCCTGGTGCTGAAAGGAGTGCGGACTCCGGCTCTCATTTTTGCCGCTTGTGGAATTGTCTACCCGCTCCTGACGCTTGCCTGGGCCATGAGGCCGGCTCTGGGCCTGTTTTCCTGGGGCGAGGCCGTGCTTCCTGCGGTTTCGAGCGCCATCCTGGTCATGAGCTGGCGCATCGTGCCGCCCCCGCGGTGGATGATCGCAGCGCTTGCGGTGGCCATGCTGATCGCAGGGGCGTTTATCGTCGCCGAACTTCATTTCGGCTTGCCGCTGAGGCACCTCTATGGCGGCCGCCTCGCAACTTTCGTTCACAACAGGCCTGTCGTGACGCTGCTCCTTCTGCTCGGGCCGGTCCTCGTCCTGGTCGGACTGCGCAGCCGCCGGATGCTCTGCTGGTCGGTATTGCTCGTCACCGTAGTCGCCATCCTGGTATCCGAGAGCGAGGCCGCGAAACTCGGCCTGCTCGCCGCGGCCGGGACCTTGGCGCTGACCTACGCTCCCTTCGTCTGGGTGAAGCGGCTGCTCACGGTCGTCCTGCTCGGCCTGATCTGGATGCAGCCCTATTTCGGAAGCACGGTCGAGAAAATCGTGCCGAACACGGTGATCGAAGCCACCAAGGCGGGGAACTCGCGGGCACGGATCGAGCTGTGGCAGGCGTTCAGCGATGTCGCCCGCCGCTACCCCGTGTTCGGGACGGGATTCGCCTCGTCGCCGCATATGGGCAGCCACCCGGTGGCCGCCGAGATCAGCCCTGCCTATCGTAAGCTGCTGAATGTCGGCCATCCCCACAACGCCTTTCTGCAGGTCTGGGTCGAGCTGGGAGCGGTCGGCGCTCTCTTCCTGACCGGCCTCGTCCTTTGGGTGCTGGAATGCCTTTCGGGCGCGCCGGCCCATATTCGTCGCGCGGGGCTGGTGACCCTGATGACGGCCACGTCGATCGGGCTCGTCAGCCACGGCGCCTGGCAGGGCTGGTGGATCGCGGCGATTGCCCTCGCCGCCGCCTTGCTGACCCTCCGTCCGATCCGAACGCAACCGGCAGTCCCCTGAGCCGCACCGCCTAAATTGTCAGGCTTGCCGGGATCCAAGCGCCTTGGCTGCGTGTTTGGCTTCCGATCATATC
>Ga0182742_1005553_pt1 | contig 10549 bp, 10 predicted proteins | sample eDN5th37CBELigMG_FD_128880 | JGI IMG/M metagenome (GOLD analysis project Ga0182742, IMG submission 128880) | Enriched Miracle-Growth compost microbial communities from Emeryville, California, USA - eDNA 5th pass 37_C BE-Lig MG (version 2)... ... | reverse complement strand
TGAAGCTGCTGGTGTCGGTCCAGGACCGGTCCGTGCTCGGGGTGCACGTGCTCGGCTCCGGCGCCACCGACCTGGTCCATATCGGCCAGGCCGTGATGGCGGCGGGTCCGGGCGGGCTCGACTTCCTCGTGACGGCGGTCTTCAACTACCCCACGCTGGCCGAGTCCTACAAAGTCGCCGCCCTGGATGCGGACAACCGCATCCGGGCGATGAAGAGCTTCGGCCCTTAGGCCGCGAGCGGGATCTGCTCGTGGGCCGGCTGCGGCGCGGGCTGCGGCTTGGGGAGCTGCTCGCGGATCCACTGCGAGATGAGGGCCGCGTCGGCAATTGAACGTCGGGACAATGGCGCCTCCTTTCCGTCGTAAACTGGAGGGGCGCCTCCGAAAATATGGAGGCTGACCTCCACTATAGCGGAGGCTACCCTCCGGTACCAGCGATGTCCACGTTCAACGTCTCCCTCACACGTCCCCACCGCGCCGACGCGCGGCGCAACTTCGACGCGCTGCTGGCCGCCGCGCGGGAGATCTTCGCCGAGCAGGGCGCCGATGCCCCGCTGGAGGACATCGCCCGCCGCGCGAACGTGGGCATCGGGACGCTGTACCGCCACTTCCCGACGCGGCAGGACCTGCTCGAGGCCGTCTACGTCGGCGAGGTCGAGGAGCTCTGCCAGGCGGCGCGCCAGATCGAGGGCGAGCCGTGGGAGGCGTTCGCCGAGTGGCTCGAGCGGTTCACGGACTACGTCGCGCGCAAGCTCGCGATGCGCGAGGCGCTCAACAAGGACTCCGACGTCTTCCGCGCCTGCCGCGACGCGATCGTCGAGGCCTCAGCGCCGCTGTTCGAGCGAGCGCAGCAGGCCGGCGCCATCCGCGCGGACGTCAGCTTCGACGACGTCCTGCGGATGACGAGCGGCATCCTGGCTTCGGCCTACGAGAGCCCCGAGCAGCGCGACCGCGTGCTGCGGATCGCGCTCGACGGGCTCAAGCCTCCCGCTTGCTGAGGTCGGGCTCGGTGAAGTCCGGCGCCGGGGGCGGCGGCGAGAGCTCGCGCGGCGCGCCCGGGGTCGTGGCGCTCTGGGCCGCGTCGGACGCCTCGCGCGCGGCGCGGGCGGCCTCCTCGGCGTCCGCGGCGGCCTGCGCGTCGATCTCGTCGCTCTTCTTGGAGCGCGGCTTGGGCGTGGCCTGCTCGGGGATGCCCTCGCCGAAGCGCTCCGCGATCCCGGACAGCGCCTGCGTGAACTCGGACGGGATCACGAAGATCTTGTTCGCCTCGCCCTTGCCCAGCTCGGGCAGCATCTGCAGGTACTGGTAGGAGAGCAGCGCCTGGTCGGGCGCGCCCTCGTGGATCGCGTTGAAGACGGTCTCGATCGCCTTCGCCTCGCCCTCGGCCTTGAGGATCGCGGCGGTGCGCTCGCCCTCGGCCCGCAGCACGGCGGACTGCTTCTCGCCCTCGGCGGTGAGGATCTGCGACTGCTTGACGCCCTCGGCGGTGAGGATCGTCGCGCGCCGGTCGCGCTCGGCGCGCATCTGCTTCTCCATCGCCTCCTGGACCGTGCGCGGCGGCTCGACCGACTTGAGCTCGACGCGGTTGACGCGGATGCCCCAGCGCCCGGTCGCCTCGTCGAGCACGGCGCGCAGCGCGTTGTTGATCGAGTCGCGCGAGGTCAGCGTGTCCTCGAGCGTCATGCCGCCGATCACGTTGCGCAGCGTGGTGACCGTCAGCTGCTCGATCGCCTGCAGCGGGTTGGCGACCTCGTAGGTCGCGGCGCGCGCGTCGGTGACCGTGAAGTAGATGACCGTGTCGATCCCGACCACGAGGTTGTCCTCGGTGATCACGGGCTGCGGCGGGAACGAGACGACCTGCTCGCGCAGGTCGATCAGCGGCTTGACGCGGTCGATGAACGGCACGATCAGCGTCAGCCCCGGTTCGAGCGTGCGTGAATAGCGCCCGAGCCGCTCGACGATCCCGGCCCGCGCCTGCGGCACGATCCGCACCGCCATCGCGGCGATGATGAACACGAACACGGCAACGACGATCAGTGCGATCAGGCCGGCTTCCATGACTGTCTCCCTTAGTCGCTGACGAGCGCCGTCGCGCCCCGGATCTCGAGCACCTGCACACGCGCCCCCGGTTCGAAGACCGCATCATCGTCGTAGGCGCGAGCGGTCCAGATCTCGCCGTCGAGCTTGACGCAGCCCACCCCTTCGGCGTTCGCGATCCGCTCGACGACCGTCGCCGTCTGGCCGACGAGCGCGGCCGTGCCCGTCTTGAGCTTGCCGCGGTTGCGCTGGTGCTCGCGAGCGACCGGCCGCAGCGCGGCCAGCAGCACGACCGAGACCACGATGAACGCCGACCACTCGATGATCGGCCCGGCTCCGACGGCCGACAGCAGCGCCGCGATCAGCGCCCCGCCCGCGAACGGCGCCAGGAAGAACCCCAGGGTGAGCGCCTCGCCGATGGCGAGGATCGCCGCCGCGATAAGCCAGAGCACCCAGGGATCCATGCTCGACCGGATGCTACGCGGTCAGCAGCGCCTTCGCGAAATCGTCGGGATCGAACGGGCGCAGGTCCTCGAGCTGCTCGCCGATCCCGATCAGCTTGACCGGGATGCCGAGCTCGTTCGCGATCGCCAGCGCGATCCCGCCCTTCGCGGTCCCGTCGAGCTTGGTGAGGATGATCCCCGTCACGCCGACCGCCTCGCCGAACAGCTTGGCCTGGCGGACGCCGTTCTGGCCCGTGGTGGCGTCCACGGTCATCAGCGTCTCGTGCGGCGCGTCCGGCATCTGCTTGGCGATCACGCGGCGGACCTTGGACAGCTCCTCCATCAGGTTCGTCTGCGTGTGCAGGCGGCCCGCGGTGTCGATGATGATCACGTCGGCGCCGCGCTCGCGGCCGCGGGCGATCGCGTCGAAGGCGACCGCACCGGGGTCCGAGCCCTCGGGGCCCTTGACGACGTCGACGCCGGCGCGCTCGCCCCAGCGCTCGAGCTGCTCGACCGCGGCGGCGCGGAACGTGTCCGCGGCGCCGATGACGACCTTGCGGTCCAGCGTGTTGCGCAGGTGCCAGGCGAGCTTACCGATCGTGGTCGTCTTGCCGGTGCCGTTGACGCCGACGACGAGGATCACGGTCGGGTCCGGCCGCAGGTCGATCTTGTCGTCGCCGGTGCGGGCGAGCTCCGCGAGCCGCTCCGCGAGCCGGTTCGTGAGCGCCTCGCCGCCGACGAGGTTGCCCTCCTCGGCCTCGCGCTCGAGCTCCTCGACGACCTGGGCGGTGGTGGTCGCGCCCACGTCGGCGTAGATCAGCGCTTCCTCGAGGCGCTCCCAGGTCTCCTCGTCGAGGTCGCCCTCGAACAGGGTCGCCTGCACCTCGGCCGTGAGCGCCTCGCGCGTCTTGCGCATGTTCTCGCGGATGCGGCGGAAGAAGCCGCGGCGCTTCTCCTCGCGCTCGGGCTCAGACGGCGCCTGCACCGGGGCGCCGTGGTCGGTCAGGAAGAGGTCGTACCAGTCGCGAGCCATGCGGACGGGGCAGGATATCCTCGTTGGCATGTCCGCTCTGCCCGAAGCTCGTGAATCGCTCACGTACTGGGAGAGCCGGCTCCAGCGGCTCCCGCGTCACGCCATCGCCAAGCGCCGCGAGGCGCGCGAGATGGCCGCCCGCTGGCGCGAGCGGGTGGCCGAGGCCGAACGGCTCGAGTACGGCGCCGGGCTGCTGGGCGTGCTCGCGATGATGCTGTCCGAGCGGCGGCTGCCGGTCGCGGTGCGCCAGACGGGCCGGACCGTGCTCAAGGTCGGGCTCGCGGTGAGCGCCGTGCTCGCGCTGCTGGTGATCGCGCTGTTCGTGCTCGCGATCGCCGTCTTCGTCGCGGTCCTGTTCTAAGCGGCGCGCGGCAGGCGCCGCGAGATCACCTTCGAGACGCCGTTGCCGGCCATGGACACGCCGTAGAGCGAGTCCGCGGCCTCCATCGTGCGCTTCTGGTGGGTGACGACGATGAACTGCGCGCGGTCCGCGAACGAGCGCAGGACCTTCAGGAAGCGGTCGATGTTGAGGTCGTCGAGCGCGGCCTCGACCTCGTCGAGGATGTAGAACGGGCACGGCCGGGCGAGGAAGACCGCGAACAGGAACGCGAGCGCGGTCATCGACTTCTCGCCGCCTGAGAGCAGCGTCAGCCGCTTGGTGGACTTGCCGGCGGGCGTGATCTCGATCTCGACGCCGAGCTTGTCGTCGGGGCCCTCGTGCTCGTCCTCGTCGGGCTCGGGCTCGGCTTCGGCCTCGGCGCCGCCGAGCACGGGTCGCGGGCCGGCGTCCTCGCGCACGAGCCGCAGGCTGCCGCGCCCGCCCGGGAAGAGGTGGCCGACGACCTCCTCGAAGTTCTTGGCCGCGGCGGCGAAGGTCTCCTCGAAGGCCTCCTTGATGCGGCGGTCCGTGTCGCGGATCAGGCCGTGCAGCTCGCGCAGCGCGGTCTCGAGGTCCTCGCGCTGGCGTTCGAGCTCCTCGACGTGCTCGAGCGCCTCCTGGTACTCCTGCTGGGCGAGCGGGTTGACGGGCCCGAGCTGTTCGCGGCGGCGCTGCAGGCGCTCGATGCGGGTCGTCAGCGTCGTGCGCTCGCCCTCCTCGAGCGGCCCGTCGGACGGCGTCGCCTCGAGCCCGAGCTTCTCGGCGAGGGTCGTGAGCTCGCGCTCGACCTCGAGCGCGTGGTCGCGCGCCTGCTGGGCGCGGACCTCGCCGCGGGTGACCTCCTCGCCGCGCTGCTTGAGGCGGGCGTGGACGCGCGACTCCTCGGCCGCGCACTCGCGCAGCTCGGCGGCCAGGCGGTCGCCGGCCGCGCGGTCGGCGGCCAGCTCGGCCTCGAGCGCCTCGACGCGGGTGCGCAGGGCGCCCTGGACGTTCTCGAGCGCGGCGGCGAGCCGGTCGGCGACCGGCTTGAGCGCCTCGTCGCGGGCCAGCCGGGCACGCTCGTGCTCGAGCCGGCGGGCGCGCTCGGCGCGCTCGCGCTCGGCGCGCTCGGCGAGCCGCTGCTCGGTCCGGATCGCGCTCTCGACCTGGGCGCGGCGGTCCGCGCTCGGGCCCTCGTCGGGCGCCGCCTTGCGCTGCTGGATGACCCAGCGGGCATGGCGCTCGGCCTCGGCCGCCTCGTCGCGGGCGCGGGCGGCCTCGCGGGCCTCGCGCTCGATCGCGTCGCGCGCCCGGTCGGCCTCGACGACGGCCTGCTGCGCGCGCTCGACCTCGGCCTGCGCGGCCCGCTCGGCCTGCGCGGCGGCCTCGACCTGCTGGACCAGCGCGTCGCGGCGGTTGCGCTCGGCGAGCACGCGGTCGGCGCCGCCGGGCGAGACCTGGCGCAGCTCGCGGGTGGCGGGCGACCACACCCGCCCGTCCTTGGTGACGGCGACGCCCGTGAAGGCGGGGTCGAGCGCGTCGAGGGCGTCGACGACCCAGATGTCAGCCAGGACGGCCGCGGCGAGGCGGCGGGCGGCGTCGTCGCCCGTGGCGGTGACGTGGGCGGAGAGGGGCTCGGCGCCGGGCGCGGGCGGCGCGGCGGCGGCGCGGCCGGGCGCGGCGTCGCCCAACGGCGCGGCGGCGTCGCTGCCGCCCGCGGCGTCGCCGCGCGGCGCGGCCGCGGCGTCCTCGTCGCCCGGCACGATCACGGCCGCGGCCCCGTCCTTGCCCGCCTTGGCCAGCAGCGCCGCGCCCGCCTCGAGGTCGGCGGCCACGGCCGCGCGCAGGCGCGGGCCGAGGGCGGCCGTCAGCGCCAGCTCGTAGCCCGGGGCCGCGGACAGCAGGTCGGCGAGCGCGGTCGCGCCGCCCGGGGCGCCGGCGTTGGCGCGCAGGAACTGGTTGACCTTGGCCAGCTCGGCGCCGATGCGGGCGGACTCGCGGCGCGCCTTCTCGGCGGCGGCCTCGAGCTCGCGGCGGTGCTTGCGGGCCTTCTCGAAGGCGGCCTCGCCCTCCGCGCGGCGGGCCGCCGCGGCGCCGGCGGCCGCGGCGCGCTCGGCGACCAGCGCGGACGCGGCCTCGCGGCGCTCCTCCAGCTCGGCCAGCTCGCGCTCGAGCCGCGTCTTGTAGTCCTCGGCGAGCTGCTCGAGCTCGGCCTGCAGGGCGGCGATCCGCTCGGCGGCGCCGTCGTCGCCCGTGTCGGCCTCGGCCTCCGCCTCCAGGCGCTCGATCGACGCCCGGCGGCGGGCCGCGCGGTCGGTCAGCTCGGCCGCCAGGCGGCGGGCCGCGTCCAGGCGCATCGCGACCCGCTCCGCGCTCGAGCGCGCCGAGTAGAAGCGCGCGGACAGGCTCTCGCGCTCGCTCGAGCGCGAGGCGAGCGCCTCCTCGGCCTGCTCGCGGCGCTTGCCGACCGCCTCGAGCTCGGCCTCGGTCTCCGACGCTGCCTTGCGGGCGGCCGCGACCGCCGCCTCGGCCTGCTCCAGCGCGGCGCGGGCCGAACGCGCGCCGTCGCGGGCCAGCGTCCAACGCGCCTCGTCGATCTGGCGCTCCAGGCGCTGATGCAGCTCGGCGGCCTCGGCCTGGCGCTTGAGCGGCTTCAGCCGCGTGCGCGCCTCGCGCTCGACGTCCAGCGCGCGGTCCAGGTTGTCCTGCGTGCGCTCGAGCTTGAGCTGCGCGCGGCGGCGGCGCTTGCGGTGCTTGCCGAGGCCGGCCGCCTCCTCGATCAGCATCCGCCGGTCGCGCGGCTTGGAGGTCACGATCTCGGCCACCCGGCCCTGCGAGACGACGGAGTGCATCTCCTTGCCCAGGCCGGTGTCCGAGAGGATCTCGATCACGTCCGCGAGCCGGCACTTGGCGCCGTTGATGCGGTACTCGCCCTCCCCCGCGCGGTTGAGCCGGCGCATGATCGAGACCTCGCCGACCGGCAGGTCCAGCTTCCCGGAACCGTTGTCGAGCACCACTTCGACCTCGGCCTCCGAGCGCGCCTGCACGCCGTGCGCGCCGGCGAAGATCACGTCCTGCATCGAGGCGCCGCGGACCGCCCCCGGCGACTGCTCGCCCAGCGCCCACAGCACGGCGTCGGTGATGTTGGACTTGCCCGAGCCGTTGGGACCGACGATCACCGAGACGCCCGGCGAGAACGTCAGCCGCGTCCGCTCCGGGAAGGACTTGAAGCCCTTCAGCGTGATCGAGCTCAGGTGCATGTGCCGCTGGACTCGAGGTCGGATGATCGGGGTGGGGCGGAGCTCATGTCTTCTCCAGCGCGGCCTCGGCCGCGGCCTGCTCCGCGTCCTTCTTCGAGCGCCCCGAGCCGCGCGCGATCTCCTCGCCCTCGACCATCGCCACCACCTCGAAGGTGCGCTCGTGCGGCGGGCCCTCCTCGGCCGCGACCTCGTAGGAGACGATCGTCCCGCGGCGCGCGAGCCGCTCCTGCAGCGCCGACTTGAAGTCCGCCGGCCGGGCGAGCGCCTGCTCGATCTCCGGCGTGAAGGCCTCGACCACCGCGTCGGCCACCCGCTCGTAACCGAACTCCAGGTAGCAGGCGCCGATCACGGCCTCGATCACCGAGGCCAGCACGCGCTCGGTGCGCGCGAGCTGCTCCGTCGCCGGCCCCGCGACCGACTCGGGCGCGGCGTTGCGCAGGCGCTCGGGGATCCCGAGCCGCTCGGCGACCGCGCGGCAGGAACGCCCCGACACCGCCTGCGCGCGGATCTTCGTCAGCCGGCCGGCGCCATAGGCGTCGGGCTGCAGGCGCGGGTACAGGTGCGTGGTGACCGCCAGCGAGAGCACGGAGTCGCCCAGGAAGGCGAGCCGCTCGTAGGACTCCGACCGCCGCTCCGTCCAGGACGAGTGCGTGACCGCCTGACGGGCGAGATCGTCCGGCAGCGCCTCGAGCAAGTCGTGCAGCTTGCGCAGCGGTCAGGGCCTCTTGGGGTCGTTGGCGAGGACGAAGTCGACGGCCTGGCCGACCGTGTGGATCCGTGCCGCCTGCTCGTCGGACATCTTGACGCCGTAGGAGTCCTCCAGCTCCTGCACGAGCGTGTACAGGTCCAGCGAGTCGGCCGAAAGGTCCTCCCGGAAGTGGGTGGACTCCTGGATGCGCTCAGGGTCGATCTGCAGCTCGTCGGCCAGGTGCTCGCGGATCAGCTCGAGGACTTCGTCACGTGTCATTCGTCGCGCACGCTAGCCGCCGGCTCGGACGCCTTCCTCAGCGCCCCCGCGGCGGCGAGCCGCTCGTGCGTGCGGCCGGCGACGTCCTCGCGCACGCCGCGCGCCGCCACCTCGATCGCGCGCTGGAAGCCGCGCGCCCCGAAGGAGCCGTGCGGGACGACCGCCAGCTTGCGCAGCCCGAGCAGGACCGCGCCGCCCTGCTCCTCGGGCGAGATCTCGTCGCGCAGGCCGCGCAGCGCGGGCTTGAGCAGCAGGCCGCCGAGCTTGGCCCGCCACGTGGACATCGCGGCCGAGCGGATCGCGCCGAGCAGCGCCGCGCTCGAGCCCTCCATCACCTTCAAGGCCACGTTGCCGGTGAAGCCGTCGGCGACGATCACGTCGGCGGCGCCGGTGCCGATCGCGAAGCCCTCGACGTTGCCGACGAAGTTCAGGCCGGCGGAGGTCTGCAGCAGCCCGTGCGCCTCGACGGTCTCCGGGCGGCCCTTGATCGCCTCCGTGCCGTTGGAGAGCAGCGCCACCCGCGGGGCGTCCACGCCGAGCACGGCCTCCATGAACGCCGCGCCCATGTGCGCGAACTGCACGAGGTGCTCGGGCCGGACCTCGACGTTGGCGCCCGCGTCCAGCAGCAGGAACGGCTTGCCCGGGACGGGGATCAGGATCGCCAGCGCGGGGCGGTGCACGCCGCGGGCGCGCTTGAAGGTGAACAGCGAGGCGGCCAGCGCCGCGCCCGTCGAGCCGCCGCTGACCAGCGCGTCGGCCTCCCCGTCGGCGACGGCCTTGACCGCGCGCACGATCGAGGACTCCGGCGTGCGCCGGACGGCCCGCGCGGGATCGGGGTCCTTGGCGATCGAGACCGGCGCGTCCACGACGGTCACGCCCTCGCCCGGGTCGCCGAGCTCGGCGGCGGGGCCGAACAGGAGCACGCGGACACCACCCGCGGCAGCACGGGCGGCACCGCGAGCGACTTCAGCGGGGCCGAGATCGGCCCCGTTGACGTCTACCGCGACGGTGAGGCGATCAGTGATCGTGATCGTGATCGTGGTCGTGCACGTGCACGACCTCGCGACCGGCGTAGAACCCGCAGTGCGGGCACACGCGGTGCGGACGGCGCGGCCGGCGGCACTGCGGGCAGCCGTTCACCGCGGGAGCGGTGATCTTGTGCTGCGCCCGTCGCTGGGAGGTACGCGCGTGCGACTGCTTCTGCTTGGGAACGGCCATAGTCGGCGCGGAAGGATAGCGTGCGGATGCCGCGCCCTACTCGAACTTAATCTCGGACAGCTTCGCCCAGCGCGGATCGGGCTCGGCCTCGTGGGCGTGGCCGGGGTCCGCGTTGAGGTTGGCGCCGCACCGCGGGCATAGCCCGAGGCAGTCCGGCTTGCACGTCAGCTGGGACGGCAGCGCCAGCGCCAGCGCGTCGCGCGACCAGGCCTGCAGGTCGAGCTCGTCGTCCAGGTAGGGCGAGCTCAGCTCGTCGCCGCCGCCAGGCTGGTCGACCTCGTAGGCGTCGACGGAGAACTCCGGCGTGGCGTCCTCGAGGCAGCGCATGCACGGACCGGTGAGCGTCGCGGTGAACCGCAGGCGCAGCGCCCAGCCGTTGCCGGTGGTGCGGGAGACGTCGACGCGCACGGGCACGAGCTCCGGCTCGACGGCGTAGCGCTGGCCGCCGTAGTCGAACGGTTCGACGTGGGCGTGGAGGTCCAGGCGCCGGCCCTCGCCGGAGGTGAGCCCGAGGCGCGACAGATCGAAGGTGTCCGTGCGCTGAGGCATACCTCACACATTACGAAGCTCGCGCTTCAGCACCTTGCCCGTCGAGGTGCGCGGCAGCACGTCGACGAACTCGACGTCGCGCGGGACCTTGTAGCCGGCCAGGTTCGCCTTCACGTAGGCGCGCACGTCGTCCTCGCTGAGCTCGCCCGCCTTGACGATCACGGCCTTCAGGCGCTGGCCGAACTGCTCGTCGTCGACGCCGAAGACCGCGACGTCGCGGACCGCCTCGTGGCCGTGCAGCAGGTCCTCGACCTCGCTCGGGAAGACGTTCTCGCCGCCCGAGACGATCATGTCGTCGTCGCGGCCGTCGATGAACAGCCGGCCGGCCTCGTCGAAGTGGCCGACGTCGCCCGAGGACAGCAGGCCGTCGATCTCGTCCTTGCCGCCGCCGCCCGTGTAGCCCTCGAACTGGACCTCGTTGGAGACGAAGATCCGCCCGGTCTCGCCGCGCGCGACCGGCCTGCCGTCCTCGTCGTAGAGTCTGACGATGCTGCCGCGCGGCGGGCGGCCGACGGTCCCGGGCGCCTCGCGCAGGTCGCGCGGCGTGGCGATCGTCGCCCATGCCACCTCGGTCGAGCCGTAGAGGTTGTAGAGGTGCTCGCCGAAGTGGTCCATCCAGCGGTCGGAGATCGCGCGCGGCAGCGAGGACCCCGACACCGGGACGACCCGCACCTTCGAGAGGTCG
>Ga0182742_1005552_pt1 | contig 10550 bp, 9 predicted proteins | sample eDN5th37CBELigMG_FD_128880 | JGI IMG/M metagenome (GOLD analysis project Ga0182742, IMG submission 128880) | Enriched Miracle-Growth compost microbial communities from Emeryville, California, USA - eDNA 5th pass 37_C BE-Lig MG (version 2)... ... | reverse complement strand
ACGGAGCGGGTCACGTTGAAGAAGTGCAGCAGCTCCTTGCCGGAGCCGATCATCATGCCGAGGAAGGTGATCTCCTTCAGCGGCGGCCGCAGCCGCGCGATCTCCTTGCCGAGCTTGCGGCCGTCATAGGGCGTCGCGACGATGGAGCGTCCGCCGGCCATGCCGCCGGGCGCGTCCGGGTGATAATCCGAGAAGGCGGGACCGAGGGTGAATTCCATCTCCGTATTCTTCTCGAAGAACTCGACCATCTTCGGGCCGTTGTCGAGAAACGCATCGACGCGTCCGGCATCGAAATGATTGCCTGCCTCGTGCTGGAGATAGGTGCGGGCCGATTCCTTCGAATCCTTGAAGCCTTCCTTCTGCGCCAGCGGATTGCAGGGGATCCACATCCAGCCGCCCGAGCGTGCCGTGGTGCCGCCGAAGACCGGCTCTTTCTCCGCGACGATGACCTCGAGCCCGTGATGGCGGGCGGTGAGCGCGGTCGCAAGACCGCCCGCGCCGGATCCGACCACGAGAACGTCGCAGGTAACAGTTTTCGTCGGCTTCATGGCGTTCCTCTTGAATCTCATACCGGCCGATCGAAGCCGGGCCGGGAGGACGTGTGCTTCAGCATTTGTGAATGCGTTGGTTAATTTGTTTTAGACGAACGCATTCGCTATTTCAAGAACTTCATGCCTGTCAGGCGGCCGAGATCCGCGGCGGATCCGCCCTCGCGACCTCATGCACCTCGACGAGAAAGGTCGTGATCTCGGCGATGAAGCTGAGCGCATGGGTCTGCGAGACGTCGGCGGCAGGCGAACGGAAGGCGGTTTCGATATCGGCGACGGAGCGGAACCACATTTCCACCATGCCGTCGATGGGAAGCTCCTCCTGCGATGCCGGCCGACCGAGACCCGCACTGCGTTCGACGACGAGGTTCTGCGTGTAGCCCATCAGGTTCGGGAACTTGCGGACGGCCTCGGCGTGGAAGCCCCACCATTCATGCTTGAACTGGTCCGGCGTGAGGCCGCGCTTGCGCGAGAGGATCGACATCCGCTTCACCAGCGGCCCGGTTGTGAGATCGACGGGCACGACGACGTTCTGCACCGCCGAGATCAGGCCCGTCTTTCCGACGAAGGTGTGATGGTCCTGCGCAACGGCCTGGTATTCCTGCGACGACACGGCCTTGTTCATGTCCTCCACGCTGTCGAACCACAGCTCGGAAATGCCGTCGATCGACCAGGAGCCGCGCGCATGATCGATGGCGAGCTGTCGGTTGTCGACGACGTGATTCTGGTGATAGCGCCGCAGGCCCGGCAGGCGCGCGGCGAGAGGCCCATGCACCTCGCGCCAATGGCGCCTGAACTCTTCACTGCCGATCTCGGGCCGGCGCGTGAGCAATCCCATGCGAACGATCATGATCTCCTCCTCATACGGCCAGATAGCCGCCGTCGACGACGAGCGTCGTTCCGGTGACGTAGCTCGACATGTCGGATGCGAGGAACAATGTCGGGCCGACGAGTTCCTCCGGCTCGCCGAAACGGCCGAGCGGGATGCGCGACAGGAAACGCTCGGCGCGTTCCGGATTGGTGCGCGTCGCTTCCGTCATCGGCGTGTTGAGCGTGCCCGGCGCGATGGCATTCACGCGGACGCCGTCCTTGGCGAGCTCCTGCGCCAGGTTCTGTGTCAGCATGCGCACGGCGGCCTTCGAGGTCGAGTAGCTGATCGAGGTCGATGTCGATACGAAGGAGGCGATCGAGGCCATGTTGACCACCGTTCCCTTCGTCGCCCGCAACGCCGGAACGAAGGCCAGAGTCACGTTCAGGGTGCCGTTGAGATTGACCTGCATCGCGGCATCCCAGGAGCGCATCACGTCGGGGCTGTCGATGGTGTTGCGCGGACAGATGCCCGCATTGTTGACGAGGACCGAGACCTGCCCGATGGATGCCTCGACGTCCCGCGCCAGCGCCTTGCAGGCTTCGGCATCGGCGACATCGAGGGTGTAGCCCCAGGCCTTGCCGCCACTCTCGGCGATTTCCTTGGCCGTGCGCTCGGCGGCTTGGCCGTTCAAATCGGTCGCGATGATCCGCGCGCCTTCCTTCGCAAGGCCTTTGGCGATGGCCGCGCCATTGCCCTGACCGGCCCCGGTGACAAGTGCGATACGCCCTTCGAGCAACATCCGCTTCGGCTCCCTGAACTGAATTGAGAAAACCACCTCTTCTGATGTCGGTGGAGGCTGGAGTTAGATAAGCATATGGCGAACGCATTCGCAAATAGCGAATAGTCGTAGATGGCAAAAAACTGCCGGCCCGCGCCATGGGAAAGCGCGCGCTCGGCCCTATGGGCGCGTGTTGAACGTCTTCGATCGGATGGATTGAAACGAAAGCGCTATGCGCGACGGCGACGCTTCACCGGTGTCGCAGCGCCTGCGGCATTCGCGGCGTCATGCTGGTCTGCTCCATCGACCGCGTGTGGAATATGGCCGAGCTGCGCCGACAATCGATGCGTGAAGGCGAGAAGCGCCTTGGTGTAGGCACTGTCGGGACCGACATCGAGAACGCCCATGGGACCGATCACGGTGATCACGATCTGCATCTTTCCGCTGTAGTCGAAAACCGGAGCGGCGATGGCGTTGATTCCGGTGACGGGCTTGCCCTCGGTCGGGGCGTAGCCGAGGCTTCGGGCGCTGGCGATATCCGCATCGAGCTCCTTGCGCGACGTCGCGGTGCCGACGCCCTGGATGCGCGCCCCTTTGCGAAGCTCCTCCGTCACCTGCGATTCGACGACTTTCGGCGGCATGAAGGCCGCGAACACCTTGCCGGTCGCGGTGCCGGTGATCGTGAACACGGTGCCCGTGCGCACGTTCACGTGCACCTGGTCGCTGCCTTCCTGGACCTGAACGATGGTCGGACCATGTGTCCCCCATACGGCAATCGTGACCATGAGGCCGATCTCTTCCGAGAAATCGATGATGGCCTGGCCCGCGAGCCGCAGGGGATCGAAGCTGCGCAGCCGCGCGATGCCGAGCTGCAGGGCGAAGGGGCCGAGCTGGTAACGCCCGCTCGCCGCATCCTGCTCGACCAGTTCGAGCTTGCGGAAGCTCACGAGATAGGCATGGGCCTGGGCCGGCGCCACGTCGGCCAGGGTGGCGAGCTCGCGCAGCATCAGCGGCTTCCCGGCAGTGACGAGCGCCGCGAGGATCCGCCCTCCGACTTCGACCGATTGTACGCCGCGTCCGTCTATGCTCATCGTCTGCCCAATACCGTTGATCCGCCCCGCTTCATGCGGCGCTGTGGGATACCCCGAGATACGCCGCGCGGACCTTGGGATCGTGGAGGAGCTGCTGCCCTGTTCCCGACAGTGTAACACTGCCCGTTTCCAGCACATAGGCCCGATCCGCGATAGCCAGCGCCATATTGGCCATCTGCTCCACGAGCAGGATGGTGATGCCGGACCGGCGCAGGGACACGATGATGTCGAAGATCTCCTGAATGATCTTCGGTGCGAGGCCGAGGGACGGCTCGTCGAGCAGGAGAAGGCGCGGCTTGCCCATGAGCGCCCGCGCGATGGCCAGCATCTGCTGCTCTCCGCCGGACAAGGTGACCGCGAGCTGGTCGCGCCGCTCCCTCAGGCGGGGAAACAGCTTGAACTGCTCCTCAACCTCCGCATCGAGCGCATCGTTCGGCAGCTTCCGGAAATAGGCGCCGAGGGTGAGATTGTCGTAGACGCTCTGGTCGGGGAAGACCTGCCTGCCTTCCGGCGACAGCGCAATCCCGCGCGCCACCCGCTTGTGCGGCGCGAGCCGCGAGATGTCCTCGCCCTCGAACATGATCTGGCCCGAGCCCACGGGCATCAGCCCGGCGATGCCCTTGAGAAGGGTGCTCTTGCCGGCGCCGTTTCCGCCCACGATAGCGACGACCTCGCCCGCCTTCACGTCGATGGAGGCGCTGCGGACCGCCGCGATCGGCCCATAGGCGAGGTGAACGTCTTTCAATGTCAGCATGTTCATTCCCGCCTCAAGCTGCCTCGATGGAGGTGCCGAGATAGGCCTCCATCACCCGCGGATCGGCCTGGATCTTGCCCGGCGTGCCCTCGGCGATCTTCTGGCCGTAATCGAGAACGATCACGTGATCGGAGATCGTCATGACGAGATCCATGTGGTGTTCGATCAGAAGGATCGTGATGCCTTCGTTGCGGATGCGCACCAGCAATTGGCCGAGCTCCGCCGTCTCCTGCGGGTTCAGGCCGGCCGCCGGCTCGTCGAGCAGCAGCAGGATCGGTTCGGACGCGAGCGCCCGCGCCAGCTCGACCCGGCGCTGAAGGCCGTAGGCGAGGCTTCCCGCAGGAGCATCGGCATGATGCGAGAGGCCGGTGAAATGCAGGATGGTGTTGACCTTCTCCAGCGCCTTCGCCTCCTCCCGCCGCGACTTCGGCAAGCCGAGGAGCGATGAGAGAAACCCGTTCTGCATGCGGGAATGCTGGCCGAGAAGCACGTTCTCGCGCACCGACAGATCCTTGAACAAGCGGAGGTTCTGGAAGGTCCGCGCGACGCCGTCGCCGCAGATGCCGTGCACACTCTGCTGCGTGATGTCCGCGCCTAGGAACGTCACCTTGCCGCGATCCGGCTGGATGATGCCGGTGAGCATGTTGATGAACGTGCTCTTGCCGGCGCCGTTCGGCCCGATCAGCGCGTGAATATGCCCCTCCGTCAGAGTGACGGACACGTCCTTCGCCGGGACGACGCCGCCGAAGGCCTTGTTGAGGCTCTCCGCCGTCAGCAGGCTACCCGCGGCCGTGCGCGGAACCGAGCGCGTCGGCAGCCTCGGCGCGATGCGGCTGGGCTCCCCATCCGTGCGGACGCTCGCTCCGCTGCCGAGCCCGAACGTCTTGAACAGCGAGCCGAACACGCCCGCGAGCCCCTTCGGCATCGCGTAGAGGGCGAACAGAAGCAGCGCGCCGTTGACGAAATGCTCGATCCAGGTCCAGCGCGCGACGAGCGCGCCGATGATCACGAGCGTCACCGAGCCGAGGAGCGGCCCGTAGAGCGAACCGCTGCCGCCGAAGAGCACGAGCAGGAGAATGAAGATCGACAGGTGGAAATTGATGAAGTCGGAATTGATGTACTGGTTCTGCTGCGCCACGAGCGCGCCGGCCAGGCCGCAGGTGACGGCGGCGATCACGAAGGCGAGCACCTTGTAGCGATAGACCGCGACGCCCACCGCGCCGGCCGCAACCTCGTCCGCCTGGAGCGAGAGGAAGGCGCGGCCGAAGCGGCCGCGCAGAAGATTGCGCAGCAGGATGTGCGTGACGAGGCAGAGCGCCAGGCCGAACCACACCCATTGCAGCATCGTGAACGGCACGCCGCCGACGTTGAGCGGCTGGATCGAATAGATGCCCATGGCGCCGCCGAAGACCTCGGAGCCTTCTGTGACCACCTTCTCGATCACGACGCCGAAGGCGAGGGTCACCATGGCGAGGCTCGGCCCCTTCACGCGCAGCGACGGCACCGCGATGAGAACGCCGAAGAACGCCGACACGCCGCAGGCGAGAAGAAGCGACAGCCAGGGGCCGACCTCGTAGCGCGTCGTCAGCAGGGCGACCGCATAGGCGCCCGCAGCGAACAGGCCGGCCTGTCCGAGCGACTTCTGGCCTGCGAAGCCCAGCAGCACGTTCATTCCTGCCGCACACAGGAAATAGATGCAGATCATGAACATGGTGCGCAGGTAGAACTCGTTCTCGATGAACGAGGCGGCTGCGGCGACCGCGGCGACGAAAAGGACGGATCCGATCAGATGGCGCATGCGAGCTAAACCTTGTCGACTGCAGCCTGGCCGAAGAGGCCCGCCGGGCGAAATGCCAGAACCAGAATGATCAAGCCGAACACCACGATCTCACGCCACTGCGCCTGCCAGAGTCCGATGCCCGATTCCAGGACGCCGAGGATGAAGCCGCCATAGATGCAGCCGCGCGGGTTGTTCAATCCACCGATGATGGCGCCGGAGAAAGCCTTTAGGGCAAAGCCCATGCCCATGAAGAGCGAAGCGGAGGCGATCGGAGCGATCAGAACGCCCGCGACCCCGGCAAGACCGCTCGACAGGGCGAAGGCGCCGATCATGACGAGATTGACGTTGATGCCCATGAGGCTCGCCGTCTGCGGCGAATGGGCGACGGCCATCATCGCCTTTCCGATCCGGGAGCGGCGCATCACCAGATCGAGGGCCACCATGATCAGAATGGCGCAGGCCAGAACCAGAAGTTCCTGCGGGCGCACGCCGGCTCCGGCGATGCGCAGCACGTCGTCTCCGAGCGGAGACGGAACCATGACGGGAGCCGGTCCCCAGATGGCGAGGCCGAGGCTCTGCAGCATCACGCCGAACCCGAGCGTGCTCATCACCCAGTTCATGCCGCCCTTGCCGGCGAAGGGTTTGACCGCGAGCAGGAAGATGAGGATGCCCATGAAGCCCGCCACCGCGCCCGCGCCGATGACGGCCGCGGGGTAGCGCCAGGCCGACGCCGCCTCGCCGGGAACGGCCGTTGTCGTGCTCGCCAGGCCCGAGAACAGAAGCAGCATCGTCACGCCGATGAAGGCGCCGAACGAGATGAACTCGCCTTGCGCGAAGTTCAGCGTCTTCGTGGTGGTGAAGGTGATGCTGAAGCCGAGCGCGATCAGGGCATAGACGCCGCCGACGGCAAGGCCGCTCAGGAGAGTCTGGAGATAGACGTCCAGCATGGGAGCTCCAACGGTGCAGGGTTTCGATGCCTGCCGGCCCGGATGGGCCGGCAGGCCGGGTCGTCGGCTTTACTGCGTGAAGTCGGAGGGCTTCAGCGCCTTCACGACGTCATCGGTGTAGGAGACCAGTCGTCCGTCCTTCCACACCGTCCAGCGATAGTCGGCCGCCGTCAGCGCCTCGTGCTCGGTGGCGGAGAACGGCTTCGAGTAGGTCTTCATGATGCCCTCGACGGGCGCCTGGAGGTTCTCGAGCGCCTCGCGCATCTTCGGGCCTTCCGTGCCGCCCGCCTGCTTGATCGCCGCAGCGGTGATCATCAGAGCGTCGTAGCAATGCGCCGCGAAGCTGAAGGCGCTCTTCGAGGTCAGCTTCGGAGAGAGGCGATCGTAGAGCTGCTGCTGCTTCGGGGTCCGGTCTTCCGTGATCGTGCGCATGAAGACCGGCTTCTCGGCGAGCGTCTTGCCCGCGGTGTCGTAGAAGCTCGCATTGTCGGAGGACCAGGAGGTCAGCGTCACGGGGAAGTAGTTGATCTTCTCCATGCTGCGCACGAGCTGCCCAATCGGCGTGCCCTGGGCCCAGACGAGCACCGTATCGACGCCCGCGGCCTTCATCTTGTTGAGCTGCGAGGTCATGTCGGTGTCGTTCACGCCGAACTTCTCGGTCGCCACCGGCTTCAGGCCCTTGGCCTCGGCGAGTTCCTGAAGATCCTTCAGGCCGCCCTGGCCGTAGCCCGTGGTCTCGACGAGGAAGCCCACATTCTTGGTCTTGGGATTGCTCTTCGCATAGGCGATGAGGCCGGCAACCTGCGCCCGGTCCACCATGGAGACGCGGTACATGTAGTTGTCGGTGTTGGAGCCCATGGCCTTGGTGATGTCGGTCGCGGATCCGATGCAGCCGATGGACGGAATCTTCTTCTGGTTCGGGATGTGCTTCCAGGCGAGCGCATTGCCCGAATTCGTCGGGCCGAGCACCGTGACCACCTTCTCGTTGTCGATGAGGTCGCTCATGTTCTGGATCGACTTCGGCGGCTGCGAGAGGTCGTCGCGCACAACCAGCGTCAGCTTGCGCCCGAGAACGCCACCGGCGGCGTTGACGTCGTCGATGGCGGCCTGGATGCCGAGCACGCCGGCCTGTCCGCTCTGCGCGGAGGGCGAAGCCGAAAGGTCGCCGTTGAAGCCGATCTTGATCTCCTGGGCATAGGCTGCCGAGGAAAAGGCGAGCACGCTGCCGAGAAGAGCTGCGTTCAGAGCTTTGAATTGTGGCGTCATAATCTTCCTTCCCTCAAAGGGTACGATTTCGGCTGCGGGTGCAACGACGGTCGCACGACCCGCCCTGGGCTTTTAGGCAGGAAGGCCTGCCACTTCCGAAGGTCGAAGGGATGGAAGAAGAGCGGATTTTCATCCGCAGACAACGGCCGCGCTTTGTCCCGTCATCGCCGGGTCCGGCCGTCGGACGTCCCTTCCCTTCTGCATTTCTCATGCTGTCGCTCTTTTGCCAGAGCTTGCCGATATTCGTACATAACAGCGAACGCGTTTGCAATAGACGAATGATCTGACTTTGGTAGCGGTCGCTGCCCGACGCTCGATTTCTGGGAGCGGAGAACAATAAAAAGGCGGCCGCCCAAGGCTGAGCGGCCGCGCTTCATGGATCTGGATGGGTCAGCCTATTCCGCGTCCGGCTGGGCGGAGGGATGCGCCTTCAGGAAGGCTGGATGTTCGCCCGCAAGCGCCTCCACGCGGCGAATGCGCGGATACGCGTCCAGCGGCACCGCAAACCGCCGTGCCGCATAGAGCTGCGGCACGAGATACACGTCGGCCAACGAGGGCTGAGGGCCGAAACAGAAGCCCTCGTCGCCGATGAGCGCCTCGACAGCCGCCAAGCCTTGGCCGATCCAGGTGGCGATCCAATCCGCGACTTCCGGCTCGGATCGGCCGAACTGCTTTCTCAAGTGATTGAGCGGTCCGACATTGTGCAGCGGGTGAATATCGCAACCGATGATCGAGGCCACCGACCGCACCTTGGCCCTGGCGACGGGATCGCCAGGAAGCAAAGCCGGAGTGGGATAGGCTTCCTCCAGATATTCCAGAATTGCCGGAGACTGGATGAGCACCGCGCCGTCGTCGAGTTCGAGCGCCGGCACGCGACCCTGCGGGTTGATGGCCCGGTAGCTCGGCGCATTCTGCTCGCTGCCGTTGCGGACCAGATGAACGAATGCCTGTTCGGGTTCGAGCTTCTTCAAGGCAAGGGCAATGCGCAAACGGTAGGAAGAGGTAGACCGCCAATAGGTATAAAGCTTCATCGTTCTACCATCATGCCGCGGGCAGGATCGTCGCCCGGCATTCGCCGAAGCCGATGGAAACATAGCCCTGCCGGTTGCCCCGCGCTTTCAGGATGATCTCGTCTCCATCCTCCAGAAAGCGCCGCTCCTCTCCCGTGGCCAATACGACCGGGTTCTTGCCGCCGACGGTGGTCTCCAGGATGCTGCCGCAGCTTTCCTGATCGGGGCCCGATATCGTTCCGGTACCGAGGAGATCGCCGGGCTGGAGATTGCATCCGTTGCTGGTATGGTGCGCAATCATCTGAGCCACGGTCCAGTACATGTGCCGGGCATGGGACAGGGCGAGCCTATGTGGCGCCAGCCGCTTCGCCCGCATGGCGGGCGTAAGAAGCAGGACCTCGAGTTCGAGATCGAGAGCGCCCTGCCGCTGATCGCCTGCATCGGTCAGGTAGGGCAGCGGCGCGGGATCGCCTTCGGGTCGCTGCGGCTGCGGGATGCGGAAGGGCGCAAGCGCCTCGGGCGTCACGATCCAAGCCGAGATGGTGCTGGCGAAATTCTTGGCCAGGAACGGGCCGAGCGGCTGATACTCCCAGGCCTGGATGTCGCGCGCCGACCAGTCGTTGAGCAGGCAGAAGCCGCCCACGTGACCGGCCGCCTCGACGATGCCGATGGGCTCCCCCTGAGCGTTGCCGGTCCCGATCCAGACGCCGAGTTCGAGCTCGTAGTCGAGCCGCCGGCTCGGGCCGAAGCCGGGGCTCTCCGCCTCCGGCGGCTTCGTCTGCCCCTTCGGCCGCCGGATGGGCGTTCCGGTGGGACGGATCGAAGAGGCGCGGCCGTGATAGCCGATGGGAACATGCTTGTAGTTCGGCAGCAGAGGGTTATCGGGCCGGAACTGCCTGCCGACATTGGTGGCATGATGAATGCCGACGTAGAAATCGGTGTAGTCGCCGATATGAGCTGGCAGATGAAGGGTACAGGCTTCCAGTAGGTGCAGGCATTTCTCTGCCTTTTCCCGATCGGGACTGCCTTTTGCCAGCAGATCGGACAGCCTCAGCCGCAGAGCCTGCCGCGGTCCCGCGCCAAGTGCGAGAAATGCATTGAGCGTCGGCCCGGACGCGGCTTCGGCGGCCCTCGCGGCCTCGCCCGAGAAGAGGCCTGCGGCGAGAGCAGCCCCCAGATCCAGGACCTGGTCGCCGATGGCGACGCCGCCCCGCTTCCCGCCGGCCCGGGGGCTGAAGACCCCGAACGGCAGGTTCTGGATCGGAAAGTCCTGATGGCCATTGGCCGTCAGGACCCAGCTTTCGAGCTTCGGATCATGGGTTCGATCGATGTGAGCCATGATTCCGCTTATCGCTTGTTCGGGTTGAAGTGCTTCTTGAGCTTGTGGCCGTAGGCCGCGTAGTCCTTCTGCAGCGCGTCCGTCTGCGCGGCGAAGGCGGTGACCTTCTGCGGGAAGCGCGTCTCGAACATGAAGGCGAGCGTGCCCTCGAGCCGATGCGGCTTCAGTTCCACATTGCTGGCCTTCTCGAACGCATCGACGTCAGGCCCGTGCGGCAGCATGGTGT
>Ga0182742_1005550_pt1 | contig 10551 bp, 10 predicted proteins | sample eDN5th37CBELigMG_FD_128880 | JGI IMG/M metagenome (GOLD analysis project Ga0182742, IMG submission 128880) | Enriched Miracle-Growth compost microbial communities from Emeryville, California, USA - eDNA 5th pass 37_C BE-Lig MG (version 2)... ... | reverse complement strand
TCGAGGCCGGCTTCCCCGTCGGCCTCCACGTGGGCGGGCGCCGCCCCGGCACGCCGGTGGCGAGCATCTTCGAGAGCGCGCCGCGGTTCATGACCGGCCTGGTGATGAGCAAGCTCACCATGGCCGAGTCGGTCTCGGAGCTCATCCACGGCCTGGTGATGCAGCGCTACCCCGACCTCAAGTTCATCGCGGTCGAGGGCCAGATCGGCTGGATCTCGTTCTTCAAGTACTACTCCGACCACCTGTGGGAGAAGCACCGGTTCTGGACCAAGAGCGAGCTCCAGGAGCCGCCCAGCCACTACTTCGACCGGCAGGTGTTCGCCACCTTCATGGAAGACCCGGTGGGCCTGCGCGAGCGGCACCACATCGGCATCGACAACATCATGTGGGCCAGCGACTACCCGCACTCCGAGACCACCTGGCCCAACTCGAAGAGCCTCACCGACGAGTGGTTCGCGTCCTTCCCCGACGAGGAGAAGGCCAAGATCCTCTGGAAGAACTGCGCGCAGCTCTTCCACCTGGTGTGAGGCGGAGGAGGATCCCGTGACGTCAGCCCCGTTCGTGCGCGCCCGCCAGCCGTACATCGACGGCAAGTTCGTGGTGGGCGACGGCCCGCCGCTGGCGGTGGAGAACCCCGCCACCGAGGAGGTCGTGGCCACGGTCGAGACCACCTCGGTGGCCCAGGTGGAGCAGGCCGTCATGGCGGCCCGTCGGGCGTTCGACACCGGCGAGTGGGCGTGGGCCGACCGCCGCGAGCGCGTCGCCGCCGTGCTCCGCATGGCGGACTGGTTCGACCAGCACGCCGCCGAGCTGTCCGCCACCATCACCGCCGAGGCGGGGGCCACGGTGGCCATGATCGGCACCGCGCAGGTGGGCCTGCCGCTGCGGCACATCCGGGCGGCCACCGAGCTCTACCTCACCCTGCCCGAGCAGGAGCACACGCCCCGGCCGCTCGACGAGGTGATCGGCGGCAACCGCGTGGCGGCCAGCATCCTCCGCTACGAGCCGGTGGGCGTGGTGTCGGCCATCACCGCGTACAACTACCCGCTCTGGCTGGCCGTCTGGAAGGTGATCCCGGCGCTGCTCACCGGCAACACGGTGATCCTCCGCCCGAGCCCGCTCACGCCGATCAGCGCGCTGGCGTGGGGCGAGGCGGCCGACGCCGCCGGGCTGCCGCCGGGCGTGCTGAACGTGGTGGTGGAGGACGACCTCGCAGGCGCGCGGTTGATGACCACCGCGCCCGAGGTCGACCTGGTCACCTTCACCGGCTCCACGCAGGTGGGCCGCGAGATCATGCGCCAGGGCGCCGACACCGTGAAGCGCCTGATGCTGGAGCTGGGCGGCAAGTCGGTGCAGCTGTACCTGCCCGACGCGGTGGAGCGGGCCTACGCCGGTGGCATGGGCGTGTTCGCGGCGCACAGCGGCCAGGCCTGCGTGGCGCCGACCCGCATGCTCGTGCCCAGCGACCGCAAGGCCGAGGTGATGGAGAAGGTCGCCCAGATCGCCTCCACCATCGTGATCGGCGACCCGAGCGACCCCAAGGTGCTCATGGGCCCCCTCATCACCGCGGCCCAGCGCGACAAGTGCGAGCGCTACGTGGCCGCCGCCGTCGAGCACGGCGCCAAGGTGGTGTACGGCGGGAAGCGACCGGCCGGGCTCGACAAGGGCTACTACTTCGAGCCGACCGTGCTCGACGTGCCCGACAACTCGAACCCGGCGGCGCAGGACGAGATCTTCGGCCCGGTGCTCACGGTGCTCGGCTACGACGACCTCGACCACGCCGTGGCCATCGCCAACGACTCCATCTACGGCCTGGCCGGCCAGGTCTACAGCAACGACCTCAACGCCGCCGTCGACGTGGCCACCCGCATCCGGGCCGGCGCGGTGTCGGTCAACGGCGGGACCACCGGCGCCTACGCCTCGTCCGGCGGCTACAAGCAGAGCGGCGTGGGCCGCGAGCGCGGCGTCGACGGCATCCGCACGTTCCAGCAGATCAAGCACCTGAGCATCGGGAACCCGTGAGGAGGTCGCGATGAGCGGCGGTCCCTCCGTCGACGTCTTCTCCGGCGTAAAGGTCGTCGAGCTGGCCCAGTGGGTGTTCGTGCCCGTGGCCGGGGCGCTGCTCGCCGACTGGGGCGCCGACGTCGTGAAGATCGAGCACCCCCGCCTGGGTGACGGCTATCGCGGCCTGGTCTCGCAGGGCATCCTCCAGAGCTCGGGCGGGGTCAACCAGTCGATGGAGCTGGCCAACCGGGGCAAGCGGAGCATCGGCCTCGACGTCAAGACGCCCGAGGGCCGCGACGTGCTGCTGCGCCTCGTGGCCGACGCCGACGTGTTCCTCACCAACTACCTGCCGTCGGTCCTCGCCCGCCTCGGCCTCACCGTGGAGGAGCTGCGGGAGGTCAACCCGAAGCTGATCTACGCGCGGGGCCACGGCTTCGGCGTGCGGGGCCCCGACGCCGACAACGCCGCCTACGACGCCACGGCCTTCTGGGCCCGTGGCGGCATCGGCGCCACGTTGACGCCGCCCGACCTCGACCGGCCCATCGGGCAGCGGGGCGCCTTCGGCGACCGCAACGGCGCGGTGCAGCTGGCCTTCGGGATCGCCGGCGCGCTGTTCCGGCGGGAGCGCACGGGCGAGCCCTCGGTGGTCGACGTGTCGCTGCTGGCCACCGCCATGTGGACGCTGGCCTCCGACGTCATCTCGGCGCTGCAGGGCAAGTTCACCGGCTCGGCACCCATCGGCGTCGACGGCCGCAGCGAGGCGCCCAACCCGCTGACGAACTCCTACCCCACCCGCGACGGCCGCTGGATCAGCCTGGTCTTCCTGCAGGCCGACAAGGACTGGCCGCACCTGTGCCGGGCGATCGGGCGCCCCGAGCTCGTCGACGACCCGCGCTTCGGCAGCATGGCGGCCCGCGCCGAGCACCGTCGCGAGCTGGTGGCGCTGCTCGACGAGGTCTTCACGTCGCGCGACTACCGCGACTGGTGCGACACGTTCGCGGAGGAGCGGTTCCCCTGGGCGCCGTACCAGACCGTGCCGGAGCTCGTCGAGGACCGCCAGGTGGCCGCCAACGGCTACCTGGGCGAGGTGGACGTGGAGGGTGGGGACTCCTTCCGCCTGCCGACGGGCGCCGTGCAGTTCGACGAGCAGCCGGCCGCGCTGCGCCGAGGCCCCGAGCACGGCCAGCACACAGAGGACATCCTCCTCGAGATCGGCTGCAGCTGGGAGGACATCGTGAAGCTGAAGGATCGCGGGGTGGTGCCATGACGACGACGGGTTCCTGGTCGATCACGGTCGATCGTGACGTCTGCATGGGCAGCGGGATGTGCTGCGTCTACGCGCCCGGCACGTTCGACACCGACGACGAGGCGAAGGCCTACGTCAAGGACGAGCACGGCGACGACCTCGCCACCATCCGCACGGCCGTCGAGGCGTGCCCCACGGGGGCGCTGACGCTGACCATCCACAACGAGAGCTGACCGCTCGCCGAGCGGACGACTGGAAGGGGAGCACATGCTGCTCGAGGGGAAGAGCGTGGTGATCACCGGCGCCGGTTCCGGCGTCGGTCGGGCCTCGGCGCTGGCGTTCGCCGCCGAGGGCGGCCGCATCGTCGTGGCCGACGTCCAGGCCGACTGGGCCAAGGAGACCGTGCGCATGGTGGAGGCGAACGGCGGCACCGCCGTCCCCGTCACCTGCAACGTCACGAAGGAGGCCGACGTGAAGGCGGCCGTCGACGCCGCCGTGAGCACCTACGGCCGGCTCGACGTGATGTTCAACAACGCGGGTGTGGCCACGCCGCGGCCGGGCCTCAAGTTCGAGGACCACACCGACGAGGACTACGACCGCCTCATGGACATCAACCTGCGGGGCGTCTTCTACGGGATGAAGCACGCGGTCATCACGTTCAAGCAGCAGGGTGGCGGCGGGGTGATCGTCAACACCGGCTCGGCGGCCGGCCTGGTCGGCTGGGGCGGCACCGTGTACGGCGCCACCAAGGGCGGCGTCATCCAGATGACCCGCGGCGTGGCCGTCGAGGTGGCCGGCGACGGCATCCGGGTGAACTGCATCTGCCCCGCGGCCATGCCCACCACCAACTTCTCGATGATGGGCCGCTCGAAGCCCTTCGAGGACGTGCCCGACCAGGCCCTGCAGGCCGCGGGCAGCATGCACCCGCTCGGCCAGATCATCACCCCCGAGGACTGCGCCGCCGCGGCGCTCTTCCTGGCGTCGGACCAGGCCCGCAACATCACCGGTGTGGCGCTGCCGGTCGACGGCGGCTACGTCGCCCGATGAGCGAGCCGGGCTACACCCCGCCGGACCTCGCCCTCGTGGGCGAGGAGCACGTGCGCCGCTACCTCGAGACCGACGGCGAGGTCGGCTACCTCTGGAACGGCGTGCCGGCGCTGGTGCTCACCACCATCGGGCGCAAGACGGGCGAGCCGCGCCAGCAGGCGCTGATCTTCGGGCGCGACGGCGACAACCTCGTCGTCATCGCGTCGATGGGCGGCGCGCCGCGCCACCCCTCCTGGTACCTCAACCTCACCGCCAACCCTGAGGTGGAGGTGCAGGTGAAGGGCGACAAGTACCGCGCCCGAGCCCGCACGGCTAGCGATCCCGAGGAGCGGCAGCGGCTCTGGGCGCTGATGACATCCATCTGGCCGAACTACGACGTCTACGCCACCCGCACCACCCGGGAGATCCCGGTGGTGGTGCTGGAGCCCCAGAGCAAGGGCGCATGAGCGCCGACGTCACCAAGCTCGACCGCGACCGCATCCGCGAGCTGTTCGACCTGCGGAGCGAGACGAACGCCGGGCACGGCGGCAGCTACGACGTCGACCCGTACCCGGCCTTCCACCGGCTGCGGACCTCCGGCCCGATCCACGAAGGGGTGGTGCACCGGCTCATCGGCTACGACGGCGAGGCCTTCTTCCAGGGCCTGCCCTACCCGGACCGTCCCCACTTCTCCGTGTTCAGCTTCGCCGAGTGCGACGAGGCGTTCCGCAACAGCGAGGTGTTCGTCTCCCACCCCAACCCGGAGGACCCCTCGCCCGACCGGGACGGCATCGGCGTGCAGAGCAGCATGCTGAACATGAACGGCGCGCAGCACCGCCGCTACCGCGGTCTGGTGCAGCCGTCGTTCGTACCCAACAAGGCCAAGTGGTGGATCGAGCGCTGGATCGACGACACCGTGCAGGCGCTGGCCGCCAACCTCGAGGAGCTCGAGCGGGCCGACCTCAACATCGACTTCGCGGCCGCCATCCCGGTGCTCACCATCACGGGGAGCTTCGGGATCGGCGTGGAGGAGGCCCTCGACCTGCGCGAGACCCTGCGCGAGAGCGCCTACGGCGACGCCCACGACCGCTTCGTCGGCATCCTCGAGCCGATCCTGCGGGCCCGCCGCGAGAGCCCGGAGGACGACCTCATCAGCGTGCTGGCCCACGCCGAGATGAGGGACGACGACGGCGTCGTGCACCGGCTGTCCGACGCGGAGATCTACTCGTTCTCCTACCTGCTGCTCGCAGCCGGCTCGGGCACGACCTGGAAGCAGATGGGCATCGTGCTCAGCCTGCTGCTGGAACGCCCCGAGCTGATGGCGGCGGTACGGGCCGATCGCGCCCTCCTGCGGCCGGTGATCGAGGAAGCCGTCCGCTGGTCGGTGACCGACCCGATGTTCAGCCGCTTCGTGGCCGAGGACACCGAGCTCGGCGGCGTGCCGCTCCCCGCCGGGGCCGTAGTGCACCTGTGCACCGGCGCGGCCAACCGGGACCCGGCGCGCTGGAGCGACCCCGACGTCTACGACCCGTACCGCCCGCCGCAGCCCAACCTGGGCTTCGGCGGCGGCGCCCACATCTGCCTGGGCATGCACGTGGCGCGGGCGGAGATGTTCACCGGCATCAGCGCGCTGCTCGACCGGTTCCCGGAGATGCGGCTCGACCCCGACGAGCCGGCGCCCCGCATCATCGGCATCTACGAGCGCGGGCCCGACGCCGTGCCCGTGGTGCTGGGCCCACCCGCCTCGACCTGACGTGCTGTGACGACCCGCTGGCGCCCCGCGCCCGCGGGTCGTCACGGCCGCGCCGTCGCGGCGCGCTCAGAAGGCCGATCGGTGGTTGCCGCCGTCCACGCCGATCCACTCGCCGGTGATGTAGCCGGCGAGCTCGGAGCACAGGTAGACGATGAGCGAGGCGATCTCCTCGGAGGTGCCCATGCGGCCCATCGGGATGCGGGTCTGTTCGCGGACGAACTGCCGGCGCTCCTCCTCGGTGGTGATCCCGAGGTTGCGGGCCAGGTAGTCGCGGGTGTTCTCGGTGGCGATCCAGCCGGGCGCCACCGTGTTCACCGTGACGCCGTACTGGGCGTACTCGTCGGCCACCGTCTTCATGAGCCCCACCGTGGAGGGCCGGGTGGCGTTGGCGATGACGTGGTGGATCGCCCCCGACGGCTCCTTGGCCGTACCCGAGCCGATGTGCACGAAGCGGCCCCAGCGCGCCTCCACCATGGCCGGCAGCACGGCGTGCAGCAGGTGCACCTGGCTCATCGTGTAGCTGCGGAACGACTCGACGTACCGCTCGGGCTCGAGGATGTCGGCGAAGTCGCCGGGCACGTTGTACTTGGTCTGCCCGATGACGATGAGCGGCGGGCCGAACGTGGCCGTCACCTCGGCCACGGCGGCCCGCACCGCGTCCTCGTCGGTGATGTCCGCCGCGATGCCGATGGCCGTCCCGCCGCTGCGGGTGATGGACGCGACCGCGTCGTCGATGTCGGGCTTGGTGCGGGCCACGACGGCCACCTTGCAACCCTCTGCGGCGAGCATGTGCGCCGCGTCGCGGCCCATCCCCTTGCTGCCCCCGGTGACCAGGGCCACCTTGCCGGCGATCCCGAGATCCATGCGTCCTCCTCGAAGCGGAGCCACTCGGCCGGCTTCAGCCGGCCCCCATCATCAGCCCTCGATGGAGGCGGGCACCAGGTCGCCGCAGAGCGGCTCGGTGCCGGGCGAGGCCACCACGAACCTGCCGTCCTCCACCTTCATGTACCAGCTGCAGCGCCGCTCCTGCGCCTGGCCGAAGCCCTCGAGGCTGATGTCGACCGGCTCGGCCAGGATGCCGTCGGCGTCGTAGGTGCCGAGCCCGTGGAGGGCGTCGAGGAACGACTCGCGGGTGGGGTTGCGCCCGGCGGCCTCGAGGCCCTTGATGACGAGATCGGCCGACAGCCAGCCCTGGTACCAGGCGTACAGCGGCACGCCGTCGAGGCCGGAGTACGTCGAGAAGGCCTCCGCCATCCGCTTGGTGGCCTCGGTCTCGAGCTCCACGGGAGCGAAGCTGGTCGTGCTGAAGAACACGCCCGGCTGCTCCGCCGCAGCCAGCGCGGTCGGCTGGTCGAGCAGGTCCTGGCCGTAGCCGGTGGACATCAGCGCCGCCTTCCAGTCGATGCCGGCCTGCACCCCGCCCGTCACCACCGCGAAGTTGGTCGTCTGGATGAGCGGCAGCTGCACGCCTTCGACGCCGGCCGCCTTCATGTCGAGCACGATCGACCCGACGTCCACCGTGCCGAAGGGCAGCGACGTGTTCACGTAGACCGGGTCGAGCCCGACCTCCGGCGCCCCGAAGTCGTGGAAGTTCTGCGCCTCCTTCGACGACGAGGGCGACGAGCCGTAGCCCAACGAGGCCACCTTGGTGGCTCCCTGGCTCTTCATGAACAGCGCGTCGTTCGTGTAGGCGGCCCGGTTCTCGCTGCTGTTCCCCACGTTGCAGACCATGTTGGTGTTGGGCTGCTGGAACCACTCGGGCCCGTCGTAGCAGCCGCCGACCACGGGGATGCCCTCCTCCTGGAGGTAGCGGTAGCCCCCGAAGGTGAACGAGGAGTTGTTGATCACCATGAAGACGTCCTGGTTCTGCACCAGGCTCTGGGACGCCGAGAGGTTCTGCTGCGGCGTCGAGGCGTCGTCCGCCCCCACCAGCTCGATGGTGCGGCCGAACACGCCGCCTTGGTCGTTCTGGAGCTTCACCCGCGCTTCGGCGGCCCGGAGGGTGTCCTTGAAGTTGGGCGCCGCGACGCCCGTCGCCGAGTAGACGAAGCCGATCTTGTAGGTGTCCTCGGTGATGCCCGTGTCGCTCGCCTCGTTCCCGGTCGCGTCGCTCCCGCCGGTGGCGCCCGGCGCGGTGGTGGCTGCTCCGCCGCCGCTGGTCGGAGCGGCGGCACCGTCGTCGCCGTCGTCGCCGCAGGCGGCCACCACGAGCGCGGTCGCGGCCAGCACGATGAGGCCGCGCGCGGCCCGCTTCGTCGTCACCATGGTCCCCCTTTGACGCCCGCCTCGTCGGTGCCGGGCGACGGCATCCTACGCGGAGCCCCTTCCAACGTAAAGCACCTCGGGCAGCACGAGGGCTGCGGTCCACGTACCCTGCCCGCCCGACCGGGCGAACCGTTCCGAAGGGGGAAGCCGATGCCCAGCGCGTCCTCGACCTTGCGAGCCCTCCTGCAGGGTCCCGCGTTCATCGCCGCCGACTGCTACAGCGCGCTCACGGCCCGCATCGTGGAGCACGTCGGCTTCAGCGCCGCCTACATGGGCGGGCACGCCACCGGGATGATGCACTACGCCATCCCCGACTCCGGGATCCTGACGCCGACCGAGATGGTCGAGCAGGCCTCGCGCGTGGTCGAGGCGGTGTCCATCCCGGTGATCGTCGACGCCGACCAGGCCGGCGAGTCGGTGGCCGACGTGTACCGCACCATCCGCCGCTACGAGCACGCCGGCGTGGCGGGCGTGCACATCGAGGACGAGCAGACGCCCAAGCACTCGCCCTACGCCGGACCGCTCATGTCGGTGGCCGACATGCAGGCCCGCCTCGCGGCGGCGGCCGACGCCCGTCGCGACCCGGACTTCCTCATCATCGCCCGCTGCGACGAGCTCTACGTCGAGGGCGGCGGCGGCAGTGGCTCGATGGAGGAGGTGGCGCGGCGCGGCGTCGCCTACGCCGAGGCCGGCGCCGACGTGTTCCTGCCCACCTTCGCCACGCCCGAGCAGCTGGCCGCCGTCGCGCCGGAGGTGCCGATCCCGCTGGCCTGCTTCGGCACCCAGCTCGACCACGTGGCCTTCAGCCTGGCCACCGGGTGGGGGACGTCCTCGGCCGCCCGGGCCCACCTCCAGTGGGCCCGCCACCTGCGCGAGCACGGGGAGCTGCCGCCCGACGCCTTCGGCTTCGACGACAAGGACGTCCTGATCGGCCAGGACGTCTACGACGGCGTCGTCACCGAGTGGGCCCGCCGCACCGGCCGCCCCCTCCGCGGCGGCTGACCGGGCTCGGGCGCCCCGGCACACGAGCGGAGGCCACGGAGGGCCGGATCGAGTCCTGCTACGGCTGCACCTCGGCCCGTCCGTGCTTCACCACCACGGTGCCGCCGGCGGTGGCCTCGAAGGCCACCACCCGCGCGCCGTCGTCGGCGCGGCCGGCGTCGTAGAGCTCCACGACCAGCTCCTGGCGGAGCAGCACCGGCGCCGTGAAGCGGCCGGCGAAGCGCCGGAGCCGTTCGGGGTGCCCGCCCGCGGCCTTCGCCACGACCACGCCGCTGCACATGGCCAAGGTGCACAGGCCCTGCAGGATCTTGCCGGGGTAACCCTCGCGGCGGGCGGCCTCGTCATCGATGGAGTGGGGGTTGCGGTCGCCCGACACGCCGCCGTAGCGGAACGACTGGTCGAGCGCCACCGGGACGCGGGCCCCGCCGAGGGGTCGGGCCCGCGCCGCCTCGGGGAAGGTGTGGTCCTCGAGCGGCGGCCCCACATCGGCCTCGACCGTGCCCCCGATGTGCATCGACGACCAGAGGTGCTCGACGAGCGGCCGCTCCTGGTCGTCCCAGACGCGGATCCGGTGCGTGACCAGCACGCCCGCGGGGGTCTGGCGGGCCGAGTGCTTGTGGAGCTCCCACTGGATCCGGTCGCCGGGCCGGACCGGGCCGAAGAAGCGCACGTCCTGCTGGGCGTGGACGCCGCCCCGGCTGCCGTGGATGGCCACCGGAGGCTCGTTCTCCTCGCTGCCCGAGGCGAAGCCGGGTTGGATCAGCGCGGCGGTGTAGAGGGGCGGCACCGCCTCGCCGCGCTGGTAGGCCTCGTTCGGGTCGTTGGTCGCCAGCGCGAAGGCGATGGCGGCGTCAGGATCGATGCGGCCGTGGTGGCGCTGAGGGCTCGCCATGTCGGCAAGGTAGGGGACGGCTCGCGCGTCGGACCAACCGCGCTCGTCAGCCGAGGCGCACCTCGGTGACGAGGCGGGGCTCCTGCACGTTGGCGACGCGCACGACGAGCTCGTCGCGGCCACCCTCGCCCACGTCGGCGAACCGGCAGTACACGCTGCCGGCCGCCCCTTCGCAGCCGGCCAGCGCCCACTGGCGACCGACGGCGTCGCCCAGCGCCTGCGCCTGGTCCACGGCGGTGGGCTCGGCCAGCGCCCGCATGGCCTCCGTGTCGGCCCCCGTCCAGGCCTCCACGAAGCGCTGGGCCACCTCCTCGGCGGGCAGCGACGCCACCACCGGCCAGAGGCCGGCGACGGCGGTGCGGT
>Ga0182742_1005549_pt1 | contig 10552 bp, 12 predicted proteins | sample eDN5th37CBELigMG_FD_128880 | JGI IMG/M metagenome (GOLD analysis project Ga0182742, IMG submission 128880) | Enriched Miracle-Growth compost microbial communities from Emeryville, California, USA - eDNA 5th pass 37_C BE-Lig MG (version 2)... ... | reverse complement strand
GAGATTGATGATGGCTCTAAGCATGTATGGGTAATTAATAATTATACAAGTGGAAATATACGAGGAGTAGAAGTTAAAGCTCATACAGAATGGGCTGCTGCTCAAGATGTACATATTATAGGACATGTATCTTACCATGATGTTAGAGCATATGATTTTAGACATATCGGACATCATACTTCTGAAGATCCCGATTCAACAACTGCTTATGATGTCGTAATGACAAATTGTACAGCAATTGAACCAGTATTTAATAATTTGTATGCAGGATTAACCCCAAGAGCATTAACTATTTCTGCATATGTAAATGTAAACATATCAGGTTTTACTGCCATTGGAGATCCTAATTATGATTATGATGATAATCCAGTCATTGCGGTTCAGTACAAATCGAGAAACATTGGGTTACATAATTTTAATATTCGTGGATTTAAAAAGGCAAGTACTGATATTCGGTTAGTTGGTGGGGATCAAAAAACAGATAATATTAATATTAGTAATGTTCAGATTTACAAGTCAGCAAAAGAAGGAATAGGTATTGGCTCTGCTATTTATAATGTTAATTTAACTAATATTACTATGATTGGTGAGAATGGTACGGTTGGGTTATCTAGTGTTAATTCACAAGATAGCATTGTTGGAGTACATGCTGAAGGATATTCATTAGCAGCATCTATTGCAGGAAATGATTATACAGACTTTGTTCCAAACAATGTTAAAGGTGGTTCTAGAATTGCTAGTACAAGCGGATATCCCAAAAAGGAAACATCTGCTATTATTACCTCCACCAGCGATAGTAAAGCTACTGGTGATAAAACAACGGTTATTTCTTCTTCTAACTCTGAAGCGGCAGGAGAAGGTAGTGTGATTATCGCATCTAGTGGCGGTTCCAAAACAGAAGGTGGACGAGACGTTGTAATAGGATCTAATAATTCTAAGACAACTGGAAGTAATGAAAATGGAAAAGTCATTTTAGCTAGTAATAGTGTGGTGAATGATAACAACTATTCTGTAAGAGGTGGATATGGAGAATCAAGTAATCCCCTGGTAGCCAACACAAAATGGGAATTAGATTCTATAACAGGAAACGGAAAATTTTCTGGAACTATTACAGGCTCTTCTTCCTTTAGTGATTATGCGGAATATTTCGAGTCGTTAAACGGTGAAAAGATTGATAGTGGTTTTATTGTAACGTTAGAAGAAGACAAAATAAGAATTGCAAACAAAGGTGACGTCCCATTAGGAGTAATTTCGGAAACTGCTGGAGCTGTATTAGGTCAGGCTTCTTACCATTGGCAAAATCGATTCTTAACAAATGAATTTGGTGGACTAATACTAGAAGAAAAAGCAGTGAAAATCCATGATGATGAAACAGGGGAATTCAAAGAAGAAATACATATGTTGCCAATAGAAAATCCTGAATTTGATAGCACTACTGAATACATATCTAGAGAGAACAGGAATGAATGGCATACTGTCGGATTGCTAGGACAAATAAGAATCCGTATTGATGAAACTGTACAAGAAAATGGCTTTGTATCATCGAACGAAGGAATTGGAACAAACAGTGATAAAGGTTGGAGGGTTATGAAGATAACTAAACCTTATGATGTAAACAAAGGATATGGAGTTGCTTTATGTTTTGTAACACCGTTAATAGGAGAGTGAAAGAATGGAGAAAAATGTGGATTTAAGGGTTAATATATCAGCAACTACAAGTCAATTTAGCTTAACAAATATACGTTTTTCCACACAAGATGAAGGGTCGGCTATGCTGACCTTTTATTTATTTAAAGATGGGGTGGAATTACCACTTAATGCAGTGACAGGAAAAATTGTATTAAGAATGTCTGATGGTAGTAAGTTTATAGATACAGTGAATATTACCGACAGGGTAAATGGTATTGTAGAGTATCTTTTAACCTCAGAACAATTGAAGCATTATGGGAAGGTTACTGCTGAGCTTTATTTAAATTATGAAGAACAAAAAATGTCAGTCCACCGATTCGCTTTCATTATTGAACAGGCATTAATTGATACTGATATTCCTGTAATTACAGAGTTTTATGTCGATAACTTCGAAGAGTTAAAATCGACTATTAATTCTATGGCAGATGAGACAAAAGAAATCATTACCACTGTGGAAGAGAGTGTTGAAGAAGCGAAAGATCTTGCTGAAACCACTATCTCTTTAATCCAACAAAATCAAGTTGCAAAGCAGTCAGAATTACAAGCCACTAATGCACAGTTGGCGACTTTAGATCAAAAGAAAGCAGACCAGTCATTTGTAGACTACCAATTTGCTAGTATTGTTAGTGGTGCTCCAAAAGGAACATACACCACATTATCGGCTTTACAAAGCGCATATCCTTCTGGAACTTCTGGAGTATTTTTAGTTAGTTCTACTGGGCATTGGCACTATTGGAATGGGGTAACAAATACTTGGGAAGACGGAGGATTATATCAGAGTAGTGGTCTAGCAGATGAATCTGTTTCTGAAAGAATTACAACTTTTTTCAATAAAGTAGAAGGTGATTATCCTAATCTATATAGTACAGACGGAATAGTAACTGGATACGCTATTTCTACATCTACTGGTAATCCTACTGTTAATGCTGATTATTGTTATAAACGAATAAATTGTAAAGCTAATGAAACGTATAAAGCAAATAAAACAACTGGTGGACAACATGTAACATTTTTTAAAACTGATGGTACTTATTTAGGTTATCACATATTTTCTTCGGGACTTGAGTTTACAACTCCAATAAATACAGCATATATGCTGGTTACTGCTCAACCAGCAACTTCAACGAGCTTAACAATAAAAGAAAAATATGCCTATTATTTTTCAAACGATAAAATTAAAGATTTACCTGGTTCTAAAGTTTTAACCAAATCATTAACTTCCGATAAAATGAGTTTTATTTCAGAAGTTGTTGCAAGTAATAACTTATTTAATAAAAATAAAGTCAAGAATGGTTATTACCTTGCGGTTTCAAGTGGAGCAGAAAGGGAAAATGCGGATTTCACATATGGATTAGAATACATTCCTGTAACTGCTTCTACAACATATAGTTGTCCTTCTGGAAATAGATTAATATGTTTTTATGATGCTAATTTCACTTTTTTAAGTGGCATGACTGCAACGAATGGTCTGATTACCACTCCATCTGGATGCGCTTATATGAGGATATCATTTGCTCTCAGTGATTTAGATACTTTTAGAATAAGTAAAGGCTCTACGCTATTACCTTATGATGATTATACAATTAAGTATAAGTTCGACAGAGACATTCACTTAGAGTCTAGTTCGAATTCTCCTGGAGATTCTTCTAACGATGAAATAGTAATAATAGCGAAAAATGGAAGTGGTAAATATACTTCAATAACACAAGCGGTAGCATCAGAACCTAGCGGAACTGTATTTCGATTAATGCCAGGCGTTTATGATAACGAAGTAATTAAAGCTTGGGGGAAGACTGTTTATCTTACCGGAACTTCTCGTAAAGATTGTATTATTAAAAATTCCATGGGCGGTTACCATGATCCTCCACTTGAAGCTTCCAGTGGACTATTTAAAAACCTTACTATTATCTCAGAATATAAAGCAGGAGTAACTACAGGAATAGACTCCTATGCGATTCACATCGAAGATAATGATCTTGCTAATAAAAATCTTGTCTTTGAAAATTGTTATATCGAAAGTCAAAATAACTGGGCTATTGGAATGGGAATGCGTGGCGGTTGTTATGTTGAATTTAAAGGCTGTGACTTAGTAGGGAAAGATGGTTTATATGATTTAGGCGGTCATGGTGGACTATTCTTTCATGATAGTGCTATTGACGAATACTTAGGAGTTCAGGTTTTAAGAGTCATAGATACAAATATATTAGCTTATGGAAATACAACTACTGAACTTAAAATACAATCTCAAAGTAAAACAGGCTCAACAGTATACGTTGAGTTTATTCGTACTGTTGTCATGAATCCAGATAAAGGAACTCAAACAAAGGTATTCTTAAATGATTTAAATGGCTCCTATACGAACGTTTCAACAATAGCAGCTTTAACAAACTTTGTGCATAAGAAGACATCATTTGGAAATAACATGGCTGCCCTGAACTATTCTGCAAGTTAGGATACAACTGCGCAGTAAATCATTTGAATATGAAGACAAAAAAGAAGTCCCTTTCCTTACTTGGATTGGGACTTTTCTAATCCTAATTTTACTAGCTCTCTAATTGCTTCATTTCGATTTTGAAATTTATTATCATGCCAATAGTTATGTATCAGTTCTAGCATTTCATTAGGAAATGTTACTAATACTTGTGTATTCTTAGTTTTATCGATTGCCATTACTATATCACCTCGGAAGTATTATAAGTTATATAACTTATAGTTGACAAGGGGAATGTACATTCTTATAATTAGGTTATATAACTTATATAACCTAATGGAGAGTGATAATAATGGGGATAACAATTGATTTTGCAAAAGAACAATTATTAAGTGATCTAGCTGAATTAGAAAACTCTCGAAAAAGTTGTAGCTTTAATGACGATAGGTACAAGTTGAAATTAGCAGGTATTTTGTCTAAATATGAAGTGAAAAGGGAAATATCAGAAATATTTGAGACAGATATTCAAGAAAAAATAAATGTATTTCTTTCAGCAAAGAAAATTGAAGGTTTGTCAGATAAGACACTAAAAAACTATAAATATGAATTAGATATATTTGATAAAGCAGTCCAGAAGAATACTATGGACATAACCTCAAATGACATAAGATTGTTTTTATCTAGGTTCGATGAATTAGCTATGAGTACATTAGCAAAGAAGTTATGGGTACTTAAGAGTTTTTTCGGTTGGCTACATAATGAAGAAGTAATCACCAGGAATCCAACTGCTAAAGTTAAATCACCTAAACAAGAAAAGTTACTAGTAAAGACATTGAGCATAGAAGAATTTGAAATGATTAGAGAATCGTGTATAACACTTAGGCAGCGTACACTTGTTGAGTGTCTTTATTCAACTGGGTGTAGATTAAGCGAAATTCAACAATTAAACATAAAAGATATTAATTTTAGAGAGATGAGTGCAGTTGTATATGGTAAAGGGCGAAAAGAGCGTGAGGTTTTCTTTTCAGTCAAAGCCATATTTTATTTAAAGAAATATTTAGATAGTAGAGATGATGATTGTCCAGCGTTATTTGTTACAATGAGAAAACCGTATAGAAGAGTGGCGAACAGGTCTATCCAAGATGAGATCAATAAGATAGCCGAACAAGCTGAATTAGATCATGGAGTTACTCCGCATTGGTTCAGGAGGACAATGGCAACTAGAATGCTTGAGACAGGGGCTCATCTATCTGCTGTGCAGAATATTCTTGGGCATAATTCACCAGATACTACTCAACATTATATTAATGTTACTGAAGAATTTAAACGAGAACAACATAAGAAGTACTTACCACTATGAGCCTTTTATGGGCTCTTTTTAATGTCTTATGAGGAGGTGTATTAATGGAGCAACGTGTTTCCAAATTAGAGGATGAAATGAAAGATGTGAAGACAAGATTGGCTGTCGCTGAGTCTAACATCAGAGACATTAAGGAAGATTTATCGTCAATTAAGAGTAATACAACATGGTTACTAAGACTTGTAGTAGGAGCGATCATTGGAGCTATTTTAGCTTTAGTAATAAGAGGAGGAGTGTAGTATGGATTTCGAGGTTTACAACGTGGCAATTATACCGTTAATTTTAGCTTTCGTTGAATTACTAAAAAAGGTAGGTTTCCCCGTGAAATACACACCGGTAGTCTCATTGGTACTAGGAGTAGCTTTTGGAATGGTATACATAGAAGGTGAAATAAAACAAAGTGTCATTGTTGGTTTAATGTTAGGGTTGTCTGCCAGTGGACTATATTCAGGTACAAAAAGTGTTGTTAAGAGTGATAACTAATCGTTATTGCTCTTTTTTATTTAAAAATGATAAAGGAGATGTTTAAATGTCAGTAAAAATTTTACAAGATAAAGCAGTTAAACGTATGGGGGCAGTTAAAGAAGTAGTGAAAGAGAAAACATTAGACTTGATCAAGAAATGTTATGATGAGGGCATCTATGTTTTAATTACAGATGGTTATCGTTCTAATGCTGAACAAGATGAACTGTATGCACAAGGTCGTACTAAACCAGGTCAAATTGTTACTAACGCAAAGGGTGGGGAGTCTAATCATAATAAAGGGACAGCGATTGATTATTGTTTGACTAACAAAGAAGGTACTGCTGCATATTGGAATGTTAACTCTGATTGGAAAAGAGTTGCTACGATTGCTAAATCAATGGGCTTTGAATGGGGTGGAGATTGGAAAGGGTTTGTTGATAATCCACACTTGGAATACACTGGCAAGGTTACGGTTAAAGAAGAAACTAAGCCTAGTGATAAGAAATCAACATACACATTGCCAACTGGTACTTATAAAAAAGGATCTAAGGGTACAGCTGTAAAACAGATACAAGAAGCCTTGAATAAGCTCTACTTCAAATGTGGTACTGCTGACGGTATTTGGGGAGCTAAAACAGAAGATGCTTTAAGACGTTTCCAAAGTGTATATTGTAATCCAGTTGATGGAATTTATGGTAAGAATACAAGATCTGCTATGTTGAAACAGTTGAATAAATAAATAAAAAGCCCTTCTCAAATGAGTTGGGCTTACTTTTAGATATCTTCTTTATAATTTATGTTCATATTGCTCTTAATATCAATAACTGCTCTACGTATAGCTTCTTTAATATTGTTAGGATCTTTAATTCGTTTAATTGTAATTGTAGGATGAGAAGAATCAGAGCTTTGTATTTCTATATCACCAAAACCTCCAAGTTTCTCTTTTATACCTTGTTTAACTGCCACATCTTTTATTTTATACAATTCAATTTCATCTTTTTTAGTAGACATTACTCCAACTTTATTTATCAATAAGCGTTCTGTAGTAAGTTCATAACTAAATTGAGGAACTGATACTTCAATTTTGCCTAGCATTCTTTTTTTATTTTCCATGCCGAACATATACGTTTGGAAAGTGAGAATAGTTTGTTCTGTTTGTTTAACAGGTGTTACAGGTATTTCTATACTTGCAGCAATTTCTCCTATTTTATATCCACATTCTGGACAAAACTTCATACCTTCTGCTTTTGTTCCGCACTCCGGACAAAATTTCATAGTATCACTCCTGTTTGTTGTAGGTAATTTCATCATACAATAATTACCATGAATATATGAATCATTCGACAAAACTAGACATAGAGAATTTAATATAAATTACTCACTATCTTCTTTTAATTTATAGAAATCATTTATAGTTACGTTTAAAATATCAGCAAGTTTCAATAATTGAGGAATTGTAGGAAATGTTTTTCCTGTACACCAATTTGATAAAGTATTTTGGGATATTCCAAAAATGTTACATATTTCAACTCTGCTATATCTTGATTGTTTAATATATGATCCAATAAAACAAATTACCATATTATCACCCATATTTAATATTCTACAATTATATAAATTAACCTTTCACAATATATTTAAGAAAATCCAAAGAAAGTTGTGATAGACAGTCATAATAGTCTTCCAGATGCCATACCATTTACTATACCAAGTCAATTACTACCCTAGTAGCTTGATCGAGAATATACCAGATATAGCTATATCAACCCATATACCCTATTATTTTTCATGCTAGATTGATGGGATAGATTCTATAGAATCTATAAAGAGGTGGCGTAATGAAGGGAGGAAAACAAATTGATTTTCGAAGTGTTTTCTACAGCAATTATGGGAGGGCTTACTTTAACAGCTTTTTTATCAAAAAATGGAGCAGGGAATGACTCAAAAAAACTCAACAAGATATTTGCGTTATCAGGTCTAAATGTAAAAGATGGAAAGGAAACTTTAACTACTCAATTAGTAAAGAAAAGAAACTATGACTGGGGCAGTGAGTATCGATATCGTATACCATTAGGAAACTGTTTTGAAGATTATTTAGCTAAACAAAAGACAATCGAAGCTGGAATTAATACACGAAATGTAAAACTAGAGATAAAGGATATTAGAGAAATAAAGTTAGATAAGAACATAATTTCCAATATTAGAGAACTATATCAGAAGAAATTGACAGACAACAAAGAAGTTGAACTATCTTATGATGGCATGTTAATTATTCGTGTCTACAATCACTCTTTACCAAAAGAAATTGAAATGTTTGAGGGGAAAGGATGGGCAGTCCCAGTAGGCGTAACAAGAGAGAAAAATAAGCGGATTTTCCACGAATTCGAAAGGATACCTCATTGGGTACTTGGGGGAGCAACAACATATGGAAAATCAACTCTTATTAATGGAATTATTGTCTCTTTACTAAAACAACAACCTAATAACGTTAAATTTCATCTTATAGATTTAAAAGGTGGGGTTGAACTGTGCGACTATGAACATCTTAAACAAACCGTATCAATTGCATATGAACCTGAGGAAGCTTTAATGGTTTTAGAGAATGCTTACAATAAAATGAGAGAGATGCAACAACGTTTACGTAAATTAGGTAAGAAAAAAGTTCAAGAAGCTGGTATAACAGAAAGAAACTTCATTTTTATAGATGAAGTCGGAGAATTAAACCCAGATGAAGAAGTAGATGCTGACATAAAGAAACTAAAAAGAGAGTGTCAAAAATACATGAGTCAAATATCTCGGCTTGGAGCTGGATTAGGTTTTCGGTTAATTTTAGCCACTCAATATGGGACTGGAGATATTATACCTAGACAGTGTAAACAAAATAGCGATGCTAAATTATGCTTTCGTGTTCAGTCAGGTACAGCTTCAAAAGTTGTATTAGATGGGGAAGGTGCAGAGAATCTCCCTGAAATAAAAGGTCGTGCAATATATCAAACAGCAGATAAGAAAATCATCGTTCAAACCCCAAAAGTTACTTCTAATATTATTAAAACCACAATCAAGCCTTACATTAAAGAGGTGAAACCAGTTGAAGCAGTTAAACCAGCGCCAAGAAGCAATACTGTTATCATTAAAAAAACTGGACTTTCTTAATAGAGATCAACTACAAACCATCCATAGATTAGGTCAAGTAAGAAACACCAACAGAATATTAAAGGAACTGTCTCCTTATTTAGAGTCATTTAGAGAAGAATATTCGACTATCTACTATTTAAATGCAGAAGGAAGAGCTTATGTAAATTCAGATAAGGTACGTAGAAAGAATCCTTTTGTTAATCATACGATTATGAGAAATTATTTCTATATTTTTGCGAAATGTCCAACTGAATGGAATAACGAAATTAGTATTACAGATGGAGTTACATCTATAGTTACTGATACATGGTTTAAAGTTAATGGTATGTATCATTTTTTAGAAATAGATTCATTACAGAAAATGAAAGAGAATCGAATGAAAGTTAAAAACTACTTAGCGTTACATGAAGCAGGTCATATAAAAGAACATTTTACCTACTTTCCTCCATTAATATGGTTAACTACGACAGAACTAAGAAAGAAACAACTAAAACAACTATGTAAAGGATTACCTTGTGCAGTCTATACCATTGATGAGATAAAATGAACAACAATGATTTTTAAATATAGCCAGATAGCAACAAAGATATTTGTAGATATTTAAAAAGGAGAGATAACTATGGAGACAATTGCATTTAATGATTTTATGAGTGGTAGTTATAAACAAGAAAACTTACGGACAAAAAAGTCCAAAAGTAATGTAGGTAAAATTGTAAGAAGAATAGGTACATCTATTACAATTCCATTATTGTTAGCAAAACCAGCTTTTGCTGCATCTCCTACTGCTGTTCCGGTAAATGCTGCTGCAGAAGTAGTTGGTCATACTGCAATTGAAACATTAGCACATGCATTAGATCCATTAGTTGATATTTTAGTGGCTTTGTCATTTCCAGTAGCCAGTGTGATTATTGTAGGATCGTGTTTCTTCTTTATGATAGGAAGGAGTGAAAAGGGATGGAGTGCTATTATGAATGCTGGATTGGGATATATTTTAATACAAATATCACCTTTGATTCTGAATATGTTGAAAGATATAGGTAGTGCTTTTTGAAATAGGGTAATAGATAAAGGACTCGGAGTTAAAGTCCGAGTCCTATACTTACGATATTCTTTGAACAAATAAAAAAACATAGTCGGAGTGAGGTGAATAAGGTGACTAAGAAAAAGAAACCAAATAGATACGAAAATGTTCCGATTGAATTATTTTATGTAAAGTCAAATAAAAACAAAAAAATAGTAATGAGAAAAATATATGAAATGTTATTGAATAAGGCTAACAAAAATGAGGAAAAGTAGTCATAAAATAAAACTTGTCTAACCAATACCTGAATGGTAAAATGAAGAAAAATGGTACGTAAAAAGGTGTTAAATTAATTATCCTCATTCTCCAGTAAAAGTTATGGTAATACCAACAAACGAGGAAGTAATGATTGCTCGTGACGTTGTAAGATTAGGTAATATCTAATCTAATT
>Ga0182742_1005548_pt1 | contig 10552 bp, 11 predicted proteins | sample eDN5th37CBELigMG_FD_128880 | JGI IMG/M metagenome (GOLD analysis project Ga0182742, IMG submission 128880) | Enriched Miracle-Growth compost microbial communities from Emeryville, California, USA - eDNA 5th pass 37_C BE-Lig MG (version 2)... ... | reverse complement strand
ACTATCAGCATGGCCTTTAGCCATTTTTTTTGAATAACCTCATTCAAATTAAAATACCAAAGATAGATGAAAGGTAAAAGGATGACCTCATAAATGTAAAATATTAAGATCAGCTCTGTCTGCTCAGATAATTCCCATGCCTTTATATTGATAGACAAAATAGCGAAATAGCTAGTAATAATAAATTCCAACAGCATAAAGATGAAAATATTTATAAAAACATGTAACCTCTTTCTGGCTAAAATAAACATCATTAAGAACACTATGGTCGTATTCAAAATTAAATTTAGCTTCATTTAAACCAGCTCACGATTCTATATGGATTGTATAAAATTTAGTTTTCATGAAATTTACGGATTATATACATAAACTGTAAATAATCACTGTATTCAGAGGCTACTTCTTCTCTCAATTTTAATTTCATTGAGATCACAAATAATTATTCTCATAATTTTTCACTATTTATTTCACTTTACGGACAAACAAAAACCTGCCCCAAAAAGGAGCAGGTTTTTGTCTATCATCGCTCATCGCTTATTTCATCCACTCAGGCTTTCCAAATCCCTTAAATTCCTCATCGATGATTGCTTCAAACTCATCTGATTCAACAATCGCTTTGATATCTTGGGCAATTTGCGAATCTTTGTTTGCTGTTGAGACTGCCACAACATTTCGATAAGAATCAAGCATGTTTTCTAGTGCTAACGCGCTAAGCAGGTCCATTTTAGCTGCTAATGCAAAGTTACCTGGAACAGCTGCTAGGTCAGCGCTATCAACTGAACGAGGAAGCTGCCCCGCCTCAATTGGTTGGAAAACTAGATTCTTCGGATTTTCAACAATATCTTTTTCGGATACAGTTAGTGGGTCGGCATTTTCATCGACTTTAATTAGGCCTTGATCTTGAAGTGTGTTAAAAGCACGAGCTGCATTTGTAGGATCATTCGGAACGGTAACAGTAGAACCGTCTTTTACTTCTTCGAAGGAAGTGTAAGTATTAGAGTAAATGCCCATCGGTGCTGTTGGAACAGAGATTAATCCAGTTAGTTCCATCTTGTTTTCTTTCGCAAAGTTTTCAAGGTAAATCGTGTGTTGGAACAAATTTGCTTGAATATTGCCATTATCTAACGCTTTGTTAGGCTGGATATAGTCACTGAATTCAACCACTTCAACTTTGTATCCCTTTTCTTCTAGTCCTGGTTTAATTGCTTTTGTTACCATATCACTATATGGTCCGGCTGTTGCACCAATTTTAATATCCTTTGATTCCTCTGTTTCACTTCCACCGCTGTCAGTGCTTCCACAAGCAGCAAGAGTACCTACAACCAATAATAAAATGAATAAAGACAACCATTTTTTCATGAACTTTTCCTCTTTTCTTTTTTATCTTTTATCGACAACTTTGGAGACAAAATCACCAAGCAGTTGAATAACCTGAACCAAAATTATTAAAATAAGAACTGTTGCAATCATAATCGTATTATCGTAACGATAATATCCGAAGCGAATTGCCAAATCCCCGATTCCGCCACCACCTACAGTTCCCGCCATCGCTGAAAATCCGATTAAGCTAATTAGCGTCAACGTAACACCAGAGATGATACCAGATCTCGCTTCAAGTAAAAGTACATCCTTAATGATCATCCAAGGAGTAGCACCCGCAGCAATCGCCGCCTCAATCACACCTCTATCAATCTCGCGCATCGCTGTCTCAACAATCCGAGCAAAAAATGGAATGGCCGCAACCGACAAGGACACACTTGCCGCAGTCGGTCCAATTGTTGTTCTGACGATTGCATCCGTTAACGGAATTAACGCTACCAGTAAGATAATGAATGGAATCGAACGAACTAAGTTCACGACAAACCCTACTACCGTCTGCACGAACCGATTTTCCATAAACAAGCCCTTGTCAGTAACATATAACAAGATTCCGACTGGGAGACCAACAAGGATTGCTACTGCCAAAGAGATCGAAATCATATAAATCGTTTGAAAGAAAGCCGTATTGATTTCAGGAAGAAGTTCCACGAAATGCTGAAAATCAAAGCCCATCACGTATCACCTCCACTTGTGCTGCACGTTTTTCGATGTATTGCAGAGCTGATTGTATTTCAGCTTTCTGTCCAGTTAATTCCATTATAAAAATTCCAAGTGGTCTTTCTTGTATATATTCAATTGAGCCATGAAGGAAATTGCCACCGACATTAAATTTCTTTAGTGTATCGGATATAACCCCTTCCCCAGCAACCTCTCCTTTAAACGTTACCTTCACAATTGGACCTTCACAACGATTTAAAATAACCTCTGGGACATCGAACGAGACAACACTTTCAATAAACTCTTTCGTCAATTCTGTCTCTGGACTAGCAAAGATGTCATATACTTCCCCTTGTTCAATGACCCTGCCATCCTGCATGATTGCCATGCGATTACAAATTTCCTTTACCACATTCATTTCATGTGTAATTAACACAATCGTGATGTTTAGTTCGTTATTAATTTTCTTCAATAACCTTAAAATCGACTTCGTCGTAGTTGGGTCTAGTGCAGATGTAGCTTCGTCGCAAAGAAGAACTGAAGGGTTATTCGCTAGAGCTCTTGCTATCGCAACCCTTTGCTTCTGGCCACCACTGAGTTGGGAAGGATAAACATCTCTTTTGTCCGCAAGACCGACCATCTCAAGTAACTCTTCAACGCGTTCTTGCGTTTTCGTCGTAGGAAAATTGGCTGCTTTTAATGAAAACGCCACATTTTCATAGACTGTTTTTTGGCTGATCAGATAGAAATGCTGAAAGATCATCCCAATCTTTAAACGAGCAAGTCGTAATTTCTCGCCTTTAAGAGATGTAAGATCCGTTCCATTTACAGTGATTTTTCCAGTTGTTGGTCTCTCTAATAAATTGATGCATCTAAGCAAAGAACTTTTACCCGCACCAGAGTAGCCAACGATACCAAAAATTTCACCTTCTTGAATTGAAATGGATACGTCGTCTACCCCTTTTACTTGTCCTTTTTTCGTATTATAAACTTTTGAAAGATTATGAATTTCAATCATATAACTACCTCTTTTTCTACAAAGTTCTTCCTTTTTGAGTACGACGAAATACCTATTAAAAATGCCCCTTTCAGCTGAAAGAGGCATCGAAATACAATAATCTCGACTTATCTTTCAGAATGGATACCACTCTGCAGGAATTGGCACCTTCCCAAAATTGGGGGTTGCCGGACGTCATCGGGCACAGTCCCTCAGTCACTCTGGATAAGTTTGTTATTTATTAAATTTAATATAGTTATGATAGTACTAATCTATTAGTTTTTTGTCAATAATAAAAATATTATTTATATATACTTTTAAATAAATTAGTATAAATCTGTCCGTCTGTCCTGATAAATGGGTATTCTACTTCGGACATCCTCAACATCTTGTAAATTAAGCTCAATGGAATAAATCCCCTCTTCAGTTTGATTCTGCAACAACACTTCTCCCCATGGGGCAATCACCATCGAATGACCATTAAACTCGTTATTAAGATCTGTTCCAACACGGTTTACCGCTACGATATAACACTGGTTTTCAATCGCTCGTGCTTGTAAAAGAAGCCGCCAGTGGTCAATTCTTGGCTTCGGCCATTCTGCAGGGATAAACATCACTTTGGCGCCTGCCAGGGTATGAACCCTAATCCATTCCGGGAAACGCAAATCATAGCAAATGACACCACCACATGGCGTTCCATCTAGTTCAAAAACATTTTTACTTTGACCTTGTTCCATGAATAAATGCTCATCCATTAATTTAAAAAGATGGGCTTTGTCGTACTCTGCGATAATGGTACCTTGTCGGTCTGCAACATACATCGTGTTATAAAAACGATTTGCTTTCTTAGTAGCGACAGAACCTCCGATAATATTCACTTGATGCTTCTTTGCTAGTCTCGATAACAGTTCTTTTGTTTGATTCCCATTTTCATCTGCGACTTCACCAAGTCTTTCAAGTGCATAGCCAGTGTTCCACATTTCTGGGAAAACAACAACATCAACTTCAGACTTTACCGCTTCCTCCAGATATTTTTCAAAAGCTTGATAGTTTTGCTTTGGCTCACCAAAGGAGATATCCATTTGAACAATTGCCAATTTCATATGACTTCACCTCTAGACAATTTTATTTAAAGATTATAGAATTTGAACTATTATCGCAATGACTTTTTTTAAAAGGTGGATTATATGGAATACTCTGATAAATTAAAAAGACTCCCTGTACAATTTTTCGCAAATCTTGTTAATAAAGTAACCAAAGCAGTGAATGAAGGCAGAGATATCATAAATTTAGGGCAAGGAAACCCTGATCAACCTACGCCCGCTCATATTGTTAAAGCCCTACAAACTGCAGCAGAAGATCCCGAGACCCATCGATACTCTCCATTCCGAGGGATCTCTGAGCTAAAGGAAGCGGCAGCTGAATTTTATCAAAAGCAATACGGCGTTTTTGTTGATCCCCAAACCGAAATTGCTATTCTATTTGGAACGAAGGCTGGGCTAGTTGAGGCTCCAATGTGCTTATTAAATGAAGGTGACCTTATGCTTCTTCCTGACCCTGGTTACCCTGATTATTTGTCAGGAGCAGTACTAGCAAATGTTAGATATGAAACCTTTCCACTAAAAGCAGAGAACAAATTTCTACCCGATTACAAAGCTATTCCAGTAGAACATTTAGAAGAGGCAAAATTATTGTATTTAAATTATCCGAATAATCCAACTGGCGCGACGGCTGACTATGCTTTTTTTGAAGAAACCGTCGAATTTGCTAAAAAGCATAATATTACCGTACTACACGATTTTGCCTATGGAGGCATTGGGTTTGAGGGGAAAAAGCCGACTAGTTTCCTAGAGGTAGAGGGTGCTAAAGAAATAGGAGTAGAAATGTATACCCTTTCGAAAACCTATAATATGGCTGGCTGGCGAGTTGGCTTTGCAGTTGGAAATCCCGTTATTATCGAAGCACTTAATTTGATCCAAGATCATTTATACTGCAGTCTTTTTCCAGGAATCCAAAGAGCGGCCGCGGCAGCCTTGACGGGTGATCAAAGCTGTGTGGATGAACTTGTAGACCGCTATGAAGGGCGTAGAAATGCCCTTATTCAAGCTTGTCATCAAATTGGATGGCAGGTTGAAGCACCTTCAGGTTCTTTCTTCGCTTGGCTTCCAGTTCCTGAACCGTTTAGCAGTGAGGAATTTGCTGATCTTTTATTAGAAAAAGCAGATGTGGCCGTAGCCGCAGGAAACGGATTTGGTGAATTTGGTGAAGGCTATGTACGGGTTGGATTATTGGTTGATGAAGTTCGTTTGGTTGAAGCAGTTGAGAGAATCGGAGCGCTAGAGCTCTTCAAACCGGCTCCCGATAAAAATTAATATGAAACTGGACAAAAGGAAGGAGATCAGGAATTAACCTGTTCTCCTTCCTGCTTTTAATAAGCTTCTAGCTTTACGTTGTCAGCAACAATCAAATCCGCTTTCGTACATGATTGGATTTCTTCAACGGTAAAGCCCTTTGCTACCTCTATCAGCTTTAAACCGTTTTCAGTCACTTCCATGACCGCCCGGTCCGTGATGATGCAATCAACTACGCCTTTACCAGTAAGTGGGAGGGTGCATTCCTTGAGAATCTTTGATTCTCCATGTTTATTGACATGTTCCATGACCACAATGGTTTTACGAGCACCATGGACTAAATCCATCGCGCCCCCCATTCCTTTGACCATTTTTCCTGGGATCATCCAGTTCGCTAAGTCACCCTTTTCCGATACTTCCATACCACCGAGAATGGCGACATCAACATGGCCTCCTCTAATCATTGCAAACGACTCAGCACTGTCGAAATAAACGGAACCTGGAATGACTGTAACGGTCTCCTTACCTGCATTGATTAAGTCAGCATCGACCTCCACTTCTGTCGGATAAGGGCCGATTCCAAGGAGTCCATTTTCAGACTGAAGGACAACCTGTTTGTTGTCACTAATAAAGTTTGCAACCATGGTTGGCATTCCAATACCTAAATTGACATAGTTCCCATTTTCAATTTCTTTTTCTGCACGCCTTGCAATTTTTTCCCTTGTATTCATTGCCTTCCCTCCTTACGCCCTTATCGTTCTGCGCTCGATCCGCTTTTCCTGCTCCCCTTTGATGAGGGACTGTACATAAATTCCTGGCGAGTGAATGAAATTTGAATCAAGTTCTCCAATTTCGACCAATTGCTCTACTTCGGCTATTGTCACCTTACCTGCTGCTGCCATCATCGAATTGAAATTACGGGCCGTTTTTCGGTAGACAAGATTTCCCATCTTATCAGCTTTAAAGGCACGGACAAGACTGAAGTCGGCTGTTAGAGCCTCTTCAAGAAGATATTCCTTGCCATTGTATACTCGGACTTCCTTGCCTTCTGCAATCGGCGTACCAACTCCAGCAGGTGTAAAGAAGGCAGGAATTCCTGCACCCCCGGCACGAATTTTTTCAGCTAATGTACCTTGCGGCGTTAATTCGACCTCAATTTCCCCTGCAAGCAACTGTCTTTCAAACTCTTTATTTTCCCCCACATAGGAAGCAATGATTTTTTTTATCTGCTTGTTCCTTAACAGTAGTCCTAAACCAAAATCATCGACACCGCAATTATTTGAAATAATTGTTAAATTCTTTGTACCTTTGTCAGCCAAGGCTTGAATTAGGTTTTCCGGGATTCCACAAAGACCAAATCCACCCACCATCAAGGTCATCCCGTCCTGGATTTCCCCGACTGCTGCAGAAAAATCGGAATAAATTTTCTTCACCATATAACCTCCTTAATAACAGAGTACAAGCATTTTAACCTTGTCGCCTTTCCTTACACAGGATAAACGCCATGCTTGCGTTCAGAGAATACAAGATATTTAGACATATAGACTTCTAGGCGGGCAGCCAACTCGGCACGAAGTTTATTCGGTTCCACAACATCATCAATGATTAACTCAGAAGCGAGTCGATAAATATCGATATCTTCACGATATTCTTCGCGTTTTTCCGCTATAAAAGCGGCTCTTTCTTCTTCGGGAAGGGCTGCAATTTTATTGGCATAAACCGCGTTAACTGCTGCTTCTGGCCCCATAACAGCAATTGCAGCAGATGGGAGTGCAAGACAGCAATCTGGTTCAAATGCTGGACCAGCCATGGCATACAAGCCAGCACCATATGCCTTGCGGACAATTACAGTCATTTTCGGCACTGTTGCTTCACTCATTGCCGAAATCATTTTTGCACCATGGCGGATAATCCCAGCTTTTTCTACATTTGTTCCAATCATAAATCCAGGCACATCAGCAAGGAATAACAATGGAATATGGTAGGCATCACAGAGATTGATAAACTTCGCCGCTTTGTCTGCACTGTCATGGAATAGGACTCCACCTTTAACACGGGGCTGGTTAGCAATAATCCCAATTGGCTGGCCGTTTATACGTGCAAGTGTCGTAATTAGTTCTGGTGCAAATAATTTTTTGATTTCACACACAGATCCTTCATCGACTAAGCGCTCAATCAACTGATACATATCAAAAGGAGCATTCTGGTTCTTCGGGATTAATTCTTCTATAGATTTTTCAAATTTTGCTGGATCCTTCGATTCCGTTTTGACTGGCTTTTCAGAGAAATTATTTGGAAAATAGGTTAAGTATTTTTGCACATAATGAATGGCTTCTTCTTCTGATTTTACCAGGACATCACCGCAGCCAGAGACTGAACAATGCATTTTCGCCCCACCCATTTGCTCAAGGGTTACCTTTTCACCAATGACCATTTCAGCCATTCGTGGTGAGCCTAAATACATAGAGGCATTTCCTTCGACCATCACAACAATGTCGCAAAAAGCTGGAATATATGCCCCACCAGCGGCAGATGGCCCAAATAATAGGCAAATCTGAGGAACTTTCCCTGACATTTTCACCTGGTTATAAAAGATTCTCCCCGCGCCTCGACGACCTGGGAACATCTCCAATTGATCGGTAATCCGAGCACCAGCAGAATCCACAAGATAAAGCATTGGACAGCGTAGCTTTTCAGCTGTTTCCTGAATACGAATGATTTTCTCTACAGTCCGTTTGCCCCAGGATCCTGCTTTAATTGTTGAATCATTTGCCATCACACAAACTGTGCGACCATGAATTTTGCCAATCCCAGTCACAACTCCATCTGCTGGGAGGTCACCGGCAAGGATGTTTGCAAACATCCCATCTTCTACTTGTAAGCCGTCATCAAACAATAGATTCAAACGATCTCGAACAAACAATTTTCCTTGCTCCTGATTCTTTTGATGATACTTCTCACTACCACCTTGCAAAATGGATTCTTTCTTCTTCTCATAATCAGATTTCATATGCGTCTCTGTCATCTTAATCCTCCTAAATAAATGGAAGGTGCCAGGCACCATCCATAATTTAACAACTCTAGCGTCCTTTGTACTCGGGTGGGCGTTTTTCTGCAAAGGCTTTTAGACCTTCGATTCGATCTTCTGTCGGAATTAAGGCGTCATATGCTAGTTCTTCTATCTTTAACCCGGTGGCTAAGTCTACTTCTATCCCTTTATTTACGGCCTTTTTGGCCTGAACTAAAGCAATTGGGCCGTTTTTGGCCATTGCTTTTGCGAGTTCCAATGCTTTTTGCAGGACTTGCGCACGTGGTACCGCATATTCTAAAATCCCAATAGCAGCTGCTTCTTCTGCAGTTAACCGCTGCGCAGTGAAGATGAGTTCTTTTGCTTTTCCAGGTCCAATTAATCGAGGGAGGCGCTGTGTTCCACCCGCCCCTGGAATAATTGCAAGAGAGGTTTCGGTTAAGCCAAGCTTTGCCTCAAGCGCTCCAACTCGGAGATCACAGGCTAAAGCCAATTCAAGTCCACCACCAAAAGCAACACCATTCAGTACTGCGATGACTGGTTGAGGCAATGACTCGACCTCGTTTATTGTTGAACCAATCAGGCGTACAGTTTGCTTCGAGACCGTATCTGACATGCCTCTTCGTTCCTTCAAATCTGCCCCGGCGCAAAAAGCCTTTTCACCTTCACCTGTAAGTAGGACAACCCGAACTTGCAAATCATTTTTTAAATCCTCTAAAATCTTCCGAAAGTCAGACAGCATCTGCTTTGACAATGCATTTGCAGCTTCTGGACGATTTAAAGTAACGATTGCTATTCCATCACTTCGCTTCTCCACAAGAACGGTTTTAACGACAGTCTCATTCACGAAATAAGCTCCTTTCCCTCTGCACGCAAAATATCCATCTGGCGACTCTTAAGGTGTTTTCCAAGTGTTCGTTCGATTAACTGCGCTGACTTTAAGGCAGCATTGAGGTCAACTCCTGTTTCAATTCCCATTTCATGAAGCATATAGAGGAGATCCTCTGTTGCTACATTGCCTGACGCACCTTTAGCGTATGGGCAACCACCAAGTCCGCCAAGTGCACTGTCGAAAGTGGTAATCCCCATCTCCAACGATTTAACGATATTTGCTAGGGCTGTTCCTCGAGTATCGTGGAAATGCATTGCAAGGAGGTCTGCATTGAACTCCTTGAGCAATTCGTCAAGCAGTTTCTCGACTTGACTTGGTACACCAACACCGATCGTTTCTCCCAATGAAAGCTCATCAACCCCCATTGAAAACAATTGGCTAGCTACCTTTCTTACTTGAGTAGGAGCAACAGGACCATCATATGGACAGGCAATTACTGTTGATACATATCCGCGTACGGTTTTTCCTGCCATTTTGGCTTCCCGAACTACCTCAGCAAGCACAGGGTATGTCTCCTCAATTGATTTATTAATATTGCTCCGATTATGCCCCTCGCTAGCAGACATGAAAACACTCACTTCATCAACATTCATTTCAAGCGCACGATCAAGCCCTTTTATATTCGGAACAAGGGCAGCATACTTGATACCCTTGTTCCTTTTGATCTGCTGTAAAACATCACCAGCATCCGCTAGCTGTGGTATCCATTTTGGATGTACAAATGAGCTGACTTCAATATAGGAAAGTCCAGTCTCAGAAAGTGAATTAATCCAATTGACTTTGTCTTCGGTTGGGATCAGCTGTTTTTCATTTTGCAAACCATCCCTTGGTCCTACCTCTTTAATCGTGACCTTTTTTGGAAGTTTCAAAAATCCAGCCTCCTATTCAATATCAACTATTGCATCACTATCGTTGACAAAATCTCCTTCTTGAACATAAACCTTTGTAATCGTTCCTTCCGCTTCCACACTAACTGGAATTTCCATTTTCATTGACTCAAGAATGGCTACCTCTTGCCCCTCTGTAACTTGGTCACCTTCCTTTACCAAAACCTTCCAAACATTCCCCGCCATACCTGCTTCTACTTTTGCCATTTTCCATTCCCCTTTACTTTGTAGATGCTAATAATGGTAAATAATATTCATTTACAAATTGAGTAGTCGTATAACCCGATAAAAATTGCTCGTGACTGATGGTCTTGAGTAACATCGGGATGTTCGTTTTAATGCCTGCAATTTTATAGTTTT
>Ga0182742_1005547_pt1 | contig 10553 bp, 4 predicted proteins | sample eDN5th37CBELigMG_FD_128880 | JGI IMG/M metagenome (GOLD analysis project Ga0182742, IMG submission 128880) | Enriched Miracle-Growth compost microbial communities from Emeryville, California, USA - eDNA 5th pass 37_C BE-Lig MG (version 2)... ... | reverse complement strand
GCACATGCCCAGCTCCCATCGCCGCTATGCCGCCTGGTCGCCCGAGCGCTTCCGCTCCTGGGCGGCCTCGATCGGCCCGCACACCGAGCGGCTGGTTGCGGCCATCCTGGCCGCGCGGCGCCATCCCGAGCAGGGCTTTCGCACTTGCATCGGGGTGCTGCAGCACATGCGCGGGATCCCGAAGGAGCGCGTTGAGGCGGTGGCCGAACGGGCTCTGGCGATCCGGGCGCTGACCTACAAGAGCATCGTGTCGCTTCTCGACACCTACCGCGAGCGCCCGCCCGCCGCCGATGCTCCCGTCCTCACCCACCCCAATGTCCGCGGACCGGGGTACTTCCACTGAACGGAGACCAATCATGTTGACCCATCCCACCCTCGACCAGCTCCACGCGCTTGGGCTTTACGGCATGGCCAAGGGCTTCAGGGCGCTCAGCGCCAATCCTGAGGCCGACGCGCTCGGCCATGCGGAGTGGCTCGGCCTGATCCTCGATCACGAGGTGACGCAACGCCAGCAGAAGCGCTTCGAGACCCGGGCCAAGGCGGCCAAACTGCGCCATCCCGCCAGTGTCGAGGACGTCGACTTCCGGGCCGCGCGCGGCCTCGACCGGGCGCTGTTTCTCAAGCTCTCGTCCTGCGACTGGATCCGCGAGCGGCGCAATCTGCTGATCACCGGCCCGTGCGGGGTGGGCAAGAGTTGGCTCGCCTGCGCGCTGGGGCACAAGGCCTGTCGCGAGGATCTGTCGGTGCTCTACCATCGTGTGCCGCGGCTGTTTGCGGCGCTGGATCTGGCCCGCAGCGACGGGCGCTATGGCCGGCTGTTGCGGACGCTGGCCCGGGCCAAGTTGCTGATTCTCGACGACTGGGGTCCTGAGGCGCTCACGGGCGAGCAGCAGCGCGATCTTCTGGAGATTGTCGAGGACCGCTACGATGCCGGCTCGCTGCTGATCACAAGCCAGCTGCCGGTCGAGAACTGGTACGAGATGATCGGCAGCATTCCAACTCTCGCCGATGCCATTCTCGACCGGGTGGTGCACAACGCCTATCGGATCCCTCTCACCGGTGAGAGCCTGCGCAAAACCCGTTCCCCTGAACGGGGTGCTTGACCCGCATCACGCCCTCAACCACCATCCACCACCGACCCGGATTACGGCACTCAGGTGGACGACATCAGATCGGAACCATGGACGGCTTGAAATCGGAATGCCTGGACGGCTTCAGATTGGAACAAGTGGACGGCTTCGTCGGAACTCCCACTTAACCTGCTGCGCCGTTTACCAATCCATGAGCTGGAGGACGGACGACTCGTGTCGGTCGACGACACAGTATGTCTCGCCTCGGACCGCCCCATTCCACCCTTGCTGACGGGCCTTCTGCAGCGTGTCCGGCCGGCAAAGAGTGAAAAGGCCAGAACAGCCCAACTCAGTCTACTGCCATTCCATGACGCTGTGGCCGAGCTCCGGGCAGTGATCCGAGCTTTACAATCGGGAACTGTCGAGCCAACTGCCCTTCAGAGCGTCATCCTCGATGCCTTCGCTGATCTGGACGAGGCCACGATCCCACGCGAGCTGCGTGAAGATCTGCGCAGATACCCGTGGATGTCGATCGAAAACCGGCCTGCATCCCCAGGAGACGTCCTGAATCTGCCAAACTCTATCGGCGAAGCGGCGCGCCGAACTCTAGGGTGCAGCGGGGATCTTGCATTTCATCCGGCAGCAAGTCTACCGCTCGACACTCGGGAGCATCGGGGCTTCTGGCGTTTCGAGAGGGAAGTCCTGCCAACCCTCGAGGAATCATTCGCCCTTCTCGCTATGCAAATCGACGAGCGCCGTCTGGTCGGCTTACCGTGTGCCTGGAACGACATTCATCGCCGCGATCTCTCTATCCTTGCAAGTTCAGGTCTCGATCTAAAGGTGCCCGGCTGGCCCCTCGCAGCAGCCTTGCTGGGAGACAACACGCTCGAACCGGCACTATCCAACCAATGCCTTCGAGCGTTCATACAGCCCCGCCGCGTCGAGGACATCGGTGCTGCGATGAACACTCTCGCCACTGCGGCAGCCCGCGGGGGCACAGAAGGCGAGGCCGCGCGCCGGCTCTATCGCGCTGCGTTCGACGAGGCCACACTGCTTGACGAAGACAGCCGCCAGCAACTTTTTACCCTGATAGACGTGCCGACGATGGACGGAGGATGGCGATCAGGACGCAAGGTCGCGGCGAATGGTGCTGGTCTCGCATCCTCTTGCCTGTTGGACCCTGATTTGGCTTACGCCCTGGATCGGAATGAAAGCCAGCCAGCGCGCGGAAACGAAGATAGTTCGCACACAGCTGATAACGGCCCAAGGGGGCGGTTGACGGACGAGCCAACTGGCAATTTGGATCTTCACTCAGCGCAGAGCTTTGCAGAGTTCCTGGATGGCCTACAAGGACGTCTCCCGGATGACTTGGCATTGACATTGCTCGCTCTCGTTGGGCGGTTCAAGGCCATGCGGGAGGTGATGGAGGAATGGCGGAGCAGTGCCACGCTTGGCATTGAAGATCACCTGAGCAAGATCGATCAGCTGATCAATCCTCATCTAGCTGTTGTTACGCTGGCCGGAGAGATCGAGCAGCGGCGTTTCCGCATCGAACGTGTCGAAGGTGACTTTGGATGGGCCCTTGCGCTAAGCGGTGAAGAGTTCCGTGCTCCCCTCGGCACGACCGGCGAGCTACTGGTCGGCAACGGTCATGAGAAAGGCCGGTTGGTGCGTCTTCCAAACGGAAGGCCGGTAGCCCTTCATACCCTTCAGCTTCGGGTTTCATCATTGGAGGGGGCCGCGACACTCGACGTCATCGGACAGGTTCGCAATCTCGTCCGCGCAGTCGCCGAGCACTGCCTCAATCTCTACATGCACCGCCAAACGGCGGCGATAGAGACGCTGCCTGGTATGTCTGGCGGCACCGCACAAGACCTCATCGAACACACCCAAGCCGCGCTGCGCGAGGATCTCCCGACCGTGCTCAAGCAGCTCAAGCCCAAGGGTGACCCTGTGCTCCATCCCCTGATCCAAGAGTATGAGGCGGCAACCGCCAGCCGGCTTGCCCTTGGAGGGGAAAGGCTCGACGGTTCTCGGGCCGCAGCCGAGCACAGACTATGGGAAGGACTAATCAGCAGTCCTGAGGCCCAGGCTGCGCTCCTCGGCCGGGTGCGCAAGCGCATCGAGGAGTTCGGATACGATCCCGCGCGTGTCGTTTTCGAGCTCTTCCAGAACGCGGACGACGCATCGTTCCAGCTCGGTGATAAATCGGGCCCTATGGCATTTCGTCTTGAAGGCGGGGAATACCATTTTGACGCCGTACACTGGGGACGCCCGATTAATCATCGCGGCACGGACCGCGAAGCGGGCGAGCGCAGAAATTACCATCGCGATCTTCAGAACATGCTGTTGATGCACGTTTCGGATAAGCCGGGTGGAACGGACACAACGGGAAAGTACGGACTTGGCTTCAAGTCCGTCCACGCGCTGAGCCGTGGTGTCTGCATTGCGTCCGACCTTTTGGCCGCTCAGGTGGTTGGCGGCATGTTACCCGCCACGTGGGCTGAGGGACCGACCGAGGTCGGGCGACACCGTCGAGACGGCTGCTCAGCGACACTCATCCGGGTGCCATTCGAAGCGGATCGTGCGGAGTATGGGCGACGGGCCATTGATCGATTTATCGAATGCGCCCCCTATCTTCCACTGTTTTCCAAGGCGATCCGACGCATCGAAGTCGAGGATGGGGCGACCTCGTGCACCTTTGCACGCGCTCTTTCAGATGAGCCGTTGGTGGGCGTAGAGGGGGTTCGGCTGTCAGTGACCGAGGGCTCGCGGCCATTCAGAGTACTCCTGTTCGATCTTCAGAGAGACTTCACGCTCGCTGTCAGGCTTGGCGAAACCGGCCCGGTGCCGTTTGAAAAGGGGCCGCGCCTCTGGTGGACAGCTCCGCTTGACCAAGAGGTGGGATCTGGCTGGATGCTCAACGGACCGTTCGCATTAAGCCCGAACCGATCGGCCCTCGCGGACAATCCGGAGGCACAAGCGGCGGAGTTCCGCCGCCTCGGCGAGGTGCTCGGCCGACGTCTTGTGGCTCTACACAAAGCTGCGAACGCTGACTGGTCTCACTTTGCTGCCACGATCGGCTTGGACCCGATTGAAGGGACAAAACATCGGTTTTTTGAACGTCTGTGGAAGCTGTTGCGCGACGACCTTTACGACGATTTGGCACGCTGGCTTCATGGCCCTGGCCGAGGCCTTGGTGCCCTGGCCGCGGAAGTCCCCATCGTACCGTCAGGACTCGCTGCGCCATTCGACGCGATCCTGCGGGCGACAGACGCTGAAGGCGTGTTTGGTGGCGCCCTCGAAGGTGAGGCGTTGCGTAGGCAGGTCGCAAGTTGGAACGCGATGGCCGGCCGGTCCGGCAGGATTGTGGGCCCCGAGACGGCAAGAGACCTGAAGCAGCTTGGCTTCGATCTCATGTTCCCGTTGACGGTTGAACGGCTCCTTAGGGAGGAGCTTCGAGCAAACCAGGGACGCGTCGATCCAGCGACAGCCGCACAATTCGGTACTGTCCTCACCCTGAGCGCCTTGTCTCAGTGGCCCTTGCAACAGGAAGGGGCACAGCTGCGAAGAGTTGCGACAGAGGCCAAGTTCCTGAACCGCAACGGCGCTTGGTGCGATGCCGGCGACCTAACCGTGCCCCGGTATGGAACGTCCGGAGACGAACTGCGCGCCCGCTTCGCGCCTCTCGAATGCGTTCTGTCGGATGATTATACCGAGGTAGGTGTAGCTTTCGTGCTCCTCGCCCGTGCCGAGGCCGGCTACAACCCGCGCGGAGAGGACCTCCGTGGATGGGCCGCACGAGCGCCGACAGAGGACGCCCAAGAAGCCGTGCTACGTTTTCTGGTCGATGAGGACCCCAAGGAGGACTTCCTGAAGGCGATTCGCCGCGATCCACCTTCATGGATGCAGCCGATCGCGACGCTCGCCGACGGCGTTTTGACGGAGGACTGGACGGCGGATGATCGCAACAAGCTCCGTTCGAAGTTGAACAACTATGCCCCAGCCCGTGAGCCTCTCGACTTCATCTTCCAAGCATCTCAACCTTCGCTGCGTGCCGCGGATGATGCACTTGATGCAATTTGGGAATGGTGGGCAAGCGTACGGGGCGAGCAAATCGATCACTACGAGCAGCATGTTTACCCCCCAGGCTTCCAGGTTGCAGCCCTTCCGCGCTCATCCGGACGTTCTGACTTAGCCAACCGCGAGGCTTGGTTTACGTTCTTTGCGCTCTCCTGCTTCCAGGGCTTTGGCGGATCCCAAGATGGACAGCATCGGAGCTTTGTCGACAGCGCAATCGCAAGTGGCTGGTGGGCGGACTTGGCGAAGGCGCAACCTTCAGCCAATCCAGATGTTTGGCTCGCGCGTCTGCGTGATTGGGCTGACGATAAGCATCCGGACCTAAAGCACTGGCGGTGGCGCCGTGCGCTCATCGATCTGTATAAGATCGCGAGTTGGTTGCCCCAGTATGCCTGGATTGCAACAAAGCTTCCTCGCGCGATCGGAGCCGCTTCGACGAGTCTTGTCAGACTTAGCGATGTGCTGACCCCCTCATACTCGCCAGTCTGGCGAGAGGCGAGCATTGAAGCGGCACCGCTGGTCCGTACGCTGGGCCTGGGTGCCAACTGGATGGTCCGCGAACTGGCGCGTAGCGGATTCTGGACCGAACGTGAACAACCTATTACTGCGCCTTACGCATGGGCGTCCACGGCACGGGTGCGCAAGCTTTTGAACCGGCTTGGAGCAGAAATCATCGACGAGCCCTTCATGGATAATAGCACTGCTATCTGGCGTTTCGTGTCCGAACGGCTGCAACACCGGCAGCAAGAACTCCTGCGCGATGGCGACCTGCCGCTTCAGCTCATCACGAGAGCCGAACACAAAGACGTCCTCCGACGCTGCCTCCACCTCCTGCCAGACGACGAGGACGATGAAGAATTCTGGCTCAACACCAATGAAGACATGATGGATCCCGCGGAATGAGCATGATCTTTGAAGAGGGGGATGCTGTCAGCCACCCCCGCCACGGGAACGGGCGCGTTATCATGCCTGCAGGCGATCTCGTGATCGTCGAGTTCGAAAGCGGCTTGCAGCGCGTTCCGGTGGGCGAGTTACGGCCTGCTGCGAGCCTTGCCAAAGCCATCCTTGAGGAGCGGCTGGGCGATCCGACTGAGGCCATCCTGCGCGCTCAGGCACTCGCTATTTCGTCGGTCAATGACCAATGGGGCGTGTTTTCGCGCTCGCGCGTCCAGATCCTGCCTCACCAGCTCTGGGTCTGTCGAAAGGTCACGAACTTCTGGCCCTTCCGCTGGCTGATTGCCGATGATGTTGGGCTGGGTAAAACGATTGAGGCCGGCCTGATCTTAATGCCGCTGCTCGCTCGCAATCACGTGCGCCGACTGCTTATTCTCGCACCAGCCAAGCTCGTGCCGCAATGGCGATCACGCATGAAGAGCATGTTCGATATTCGCCTCCAGCAGTATGTTGCGGCCTCGGATGGTGCAAAAAACAATTTTTGGGACACGGCTTCAATGGCCGTCGCCTCGTTTCACACCCTCCGAGCTGACGGGCGCGGAGCCCGCTCAAGGTTGCTGGAGGCAGACCCCTGGGATCTCGTCATCGTTGACGAGGCTCACCACCTCAACCTTGACGAGCGCAGTGGCGATACCCTCGCTTACAGCCTCTTGAAGGAAATGCAGGAACGGGAGCGAATTAATTCGCTCCTGCTCTTCACGGGCACACCGCATCGCGGCAAGGATTATGGTTTCTTCGGCCTGATGAATTTGCTGCGTCCGGACCTCTTCGACCCTGAGGCAGACCGTGAAAGCCAGCTTGCGGCATTGTCGCAAGCGATGATCCGAAATAACAAAGCAACGGTGACGGACCTGAAGGGCGAAAAGCTGTTCAAGCCCGTGCTGACCGAGAGTCGTGACTACTCCTACTCAGATGCGGAAGACGTATTCTACCGGACGCTCAGCGCCTTTATTCTAGACGGACGAGCCTATGCCGGCTCCTTGAGCGGCCGCGCCCAGACCGCCCGAATGCTCGTGCTCATTACACTGCAGAAGCTCGCGGCCAGCTCGATTGCCGCGATTTTGAGCGCCCTCTCTAAACGGCGCGCCAAGTTGGAGCGCGTGCTGGCCGAAGGCCGGTCGCGGACGAGCCAAGACCTTTCATTGTTTGGGGATGAGCTGGGTGATGATGAGGACCAGGCGGCGGTGGAGTTCGCCGCGGTCCTGGTCGAGGATGAGATCGCGAGGTTGAGTGAACTGATTGACCTGGGCCGTGCAGTGCAGCGTGAAACGAAGGTCGAGCGGCTTTTGGATCTGATCGAAAAGGAGCTGGGCGACGGAGAGCAGGTGTTGCTTTTCACCGAGTACAAGGCGACCCAGGCACTCGTTTTGAATGCTTTACACGAGCGCTTCGGCCCAGGTTGCGGAACCTTCATCAACGGCGATGAACGGCTCGAAGGCGTGCAGACACCCGCCGGACCGCAGGGCATATCCGTCAGCCGGGACTGGGCCGCTGATGCGTTCAACGCGGGCAAGGTCCGCTTTATGATCTCGACAGAAGCAGGTGGCGAAGGCATTGACCTCCAGGAACGCTGCTCGACCCTGATCCACATCGACATGCCGTGGAATCCCATGCGCCTCCACCAGCGCGTCGGACGTCTCTCCCGCTACGGTCAGCGTAATGAGGTGCGCGTGTTCCTGATGCGCAATCCAGCGACTGTCGAGGCTCGGATTTGGGATCTGCTCACGGCCAAACTAGAACGCATTCAGGCCGCGCTGACCAATGCAATGGAGGAGCGGGAGGATATCACTCGCCTTGTTATCGGTATAACCGGTGAGACCTTCTTCAACGAGCTCTATGCCGGCGCCGAGGGTAAGAGCGGCGAAAGCCTCTCAGCTTGGTTTGATGAGAAAACTGCTACCCTCGGCGGCCGTGACGTCATCGATACAGCCCGAGATCTCTTCGGCAACGTTGCCCGCTTTGATTTCCAGTCCGTCGGCGAGGATGTGCCGAAGGTTGATCTCCCCGCCCTAGAACCCTTCTTCGTTGGGGTTTTGCAGTGGCATGGCCGTCGCGTGATCCGCGCAGAGGATGGAAGCTTGGAATTCAAGACGCCGGACGCGTGGAAAGAGAAATCATGGAGCGTGGAAGAGCGATACGATGGTCTCGTCTTCGACAGAGGATTGAGGGGAGAAAATGCCGCAGCACGCGTCCTCGGTGTGGGTAACCAGTTGATGAACCTTGCCATCGAGGATGCGCGCGACCTCCCAGTGCGTCTATCTGTGCTCGGAGAACTCGACACGCCACTTCTCGTGGTGACAGTCGAAGACGAGATCACGGGAACGGGTGGCACTGCCCGAAAGCTCATCTTTGGTGTGAGACAAGAAGGAGAGAATGTCTCTGTTCTCCAGGATTGGGAACTCATCGAGTTTCTGAATGACCTCGTCTCTCGCAAGCCGACATTCAACGGGCCACCTTCGAATGAAGACATTGCACAACTCGCAAGCGATCAGACAACGAAGCTCCTCGCCGCAATACGCAACGTGATGCCGAAGACAGCGAGTTTCTTCATCCGGCCCATCGCCCGCGCTGAAATGCTGTTCCTCCCTCAGACGTCCATCCAACGCGGACGAGCAGAAGCACCGGGTTAGGGTGTTTAACTCGGCCCTCAGCGAGCCTACCGTGATCGCCACTTGTGTGACGCTCGGCTCCTATCGGTTTTGGAGCCGCGTCCGTACGAGCCAAACTTGGCGCTTGTTATGAAGGCATATGGGAGAACACGAGCCATTGAGAGCTCTCCCTCCGGATGACTTGCACGTGCAACAGACGCAGCCCCCAAGTCGCCGCACTTCCATCATGCTGATTTTTTCCCATCAGAGGCAACCACGCGAAGGAGAGCCATGATCATGGGCCCGACCGAGAACTTACCCTCTCGTGCCCGTTCCGTGAGATTTCGCAGGTAACCGCCGGCGCTCACGATCATCTCGGACCGCTGAAGGATCGCGGCGCTCACGATCGCGGCGTCTTCCTCGCCCATCACGGAACAGGCATCTTTCCAGGCGGAGGGACTAATCCCCAAGGCCCCCCTTGCAACGCCGGCTGCGGTGATGAGTTCACGCCATGTCGAGATCCCCTGCCCTCCCTTTGTGTACATCGCGATGTCGGGACAGGCCTGCAGCACCAGGTTCAGAGAAAAAGCGCGAATGGGAGGCTTCTTGGCTTCAGGCTCTGGCGCCGAGATTTCTTCCAATCTTCCGCGAAGGCTCTGTTCAGAATCTAAAAAGGGGTTTGGTTTTGAATTCTGATAGTGACGCCCATTTTGGGACTCACTGGCGTTCATATTCTCAGTTTTGAGCTGAGATTTCAGCGCGTTGTCCACATCGGCCCAAAGAGCCCGCAAATCAGCCGCGATGGCTTCCAGAACCGGCGTCTCGGCATTGCGGGGCGGTGTCGCGTTGAGGGCATCAAACCGGCCCAGCAGATCGTCCCATGGGCCGGATAGGTCCTCCTCGAGCGCAACCGCGATCGTCTTGGAGATGTCGCGCCGGAGCACCGTGATCTGTTCCCGCAGCAGATACCGAGCCTTCCTTTCGGCCCGCGATTGCTCGGCCAGAGTCTCAAACTCCGCGGCCCGGGCGACCAGGGGCGAGAGATCGAACCCGAAAGCCTGCTCGATCGAGCCCCCCTGCCCTTTCCGGGCATATCGTTTCCCGTTTGGGCTGTCGCGCCGGATCACCAGCCCCGCTTGCACGAGAGCAGCCAGGTGGCGCCGCAGCGTCGAGGGCGACATGCCGTTGGCCCGAAGGGTCAAGGCCCGATTAGACGGGAACACGATCAGGTCGGATCCGAGTTGCAGGGTGGTGTCCTGGTGGAAGGTGAGCAGCGCGTTGAGTACGCTCAGAGCTCGGTCCGAGATAGCGAGTAGGTTCTTTGCCTCTCTCAGGTTGTCGAGCACTTTCCATTTTTCGGCCATAGCCTCTTTCGGCCCGGCCTCTGCGACCGCTCGCGCGGCCACCATGGCCAGCGACAGAGGCCGCCGGCCAAAAGGGGTAGTCGATTGATGCACCGTCATGGCATTGACCTTGTTCAGGCCAAGCGTGTCCGATCCCAAAAGCGGTGAAGCTCTTGGAGCGATAGGCAAAGCTCGAGTGTTCGGAGAAATTGGCGTTTCCCCGTTGGGTGCCGTCGCGAGCTGTGTTGAAATTCGGGTGGCGCGATCTCCGGCATGAACATCGTATTGGGTCAGGCGGCGAGGTCAATCGTCTCCTTCGGGGCTGACGCTTGTGTCAGCGTCTTCCAGCCGTCGACCTTGCGCATGGTGATCTGACCGGACGCCAGCAGGGCCCAGAACAGCATGGCGGCGGTGGCCGCCGAGGGCAGCACCGTCTGGGTCTTGATCCGCCGCTTGAACTCCTCGTGCAGCCGTTCAATGGCGTTCGTGGTTCGGGCCGATTTCCATTGCGAAGGCGG
>Ga0182742_1005546_pt1 | contig 10554 bp, 5 predicted proteins | sample eDN5th37CBELigMG_FD_128880 | JGI IMG/M metagenome (GOLD analysis project Ga0182742, IMG submission 128880) | Enriched Miracle-Growth compost microbial communities from Emeryville, California, USA - eDNA 5th pass 37_C BE-Lig MG (version 2)... ... | reverse complement strand
GAACAAACAGTGTACGCTTCTTCGACCTTGGAAGAAAGCCGTTTTTGAAACCGGACGGTGCGGTCAGGGAATGCCGCCGGCATTCACGCCGCCCGAATCCTCAGTCATAAGGAGCGACAATGGCCCCGGCCGCCCTACGTTTGGTTGAAGGTTCATCCATGGACAAGTCAAAAGCCCTCGATGCCGCGCTCTCACAGATCGAGCGCGCCTTCGGCAAAGGCTCGATCATGAAGCTCGGCAAATCCAAGGCCGAGCTGGAAATTGAGACCGTGTCGACCGGTTCGCTCGGTCTCGACATCGCGCTCGGGGTCGGCGGCCTGCCGCGTGGTCGCGTCATCGAAATCTACGGGCCGGAATCATCCGGCAAGACCACGCTCGCGTTGCATACAATCGCCGAGGCGCAACGGAAGGGCGGCATTTGCGCCTTCGTCGATGCCGAACATGCGCTTGATCCTGTCTATGCCCGAAAGCTCGGGGTCAATGTCGACGACTTGCTGATCTCTCAGCCCGATGCCGGCGAGCAGGCGTTGGAAATCGCCGATACGCTGGTGCGTTCGGGCGCGGTCGACGTGGTGGTGGTGGATTCGGTCGCCGCGCTCGTGCCGCGCGCCGAGCTCGAAGGCGAGATGGGTGATTCGTTGCCCGGCCTGCAGGCGCGGCTGATGAGCCAAGCTTTGCGCAAGCTCACCGCCTCGATCAACAAGTCCAAGACCATGGTGATCTTCATCAACCAGATTCGCATGAAGATCGGTGTGATGTACGGCTCGCCCGAGACCACCACTGGCGGCAATGCGCTGAAATTCTATGCGTCCGTCAGGCTCGATATCCGGCGGATCGGCGCGATCAAGGACCGCGATGAGGTGGTCGGCAACCAGACCCGCGTGAAAGTGGTGAAGAACAAGCTCGCGCCGCCGTTCAAGCAGGTCGAGTTCGACATCATGTATGGCGAGGGCGTGTCCAAGACGGGCGAACTGATCGACCTCGGCGTGAAGGCCGGCGTCGTGGAAAAGTCCGGCTCCTGGTTCTCCTATGACAGCCAGCGCATCGGCCAGGGACGCGAGAACGCCAAGACCTTCCTGCGCAACAATCCCGATGTCGCGGCCGCGATCGAGGCGGCGGTGCGGCAGAATTCCGGGCTGATCGAGGAGAAGATCCTCATCGGCGAGGACGAGGATGACGGCGACGACGAGTGAGGTCGTCGCCAGTTTCACAAAAGCGAAAGTCCCGGCGTTTGCGCGCGCCCGCTGCTGCCGGCTGTGCGCCGAGTGCCCGGCGCAGCCCTGGCCGCAGGGACGAGCCGCGACCGACCGCGCCTGTTGGATCGCGGCGTGTTTGATCCGCCGGAGTGCCTCTCGCCGCGTCGCCGCGCGGCCCGGGTGAGCAGACCGCCTTGCCTCGCGGTCCGCTCCCCGGTTTTTCCTGTTCTGCCGGGGAACCCGCCCTGGTTGCGCCGCCGCGCGGGGGTCTGTCTGAGGACGAGGGTCTGGCCAAGACTCACCTCGGTCTGAAAGCCCGCCTTTTCTGGACTTGGCGAGACCGCATCGCTACATATTTCCCCGAAACATCAATCCGATCCGGGCCGATCCTCCCGGGGCGCAGACAGGGGCCGCGGCCTTTCAGGCTGCCGTGGCGGCAAGACTTTCATGAGCGGCGTCAACGATATCCGGGCAGGCTTTATCGATTATTTCGTGCGCAATGGTCATGAGCGGGTTGCGTCCTCGCCGCTCGTGCCACGTAACGATCCGACGCTGATGTTCACCAATGCCGGGATGGTGCAGTTCAAGAACGTGTTCACCGGCATCGAGAAGCGCCCCTATTCCAGAGCCGTGACAGCGCAGAAATGCGTGCGCGCCGGCGGCAAGCATAACGATCTCGACAATGTGGGCTATACCGCGCGCCATCACACCTTCTTCGAGATGCTCGGCAACTTCTCGTTCGGCGATTATTTCAAGGATCGCGCGATTGAGCTGGCGTGGAATCTTGTCACCAAGGAATTCGGCCTGCCGAAGGACAAGCTGACAGCGACCGTCTATATCGATGACGATGTCGCGTTCGACCTGTGGAAGAAGATCGCAGGCCTGCCGGACAGCCGCATCATCCGCATCGCAGGCGCAGATAATTTCTGGGCGATGGGCGATACAGGGCCTTGCGGGCCGTGTTCGGAAATCTTTTACGACCATGGCGACAAAATTCCGGGTGGGCCGCCGGGCTCGCCCGATGCGGATGGCGACCGCTTCATCGAGATCTGGAATCTCGTATTCATGCAATACGAGCAGCTGCCGGACGGCACGCGACTCGAACTGCCCAAGCCCTCCATCGATACCGGCATGGGCCTCGAGCGGATCGCCGCGGTGCTGCAAGGCACCCACGACAACTATAATATCGATCTGTTCCGGGCGATCATCCAGGCGATCGCCGAGCTGACCAAAGTGTCGGCGGAAGGCCCGCAAAAGGCCTCGCACCGGGTGATCGCAGACCACCTGCGCGCCTCGGCCTTCCTGATCGCAGACGGGGTCCTGCCCTCGAACGAGGGACGCGGCTATGTGCTGCGCCGGATCATGCGGCGGGCCATGCGTCATGCCGAACTGCTCGGCGCGCGCGAGCCGCTGATGTGGCGGCTGGTGCCGGTGCTCGTGCGGGAGATGGGGCAGGCCTATCCGGAATTGCGGCACGCCGAGGCACTGGTCACCGAGACGCTGAAGCTCGAAGAGACCCGCTTCCGCAAGACACTGGAGCGCGGGCTTGCGATCCTCGAAGAGGAGTCGGGTGCACTGAAACCAGGCGATGCCCTGAAGGGTGAGACCGCCTTCACGCTCTATGACACCTACGGCTTTCCGCTCGATCTGACTCAGGACGCGCTGCGCCCGCGCGGCGTCTCGGTGGATGTCGAGGGCTTCAACGCTGCAATGGAGCGTCAGAAGGCCAAAGCGCGCGAATCCTGGAAAGGCTCCGGTGACGCCGCGGCCGAAACCGTCTTCTTCGGACTGCGCGAGAGGCTCGGGGCAACGGAATTTCTGGGCTACGAGACCGAGAGCGCGGAAGGCATCGTGTTGGCGCTCCTGCGTGAAGGCAAGGAAACCTCGGCACTGCAGGCCGGCGAGACAGGCGCCGTCATCGTCAACCAGACTCCGTTCTACGGCGAGTCGGGCGGGCAGGTCGGCGACACCGGCGTCATGATCGGCGACGGTGTGCGTTTTCGCGTGACCGACACGCAGAAAAAGGCCGGCGATCTGTTCGTGCATTTCGGGACCGTCGAGCAGGGCAAGATCGAGAACGGGCTCGCCCTGCAGCTCGAGGTCGATCACGCGCGGCGCAGCGCGATCCGTGCCAACCATTCAGCCACCCATCTGCTGCACGAGGCGCTGCGTCAGGTTCTTGGCGACCACGTCGCGCAGAAGGGTTCGCTGGTCGCGCCCGAACGGCTGCGCTTCGACTTTTCCCACCCCAAGCCGATGACCGCGGAAGAGATCGAGCAGGTCGAAGACCTCGCCAACGATTACGTCACGCAGAATTCCGAAGTCGCCACGCGGCTGATGGCGATCGACGATGCGCGCGCGTCCGGCGCACGCGCCCTGTTCGGCGAGAAATACGGCGACGAAGTGCGCGTGGTTGCGATGGGGCATAGTCCCGCCGGATCTGCGGGCAATGCACTCGGGTGGTCTGTGGAATTGTGCGGCGGCACGCATGTGAAGCGGACCGGCGATATCGGGCTGATTTCAGTGGTCTCCGATCAGGGCGTTGCCGCAGGCGTCCGGCGGCTGGAAGCGCTCACCGGGCGGGCCGCTCGCAAGGCGGCGAACGCCACCATTCAGGCGGCGCAGGCCGTCGCAACCGATCTCCTGCGCGTCTCGGTGGCGGATCTGCCCGCGCGCATCACCCAGTTGCTGGACGAGCGCAAGAAGCTGGAACGCGATCTCGCCGAGGCAAGGAAGAAGCTCGCCATGGGGGGCGGCGGGGGCAAGGCGGATGCGGGCGAGGGGCTGCGCGACGTCGGAGACATCAAGTTGCTGGCGCGCGCGGTCGAGGGCATTGATCTGAAGGACCTGCGCAGCCTCGCCGATGAGGGCAAGAAGCAGGTCGGCTCCGGGGTGGTCGCGATCGTCGGACGCACCGATGACGGTAAGGCGGGGATCGTCGTCGGGGTCACGCCCGATCTGATCAAGCGCTTCAATGCCATCGAGCTCGTGCGGGCGGGCGCGGAGGCGCTTGGCGGCAAGGGCGGTGGCGGCCGTCCCGATATGGCGCAGGCCGGCGGACCGGACGGCTCCAAGGCAGACGCCGCGCTCAAGGCAATCGAGGCGGCGCTCGGCGCGGGGTGAGATTGTCTTGCCGCCGGTTCGAGAGCGGGTAGTTTTGCAATAGCGGCGCTTCAGTCATTCGCTCGGCGAGCGCGTCCGAAATTTTGGTCGCCCGGACCTCCGGCTCTGGATTGCATTCACGTGCTTGCGCGCGTCCGAGCGCCGCGAGCGAGGATAGACGGCAAGCGGCCCTATAGGGGGATACGGATCTGTGCTGCACGAGGAGCACCTCAAGAGCATCCTGATTTTCCTTGTGGCGGCCGGTATCATCGTGCCGCTGCTTCACCGCTTTCTCGGAACCGTGCTCGGCTTCTTGCTGGTCGGTCTCGTTCTTGGCCCCTACGGGATCGGCTATCTCGACGATCACTACCCGATCCTGCGTTACATCACGCTTGAGGACCCGAAGGAGGCGGAGCCGCTGGCCGAACTCGGCGTCGTGTTCCTGCTGTTCCTTCTCGGCATGGAATTGTCGCTGCCGCGCCTGTGGCAATTGCGGCGCTACGTGCTCGGCGTCGGGCTCGTCCAGGTGGGTGTCTGTATCGTGGTGATCGGCACGGTCATCCGGATGAGCGGCATCACGCCGCCGGCCGGACTGATCCTTGGCATGTGCTTCGCGCTGTCATCGACCGCGATCGTGATGCAACTGCTGGTCCAGGAGCACCGCGCGGCAACACAGGTGGGGCGGGTCTCGCTGTCGGTTCTGCTGTTTCAGGATCTGATGGTGGTGCCGGTGCTGTTCACCATCGGCATCCTCGAAGCGCGCAGCGCCGGTGACAAGTCGCTGGTCGATCTGGTCCTGCCGTTTGCGCAGGCATTCTCCGCGGTCGCCGTCATCATGGTCGTTGGCCGCTATGTGGTGACGCCGCTGATGCGATCGGCGGCGCGCACCGGCAGCCGTGAGCTGATCATGGCGATCACCCTCACGATCGTGGTCGGCATTTCCGCTACGACCGGAGCGTCCGGCCTTTCGGTCGCACTCGGCGCGTTCCTGGCCGGGCTCCTGCTCAGCGACAGCGAGTATCGCCACCAGATTGAAGTCGATCTGGACCCGTTCAAGGGTCTGCTGCTGGGCATCTTCTTCGTCACCGTTGGGATGGTGATCGACCTCAAGATCGTCTGGCATCATATCGGCTGGATCTTGCTGGCGCTGTTCGGCCTGATCACGGTCAAAGCTACCGTACTGTATGTCGCCGCACGGCTGTTTCGGGTGGAGCGGCCGGTTGCCGCGGAGGTTGCCCTTCTGCTGGCGCAGGGCGGCGAGTTCGCCTTCATCGTGATTGCGCTGGCGACCGCAAAAGGACTGCTCGACCCCAACGTTGGAACCTCCGCAGTTGCGGTCGCGGGCCTCAGCATGATGGTCACGCCGTTGCTCGCCAAGCTTGCGCGCGTGCTGGCCGAACGGCTGGAACCGATCGAACACGAGCATCATTCGCCGGATGCCGGGATGGCCGAGATGCGCGACCATGTGGTGATCGGCGGCTTCGGCCGGGTGGGACAGACGGTGGCGCGCGTGCTCGATAGCGAGAATGTGCCGTGGATCGCGTTCGATACCAATGGCGCGTTGGTCACCGAGCATCGGGAAAAAGGCCGCCCGGTCTATTTCGGCGATGCCAGCCGCCATGAAATCCTCCACCATGCCGGGGCCAAGAAGGCGCGCGCTTTTATCGTCACGCTCGGAAGCGCGGAGGCGACCGACCGCATGGTGATGGAAATCTTCAAGCTGCGCCCGCGCGCCTGCGTGCTCGCGCGCGCGAAGGATTCCGAACATGCGGCGCGGCTGACGACGCTCGGCGCAACTGACGCGATCCCGGAAGCCGTCGAGGCCAGCCTGCAGCTTGCGGGGCGCCTCCTCGAGAATCTCGATTTTCCGGAGGACGTCGCCGACCGCCGCATTGCCGATATCCGCAACCAGGAAGTCGTGGCGGTCCGCCGGGCCGCGAAGCAGGCGCGCAAGGCAGAGAAGGCCAGCGAGGAGAGCGCCAAGGCGCAGATTTAGCCCGTCCCTCTGGTGAGACCGAAAAGGCGCTTGCTCCCGCGCCGTCAGATGTGCGTCTCTAGGCCATTGCCTTTTTCAGGTTCTCGTCGATCTTGTCGAGAAAGCCGGTGGTCGAGAGCCACTTTTGCTCCGGGCCGACAAGGAGCGCGAGATCCTTGGTCATGAATCCGCTCTCGACGGTATCGATGCAGACTTTCTCCAGCGTCGCTGCGAACGCCGCGAGCTGCTCGTTGTCGTCCAGCTTGGCGCGATGGGCAAGGCCGCGCGTCCAGGCGAAGATCGAGGCGATCGAGTTGGTCGAGGTCTCGTTGCCCTTCTGGTGCTCGCGATAGTGGCGCGTCACCGTGCCGTGCGCGGCTTCCGCCTCCACCACTTTGCCGTCCGGCGTCATCAGCACCGAGGTCATCAGGCCGAGCGAGCCGAAGCCCTGCGCCACCGTGTCTGACTGCACGTCGCCATCGTAGTTCTTGCAGGCCCAGACATAGCCGCCGGACCATTTCAGCGACGAGGCGACCATGTCGTCGATCAGGCGGTGCTGGTAGGTGAGGCCTTTTTCCTGGAACTTCGCCTTGAACTGCTTGTCGAAAATCTCCTGGAACACTTCCATGAAGCGTCCGTCATACTGCTTCAGGATGGTGTTCTTGGTCGACAGATAGACCGGATAGCCGCGGTTCAGCCCGTAATTGAACGATGCGAGCGCGAAATCGCGAATTGAATCGTCGAGATTATACATCGCCATCGCGACGCCCGAGCCGGGCGCGTCGAAGACGTCCTTCTCGATCACCTTGCCGTCTTCGCCCTCGAACCTGATCGTCAGCTTGCCCTTGCCGGGAAACTTGAAATCGGTCGCGCGATACTGATCGCCGAAGGCATGGCGGCCGATCACGATCGGCTTGGTCCAGCCCGGTACGAGCCGCGGGATGTTCTTGCAGATGATCGGCTCGCGGAAGATGGTGCCGCCGAGAATGTTGCGGATGGTGCCGTTCGGCGAGCGCCACATCTCTTTCAGGCCGAATTCCGCCACGCGGCCTTCGTCCGGCGTGATGGTGGCGCATTTCACGGCAACGCCGATTTCCTTGGTCTTGTTGGCGGCCTCGATCGTGATCCGGTCGTCGGTCCGGTCGCGGTTCTGGATGCTCAGATCGTAATAGATGAGGTCGATGTCGAGATAGGGATGGATCAGCTTGTCCTTGATGAACTGCCAGATGATCCGGGTCATCTCGTCGCCGTCCATTTCGACGACCGGATTTTTCACCTTGATCTTCGTCATTCAAGAAAAACCTTTCGAGAGTCCGGCATCGCCAACGGTCGGCGGGCTGACGGAAGATGTCGGCCGCGCGCTTGTTGAACACGCTGCACCGCAGCAGAGGCGGGCTCTATAGCATCAGCATCCGTGCCGTGAAAAGGCGCGCGGCCGCACGCACTTAGGCGCCATCCGAAGCGCATCGGGCCGGAGCGGGCGGTTGTCAGCCTGTCGGTGACGTACCAGTGAAAACCGACAATTGGTCGGCGAAAGCGCGCTTGTAGGCCGGCCGCGCTTCGCCACGGTCGATATAGGCGGTGAGGTTCGCATGCGCTTCCAGGAGACCTGATCCGCTTAACCTGCGCAGCACCGTCACCATCAGGAGGTCACCCGCACTGAACGTACCGTCGAGCCAGTCAAAATCACCAAGCCGACGGGAAAGTTGTCCCAAGCGTTCACTGACCCGATCCTGAACCATCGACAGGCGCTCTGCGTACCAGGGCTTGTCGCGTTCCAGGAGCATCGTGGATTCTCGGTCCAGGATCGGCGGTTCCACCGTGTTAAGCGCCGCAAACATCCATGAGATCGCGCGGGCGCGCGCATTCGCATCCTCTGGCAGCAGCCCGGCATGGCGCTGCGCAATATCGAACACGATCGCTCCCGACTCGAAGAGGCATCGATCGCCTTCTTCATAGGTCGGAATTTGTCCGAAAGGATGAAGCGCAAGATGCTGGGGTTGCTTCATCGCGCTGAATGAAAGAAGACGAACCTCGTAAGGCTGCCCCACCTCTTCAAGCGCCCAGCGAACGGGCATGTCACGCGCCAATCCCTTGCCGCGATCGGGCGAGCGTTCAAAGGCGGTGATGGTGGGCTTCATTGGATCAATCAATCCTGATCCTGTCGGACCCGCTCCATGAGTCATCATGAATCATGGAGCGGGCCAGTTTTGGGGAGCCTCGGAGAGGCTCAACGCCGACGCCTTACAGCGCGGCGAGGGCGGCGTTCAGCGTAGCGCTCGGTCGCATCGCGGCCGATGTCCTGGCAGGATCGGGCAGGTAATAGCCGCCGAGATCGACCGGCTTGCCCTGTGCTGCGATCAGCTCGGCGTTGATCTTCGCTTCGTTCTTCTCCAGCGTTTCAGCCAGCGGCTTGAAGCGGGCCTGCAGCTCCTTGTCCTTGGTCTGGTTGGCCAGCGCCTGCGCCCAGTACAAGGCAAGGTAGAAATGGCTGCCGCGGTTGTCGATCTCGCCGACCTTGCGGGCAGGAGAGCGATTGAACGCGAGGATCTTACCGATGGCCTCATCGAGCGCCTCGGCGAGAACCTGCGCCTTGGCGTTCTTGTAGGTTTGGGCCAGGTGTTCGAGCGAGGCGCCGAGCGCGAGGAACTCGCCGAGCGAATCCCAGCGCAGATAGCCTTCTTCCTGGAACTGCTGCACGTGCTTGGGCGCCGACCCGCCGGCACCGGTCTCAAACAGACCGCCGCCCGCCATCAGCGGGACGATCGAGAGCATCTTGGCCGAAGTCCCAAGCTCCATGATTGGGAACAGGTCGGTCAGATAGTCGCGCAGCACGTTGCCGGTGACGGATATTGTGTCCTGCCCCTTGCGGATGCGCTCGAGCGAAAACTTCATCGCCTCGACCGGCGCAAGGATCCGGATGTCGAGACCCGACGTGTCATGATCCTTCAGATAGGTCTCGACCTTGGCGATGACCTGCGCGTCATGCGCACGGTTCTTGTCCAGCCAGAACACCGCAGGGGTGTTCGTCAGGCGTGCCCGGCGTACCGCGAGCTTGACCCAATCCTGGATCGGGGCATCCCTGACCTGGCACATGCGGAAGATGTCGCCGGCCTCGACCGGGCGCTCCAGCAATACCTTGCCGTCCTCGGCGACGACGCGAACCGTTCCCTCGGCGGGCACTTCAAAGGTCTTGTCGTGCGAGCCGTATTCCTCGGCCTTCTGCGCCATCAAGCCGACATTGGGGACCGAGCCCATGGTCTTGGGATCGAACGCGCCGTTGGCCTTACAATCGTCGATGACCGCCTGATACAGCGTGGCATAGCTGCGATCGGGGATCACCGCCTTGGTGTCGTGCAGCTTGCCGTCGGCGCCCCACATGCGGCCGGAATCGCGGATCATCGCCGGCATCGAGGCGTCGACGATCACATCGCTTGGAACATGCAGGTTGGTAATGCCCTTGTCGGAATTGACCATGGCAAGGCCTGGCCGCTTTGCGTATTGGGCTTCGATGTCGGCCTTGATCGCCGCCTTCTCGGCCTCCGGCAGCGTCTCGATCTTCGCCATGAGATCGCCGAAGCCGTTGTTCAGGTTGACGCCGAGCTTTTTCAGCGTCGCTTCATGCTTCCTGATCACATCGGCGAAAAACTCCGACACCGCGTGACCGAAGATGATGGGATCGGAGACCTTCATCATCGTCGCCTTCACGTGCAGCGAGAACAGAACGCCTTCCTTCTTCGCGGCTTCGATCTCTTCGGCGAAGAAGGCGCGCAGCGCCTTTTTGCTCATCACCGCCGCGTCGATGATCTCGCCGGCCTGAAGCGGTGTCTTCTCCTTCAGCACCGTCACCGTGCCATCCTTGCCGACCAGCTCAATGCGAGCATTGGTTGCCGCCGTGACAGTGGTTGAGACTTCCGACCCGTAATAATCGCCGCCCGGCATGTAGGCCACGTGCGACTTGGAGTCCTTGCTCCACGCGCCCATCTTGTGCGGATTGTTGCGGGCATATTGCTTGACCGCGCCGGCGGCCCGGCGGTCGGAATTGCCTTCGCGCAGGACCGGGTTGACGACACTGCCGAAAACCCTGGCGTAGCGGGTCTTGATCTCCTTCTCTTCATCGGCCGCTGGATTGTCCGGATAGTCGGGCACATTGTAGCCCTTGTCCTGTAGCTCCTTGATCGCGGCCTTGAGCTGGGGGATCGATGCCGAGATGTTCGGCAGTTTCATGATATTGGCTTCGGGCCGCGTCGCCAGCTCGCCAAGTTCGGCGAGTTCGTCATT
>Ga0182742_1005542_pt1 | contig 10562 bp, 9 predicted proteins | sample eDN5th37CBELigMG_FD_128880 | JGI IMG/M metagenome (GOLD analysis project Ga0182742, IMG submission 128880) | Enriched Miracle-Growth compost microbial communities from Emeryville, California, USA - eDNA 5th pass 37_C BE-Lig MG (version 2)... ... | reverse complement strand
GCCTGGAAGCACTGGGCCCGGGTCTGGGAAGTCCCGTACGAATACCTCGTTTCGCGCTTCGACTCGGTGCCGGCGAAAGCCGGGCGGCCCGCACGGACCCCCGAACAGAATATGCAGACGGCCGGCATCACGTCGACCCGCTGGTTCGATGGCATCAATCTGCCGGAACAGGAGGTCGATCAGCGCTCGCCGATCCGGGCGTTGGTGGTGTTCGGCCACGGTGGCAACACCATCACGCGCATGCCGGAGGCGGTCAAGGCGCTCTCCAAGATCGATCTTCTCGTCGTCGCGGATCCATATCCCACGACGTTCGCCGCACTCAACGCGCGTCAGAACAACACATACCTGCTGCCGATCGCGACCTCCGTAGAGATTAGCGGCTCGCGAACTGCGTCGAACCGGTCGCTTCAATGGGGCGAACCGATCGTTGAGCCTGTCTTCGAATCCAAGAGCGATTACGAGGCGATCTATCTGCTCTCCAAGCGGCTCGGTTTCGCCGATGAGATGTTCAAGAACATCGCCGTGGACAACAACGAGCCGCTCGCGGAGGACATCCTGCGCGAGATCAACCGTGGCGGATGGTCGACCGGCTATTGCGGGCAGTCGCCGGAGCGGTTGAAGGCGCATATGGCGAAGCAGCATGTCTTCGACATCGTAACCTTGCGGGCTTCGCCGGACGACCCGGACGTGGGTGGTGATTATTACGGCTTGCCATGGCCATGCTGGGGATCGCCGGCGATCCGGCATCCCGGTTCCGCGATCCTCTACAACACGGATCTGCATGTGAAGGATGGTGGAGGCACATTCCGCGCCCGCTTCGGCACCGAGCGAAACGGAGAGACCTTGCTGGCCGAGGATTCCTATACGCGCGGGTCGGACATGGTGGACGGCTATCCGGAATTCACCATGGCGGTCCTGAACAAGCTCGGCTGGGACAAGGACCTCACGCCGCAGGAGATGGAGGTCATCAAGCGGATCGGAGGCGACAACGTCGGCGCCGTCTCGTGGTCGACGGACCTATCCGGCGGGATCCAGCGCGTTTGTCTGGATCATGGTGTCTGCCACTACGGCAATGGCAAGGCACGGGCGAATGCCTGGAACCTGCCAGATCCGATTCCGGTGCATCGCGAACCGATCTATACGCCGCGGCCTGATCTGGTGAGTCAGTATCCGACGCGGCCGGATGCACGCGAGTTCCGACTGCCCAATATTGGCCTGACCGTCCAGAAGTCTGCGATCGACCGAGGGGTTGCGCGAGACTTCCCCATCATTCTGACGACCGGCCGCCTGGTCGAGTATGAGGGCGGCGGCGAGGAGACGCGATCGAACCGCTGGCTGGCCGAGCTTCAACAGCAGATGTTCGTCGAGATCAACACGCAGGACGCGCAAGAGCGCGGGATACGCGACGGGCAATGGGTTTGGGTGCACGGGGCGGAGAACTCCGCGAGGGTTCACGTCACGGCGCTTGTGACGGATCGTGTCGGACGCGGCGTGGCGTTCATGCCGTTCCACTTCTCGGGCTGGTACCAGGGGGAAGATATGCGCCGCTTCTACCCGCCGGGCACCGATCCCATCGTTCTCGGGGAAAGCGCGAACATCATTACCACCTACGGCTTCGACCCGGTGACCGGAATGCAGGAAACAAAATGCACGCTCTGCCAGATCAGAGCGGCCTAGACATGAGAGCTGAGCATGGCGCGCGTGAAATTTCTCTGTGACGCGGATCGCTGCATCGAGTGCAATGCCTGCGTGACCGCCTGCAAGAACGAGCACGATGTGCCCTGGGGCATAAACCGACGGCGGGTCATTACCCTGCGGGACGGCCGTCCGGGAGAGCGCTCGGTGTCGATGGCCTGCATGCATTGCACCGAAGCGCCCTGCGCCGCGGTTTGCCCGGTCGACTGCTTCTACACCACGGCGGATGCCATCGTCCTGCATTCCAAGGAGCTCTGCATCGGCTGTGGCTATTGCTTTTACGCCTGCCCCTTCGGCGCACCGCAATATCCGCGGCTTGGCAACTTCGGTTCGCGCGGCAAGATGGATAAGTGCACTTATTGCGCAGGCGGGCCGTTGCCGGCATCGACCGAAGCCGAATATCGCAACTACGGCCGCAATCGCATTGCCGAGGGCAAGCTGCCGCTCTGCGCCGAAATGTGCTCGACCAAATCCTTGCTGGCCGGTGACGGGGAGGTCATCGCGCAAATCTACAAGGAGCGCGTTTTGCAGCGCGGCTACGGCTCTGGCGCTTGGGGCTGGCAAACCGCCTATCGCGAGACGATCGTGACATAGGAGGGCCTGACATGAGCGCGCCGATCCGGATGGCCACTGTCCTGCTCATTTGCCTGACCACGATATTCGCCGTCGGACCCGTGGGCGCGCAGCACGGCCGGGATACCCCACCGGCCGGTGTGGGCGCGCAGCCGTCCGGCGCCGATCCCACGGCCGAGAGCGTCACAGAAAGCGAGCTTCTCAACGAAATCGGCAAGCTGCAGGGCCGGGTCACGATCCCTGACGGCAAGGCCGCGATACTGGTGCAGCCACAGGGCCGGACCTACCAGAGCTTTCATGAGCGCTGGCTGCCCTGGATCGGTGCCGTCGTTATTCTCGGAATGGCAATCGCACTTGCCGTGTTCTATCTGATCAATGGCAGGATCCCGTTTGGGGCGCGCCCCTCGGGCCGCACCATTGTCCGTTTCAACCGCCTGGAGCGATTCAATCACTGGATGACGGCGGCCTCGTTCATCGTGCTCGCCATCACCGGCCTGAACTATGTGTTCGGCAAGCGATTGCTCTTTCCGCTGATCGGTCCCGACGCTTTCGCGACCTGGTCGCAATGGGCGAAATTCGCCCACAATGCGTTTGCCTTCCCATTCATGCTGGGTATCGTCATCATGGCGATCGTCTGGCTGCGCGACAACTTGCCGGATCGATACGACTGGCCGTGGCTGCGCAGTTTTGGCGGCTTTGTTTCGGGGGAGCATCCTCCGGCCGGCCGGTTCAATGCCGGACAGAAGCTGATCTTCTGGTCGGTCGTGCTCGGTGGGCTCGCATTGTCGGCGAGCGGCCTCGTCATGCTGTTTCCCTTTGCGCTGGTCGACATCAACGGCATGCAGGTTGCCCAGTACGTGCATGCCTTCTCGGCGGTGGCGCTGATCGCGATCATTCTCGCGCATATCTATATCGGGACGATCGGCATGGTCGGCGCGTTCGAGGCCATGGAGTCGGGCCGGGTCGATATCGAATGGGCAAGAACACATCACAGCGCCTGGATTCCACCCGATGACCCGGATCTGCCCGAGCGAACTGGCGCGCGGGTCCCTGCGGAGTGAAGCCATGCGCATGATCCTGTCCGGCATCGCCATAGCGTGTCTGATCTCCGTCGGGGTTGGCGCGGTTCTCTATTCGATGTCGCGGCCACCGGTTTATGAAGCCATGCCCATGCCCGGCGTCCGCCTGGACGATCCCGGTCACAATCTGGTCGGTCCGCGTTGGACCGGACGCTTCGACAGGAGCTGATGATCATGCTTCGTGCGATGCAGTGCTGTTGCGCGGCGATTCTGCTGGCTGCTGCGCCAAGCGTCGTGCAGGCGCAACAAAGCGCGCCTGGCACAACCAAGCCGGCGCCGAAAGAGCTCATTGTTGCTCCGGATGCCGCTCAAAACGTACCCAACATGCCGACGCAGTCCCGGAATAGTCCCGCCGAGATATGCGGTGAACTTGATCAGTTCCTAAAGTCCGAGGCTGCAAAGGCGAAGCCGGCGCAGTCGCAGTCCGCGGAACAGAAGTCCGGGGAGACGCAGGCAGGTGACGGCGGCAACGCTGCGGAAGGGCCCAGAGAATCCAGAGCCCCAAGCGTGGACAAGTCGCAGAAGGAATCCGGCATCACAAATCCGGTGCCGAATGCCGATGCCAGGAATGACGGCGTTTCGCCGGAGGACCACGCAAAGGCAGCGCAGATTGCTGCCGGCGGCGACCCGAGGCAATGTCAGGCCACTGTCCGCGAAATGCGCCGGGCTGGCGTTGCAATGCCTGCCGCGTTGCTCGCGCTGGGCGCGCTGAAAAGCGAACTGGTGCGGTAGGCAACATCGTTTGTTGCCGTCAACGACCGCTTGTCACCTCGGAGTTACATCGGCTTATCGCTGGCCGACCGGGCGGAAAAACCTCGCCGTATTGCACTAACCGAAGACAAGTCTCTAGCCGGCCCCTCCCGTCCGGTAGCGGTTTGCGCGTTCCAGCATGCGATGGAGCCCGCTTGTCATTTCCGGCACCTGCTCCGGACGAACATGGCGATATGCGTCCTGCTTGGCGAGGTTGAGCGCATCGATATGACAGTCGATCACCTGGACTTCATAGGGCGCACCGTCCCTGACGGTATCGATGACCCGGCAGAGATTATCGGCGACGAACGTGACCAGCGCGAGGCCCATGGTGGTCCCGGTGTCACGCAACTGGCGGCTTCGTGAATAGATCTCATCGAGTTGCGCGCTGTCCGCCTTGCCGTCTCCGACCTGGCGCAACGCCTGTGTGAGATGCTGCAACTCGCGGTCGACCCAGTCCACGAAGTCGGTCTTGAAGCTTTCGATCTGGCTCTCCGCCTGCTGGATCGCGACCTCGCGCGGCAAGCCGCCGGGCCGCTGCGCCATCTCCTGGAAGCGTGTCTTGACGGAGAAGATGCGCACATGGGGGGGCGTTTTCTCGGTCATTCGCTCTGTCCTGCGCGCGCAGCCTGAAACAGGCTGTCAATGTCGTCCTGTCCGAGATTGGGTTCAGTCGCTGCCGCGACCTCCACGGTTTTGTCGCTGGCGCGACGTCCGACGCCGGTTGGATAACCCTCGATCTTGAAGCGGCGGTCCGGACCGAAATAGGTCGGGCAGTCGATGAACTGTCGCCGGTCGAACGCAATCCACACCATGCGGTCGTAAAGCGTCGTCGGTGACATCGGCTTTGCCACCACCATGCTCGCGCCGGCGTCGCGCGCCTCCTTCACCGTCGATTGCTGCGCGTCGCTGGTCATGATCAGGATTGGAAGCGTGCGGTTCTCGTTGTCGCAATTGCGGCGGATCGCCTGCGTGACCGCAAGCCCGTCCTGCGGCGGCAGCTTGGCGTCGAGAATCAGAATGTCGACCTTCTGCTGCATCAGTGCGGATAATACATCGGCAGCATCCGCCGCCTCCAGGATGCGGTTGGCGCCGAACCCGCGCAGCATGCCATACACCACCCGGCGCATGTAGTTTCCGGGATCAGCGATCAGGATTGTGAGGTCGCGGAGATTGACCGAAAGGTTTTTCAGCGATCTGGGCTTTTGGTCGGCAGCTTGCACGATAGTCACCCGAACGGCCGGCGCGGCTTCGCCGAATGGTCGCCGCACGCGACTTCAACGTCCAGGTCATTAATGGCCCGTTGAGGATAACGCATAGTTAACGGGGCGCGGGGCGATCCAGGTGCCGGGCACCGGCCTGCCGTCGGCATCGCAGGCGATGGTCCGCCCGCGCCGGCAACGCCCCGCAACATCCGACCGAACTCGGTCAAAGGAGAACGAGCGCGAACCTCGCGCGGCATGAACCCGCGGGCCGTTTCGGTCGACCAAAATGTCGAGTACGGGAACAGCAACTCGGATTTCGGGTTAACGGTGCATGAGCAACGTCATCTCAATTGCCGCAGTACGCGCCGAACGGCTGAAGCAAGCGCTGGTTACGCACGCCCGCAACGGAGAAGCCGTGCGGGTCGAAACCCGGACGGATGTCATTTCGGCCGAAAAGATCACCTGCCGCGGGCGCTTCGCTGAAATCCTGAACGCGTTCGGCGACTATTTCGTCGTCGATTACCTGGACATCCGCTCGGTGCGGCCGATTGCGGTCGCCCAGCACAGTGTCGTCAACGCCCGCGGCGAATTTGCTCCGTTCAACGACCCGGTGACCGGGTCGTGCCCCGGAGCGATTCTGCCCTTCGCGCCGCTTGAGCGCCGCAGCTAGGCCAAGCTTGCGCCTCGCTGTTGAAACCGCGGGCAGCGTCGCCATTGCATGGTTCTGCTCGCAGATGCTGCGATCCGCGCGCCGTTCCGGGGTGCAGGCGCAAGGCAACGGCGTTTGGACGACACGCCTGCAGTGGCAATCAAATGACCGCTATCGGCTTAATAGTTCTCCATATTTTGCCCGCCTTCGGGTAGAATCATCGCTGCACGAAGCCGGGGGCGGCATTCGGGTACGCGGCGGTTCATGAACATCATACTCGTCAAGGTCCTGGCGACCGCACTTGCTTTCAGCCAGGCCACGACCCGGCCTGAGGCCATCAAGGCCGAATTCAACCCGGCTACGGACACTGCGGAGGTGGCGCAACTGCTCAAAGCAGGCTGCCTCCATATGCGGAAATCCTTCGATATCGAGGCGATCAATCTGGACGACCTGATCGCGACCGCCATGGACGATAAGGCGGCGATCGGCGACGAGATCAAGGTTCTCAAGGGCCTGTCCTTTTCGGATCTGCATACGGTCTATCGGCAGTTCTGTAAGGGCGAAGCTGTTGAGAATTCTCCGGTCGACCTCACGCAGGTGATCGCGTTCTACAACGAGGCGCTGAAAGATCTTCCGGATGTCGGGCGGCTGAAGGGCATGAAGCTGCCCGGCATGAGCCTGATCCTGGACAGCAAGGGCGCGCCCTTCGCGGAAGTCTTCACGCCGGAAAACCGGCGCATCTGGGTTTCGATTTCCGATATCCCGGAGTCGGTACGCAACGCATTCATCGCCGCCGAGGACAAGCGCTTCCTTCAGCATCGCGGCGTTGACGAACGCGGACTCGTCCGCGCCTTTGTCGGAAACCTGGCACAGCCCGGTCGGCCGCAGGGCGGCTCGACCATCACCCAGCAGCTCGCAAAAACGGTGCTGGTCGGCAACGACATCACCTACGAACGCAAACTGCGCGAGATCATTGTCGCATCGCAGATCGAACGCAGCCTCAGCAAGGATGAGATCCTCGAGCTTTACCTGAATTCGATCTATCTCGGCCGAGGAGCCTGGGGCGTAGAAATGGCGGCCCGCGGCTATTTCGGCAAGTCCGTTGCGGCGCTGTCGCCCGTCGAAGCTGCATTTATCGCCGGGCTTGCCAAGGGGCCGAGCTATTTCAGTCCGGACCGGAATGCCAATCGCGCGCGCGAGCGGCTCGCCTATGTGCTCAGCCGCATGCGAGACGAAGGCATGATTGCGTCAGCGGACACAAAGGTGCAGCTGCCGCCGATCGTTCCTTATGAGCGGCTTCGGCCGGATACCGGCTTTCATTTTATCGATCATGTGTCGCGCGAGGCGCGCGCGATCCCGGGCGTGGGGGCCCTTGATGCGTCCTCGTTCGTCGTGCGCTCCACCATCAATCCCGAACTTCAGCGCGCCACGGAATCGGTGTTGCAGGAGGCCCTCGCCCGTTACGAACTGAATACCGGCCGCTACAAGTTCGAAGGTCCGGAGGCGAACATCTCCGACGCGCTCAAGGTGGCGGCTGACGCCCGCAGCGGCGACGAACCGGCCTGGCTCACGGCGCTCAAGTCGGTTCGCCTGCCGCTTTACGACGTGCATTGGCAGGTCGCGGTCGTGCTGGAGAACGGGCGCGGCAAGCGGGGCGAGGTCACCACCGTCGGCCTGACAGACGGCCGTATTCTGCCGCTCAACCCCTGGAGCGCCGCGATCCGGCGGCGCCTGCAGGTCAATGACGTGATTTACGTGCGAATCCGCGAGGCTGCCGGCAAGCGGGCCGCACAGGCCGAGCTGCGGGTGCGGCCAAGCGTTCAGGGCGCCGCACTGGTGATGGAAAACCGGACCGGACGCATCCTTGCGATGGCCGGTGGCTTTTCCTATCCGGTCAGCCAGCTCAATCGTGCGGTGCAGAGCGTGCGCCAGCCGGGCTCGACGCTGAAGCCCGTCACCTATCTCGCCGCATTGCGCAACGGATTGCAGCCGAACACGCTGGTCATGGATTCGCCGATCGTGCTTCCGCCGATCGGAGGCAGCGCTCAGGCGCGCCCGAAGGATTACTGGGCCCCGCGGGGTGGGTCGGGCGGTGCCGTCACGCTGCGGCGTGCCCTCGAGGATTCCCGAAACCTGGCGACCGCGCAACTGATGGCCAACGGAGTCGAAAGCACCGCCGAGCAGGGCCTCGACCGGATTTGCGAACTCGCCCTCGAGGCGCAGCTCTACAAGGAGTGCAGCCGCTTCTATCCGTTCATCCTTGGTGCGCAACCGCTGCGGATGATCGATCTGGCCGCTTTCTATGCCGCGATTGCAAACGAAGGCGCGCGCCCGGTCCCGCATGTGATCGATGCCGTCGAGCGGGGAGGCCGGCAGATATTCAAGGCCGACAACAATGCGGCAAGCTGGATCGGTTCGGTCGACCGGGCCGCGTTCTTTCAACTCAAGTCGATGCTGCAAGGGGTGCTGGCGCGCGGCACCGCGCGCTCGGTGAAACATCTTGCAACCTATGCCGCGGGCAAGACAGGAACCACCGACAGAGAGCTGGACGCCTGGTTCGCCGGCTTTACCAACGATGTCACCGTCGTCTTGTGGGTCGGCTACGACAATGCCGAGGGGCGCCGCACGCTCGGCGGCGGTCAGACCGGTGCGCGGGTCGCCCTGCCGATGTTCGAGCCGATCCTGGAGGCCGTCTGGCGGACGCATGCGCCCAAGGTGGCGCTGAGCGGTCCATCAAAAGAGGCCGCGCGCCAGCTCGTGGCGGTCCGGATCGATCCCTATACGGGCGAGATGGACCAGTATGGCGGCCAACGCAGCGGCGGCAGCGTCGAGTATCTGCGGCGTGACGCGGTCGGCGGCATCGCCGATACCCGGTACAAGATCGTCTCGCGCGGCGAGGAGTATTACTACGATCGGGGTCGCGCCGGATACGAAGAGGACGGCAGCCGGGTACAAAGCTGGCCGTATGACAGGGGCTATGGCTTCCGCGATTTCTTCCAGCAACTCCCGGGTTACAATCCCGGCTACTATTACGGCCAGCGGGTGCAGCCACGCTCGCCTGACTATCCCGATGACGACTATTACAGGCGCGCCCCGCGACGCGTCGATCCGGACTACTTCTTTGGGCGCAGGCCGTACTGAGCTGCATCGATGAGACTGCAAACAGCCCTTGTTCTGGCCTTCACCGCTCTGAGCGTCCCTGGCGCGGCATACGCGCAGGGGTTCAAAATCGAAGCGGCGGAATCACTCGCCTTCGTGCCGGTCGAACAACTGGGTAAGGGCAAGATCGTGTTTGTGGAGCATCGCTCCGACAAGGCGACGGACGCGGCGAACGAACTCATCCCGTTCGACGAATGGACCCGCAAATGGCCGCTCCACCATCGCTTTCTCTCTCTGTTTCCCGGCTTCAAGGAGCCTGCAGGCGTCAGGCTGTCCATGTATGTCGCGGAAGCCCGTTTTCGTCTCTCCAGGCCGGCCGCGACACTCGATCTGTCTCGCTATGTGAGCATCGGCTTTCTCGAAAAGCTCGATCCGGCGATCAAGCATCAGCCGATAGCGGCGGCCGACGCCGTGCCGAACAAGGAGACCTCCGCGCATAATCGCGCGCCGCTGCGCACGTGGTGCCAGGACGCGGCCGGGTGCTTCCAGTCGCGCTACAGGTTTGAAGGAAAGATTCCGTCCGGCATCATGCTTGTGAACAAGCTGCGCGACGAGACCAAGAAGCCGATTCCTGACTTCATCGAGTTTCAAAGCGAAATCAGGTTGCGTTCGTCGAACGACCTGCAATTCGCGAATTTCGCCGAACTCACCGGAATCGAAGCGACCGTAACCGGCGTGTTCGAGCAGAGCATATTCTGGGTCAACCAGGTCATTCACTCGGGCAAGATCCTGGCCGTGATCCAGGAGCATCCGGATGATCGGAATGCGGCGATTGCGACCGTCTATCTCGCGCTGGCGATCCGCAGCGATATCCTGACCAAGCAGCGCGATTTTCTGAGCGCGCCGATCCTGCGCAACCTCGTTCCGGCGCAACTGCTGATGGGACGCAGCTCGTTCAACAGCGGCGAATCCATCAGCGCCGGCCTGCCGCAATTCGCCCGCGGCCGAATCAAGGCGATCGCCGAAATCATCGAACAGGAGCGATGACAGGCGGACCGCCGCCGGCTTATCGCGCGCGAGGCATTTGCTGTCAGGGCGCCTGATCCTCCGCACCGGGGCTCTTGAGCGCCGCACGCGCGACCTCGACGTCCTGAGAAGCACTGCGCCACGCGCCCCGCCGTCCAGGCCTTCCAGAGCTATATGCGCGAAGCCTTTTCAACGCGCGGCATTTTTCGCGCCAGGATCAATAACCCCGCCGGGGGTCGACCTGGTGAAGGGGCAGAAGGCCTGAACGCACGCGGCGGATACTTTCGGCGACCTCCCGTGCGGCGGCTTCCGGCACGGTGATGCTGGCGAGGTGCGGTGTGATCAGCACATTGTCCATGCGCCAGAAGACGTGATCGTTCGGCAGTGGCTCGACCACGAACACGTCGAGCGTCGCCTCGGCCACGGCACCCGATTGCAGCGCCGCGATCAGGGCGGGCTCGTCGACCACGGCGCCGCGCGAGGCAT
>Ga0182742_1005541_pt1 | contig 10563 bp, 9 predicted proteins | sample eDN5th37CBELigMG_FD_128880 | JGI IMG/M metagenome (GOLD analysis project Ga0182742, IMG submission 128880) | Enriched Miracle-Growth compost microbial communities from Emeryville, California, USA - eDNA 5th pass 37_C BE-Lig MG (version 2)... ... | reverse complement strand
CGTCCACTGGATCGGCCACAGCATGGGCGGCGTGATCCTCTTCTGCCACGGCATCGCCCACCCGGACGCGCCGATCACCAGCGGGATCACCATCGCCTCCTCCCTCGACTACACCGAGGGCGAGAGCGGCTACCGCAACCTCCTGCCGATCCGCAGCCTGCTCGAGAAGCTGCCCGGCATTCCGTACGGGACGGCGATGCACCTCCTGGCGCCGGTGCTCTGCCGCCTGCCCACGCCGATCGAGCTCTTCCAGGTGTGGCCGCGCAACATCGAGCCGGAGGTGGTTCGCCACCTGCTCGCCACCGGCTTCCACACCGTGCCGATCCGCCTCCTCGCCAGCCTCGCCACCACCTTCGACGAACGCGGCCTCTGCGATCGCAGGCAGGCCCTCCACTACCTGGAGGAGGCGCGACGCTACAGGATCCCCACCCTCCTCCTCGCCGGGACGAAGGACCGGCAGGTGGCCGTCCGCGCGGTCGAGAAGACCGCCAGGCTGCTGGGGGGCCGCACCGAAGTCGAGATCCTCGGCAAGGCGGGCGGCCAGGTGGAGGAGTACGGCCACTGGGATCTGATCCTCGGCACGCGCGCCCGCACCGAGGTCTGGCCGCGGCTGCTCCGCTGGCTGCGCCACCACGAGATGCCCGCGTAGCGCGGATGGGCCTGTTCAGTCGGCGGCAGGGCCCTCGACCGAAAAGTTGTGCCCCCGCCCCCCGTTCGGCGAAATGCCCGGCTGGCCCCGTCCGTTGGTGCGGGGAGCATCGTTCGTCCACCAACCGGAGGCTATAGCGCCGATGAAATCCGTGCTTTCCGCTGCCCTCCTGGGGCTCGCCGCGCCGGGGCTCGCCCTGGCGGCGCCCCCGGCGCCCACCGCCGAGGCTCCGCGCGACAGGGAGAAGCTCCAGATCCCCCACGAGAAGTACGTGCTCCCCAACGGGCTCGAGGTGATCCTCGCCCACGACGATCGCCTCCCGGTGGTGGCGGTCAACCTCTGGTACCACGTGGGCGCCTACCACGAGGATCCGGACCGGACCGGCTTCGCCCACCTCTTCGAGCACATGATGTTCCAGGGCTCGAAGCACGTGCCCGACGACGCGCACATCGGGATGCTGGAGAAGCTCGGCGCCACCTCGCTCAACGGCACCACCAACTTCGACCGCACCAACTACTTCGAGACCGTTCCCTCCCACCATCTGGAGACGGCGCTCTGGCTGGAGAGCGACCGCATGGGCTTCCTGCTCGACGCGGTCACGCCGGAGAGCCTGAAGACGCAGCAGGAGGTGGTGAAGAACGAGCGCCGGCAGACCACCGAGACCGCGCCCTACGGGCTGGCGGACGAGAAGGCCTGGCAGGCGCTCTTCCCCGCGCCGCACCCGTACCACGGCGCGATCATCGGCTCGATGGAGCACCTCGACGCCGCCACCATGGAGGACGTGCGGAACTTCTTCCGCAAGTGGTACGCGCCGTCCAACGCCACCCTCGCCATCGTCGGCGACTTCGACGAGGCGGAGGCGAAGCGGCTGGTGGAGAAGTACTTCGGCTCGCTGCCCAGCGCGCCCAGACCCGAGGCGCCGAAGGTGGAGAAGGTCGCCCTCGATCGCGAGGTGGTGATCCGCCACGACGAGCAGGTGGCCTCGCTGCCCAAGGTCTCCGTCTCGTGGCTCACCCCCGCCTTCTTCGAGCCGGGCGACGCCGACGCCGACGTGCTCGCCATGGCCCTCTCCAGCGGGAAGGCGAGCCGCCTCTACGAGCGGCTGGTCTTCGACAAGCGCCTCGCCCAGAGCGTCAGCGCCTACCAGCAGAGCCTGGGCGCGCAGTCGGTCTTCACCATCGAGGCGATCGCCCGCCCCGGCGTGAGCACCGACACGCTCCTCGCCGAGATCGACGCGATCCTGGACGACGTCCGCGAGAACGGCGTGACCGAGGAGGAGATCGTCCGCGCCCGCAACAAGTTCGAGACCGGCAAGATCGCGGGCCTCCAGTCGGTGGGCGGCTTCGGCGGCAGGGCCGATCTGCTCCAGAGCTACAACCACTTCCTCGGCGAGCCGGATCGCCTCGCCTTCGACCTCGCCCGCTACGACGAGGTCACGCCGGAGTCGGTCCGGAAGTTCGCCAGGGAGACCCTCGATCCGCAGCGCCGCGTGGTGCTCCACGCCGTTCCGACGCAGTCGGGTCCGAGCGCCGCCGCCACCCAGGGAGGCCGCTGACATGCGCCGCATCCTTCTCGCATCGCCCATCCTCGCCCTCGCGTTCGGCTGCGCCACCGCACAGAAGGCGGAGCCCACGCCCGCCGCCGCGGAGGCCGCCGCGGACACGGAGGCGTGGCGCGCCCAGCCGCCCCGGCCCGGCGTGCCGGCGGAGCTGGTCACGCCCACCTTCCAGAAGAGGGTGCTCGAGAACGGGCTGACGATCCTCGTCTCCGAGCGGCACGACCTGCCGCTGGTCTCGGTCAACGTCGCCTTCTCCGCGGGGGCCTCCGCCGATCCCGCCGGCAAGGCGGGCCTCGCCGAGGTGACCTACGAGACGCTCCTCGAGGGCGCGGGCCAGCTCGACGCGCTCGCCCTCGACAAGGCCTTCGCCGACCTGGGCACCGCGCCCTACGTGAGCGTGGGGCAGGACGGCGCGATGCTCGGCACCCAGGTGCTCACCCGCAACCTCGACGCGGCCACCGCGCTCCTCGCCGACATCGTGCTCCGCCCGCAGTTCCGCGAGGCGTCGTTCGAGCGGCGCAAGCAGCAGCAGCTCGCCGACCTCGCCCTCCAGGTGGGCAACCCGCGCTTCCTCGCCAGCGAAACCTTCGCCGAGGTGGTCTTCGGCGAGGAGCACCCCTATGGCAAGCTGAGCTCCGGCACCCCCGCCACCGTGGAGAAGCTCACCCTCGCCGATGCGCGGGCCTTCTGGAAGCGCCACGCGGGGCCGAAGGCCGCCGCCTTCGTCGTCGCCGGCGACATCACCATGGACCAGGCGGAGGCGCTCGCCCGCAAGTACTTCGGCAAGTGGAGCGGCAACGCCCAGCCCGTGGCCCGGCCGAAGCCGCCCGCCTCCTCCGCCCGCGAGCGCGTCACCTGGGTGGCCAAGCCCGGGCTCAACCAGACGATGATCATGATGGGCCGCCCCGCGGTGCAGGCGGGCGATCCCGACGAGTACGCCCTCGAGCTGGCGAGCAGCATCTTCGGCGGCTTCTTCGGCAGCAGGCTCAACATGAACCTGCGCGAGGCGAAGGGCTTCACCTACGGCGCCCGTGCGTACGTGGACGGGAGGCGCGGCGTCGGTCCCTTCGTCGCCTCGTCTTCGGTGCGCGCCGACGTCACCGGCCCCGCGCTCCAGGAGTTCATCGCCGAGCTGCAGGGGGTGCGGGAGCGGCCGATCACCGAGGAGGAGCTGGAGCAGGCGCGCGAGGGCGTGATCCGCGCCATCCCGGGCTCGTTCGAGTCGGTGAGCGGCCTCGCCAGCGCGGCGGCCAGCCTCTTCTGGAAGGACCGCCCCCTCGATCACTACGAGAAGATGATCGCGGCGATCGAGGCGCTCCAGCTCCCCGCGGTGCAGCAGGTGGCGGAGAAGTACTTCGACCCGGCGAAGATGCACATCGTTCTCGTGGGCGATCCCCAGGTGATTGAGCAGCAGGTGCAGCCGCTCGGCCTGGGCAAGCTCGAGCAGCGCGACCCGCTGCGGCCAGCCGCGGCGCGCTGAAGCGCCCGGCTCGTCGCGCATGCCGGGGCATCCGGCCTGCGCATTCCGGGGGCGCGAGACGTTCAGCACCAGGTCTCGAGCCTCGCCTGCGCCACGCGACCGTCCGCCTCGATCCGCACCTCCGCCCAGGTGGCGGGGAACGCGGGGCGGCGGTCCGCGTGGAGTTCGGCGAGGAAGGCCTCGAGGGCGTCGTCGTCGTGCATCGCGGCCGCGGGCACGCGCACCACGTCCGCCCAGGTGCCGGTGTTGACGTAGCGCGCGCGATCCGGCGGACCGACGTGGCGGGCGAGATGGGTATGGCCCATCACCACCGTGTCGATGGCGCCGTCGCTCGCCGCGAGGATCCGCGCCGCCTCGGCTCCCTGGTGGCCGATCGGCCCGTCCGGCGCCGCGCTCCGATCGTCGAGGAGGAGGCGCTGCAGCGCGAGGCGGATGGCGCGGAGCTGCCGCGCAGGGATCCGCTCCCCGCGCTCCAGCCGCTCCGCGAGCCCGTGCCTGTCGCGCTGCACGGCGAAGTCGAACCACTCGTGTACCGGCACGTGGTGGTGCGGCGCCCGCAGCTCCACGTAGCTGGCGCCGAAGACCGCGGCGAGCTCGTCGTCGTGCTCCTCGATCTGGCTGCGGGCGTGGCGGGTGGAGCGGCGATCGCTCCCGCGCAGGCGTGCGCCGCGGAGGATGCAGGCGATCCGCTCCACGTGGCGCTCGAGCGAAGGCTCGAAGGCGAAGAGGAGGAGCGCCGTCAGCTCCCCCTGCGGCTTGAGGAGATCGACGAAGGGGTAGCGGGCCTTGAGCGGATTGACCACGTGCTCCACCAGCCTGCTGCCCGGCGAGGCATCGAGGTGGTGGGAGGGCGTCTCGAAGCGGGAGAGCGCCGAGGCGATGGCGCGCAGGTCCTCCCAGTCGTTGGCATTGGCGCCGTCGTAGCGGTTGCCGTGCTCGACGAGGAGGCCGCCGATCCGCAGCGCGCTGCCGCTGGTGTGGAAGCGGAAGCGCTCGGGGCTGGTCCCCAGGCGGGCGAGGAGCGCGTCGCGCACCGGGGGCAGCGCCAGCTCGAGGTCGTGGTTGCCGATGAGGAGATCGACCTCCGTCCCCCCGGCGAGCAGCCTGCCCAGCCCATCGAAGATCGGGGCGAAGCGCTCGTCCTTCGCCGTCGCCTCCAGCTTGGCCACCGCCTCCCGCGGATCGGCGGTGAAGGCGCGCCAGGGGGCGATGGCGAGGAAATCGACGAAGTCCCCGGCGATGACCAGGCGCAGCCGCTCGTCCGGCAGGGCCCTGCCCGGCAGCGCGGCGAGGAAGCGGGCGAGCCGCTCCGGGCGCGAGATCATCGAAGGGTCGGGTCCGCCCAGGTGCAGGTCCGAGATGATCGCCACCCGGGTGGCCGTCCGCCGCTCCATCGAGGGTCACGGTACGCACGGGGCCCCACCCCGTTGCCAGCCCCCGGCTCGAGTGGCCCCGTTGCCAGACGTCCAATCGCCGTTACGTTGGCCCACGGGCCGGCGCCGGTGGACGCGGCGCAGGAGGCAGTCCGTGATCGCTCGGATGGTGGAGATCGGTCGGCTCTGGCATAAGGTGTCCGTAATGTCGGAAAAGCAGCAGACTCCTTCGTGGCTTCTCATCTCGGTGCTCTTCAGCTCCGTGCCGCTCTCGCCTGCGCTCTCGATGACCCTGCACGAGGCGGCCTGGAACCTGCTGCGCACCGATGGCGGGGTTGGCGACATCGCCGGCGACCTCGTCTCCGGCAAGGTCAAGAACCTCAAGCGGGAGTTCGTGCTCGGCACCCTGATCGGCCCCGGTTTCGAAGCGGAGGTCGACACCGACAAGGGCTCGGGCCTCGTCCGCTTCCTCCTCACCCGCCAGGGCATCGAGGCGATGAAGGAGCGCGAGGCGCTCGACGCGCGGCTGCGGCAGACGCCGCCCCGCTACCTCAACTGAGCGTCGCGGTCACTCGCGCGAGGCGCCGACCACGCCCCGCCCCGCGCCGGTCGCCAGCATCACCGCCTTCGCGGCGCCCCCGGGATCGAGGAGCCCCAGGGAGGCCGTGCCCGCCGCGTCCACCGCGGCGTCGAGCCGCTTGCCCCCCGCGTCGTCGAAGAGGAGGAGGCGCGGCACGTCGTCGCCGCCCACGTGGAGATCGAGCCGGCGGATTCCCTGCGGATCGAAGAGCGAGAGCGTCGGCCCGCTGGTCGCGAGCCCCAGCGCGGCGCGGAGCTTTCCGCTGCCGTCGAGGAGGTTCAGGGAGACCGTGCCGTCATGGCCGGTGGCCAGCATCGCCCGGGTGGTGCCGCCGCCGTCCACCACCTCGCACGCCACCGCGCTCCGGCCCGCGGCCCGCGCCTCGACGAGGCGGGCGAGCTCCGCCTCCAGCGCGGCGATCCGCTCCTCGAGCTGCGCCTCGGTCACGGGGCGCTCCCGTCGAAGGTGCCGATGGCGCCCTTCCCGTCCGCCGATGCGCCGAGCACCGCGCGGAGCTGGCCGCCCGCGTCGAAGGCCATCAGCCCCACCCTGCCATCCGCGTGGACCCGCGCCTGGAGGCGCACCGTCTCCCGCTCGTCGCTGAGCGAGAGCGCCGGCTCGTCGGTGGGGGAGAGGCCCAGCTCCACCCGCGCCGCCTTCTTCTCGTCGAAGAAGGCGAGCCCCGGCTTGCCGTCCGCACCCACTGCCAGGCCGATCCGCACCGCGCCCTTCGCGTCGGTCTGGACGAAGCGGACCACCCCGTCGCCACCCACGCCGATCGCCGCGCGGACCGCGTCCTTCTCGTCGACGATCTGCAGCGAACGGGTGCGGATCAGCGCCTCGTCGCGCAGCTCGGCCACCTTCGCCTCCAACGCCGCCAGCCGTGCCGACAGCTCCTCGATCCGCTCGCTCATCCCGACCTCGCCTGGCCGCGCCATCCGTCACACGGCCGATTGCCCTATGCCACGAACCGCACATGCCAGGCGAGCCCGGGGTCAGATCGCCTCCCCTGCCGCCCAGGCCTGGAGGAGCCAGCGGTCCATGGTGCGGGTGGGCAGGCCGACCCCGCGCAGCAGCGCGGCGATCGAGGCAGCCCCCGCGGTCGCCGGGCCCTCGCCCTCCGGGATGGTGCAGCAGCCGCCGCGGATCACCGCCATCGCCTCGAGCCACTCGCCGAGGCGCACGTCCACCAGGGCGCCGCGGGCCGCCGTCCGCGGGGCGCTGCGCGCCCACCGGCGCAGGAGCGTCCGGCACGCGTCGCGGGCCGCCTCCACCCCCACCACGAAGCGCGCCGGCCGGAAGGAATCGGCCCCGAGGAACCGGGAGAGCCACGCCACCGGGTGGAGCGTTCCGCTGCGCAGCACCGCCTCGAGGCCGGGCGCCTCCGCCAGCACCGTGCTGAGCCCACGCCCCACCGAGAGGAGCGCGATGTGGCACGCCCCCTCGTCGCCCGCCGCATCGAAAACGAAGAGCGCCGCCGTCCCGTCCGGAGAAAGCTCGAGCGGCACCGGCTGGCGCGTACGCCGCCCCCCGAACCCGCCCTCCGGACGCACACCTGCCCGCACCATCGTCGATCCCCTCGGCAGCCTCTGGATTCGCACGATCGACGAGCCGCGCCAACGCTTCCCTTCGGAGCGGGCCGGGTGATCGGGGTCGGCCCGCGCGGGCGCAGGCGCAGGAACGGCGAGAGCGCTGGCTGCAGGCCGTTTCCGGCCCGCCCGCCTGCGCTCCCGGGTGGTGCGGCGCTGGTTGCGGCTTCAACGCCAGGGCGGCGACCACGGGCGCGAGAACGCCGCTTCCCCACGGCCGAGGAGCTCCATCCGGGCAGCGCCCGGGAGCTGCTCCCACGGGGTGGTGAAGCGGGAGGAGAGCGTCCTGCCGCCGGCGAGCTGCGCCTCGAGGCGGACCTCCACGTGGCGGCCGGCGCCCACGCGCCCGAGCGTCATCATCACGTGGCCCAGCGTGCCCTCCACCTGCTGCTGCAGCTCGGGGCGCGCGCCCTGGAAGGCCTCCTCCACCGCCTCGGGCGGCTGGCCCACCGCGAAGGCGAGCTGCCGGGCGAGGACCCGATCCAGCCACCTGTCGATCGCGCTCCGCTCCTCCCTGGCGGCGCCACGGGGGCGCCGCCGCTTCCGCGCCAGGACCAGGAGACCCGCTCCGATGCCAACCAACCCAACCGCAAGGACGACGTACGACACCATCTTCCTACCCCCCAGCCAGCTGCGGATGCTGCCGCTATCGCGACCGGCACCTCGATTACGCAGCAGGTCAAACTTTCCCTTCACCCCTGCAAAAGACCCGGATTTCCGGGATTTGCGAGACGAAGGGAGCATGGAGGGAGGCAGCGCGGGAAGTGCGCTCCGTCGCACGCCCGCCCGTGCGGTTTTTCGCGCTGGCGACTGCGGGCGGCGCGATCGCGGGAGAGCGACCGGTCAGGCGACGCCGGCTGCGGCGCGGAGCTTCTCCACCAGGTCGAGGCGCTCCCACCCGAAGCCGCCGTTCGCCGCCGGCCTGCCGAAGTGACCGTACGAGGCGGTGCGCTCGTAGATGGGGGCATCCAGCCCGAGCTGGGCGCGGATCGCCTTCGGGGTGAGGGAGACCAGCGCCGGATCGCCGAGGAGCGCGGCGAGGCGGGCGTCCGGGATGGCGCCGGTGCCCTGGGTGTCGACGAAGATCGAGAGGGGCTCGGCCACGCCGATCGCGTAGGCGAGCTGCACCAGGCAGCGCTCCGCCAGGCCCGCCGCCACCACGTTCTTCGCCAGCCAGCGCGCGGCGTACGCCGCGGAGCGGTCCACCTTCGTGGGATCCTTGCCCGAGAAGGCGCCGCCGCCGTGCGGCGCCGCGCCGCCGTACGTGTCCACCACGATCTTGCGGCCCGTCAGTCCCGTGTCCGCGTCCGGGCCGCCCACCACGAACGAGCCCGAGGGGTTGATCAGCACGCGGGTGCGGTCGTCGAACCAGCCCGCGGGGAAGACCTTCGCGAAGACCGCGCGGCTGATCTCCTCGATCTGCGCCTGCTTCGTGGCCTCCGCGTGCTGGTGCGAGACCAGCACCGTGTGGACCCGGGTCGGCCTGCCGTCCTCGTACGCCAGCGTCACCTGCGACTTCGCGTCCGGCCCGAGGATGTCGGGGTTCGCGCGGCGGAACGCCTCCAGCTCCTCGAGGATGCGGTGGGAGAAGTGGATCGCCGCGGGCATTCGGACGTCCGTCTCGTTGCAGGCGTAGCCGAACATCAGGCCCTGATCGCCGGCGCCGTCGCGATCCACCGCCTGCTCGATCTCCTTCGCCTGGGCCTGGAGGCGGACCGCGTAGTCCCAGTGGTCGGGGTCGTAGCCGATCTCCGCGATCACCCGGCGGGCGATCGCCTTCGCGTCCACCTCCGGCCGGCTCGTCTCCCCCGCGATCACGCAGAGCCCCTTGGTGATCAACACCTCGATCGCGGCGCGGGCCGTCGGCGACTCCGCGAGGATCGCGTCCAGGATCGCGTCCGAGATCCGGTCCGCGACCTTGTCCGGGTGGCCGCTCGAGACCGACTCGCTGGTGAAGATGTACTCGCTCATCTGATGCTCCATCCGTGGCGCTGCATACACGGCGGCCTTCCACGGCCCGTCCGGCTGCAGCCGTGTTTTTGGTTCGTTGGTCGCGTCTTCGGCGGGTGCGCGCGACGACGCGTGAGCCACCACCGCTCGCGCGGTGGTCAGCTACACGCGGGGTCGTTCGTCTGCAGCGCCGACCGGGGTTTCCAGAGCTTCATCCTCGACCTCCTCGATGCCGCCGGAGGGAGCGAAGCTCGGCTCCGGACACGCTTGCTCGCTCGCACGAGCCCCATGCCCCCATCGAGCGACGGGGGTGGCACCTTGGGTGTCCGCCAGGTTGCCGGGTCCGCCCTGCTGCGGACCGTTCTGCATGGTGGCGCGGAAGATAAAGGGGAGGTTTGGGGGCGTCAACGGGATGTCGGCGCGTTCGAAGGGCCGCCTCACAGACGAATCGCCCGCGCTCGAGAGCGCTCCGGAAGGCGCCACTAGAACGCCGCGGCCCTTTCAGCGAGCATCACTGTCGATAGACGAGCGCTGAGCAGAGGTAAGATGCGACGTTGCAGGCTCCTGCCACGTGAAGCGCACGCAAGATTCGGTTCCTAAACCGCGGAGCATCTCTCCCATATGAATTCGCTCGTCGACCTGGCCTACACGCCCCGCTCCGAGTGGAAAGAAGAGGTCGCGAGACTCGCCTTCTCCGAGAGCGTGCGAGCTCGCTACGTCCGCGTCCGTGACCTCACCGAGAAGAAGAACGACGAAGGACGCTTCCAGCTTCGGGTCAATGCCGTCAACGACAAACCGACCGCCGCGCTCTATGCTGGGTTGATCGCTCCCGATCAGGCGCTCTCTGGACCATACGGTGGCATGAGCTTCGTCATGTTTCCCGCCGACGACGAGTCAGGTCGGCCGGCCCTGCTGGCGATGGTGGTCGGTACGAACGGGCTCGCACCGGATGAATCGATTCTCGGCCGGCCCGGCCACGCCCGGAAGTGCGCCGCTATCGCATCCTGGCTCAACACCCGGTGCGCTGGCTCGGCATGGGCGAAACGCGATCCCGTCCGCATTGATCTCGACTTGCCCGCCGCTGTGCAACAGAGCCTCCGGCCGTGGAACAACGCGATTACGAAGTACGGCAAGGTGATCTACGCGACCTTCGCTCCACCCCCCGGACGCTCGCCGGAACACGCGAAGTTGCTCGAGGACGCTCTGACCGCGTACCTCGACCTCTTCTTCGACGAGCGTCGAATCGATCTCAAGAGCGATTGGCGCCGAAGCGCGGAGACGATTCAGTCCCAGTGGATGGCGCGGTTGATGCCGAGCGCGACCGATGAGACGGTGGCGAAGCTGCTCGATGCGCGCCGATTCGTGGTTCTCGAGGGCCCGCCCG
>Ga0182742_1005539_pt1 | contig 10564 bp, 11 predicted proteins | sample eDN5th37CBELigMG_FD_128880 | JGI IMG/M metagenome (GOLD analysis project Ga0182742, IMG submission 128880) | Enriched Miracle-Growth compost microbial communities from Emeryville, California, USA - eDNA 5th pass 37_C BE-Lig MG (version 2)... ... | reverse complement strand
GGGCTGAATGTTTCTGGCGGCTTTCAGCCATCCCGCAACCGAGGATGTCCGCTCGGATTGAGGTGCGCTTTCGAAAAGATCGGCTTCGTCGCGCAGCAGGCTGCGTCCGATGGTGTTCAACCCGGTCATGCGACAGCTCCTTGTCTCACCCTGAGGCGCGGATCGAAGACAGGGTAGAGCAGGTCCACCGTGAGGTTGATGAGGACGAAGGCGGCCGCCGAGATCACAACGATGGCCTGAAGCACCGCGATGTCCTGATCATTGACGGAGCGCTGCGTCAGCCCTCCGAGGCCATTGAGGCCGAATACCGCCTCCGTGACCACCGCGCCGGCCAGAAGCTCCCCGAACAGGATGCCGCCAATGGTCAGGGTCGGCAGAACGGCGTTCTTCGCGACATGCTTCCACAGGACCCAACGGTGGGAAGCGCCTTTGGCGCGGGCGACCGCCACGAAGGGCTCCGTCAGCACATGGTCGATGTTGCGCATCAGGATCTGGGCGAGCGGCGCCGAGATCGGAATGGCGAGAGTCATGACCGGCAGGACCAAGGCCTGCCAGGGTCCCGGATTGATGATCGGGATGAGCTTGAGCTGAAACGAGAAGATCTGGATCAGCAGGATCCCCAGCCAGAACACGGGCGTCGAGATGAACAGCGCGGGAATCGACTGGATGAAGGAGCGCAGCCACGAGAAGGGAGACAGCGCCGAGAGCGCCGAGAGCGCGACCGCGAGAACGAGCGCCAGGAGAAAGCCGAGTGTCGACAGCCACAGGGTCGGCGACAGGTTGGCGAGAATTAGATCGCCCACGGGAACGCCCGCATGGATGGAATAACCGAAATTCCCCGTGAGGAAGTTCGCCACGGTGTGGAGATACTGCACTGCAATCGGGTTATCCGCCCCATAGGATGCGCGGATATCGGCGATCTGCTCCGGCCCCAGGCCGAGCTCAGGATTGAGGAACTTGATGAGGATCGCATCGCCCGGCAAGGCCTGAAGCAAGATGAACGAGACGGTAAAGGCCGCCCAGAGCACGAGAGCCGCCTGCCCTATCCTTCCAACCACGTATCGCGACATGGGAGATCCTATCTGAAGTCGAGACAATCGACAGGTCGCACGGATGTCGTTCGTGGCATCCGTCCGACCTGGTGTTCCTTCAGCGGCGAGGCGCCAGCCAGGTGCTGTAGAAGCTGGGACGACCGACCGCCTCGAAGGACACGCCCTTCACGTAAGGCGCGGCAGCGAAGGCCTGCGGCTCCTCGAAGATCGGAATAGCGTAGGCCTGATCGATCACGTAGTTCTGAACCTCGCCTGTCACAGCAAGACGCTTGGTTTGATCCGGCTCGGAGGCGACTTGGTCCAACAGCGCGTTCAGCTTCTCATCGACGAAGGACTGCACCTTGTCGCTGTTTCCGCCCTTCTGCAGCAGAACGTTGCGATTGGTCGGATAGTACTGGCTCTTGATCACGTCGGGATCGGCACGGCCGACCATGGCGGGCGAGACGGGCGCCTTGGCGGGATCGAGATTGTTCACCACGGCGCTGCCCGAGTCGGCGGTCAGCACGTTCAGCTTCACGCCGATCTTCTCCCATTGCTGTGCGACCAGTTGCAGGGTCTCCTTGTTCTGCGGCTGCGGCAGAGACTCGTAGGCCGACAGTTCGAGCACCTTGCCGTCCTTCTGGCGCCTTCCGCTCGCCCCGGCCTTCCAGCCCGCCTCGTCGAGCAGCGCCTTGGCCTTCTCGATGTCATAGGTCAGCTTCGACGAGAGATCGACATAGCCGAGAGCGGTCTTGGCGATGATCGAGGTCGCCTTCGGGTAATTGTCCGAGAACAGGGTCGAGACGATCTCATCCGTATTGGTGGCGTGCAGCAGCGCGCGACGAACCCGGACATCGGCGACGAGCGGATTGTCCGGACGGAACACGACGCTGTTGTTCACGCCGCGCGTCGAGGGCGCATAGATCAGGTAGCCTTCATCCTCGACCTGTTTCTCGTCATAGGCCTGGATCTGGCGGATGATGTCGGCCTGCCCGGCCACCAGGGCACCGATACGCACGCTGTCCTCGGGCGTGATGATGTACTTGATCTCGTCGAGATAGGCGCGGCCTTGGTGCTCGAGTTTGGCCGGCCCCCAGTTATAGTCGGGACGAGCCTTGAGCGTGAGTTCACGACCGAGCGTTTCGCTGGCGACGACGAACGGGCCGGAGCCGATAATCTTCGTGGCATCGCCCAAAGCCTCGTAAGGCAGTTCGAGGGTCTTCAGCGACACGAGGCCTGAGCCGATCACGGACGTGCCTTGCAGGAAGCCCGGCGACGGCTTCTTGAAGTAGAACTTCACCGTCTGCGGATCGATGACCTCGCTGCGGTCGTAGTTGTTGATCACCTCGGAGATCGGCAACTTCAGTTCCTTATTGCCGCGCCCGAACGTGTCGTAATTCTTGGCCACGGCATTGGCATCGAGCGGCGTGCCGTCGGAGAATGTCACGCCTTTGCGGATCTTGAAGGTGTATTCCGTGGCATCGGCATTCACCGTCCAGGACTCGGCAATCCAGGGCTCGATCTCGAGAGTCTTGGGATTCTGATAGGTCAGCTTGTCGGTGATCTGATTGAGGATCCCGCCATTGGGATAGAAGCCACCCGCCGGCGGATAGAGATTGGTATGGGCCTGCTGCTCGAGATAGATCAGAGTGCCGCCCTTCACAGGCGCGTCCTGGGCACCGGCCGCCATCGCGCCGCTACCCCAGAATGTGGCGCCTGTCAGGAACGTGGCTCCAATCAGGACCGCAAGGCCTAGTTTGCTTCCGAAGCGAGATTTGCGTGTCACGATATATCCCCTGAACGACTAAGTTCGAAGCTGCCGTTAAGGGATTATCGTGCCGATCTGTCCGTTAAATCAACTGAAATGTTCTTTTTTTAGAACAGCCCTGACGAGCAGAACTTTCTCCAAAGTTTGCGTTCTGGAGATTTTTTCTCTCACCGGGGATGAAGGCCGCGCTCGTACCGAGGCAGATCGAGCCTTTCAGCGCAGCCCTGCTGGGATCGCTTACCTCGTAGATTCAGCCATTTGACCTTATGTCAGCAAATTCGAGGATCTGCCCATCGGATTGATTGGGTCTTGATCTCACCATCCGCATCAAGGACCTTCTGTTTCGCTCCGTGTGCGAAACAGAAGGTATCACCTGATGAAGATGCGCAAACTTGGCCCTCACCTCACTGTTTCGACTGTCGGGCTCGGCTGCATGGGAATGAGCCACGCCTATGGTGGCCAGGACGAACAGGAATCCATCCGCACGCTCCATCGGGCGGTCGAACTCGGCGTCACCTTCTTCGACACGGCCGAGGTCTATGGCCCCTTCCAAAACGAAATCCTGGTCGGCAAGGCGCTGAAGCCGTACCGGGACAAGGTGGTGATCGCCACAAAGTTCGGCTTTCGGATCGACACGAGCAAGACGGGCGCGGCCGCCATGGCCGGGGTCGATAGCCGACCGGAGCATGTCCGCGAAGTGGCCGAGGCGTCCTTGAAACGGCTCGGGGTAGAGATAATCGACCTGTTCTACCAGCACCGGGTCGACCCGCAGGTGCCGATCGAGGATACCGTCGGCGCCATGGCGGATCTCGTGAAGGAAGGCAAGGTACGTGCGCTCGGCCTGTCCGAAGCGGGAGCCGGGCACATCCGCCGGGCTCATGCGGTTCATCCGATTTCCGCTCTCCAGAGCGAGTACTCGCTCTGGACCCGGGATCCGGAAGGCGAAATCCTCGATACCTGCCGCGAACTTGGCATCGGCTTCGTGCCGTTCAGCCCTCTCGGGCGCGGCTTCCTGACAGGCAAGATCCAGAAACCGGAGGATTTCGGCGCCGATGATTTCCGGCGGACGCTTCCCCGCTTCAGCCCCGAGAACATGGCCGCCAACGCCTCGCTGGTGAACGTGCTCGAGGAGATGGCAGCCGCAAAGGGTGTCACAGCTGCCCAACTCGCACTGGCCTGGGTTCTCCACCAAAGAGATTTCATCGTCCCCATTCCGGGGGCGCGGAAGATCGCGCATCTGGAGCAGAACGTCGCCGCCGCGGAGATTGTGCTTTCGCCGGACGAGGTTAGGACGCTCGGAGACATGCTGGCGCCGGAAAAGTTTGCCGGTAAGCGCTATGGGGATGCAGCCATGTCTCTGACCAACCGATAAGCCTAGGCCCTATCTCTCACGCGATGCGGCTGCGCGCCATCACATCTGTCAGGGCAGCAAGGGACCAACGTCGATCTGAGGCGGGGCGCTGTGAAAGCCCGCCTCCTGCCACGAACTGCCATTCAGGCAACACAAAGCACTGATGGCAATCCATGTCCGAACGCTTCAGATGGCACCCTGGCTCCGAGAACGGACCAACTCGGGTCCCTCAACGCCAAATCAGGCAGATGATCGCGATCCACCCCAATCGGCAGCCGCAACAACAAGGTTAGTCGGGCATCGGCCGCTCGGACCCTGGTCTGTCGCGGATGGCGACGCCGATATGAGTGTTCTCTGGTCATTCGGGGACGGGTGTGATCTGATACCCGGCAGGAAATTGCGGGGAGGATCCTGTGACACGGGTTACTCGAACCATGCCGGCAAACCTGCGTCCGTGGCGCCTGTCCTGCCGTACTGTCCTGTTGCTGTGCGGCCTCGCCGGAGCGGGAGGCGCGGTCAATGCCGCGGATCTGACGGCCGCTCCGCCGCCCGCCGTTGCGATGGCGCCCGCCATGCCGCCCTCATGGAGCTTCCGCGTCGTGCCCTATGGCTGGTTCACCAGCTTGAACGGCACGTCGACCGTGCGCGGGCGCTCCGTGAAGGTCGATGCGAGTTTCGCCGACATCGTCAGGGAGAGCGACACTCTTGTGGCCTTGATGGGGGACTTCGAGGCGCGCAATGGCCCCTTCGCGCTCCTGGGGAACGTGGCCTGGAGCAAGATTGGATTTGAGCGCGGCGACATCCGCAGCCGTGCGCCGGCGCCCGGCGTGACGGGCACGCTCGCCGCATCGCTTGGCCTGGACATCGAAATGGCCATCATCGAGGTCGGCGGAGCCTACGAGATCGCCCGCTCCGGTGCGCTGGCTTTCGATATCCTCGCCGGTGCCCGCTACTGGCACCAGGAGGCGGATCTCTCGCTCGACGTCACCGCTGCGGTCGATGTCGGCGACTTGCAGATTGCCGGGGCGCGGGCGTTCGCCCGGTCCGGTTCGGTCGACTGGCTCGATCCCGTGATCGGAGCCCGCGTTCGTTACATTGTAGCTCCGGGCCATGAGCTTTTCCTGCGCGGCGACATCGGCGGGTTTGGAGTCGGCAGCGACTTCTCCTGGCAGGCGATTGGCGCCTACGGCTTCGAACTCGGCACGTACCAGGGCATTACCTTCTCGGGTGTGATCGGCTACCGGGCGCTTTACGCGGACTACACCCAGGGCGAGGGCCGGCAACGCTACGAGTTCGACATGCTCCAGCACGGGCCTGTCCTCGGTATCAGCGCCCGGTTCTGAATTGCCGCCGCTCCTGCCATGAGCGGCCCATCAGGAGGCTGTCCCATGAAAACTCTACGTTTGACGACGCTTGCCGCCCTCCTGGCAACCACCCTCATCCCAGTCTCGGCCCATGCCGGGCCCTGTGCGGCCGACATCGACCGGGTTCAGGCCCAGGCCGACGCCTGGATCGATGCCGCTGCAGGCCGGGGCCGCGCGGGCCCCGAGAGCACTGCGGCCACGGACCATCGCCAGCCGACCCCGGAATCGATCGCCCGCGCCGAGCAGCGCCTGGATGGCGCCGCCGCCGGCCAGACCGCCCTGGCGGCGCTGGCCCAAGCCCGGCAGGCCGATGCGGCCGGCGATGTCCCGGCCTGCGAGAAGGCGCTGGCGGCCGCCCGGAATGCGTTGGGCCAATAATGAGGGGGCCTTCTCGTCGTCGCTTCCGTTTCGCAGGGCGACGGCGGCCTCACTAGAGCATCGTTAGGGCGGAAAAGTGGATCCGGTTTTCCGCCCTAACGATGCTCCTATCAAGAAAGAAGCATCGGACCCAAAAGTGCAAGTCCACTTTTGGGTCCGATGCTTTAAGCCTGGCGTCATGGCAGGCATTGGTCAGGACCTACTTCGCGATGCGTGCATCTGATAGTCAGCCGTATGAATGTCCGCTCGATCACAAGAGCAAGATGACTCCACCCCAGGAGCCGTCACACTCACCAGACCGCTCCCCAGTACGGACCCGGCCGGCGAAAACCGTACGGGTAGTCGAGCTGGGCCCGTCGATCGGCTGCCCGGTTCAGATCCAGGGCCAGCAGGCACCGCGAGAAGCCATCTGTTCCGGCCCGGAAGCCATAGGATCGGCACTGGGCTTCATCCGCACGGCGGAGTTCCGCCGGTGTCGTCGTGGTGCACGCGGCCAGAAGAAGAGGACCGAATAAAGCTGCAACAATCCTGCTGGAGATCATGCTGGAGTCCCTCCCCTCCATGCGATGTGCCTTACTCTTCCTACGAAACTGGCAAGGCGGGGCTGTAAAGCAAGGATGACTTCTTCTTCCACCTCTTCACATCCGCCGGAGGTGTTCGGTCATCGCGCTAGATCGCCTCGATCAGCGACCGTGCGACGGAAGCCCCCTCACCGTCCATCCAGCGGTGGAGGGAGTTTTCGTTTCAAGGCCCGCTTACCCCGTCCTGCGGACATTTGGTTTAGACTTGCCTCGTGTCACCGGGCACCTTTCAGCTTCGTTGACAAGGCTCAAAGTCGAGCCGCCGCTGCAAGTGTCTCAGCGGGGTGCCGTTTCCTGGCTGATCTGTTAAAACTGTACCTTGACCACGACACTGGCTGAGGGCTCGTCGGCAGATGATCCACTTCATCCTGTCCCTGCGCTGGATCACCCTCGTCGCTGCTCTTGGGGCGGCACTCGGTGCCATGCTGATGTTTTTCGAGGGCTGCCTGAAACTGGTCCATGCCCTGGAGATGATCGTTCAGCCGAGCGCCGATAGCGAGGTATCGGTTATTGCTACAGTGATGCAGTCAACAGATGCATTCCTGTTCGGCCTCGTTCTGATCGTGTTCGCCTTTGCGATCACCTTCGGCTTTGCCTTCAGGCTCCCCTCTGGCCTTCGGACCAAGGCCCCGCTGTGGATGCGGGTTGAGGGGCTGGGAGAAATCAAGATCACCCTGATCCAGGTCGTCCTTGTCTATTTGGTGGTGGACTTCGTCACCGACGTGGTGGAGAGCGAGACGCGCGTCACCTGGGAGATGCTCGTGAAACCGGCTGCCATTGTCTTGATTGCAGGCGCGCTTCGCCTGCTCGGCTCCGCGCTCCCGGATGACCAGCCGGCTCGCTCTGAGCAACCCGGTGAGCCTTCAAGACAGCCCACCAGCCTGCTGAAAACTGATCTCTGACCCGGCAGAACGTTCGCGCTCACTTCGGGCTCATGCCTCGACCAGACCGTTACGGATGGCGTAGCGGATCACGGCGGTGGTCGTATCGAGGTTGAGATTGCGCAGCGCCAGAGCGCGATGGGTCTCGACCGTCTTGGTGCTGATACTGAGGATATCGGCGATCAGTTGCACCACGGCCTCCTCCCTGCGCAACAGAGCCTTCTCAGATGATGAGGAAATCCTTGTGAGTCATCTTCAGGTTCTTCGGGAGACTCGCAATCTGGACTTGAGCGGCAGAACCTGTGCCATCGGCATCGTAGTAAAGGATGCCGGCCTTCTTATCATAGTTGATCCGGTCACTTGCATCATGGGCCTTGCTGCCCGTCCAGAAGGCAGACGACTTCAGGGTTCCGTTCTTGCCGACCTTCGTGAAAACGGCGTTGTCGAGCCAGATCGTATCGTCCACGACCTTGAAGTCCGTGATCTTGTCGTGGTTCGTCTTCTTGTTCGGCTTCGTGTCGAACAAGAAGGCGTCGCGCCCGCTTCCGCCCGTCAGGATATCGTTGCCGCTACCGCCATACAGCTTGTCGTTCCCAGCTCCGCCCGAGAGGCGATCGTTGCCGATCCCGCCCCGCAAGACATCGGCGCCCGCAGTTCCCGAGACACGCTCACCCACGATGTCGCGGACCGCGATGGTCACGTCCTTGAGCGCGACCTATCCGAAGCCGTCCATGACGGCGATCCGGATCGGGAGCGAGGAGACGGCCTCGTAGTCGAGCGCCTTGGACAGGTAAAGAATGTTGCCCTCGATCCGGAAGACTCCGCTGTGATCGTTGACGAGAGCATAGGTGAAGGACGTTCCGGGGCCCGTGGCCGACAGGGTCGCGATCCCGCTTCCAACCGGGGTATTCTCCGCGACGATGGAGGTGGACAGGAAAAGCTCGATCGGATCGTTGTCGACGGCGATGCTTTCGCCTCCGGTGGAGCCCCTGACCGTGTTGTCTCCCACGACCGCCAGGCCTCTGACGGACGTTCCCGAATCCTTGAGGTCCAAACGGGCCTTCCCTTCGCCGAGCAACCCCATCCACGAGAACCGTCCAGGTGACGCCCCCATCCATCGTGGTCGGGGTGTGCACATGACCCGTGACGCTTCCCGACAGGACGAAGTCGCTGGCCTGCAAATCCTTCCCCGCCGCATTGAAGATGACGGTGAATTGGGCCGCGGTCGGATGGGTTCCTCCGATCGGCGTGGCCTCGATGGACGTGACCGCAAGCTTCTCGAAGACGATGTTGCTGCCTGCCTGAACGCCATCGACGATCCTGGGCACGATCCTGACGCCCAGGCCGCTTCCGACCGTCATCCTGATATCGTCCAAGCCGTCGCCGTTCAGGTCGATCCGCATGTGGTGACCGACGAGGCGGGCCTTCATGTTCGGTCCGGCATCGTAGATCTCGAGCCGTTCACCGACCTCGGCGTCAGACAGAACATCGTTGTCCAACTCGTACGAGTAGCCGCCGAAGGTATCGATCCCCGCTCCACCTTCGAGCATGTCGGCATCGAAGCCGCCAATCAGAGTGTCATTGCCGTCGCCACCGGACAAATGATCCTGGCCGGCTCCAGCCGAAAGGAAGTCGTTCCCGTCGTTGCCTCGATCCAGTCCGCGTAACGGGTGCTGCGAATTTCGACCTTGCGGACGATGGTGTCATCCGGCGCCTTGAACCGGTATCCACCGTTGGAGCTCACCGCCCCGTAGCCGGCGGTCGAGAGTTCGGCCGTATAAACCTGATCGCCTTTCTTTGCAGACAGCGACATCTTTCCAGTGACCGGATCGAGGCCGACAGTCAGCAGATCGAGGGTGCCGTAGGCGATGTAGAGGTCATCCAGCTAGGCACTGGCGGAGATGCTTCCCGCCATCAGCACCTCTGTCGAAACAGCCCAGAAGCCGTCCCCGTGACTGTAGCGAAAGATACCCGCCATGTCCCCCATCCCTTTGAAACACCGCCCTGAGGTTGGGCGCTTCTGCGCGCGCTCCAACTCCCCTAAGGTTAGGCAACGGAAGGCCTATAACAGGCGACCATGGCTGTCGATGAAAACCTCCGACGAAGGGGCCGGGCAAACGTTCCGCCGTCAAAGGGGTTAGCCTTGGATCAGCCGTAAAAGTCCGGATCGGCCATCCTCTGCGGATCGCCGGACCTCATCGGACTGGCTCGTGCTTTGTCCATAGCGCGGACTGACGTCCCTTGACCTTCCCTCGCTTGGAAGGTCGAGCCTCCCTCCGCAGCGTCTCAGGCGAGGTGAGCCATGACCGACAACCGCACCGTCGACCGCCACTCTCACGGTGGGCATGATCATGCTCATCATGGCCATGGCGACAACGCCGGTCACCATAATCTCCAGGAGGCAGATCCTTCGCGTCGTCCTCACGTCCGTCCTCCGGCCGCAAGCAGGCGCATGGCGTTGGCTGTGACCAGCACCGTGGCCCCCGTGTCGGCGAAGATCGCCGGCCACAGGCCGGTGATACCGAGGATGGTGGTCACCAGGAACACGGCCTTGAGGCCGAGCGCGATGGTGATGTTCTGGCGGATGTTGGCCATGGTGTCCCGCGACAGCCGCACCATGCGCGCGATGTCGAGCACGCGTCCGTGCAGAACGGCGGCGTCGGCGGTCTCCAGCGCCACATCGGTGCCGCCACCCATGGCGATGCCGATATTGGCCGCCGCGAGAGCCGGCGCATCATTGATGCCGTCCCCGACCTTGGCGACCGTCTCGCCCTTGGCCTGAAGCTCTCGGACGATCCTCTGCTTGTCCTGCGGCAAGAGCTCGGCACGCGGCTCGATGCCGAGGCCGGCGGCAATGGCAGCCGCCGTGCGTCTGTTGTCGCCGGTCAGCATCACGGCACCGACGCCCGCTTCCTTCAGGGCCGCAAGCCCTGCCTTGGCGTCCTCACGCGGCTCATCGCGCATGGCGATCAATCCGGCGACTTGGTCGCCCGCCAGCAGGACCGAGACCGTCTTGCCCTCATCGTTCAGTGCGGTGATGCGCGCCAACTGTTCGGTCGTGAGCGCCACCTTCTCCGCTGCGGCCTTAGGCGAGCCCAGGAACAGGGACACGCCGCCGACGCTGCCGATCACGCCCTTGCCACCGACGGCACCCGCATTCGCGGCGGGCGGCACCGGGGCCCTGGCCTCCGCGGCCTTGGCCAGGATGGC
>Ga0182742_1005538_pt1 | contig 10566 bp, 8 predicted proteins | sample eDN5th37CBELigMG_FD_128880 | JGI IMG/M metagenome (GOLD analysis project Ga0182742, IMG submission 128880) | Enriched Miracle-Growth compost microbial communities from Emeryville, California, USA - eDNA 5th pass 37_C BE-Lig MG (version 2)... ... | reverse complement strand
GGGACAGCTCGGCGGGAAATTCCGTTCCGTCCTTCCTCAAGCCGGACAGCTCGATGGTTCGGTCGGCCAGCTCGAGTTTCTCTCCATGGCGAAGACGCTCGAGTTCCGCTTCGTAGATGGGTAGCCAGCTGTCCGGCACGATCATTTCGGTGGAGCGATTCAAGATCTCCTCTGCGCGATAGCCGAACAGGCGTTCGGCCGACCTGTTCCAGAACGTCACCCCGCCCTCAGAGTTGGAACAGATGATGGCGTCGGGGGACGTGGCCGCGATATTCTCGAAGCGAGCCTGGCTGATCGACCGCACATGGTCGAGCCGGTGGCTTTCCATTCGATCCATGACCAGCGCTGCTATGTCCTTCAGATTTGCGTGGTCATCCTCGCTGAAGGACGTTCGTGGCTGCGTATCGATGAGGCAGATGGTGCCGATCTTTTCCCCGGTTGGCGTGGCGAGAGGCTGTCCGGCATAAAAGCGGATGAATGGTGGGCCGACGACGAGAGGGTTAGACGAAAAGCGCGGGTCCTTTACGGCGTCCGGGATGAGGAGAACATCATCCTGCATGATGGCATGGGCGCAAAAAGAGACATCGCGACTGGTCTCGCAGACATTCAGTCCGACGCTTGCCTTGAAGAACTGGCGGTCCCGGTCGAGAAGAGAGATGAGCACGATCGGCACATCGAACAAACGCGACGCCAAGCCGGCGAGACGATCGAATTCCTGTTCGGGAGGCGTATCGAGCAGGTTATATTCCGAAAGGACCTTCAACCGTTCGCGTTCGCTGTCCGGAAGCGGATGGGACATGGCTTGCTACCTCTCGCAAGAGTTTGTCGAAAGATAATGCACAACCCGCTGTTTTGTTTTCCCCGAGCCGAATTGATTTGCGCGGATCACGCACCGTTCGCCCTGAAGCCTTCGCCTGCGCAAAAGCTTCAGGGGTTCTGCGACGGGCTGCCTGTCCCGTTCGAAGGGTAAGACTGTCATGTCACCGCAACGGCAGCGTCCAAAGAGATGAAAATGACCAGCAAGGACATGCAGCGGCAGTTGTTCATCAAGTCGCGTAGCTGACTTGATAACGGCTCACTAATCCAGAAACTCCGGCTCCTGAATGGCGAGCTGGCGGCGAACGCTTGCAAGATGAAGGCGTGCGCTTTCCGGGTCGCCTTCCCTCATTTCCTCATAGGCCTTCTGTGCGATGGCATGTGGGACGGGGACAAGCTTGCGACCAGTCGACATTGCTTTCAATTGAACCTCGGCGGCGCGTTCGAGATAGTAGAGATCGTCGAAAGCGTCGGCGATGGTGGGGCCGAGAACCATGACGCCGTGATTGCGCATGAAGACGATATCGGCATCGCCGATCGCGTTGGCGATACGAAGGCCCTCGTCATTGCCGAGCGCGAGACCGTTGTAGTTCTCGTCGATGGCCGTCCGCCCGTAGAATTTCAGCGCGGTTTGTCCCGCCCAGACGAGCGGCTGGCCTTCCACCATGGAGAGTGCCGTCGCATTCGGCATATGCGTATGGAAGGCGGCCGTGGCGCGGGGGAGAATCTTGTGGATCTGGGCATGGATATAGAAGGCGGTCGCCTCCGGCTTACCCTCACCGGCAATGACGTTGCCGTTGAAGTCGCAGATGAGAAGCTGCGACGCCCTGATTTCGGCGAAGGCCCAGCCATACGGGTTGACGAGGAACAGATCCGGATGGCCCGGAACAACGGCTGAGAAGTGATTGCAGATGCCCTCTTGAAGACCCAGCTTGGCAGCCATGCGGAACGAGGCCGCAAGATCGCGCCTGGCCTCGATGATTTCCGCTGTGTCGAGCGGGACGTTCCTCAGGATCGCGGGCGGCTGGGCGTCTGTCTTCAATTCATGGGCCATCAGAATCTCCTTTCGAAAGCTGATCGGGACCCTACAACAAGGTCGACATAATGTCGACCCTGTTGTAGGCACGGATAAGCGCGTTTTCGGTCGGTTTGATGCCGGTCGAAGGAGATGCTATCGACAGTGAAGATGAATTGCGAAGGATGATCGGCATGGCGGATCAAGGGGCAGTGCCGGAAAAAACGGAGAAGATGACCGGCAGCGCGCGGGTCTATGCGCAGTTGCGAGACGAGATTTTGCGGCTGGAGCTGGCGCCCGGTTCGCCGATCGACGAAAACAGTCTTAGCGACCGGTTCGACCTGTCGCGCTCGCCGGTGCGTGAAGCCTTGGTCCGGCTTTCGAGCGAAGGTTTCGTCAACATCCTTCCCAACCGCAGCACCATCGTCGCGCCGATCGATTTCCGCGACGTGCCGAAATATCTCGATTCTCTCGACCTCTTGCAGCGGGCGACGACGCGCCTTGCAGCCCAGTTCCGTACCCCGGCCGATCTGCGCACGATCGAAAAGCTTCAGAGCGACTTCGAGAAGGCTTTCAACAAGAGTTTGAAGACTCGCGATCCGATCTACAATATCGACGCCAACTTCAATTTCCACATGGCGATCGCCGAAGCCGGAAAGAACTCCTATTTCCAGATGTTCTACAAACGCCTCCTCGACGAGGGACGTCGGATGCTGCATTTCCATTTCGAGTTCCAGGCGCTGTCCGAGCACATGACCTTCGAGGAAGTCGCCGTCCACCACGTCCAGATGATTGAGGCGATCAGGAACAAGGATCTCGACTACGCCGATGCGGTGGCACACGAGCACGCCATGCAATTCAAGGGGCGCTTCCTCGACTATTACGACCAGAGCGTCACCGCCAAGATGTCCCTAGCGCCCAAGAAATAGCGGACGTCTCTATCTGAAACGCGATGGGCTATAGGGCGTGAGATTCACGTCCGGGGGGTCACCTGACACGATCTGCGCGACGAGATGACCGGTCGTCGCTCCGAGCGTCATGCCAACTTGGCCGTGCCCGAAGGCGAGCGTGACGTTGCGGAAATCCGGCGCAGCGCCGATCACCGGCATCGTATCCGGAAGGAAGGGACGCGGCCCCATCCAGCGCGTGCTGCCTTCCAGATCGAGGCTTGGCAGGATCGCTTTTGCTCTTTCCGCCAGCACGTCAGCCCTTCGATAGTTTGGCCGCGGGTCCGGGCCGGCGATCTCGATCGTCCCGCCGATCCGAAGCCCCGTCGCCATGGGCGTCAGCACGAAGCCGCCGCTCGCATAGTAGACCGCCCGCTCGACCTCGACATTCGGCCGGGGCGCGTGGACGTGATAGCCGTTCAGATGCGCCAGCGGAATGCGAAGCCCCAGCGTCTTGGCAAGCGGCCCGCTCCAGGCGCCGGCCGCAAGTACGACGCGCTTGACATCGAGACGCTCGCCGATATCGAGAATGATTTTTCCGACTTGGCCATCGCGGTGCTCAAACCCGGTCACATTCGCCTTGAGGATGCGTCCGCCACGCCTGATGATGTCCGCTTCCAGCGCCATCGAGAGAGCAAGGGGATCTCGGAAATGAAACCAGTCCGTCATGACGACGCCGCAGGTGACCGGACCTTCGATCGCCGGTTCGAGATTCCGGACCTCGGAGGCTGTGATGAGTGTATGGCCGAAGCCGAGTTCGGTCCTCAGGGCCCAGGTGAATCGGTCGCGCTCATATTCAGAACGGTGGTTGAAGAGCATCAGATTTTCGACGGATGACAGGAGGTCCGGCCGGGCGATCTTCTGAAGCAACGCCGCATAGTCGGCATTGACGCGCCGCATCATGGGGGCGAGCGATGAGGCAATGTGGCGGACGCGGTCGACCCGGCCCGCCCGCAGGAACTTGAGAAGCCAGGTCAGGTCGCGGGCAAGGCCTTGCGGACGCACGAAGAGCGGGCCTTCCGGATCGAGCAGCCATTTCGGAATCCTGAAGAGGACACCAGGCTTGGAGATGGGCACAACCTCTCCGGGTGCTAGAAGGCCGCAATTTCCGTAGGACGCCCCGAGCCCCACCGCCCCACGCTCGATGAGCTCGACGCTGTAGCCGCGGTCCTGCAAGGCGCTTGCAGAGGCCAGTCCAATAATGCCGCCGCCGATGATCGTGACGTCCGCCATTGTCGTTCCCGCTCAGTGACCTTGTTCGTCCAGCATGACGCCGCCGGTTGCCCAGTCGGACGAACTCGTCTCGGCGAAGATCACCTGGATCGTTTCTGGCCGGTTCCCGGTAACGCGCACCATTTCGGCGGTAAGCGCCTTGGCAAGCTCACGTTTCTGCTCTCGTGTCCTGCCCGAAAGCATCTCGACCTTCAGTATTGGCATCCTTGTCCCCCAAGGCGATGAAATTCGGTTTTGCGCCGTTTGACGGCTTGCCGTCGGGCTTGAGATTTGTTTATCATATGTCGACATTATGTCGAGTGCAAAGTTTTAACCGAAAGCGAAACCCTGTTGGATATCACCGGCAAGACCAAGATCTTCTACATGATCGCCCATCCGATCGATCATGTCCGTTCCCCTGAAGTGTTCAATCCCTGGTTTCAGGAGAACAATGTCGATGCGGTCATGATTCCAGTGCATTACCGTCCGGAGGATTTCGCCGCCGTCTGGGACAGTTTGCGGCGTACGGCCAATCTCGGCGGGTTCATGATCAGCGTCCCGCACAAGGAACTCGCCTACGAGCTCTGCGATGCGCGCGAGGAGACGGCCGAACTCGTCACTGCCGTGAACGCCGTCCGGCGCGATGCGACAGGCAAGCTTACCGGGGCGAATTTCGACGGCCCGGGCTTCATGACCGGCGTCATGCGCGGCGATCATGAGGTGGCCGGCAAGTCGGTCCTGCTGCTTGGCGCGGGTGGTGCGGGTGCATCCATCGGCTTTTCGATGGCCAAGGCCGGCGCACGGGCAATCACGATCACGGATATCGACACGGCACGGGCCGAGAATCTGGCGGACCGCATCGCGAAACGGTTTGACGGGGCTAACGTCAGGTCGGGCGGCAACGACCCGCGCGGCTTCGACATCGTCGTCAACGCGACGCCGTGCGGACTGCATCCGGAAACGGACCCGATCCCCGTCGACACGGCGGCGCTTTCGCCGGACATGATCGTCGCGGATATCATCATGAAGCCGCGCGTGACGCCGCTTCTCGCCGCGGCCGAAGCAATCGGCTGCGACATTCGCTACGGCAGCGGCATGCTCGACATGCAGCGCGACCTCACCCTGCATTTCTTTGGTCTGCCGGGGTGAGGGGTGTTACGGCTGCGTCGCGTAGGCCTGGTAGGCGGACGCGACGAGAAAGCCGCAGTCGACCGGCAATACCGTGCCCGTGATAGCAGAGGCGCGCTCAGAAGCGAGAAAGGCGATCGCCTCGGCGACCTCCTGCGTGGAGACGAGCCGCCGCAGCGCCGATTGTGCGATCATCTTCTCAGGATTGCGGGCGCCCTCGTCGATCCGCTGCTGCATGGCGGGTGTCAACGTATAGCCTGGCGCGACGGCATTGACCCGGATATTGGCCGGACCATATTCGGCGGCAAGACTTTCCGTCATGATCTTCAGCGCCGCTTTCGACATGCCATAGGCCGGCTGCGGTGATGCAATCAGCGAGGTCAGCGAACACAGATTGACAATCGCACCGCATCCCGCCTCGCACATCCGCCGGCCGAAAGCCCGGCAGGCAACGACGGTACCCCGCAGGTTGACCGCGATGATCCGATCGAACTCCACCATGTCGAGATCGTGCAGCCGGACGGCATTCTGGAGGATGCCGGCCGAATTGACGAGAATGTCGACGGTACCGGCCGCGAAAAGATCCGATGCCAGTCTCTCCACCGAGTCGTCGTCGCTGACGTCCAGCCATTGAAAGATAGCGGCCCCGCCTCCTGCCACGATATCGCCTGCGACCGCTTGGCCGCGTTCTGCATCCCGATCCGCAATCGTGACCCGCAGCCCGTCGGCCGCCAGATGACGGGCCGTCGCCTCGCCGATCCCGCTTGCTCCACCTGTAATGACGGCATGTCTCATCGTATAGCCTCCAAGGTTCCGACGAAGGGCGCGCAGCGCTCGATCCCGATCCGCACGACCTCTTCGGGATCCCGCTGCCACCAATCCAGATCGGAGAAGATTTCCAGCTCGAAGGGACCGGTGTAGCCGATCTCGTCCAGGACGCACTTGTAGCGCGCGATATCGATAATGCCGTCGCCTACCATGCCGCGATCGAACCAGGAGCGGGTCGGCACCAGCCAGTCGCAATAATGGAACGTCAGGATACGTTCCGGCCCGGCCCGGCGCAGTTCGCTTTCGAAATCCGGATCCCACCAGCAGTGGTAGACGTCGGCGACGATGCCGAGAATGTCGCCGAATTCGTCGATGAGGTCGTTCGTCTGGCGCATCGTGTTGATGACCTGCCGGTCGCCGGCATACATCGGATGGATCGGTTCGATGCCGATCTTGATCCCGACCACCCGCGCCGTCTCCACAAGCTCGCCCAGCACGTCGCGCATGCGCAGGCGAAAGCCCTCGATATCCTTTGTCCCGGCTGGTGGGCCGCCGGTCACGAAGACCACGTTCGGCGCACCGATCTCTGCCGCATCGTGGATGACCTGCCGGTTTTCATCGATCGTCTTGCGGAGCAGGGCATCGTCCGTCTGATTCATCCAGGCCGTCGCGCAGAAGCAAGGAATCCACATGCCCGCATCCTTGAGATGCCGTGCCGTTTGCCTGACGCCATATTCATACATCTTGTCGCGCCAGACGGCGATGCCCTGGACGCCATGGCGTCTATAGCCATCGATTGCCTGCGGCATCGACCAGGCGCGGGTGGTGATCTGGTTGATGGCGAAGCGTGAAAGGTCTCGTTCCAAGGCTCTCTCCCGTTTGGGCGTCAGAAAAAGCGGGCTTTTGTTTGTAAGCCCCGCTTTCGCGTTCGTTCACGCGGCGCTCGCTCGTCGCCTGGCCTCGGTCGCCGCGACATCGATCCGCTCGCTGTCGCCCTCGAAGACAACGGCATGCTTATCCTCTGCATAGCCACGCGAGATCTTGCCGTTGGCGATGTCCTTGGCGATGAGTGAGAGGCTGCGCTTCAACGGATCGCCATACCCGCCGCCGCCCGACTGTTCGTGGCGATAGACGAGACCCTTGCTGACCTGACGCGTGACCTTCGAGGGCAGGAGCGTCTCGGCCTCGCTTCCCGGATCGAGCAGGTTGCGGGTCAACGCGGCCGCTTCTCCGCCGAAAAGGCCATAGGGCGCATGGTAGTAGCGGTCCGCGCGGATTTGCAGGATTGCCTCGTCCGCGAGAAAACGATACTGCCGCGCGAGGCCGAGGCCACCGCGGAACTCCCCCGCGCCGCAGGAATCGTCCCGTAGGCAATATTCGTCGATGCGCAGCGGATAGCGCGCCTCGAGGCTTTCGACCGGCAGGTTTGAGAGGTTTTGCGCCGGGTTCGTCACACCTTCTACGCCATCCTTGTTGAACCGGCCGCCCCAGGCGCCATTGATCATGTCAACCAGGATGAAGGGCTCGCCCGTCGCCTTGTCATATCCACCGAAGGCGATGACGGTATTGCCGCCCTCGCTCGCCGCGATGACCTTGTTGGGAGCTACCTGCGCAAGGGCGCCCATCACCGTGTCCATGACCCGGTAACCCGTGAGCGCCCGCGCCGCGACGGGCGCTGGGGATATGGGGTTGAGGATGCTGCCGAGCGGCGCCTTCACCGTGATCGCCCGGTAGACACCGGCATTGTTCGGCACATCCTGATCGAGCGCGCAGCGGATTGTCAGATAGGTCGCGGACTTGGTGAAGGAGAAGGTGGGATTGATCGCACCGCGGACCTGCGGCGAGGTTCCCTCGAAATCGACGGTCAGGTGATCGCCGGCAACCGTCATCTTGCACTTGATCGGGATCGCATCCGTGCTGAACCCGTCGCCGTCGACATAGTCGGTGAATTCGTAATCGCCATCCGGCCACGACGCGATGGCCTTGCGGGTCATCTGCTCGCCATAGTCCATGAGCTCTTCGAAATAGTCGTTCAGGGTCTCGGAGCCATAGCGTTCGAAGAGTTTCAGATATTCCCGCTCGCCGATATTGCAGGTGGCGAGCTGGGATTCGAGATCGCCGATGACGAGATCGGGCAGGCGCACGTTCTCGCGGATGATGTCGAAGATCCAGTTGTTCGGCCGTCCCTCCTCGTAGAGCTTGACAGGCGGAATGCGTAGCCCTTCCTGGAAGATCTCGGTGGAATCGGCCGCATTCGAGCCCGGCACGCGCCCGCCGACGTCACAATGGTGGAAGATCACCACCGAGAAGCCTTCGAGCTTCTCCTTGAAGAAGAGCGGCTTGAACATGAAGATGTCGGGCAGGTGCATGCCACCCTGATAGGGATCGTTCAGGATGAAAACGTCGCCCGGCCGCGCGGTCTCGGAAAACCGGCTGGTGATGACCTCCATCGCATCCGGCACGGCGCCGAGATGGAGCGCCACTGTCTTAGCCTGGGTCAGGATGCGTCCTTCGCGATCGCAGAGCGTGGCGGAATAGTCGAGGATGTCGCGCACGATCGGCGAGCGCGCCGTGCGCATGACGGCATAGGCCATGTCGTCGACGATCGTGTCGAGCGCGCTCTTGATAACAGCGAAGCTGATAGGATCGATATTTCTCTTGGTCATGAAATCACCTGCCGTCAGAGGGAAACGATGATGTTCTGGGCTGCATCGAGGGCAGCCGTGGCGCCCGGCGGAACGACGATCGTGGAATCCGGGCTCTGCAAGATGGCGGGACCCGTGACCTCGCCGCTGAACGCGGCGCGGTCGATAATCGGCGTCTTGATCCAGCCGCTCTCGCGGGTGAAGTAGACGTTGCGATGGTCGACAATGCCCTCCCTTATCTCGAATTGGCTGGAGGTCAGCTTCTTGAAATCGAGAATGTCGCCGACGACGGTTGCCGAGAGCCGGATATTGACCGTCTCGACCTGGTCGGTGGAGGCATAGCCGTAAAGCGCGATATACGCGTCAAGGAACTGCTGGCGGATCGATGCCTGGTCGGCATTCACAAGTCTCGCGGGAATCGCGATCGGAACCTCCGAATCCTGACCGCGGAAGCGCAGGTCGAGTTCGAAGGCAAGCGAGACAGCGCTGCGCTCATACCCCTCGCTTTCCAGTGCCGCATATGCTTCATCCGAAAGGGCCGTGATCGCCGCATTCGCCGCCGCGGTGTCGAGTGCGTGCAGGAGACCTGGGAATGCGCGGATGAAGTGGCGCTCGACATTACCGGCGAGCATGCCCATTGCGGTGAAGACGCCGGGCGCACGCGGAAAGAGGACCGTCTTGATGCCAAGCATCTTCGCGAGATCGCAGGCGTGCACCGGTCCGGAACCGCCGAATGCAAGCAGGGTGAAATCGCGCGGGTCCACGCCGCGTTCAACCGTGACCGCGCGGATGGCGCGGGCCATGTTGGCATTCGCGACTTCCCGGACGCCGACGGCGGCGGCCTCGATATCAAGGCCAAGCGAGTTCGCAAGCTGCTCGCCGATCGCCTTGCGCGCGCTATCGACGTCAAGCTTCATCTGCCCGCCCGCGAGCACCGAAGGAAGATAGCCGAGCACCACATTGGCGTCCGTCACCGTCGGCATCGTGCCGCCGATACCGTAGCAGGCAGGCCCCGGATCCGCACCGGCCGATGTCGGGCCGACATGGAGGAGCCCCCCTTCATCGATCGCGGCGATCGAACCGGCTCCGCTGCCGACTTCCGCAACGTCGACGTTCGGCACGCGCATCAGATAGCCGCCAGCCTTGATGAAACGGCTCGGGGTGGAGATGCCGGCGCGAAATTCATATTCGTTGCTGCGGGTGAGCTTGCCGTTCTGAACGAGCGAGGCGGAGGCTGTCGTCCCGCCCATGTCGAAGGCGATGAGATCGGCCATGTCGACGGAGCCGCCGAGCCGGCCCGCCCCGACGACGCCGGCCGCGCGCCCGGACGTGATGAAAAAGACCGGCTTTTCCTGCGCCGTCCGAGCAGCCGCAAGGCCGCCATTGGAATTGCTGACGAGAAGCGGGGCCGTGATGCCGATGCCGCGCAGACCGGTTTCCAGGCGCTGCAGATATTTGCGCAGCGACGGCAGGACATAGGCATTGACCGCCGTGGTCGACGTTCGTTCGTATTCGCGAATTTCCGGCAGAACCGAAACCGACGAGGTAACCCAGATCTCCGGAAAGGCCTCGCGGAAGATCGCCTCGGCGGTGCGTTCGTTTTCGGGATTGCGATAGGAGTTGAGGAAGCAGATCGCGACGGATTCGACGCCTTCCGCCCGGAAGAATTCACCTGCTGCGATGATCTCGTCGCGCTCGACGGGTGTCAGCACCTCGCCGCCTGCGCTCATCCGCTCGCCAATGCCGATGCGGTAGCGTCGGGCCACGAGCGGATCGGGCTTGTCCCAAAGAAGGTCGAAAATGACGGGTGTTCGAAGTCGGCCGATTTCGAGCACGTCCCGGAAGCCGCGCGTCGTCAGCAACCCGCATTTCGCGCCCTGCTGCTGGAGCAGGGTGTTTGAACCCACGGTTGTGCCATGCAGGACGTGAGTCACCGCTGCGACGTCGAGATTGGCCGTTTCGAGCAACTGGCGAATACCTGTCAGCACCGCTTCACCGGGATCGGACGGCGTTGACGACACCTTGGCGTAGAAAG
>Ga0182742_1005536_pt1 | contig 10575 bp, 10 predicted proteins | sample eDN5th37CBELigMG_FD_128880 | JGI IMG/M metagenome (GOLD analysis project Ga0182742, IMG submission 128880) | Enriched Miracle-Growth compost microbial communities from Emeryville, California, USA - eDNA 5th pass 37_C BE-Lig MG (version 2)... ... | reverse complement strand
TGCGCCGTTGACGGTCATGGTGACGTGGGTTTTTGCCATGGGTCTCTCCCGATCAGCCGGCGCGGGCCGCGGCGCGCTTCAGCGCCCGCTGCACCATGATGCCGCCGACGTGGCGGCGGTAGTCCGGCGAGCCGCGGCCATCGGCGGCCGGCTGCATGACGGCCATCGCGGCGGCGGCGGCGCGTTGCAGCGCGGCGGCGTCGAGGTCGGTGCCGATCACCGCTTGCGCGGCCGCCTCGGCAAGGAGCGGCGCCTCGGCAAGATTGGTCAGGCCGATGCGACAGGTCGCGACCCGCCCGCCTTGCATCGTCAGCACGGCGGCTGCGGCGGCGGTGGCGTAGTCGCCGACCTTGCGCTTGAGTTTCTCGTAGGCCGAGCCGTGGCCGGCCGGCGGCACCGGGATCGCGATGGCGGTCAGAAGCTCGCCGGGATCCAGCGCGGTGAAATAGGCGCCCTGATAGAACTCCGTGGCCGGGACCTCGCGGCCGCCGCCTTCGCCTTCCAGCCGGTAGGTGGCACTGAGTGCCATCATCGCCGCCGGCATGTCGTTACCGGGATCGCCGTTGGCGACGTTGCCGCCGACGGTGCCCATGTAGCGCACCTGTGGATCGGCGATCAGCGCCGCCGCCTCGTGCAACACCGGCAGCGTTTCGGCGATCAGGGTGGAGGCCAGCAGGTCGTGCTGGGTGGTGGTGGCGCCGATGACGATGTGATCGCCGTCGCGGCGGATGCCCTTGAGTGCATCGATACCGCCGAGGTCGATGAGATGCGCGGGCGTCGCCAGCCGCAGCTTCATCATCGGGATCAGGCTGTGGCCGCCGGCGAGCGCGCGCGCGTCCTCGCCCAGCGTCGCCATCAAGTGGACCGCCTCGGCGAGGCTCGCCGGCCGGTGATAGTCAAACTGGCCAGGAATCATCGTGTCCTCCCTCGTTCTTTGCGCATCCCGGCGTGCCGCCGGCGGCTCGCGCCTGCGGCACGTGAGCGAGTGCACACTTAAGGGAAGGGATGGCTTCGCGGTCCGACGTAAGCAAGACGGCGCGGGACGGCGCGGTCACGAGGCGCGGGAATTCGCACCAGTTGCGCGCCTGCCCGCACGAAATGCGTCAACAGCGTTGACTTACCGCGGGACGCTGAAGCGGGGCAGGGCGCCGGACGAGGCCGAGACGGGCCCTGACTTCGGCGATCCGTGCGCGGCTCACGGGAATGCGATGCGGCTCGGCGCCATCCAGCTCGATGATCGCGCCGTCGCCTTCGCGGCGCACAAAGGTGATGTGACGGATGGCGACGATATGGCTGCGGTGGACCCGCAGGAACAGCGCGGGGTCGAGCTGCGCCTCGGCTTCGGAAATCGACCACGGGCACATCCGCTCGCGGGTGCCGTCGTGGACGTGGGTGTAGTGCGCATCGGCCCGGATGCTGCGCACGTCCGCGGCCTCGATGAAGTGCGTGCCGTCGGCGCCCGCGACCGGCAGGCGCGGCGCCGGCAGAGGCCGCGGCTGCCCGAGCCCGCCGAGCGGCGAAGCGTTCGCCGGTGTCGCCCTCGGACTGGCCGCTTCGGCCTTGCCGGCCATGGCGGCCTCAACGCTGCCCATGTCGGTATCCGCCGCGGCGGGGCCGGCAGCGGTGGCGACGCGCGGGTGCCGGTCCGGCACCAGCGACAGCAGGAAGCCGGCGGCGACGACGAAGCAGAACAGCGCGACGATCAGCGCCAGCATCTGCTGCGATGCAACGAGGCCGCCGATATCGTGATGGGCGGCATCCGGCGTTCCGGGCATGAAGTGCGTGCCGGCCATTGCCGTGTAGTGCATGCCCGAGACCGCGATGCCGAACGCGGTTGCGCTGAAGATAAGCTGGGCGCCATGCTGCCCGGCGAGAAACACGCGCAGGCCGCCATAGGCGGCGCCGATCGCGATCAGCACCGACAGCGCGATGAAAAGCGGGTCGTGGTGCATCTCGAACGGCCCCGACAGGCCGTGCATGCCGACATAATGCATGCTTGAAATACCGACGCCGAGCAGCGTCGCGGCGCCGGCGAGCCGCTGCCAGGACGGCGGGCCGATGCTGACGAGGAACAGCGACACCCCCACCACCAGCACGCAGATGAGGAACGATACGATGGTCGGCAGGACGAGATAGGCGGTGCCGGCCGGCAGGGGCGCCGCCAGCATGCCGATGAAATGCATGGTCCAGATGCCGATAGCGAGGAATGCCGCGGCGCCGGCGAGCAGCACGCGATAGCTCGCGTCGAGCCGCCCGCGGATGCGCGCGGCGAGCGCAAATCCGGTGTAGCCGCCAAGAATCGCGATCGCCACGGACAGGGCGACCAGATAGAGATCGTGTCCTTCGAACATGACCTTTCGGCGCGCCTGTCTCCACGGGCGCGCCTCCTCCAAAGAATGACTCTAATCTGTTTCTCGAGCGGATGACAACGGGGCGCGAAGCCGCGCTGCGCCTGCCGGAGAATGCACCGGCGGGGCGAAGCGAAATCGCGGGGCAGGGCCTACGCCACTGCCAGTTCTGCCTGCCGCCGGGGGAACGGCCGGAACGCCATCAGGATCATCATGGCCGCCAGGCCCATGCCCCACGAGCCGACATACATCAGCACGTAGCTGTCGAAACGATCGTAGATCAGGCCGCCGAGCAGCGGCCCCGTGGACATGCCGAGGCTGCCGGCCATCGCCGTGCCGCCGATGATCGTGCCCATCATCTTCAGCGGAAAGTTCTCGCGGATGATCACGGCATAGAGCGGCATGGTGCCGGCATAGATGAAGCCGACCATCACCGCCACGGCGTAGAAGCCATCGATGTGGCTGACGAAGGCATAGGACAGTACGCCGAACGCCTGCGCCAGCAAGCCGATCACCAGCACGCGCTGCGCCCCGAAACGATCTCCGGCAACGCCGAACCCGATGCGGCCGAACATGCCGGCCAGTCCCTCGACGCTGTAGATCGACACCGCCGCGATCATCGGAATGCCGCAGGTCACCGCATAGCTCACGGTATGGAAGATCGGGCCGGAATGGGTGGCGCAGCAGAAGAAATTCGCCAGCATCAGAATGATGAACTGCGGCGAACGCACCGCCTCGGCGACCGTCATGTCCGAGGGAGGCTCGTCCGCCGTCCCCTCGGCCGGCCCGCCCTCGAGCGCCGGCGGCCGGCGCACCAACAGCGAGGTCGGGATCATCACGATCGCCGCGATGCCGGCGATGATCGACATCGCGGTGCGCCAGTCATGACCCGTCACCAGCCAGGCCGCGAGCGGCGCCATGGTCATCGGCGCCATGCCCATGCCGGCGGAGACCAGCGAGACGGCGAGGGCGCGCTGCGTATCGAACCAGCCGGTCACGCAGGCCATCATCGGCACCAGCATGGCGGCGGTCGATGCGCCGACCAGAACGCCGAACAAAAGCTGAAATTCGAGCAGCGTTGCCGACCGGCTGGCGAGCGCCAGGCTCGCCGCCAGCACGACCGATCCCGCCAGCACCACAGGACGCGGCCCGAAACGGTCCGAGACGTTGCCCCACACCATGCTGGCTGCCGCCATGGCGAGGAAGCCGATGGTCATCGCCGTCGATATGCCGGTGACCGACCAGCCGGTGTCCTGCGACATCGGCCGCAGGAAGACGGGCAGCGAGAACATCGCCCCGATTGCGACGCAGCCCAAAAGGCCGCCCGCCGCGACGATTACCCAGCGATAGGACGTGTTCATGGCGCTCTCCCGGCCGGTCGGTCGATGCTTGTGCGCGCTCAGCCCTGCGCGGGCTTCCAGCCGGCCGGGGGAATGACGTTGACCATCCACGGGATGCCGAATTTGTCGGTCAGGGCGCCGAAGCCGGGCGACCAGAACGTTTCGCCGAACGGCATGATGGCCTTGCCGCCGGCCGCCAGCTGATCGAACCAGCGCTGCGCCTCGGCCTGGTCGGCGGTGTGCAGGGTGACGTCGAAGCCGTTCTTGGGCTTGTCGATATTGCGGGCCCAGCCGACGTCCATGTCGGCGCCCATCAGCGCCTGATCGCCGACCTCGAGCCAGCAGTGCATCAGCCAGGTCTTGTACTTGTCGTCGGTGATCGGCATGCCGGGCGGTCCATCGCCATAGGGTATGGCGGCGGTGATTCTTCCGCCCAGCACTTTGGCGTAGAACTCGAACGCCTCGCGGCACTGGCCCTGAAAGCTCAGGCTGGTCACGATCTTCATAGCGAACTCCTTGTTGACCCGTCGATCTCGGGCCGGGTGCAGGTTGACGGCCCAGCCTTACGTTGATATCAACGTAAAGACCCGGTGGATGTCAACCCTGCAAATGAGCCCGGATGCCAACCTCACTTTCGGAACCACGCTGCTGGTGCGCGATGCGTGCCTGTGTCTGCACGCGCAGCGGGCGGCGCGCGCGCTGGCGCGCCGCTTCGATGTGGCGCTGAAGCCTGTCGGTATCACCAGCGGGCAGTTTTCGCTGCTGATGTCGCTCAATCGCCCGGAACCGCCCAATCTCGGCAGCGTCGCGGCATTGCTGGCCATGGACCGGACCACCCTGACGGCCAATCTGAAGCCGCTGGAGCGCCGCGGCCTCGTCAGGACCGCAACCGATCCGACGGACAAGCGCGCCCGGCTATTGAAGCTGACGCCCGCCGGCCGCGCTGTGCTGACGAAGGCGATGCCGATCTGGCGACATCTCCACGCGGCGATCGAAAAGGATCTGTCAGACCCGGATCGACTGCGCTCCGACCTGAAACGTCTTTCGAAGTGAACTGTGTCGGAGTGAAGCACGTCAGTGTCCTTCACCGTTCTAGCGAAAGACGGAGACGGCAGGGCGGTTGCCGCATTCCTGATCCAGGATGCAGCTGGATGTCGATGGTCTTGAGGGGCGATCCATCGCTCATCGTTTTCGAACTGGACTAAGAACAATTTGATTGTCGCGATGCGTGACGTCGCGGCTGAACTTAAAATCCATCAAAACATATACGCAGAATATTGCTTCAAGAGACGGCGGCCTCTACAGCAAAGCCGTGCGCCGTTCGCGGCGCCGTAAGCGAGCGACGCTGTCGCAAGCAACGTTCGACGAAATTTTTCTTGGGTCGATGCGCTGCTGACACAGCGCCGGCTGAATGGGGAATGACCGCACGAGATGCGGTCGGGGGTGAACCGATGGTCGTCGTCCTTGATGGGCTACTTGCGCCGCGGCCGTACGCGGACTTGATCCACGCCGCGACCATTTCCAGAACAGCCGCGGCTTCCGCCGCCCCATGTAAACCGCATCGGGTCATTTCTTCCTGCAGGACAGTGATTTTTCTCGCTGTAAGGAGGTAGTGAAATGTCGCATGCTTTCCTGATGATCGTTCTCACCGTGACCGGCGGCGCTCAGGTGTCGGCCGCCTTCGTCAACACCGCGACGCTGGAGGACTGCGAAAAGCGCGCCAGCATCGTGCGCGGCATCCTCGAAAAGGGCGCCATCGAGATCAGGCAGATGGTCTGTCGCTCGTCGAACGTTCGGTTCGAACCCTTCGTTCACGGAAGCGAGGGCGATGGCGAGCGCTATTCCTACCTCATTTCATTCGACGACAAGGAAGCGACGGTTGCGCCCGTCGCATCCTGCGAGATGGCTGCCGTAACCGGCGCGGGACGCTATTGCGCGACCTCGGCCCAGAATCTGCTTGCACCAACGCAGTAGCCGCAGACGGATCGACACAAGCCGACGCATCGACATGTCGCGGGCGGCGTCCTGCGTGCAACGACAGGTCTGGAGAGCGACGACCATGAACAATGCGACCATCGTCATCAACCGGAAGGTGCAGGACAGTTCGCGCCGGACCGTTCTCAAAGCCGCGACCTTTACACTGCTGCTGTCGGCAGCGCCCGCGGCCCTCGGTGTCGCGCATGCGCAGCAGGGCGGCACCACCTGGCTTGACGAGATCACCGTCGTCGGCACGAGAACCGAACTTTCCGTGCAGGACAACCCGGCCTCCGTGTCGGTCGTCAGTCAGGAAAAGCTGCAGCGCCAGGCGCCGGAAAGCATTGCCGAAATGCTCCGCGACGTGCCGGGCGTCGAGGTGATCGATTCATCGGCAGCGGGCATGAAACGCATCCGCATCCGCGGCGAATCCTCGCGGCGGGTCACCATTCTGGTGGATGGTCAGGAGATCACCGACCACAGCACCTACGGCACGCCGATCCTCGTCGATCCGTCCAATGTCGAGCGGATCGACGTCGTGCGCGGTCCTGCGTCCGTGCTGTACGGCGCCAAGGCGATCGGCGGCGTCGTCAACATCATCACCAAGCGCGGCGCTCCCAAGCCGATCCAGATCGAAATGGGTGGGGCCTCTTATTCCGGCACCGCCGGCTGGCAGGGGTGGGCCGCCGCCTCCGGCACGGTCGGCCAGTTCGATTATCGTCTCTCCGGCGGGTTCAGCGATCACGGCGACCGCAGGGTCCCGGTCGGGCAATACACATCCACCGGACGGCTCGATGGAACGTCCTACAGCAACGACAACCTGTCGGCGCATCTGGGTTATACCTTCGGCGAGCAAGGCAACCACTACATCGCGCTCAAGGCCGAACAGCATCGGCTCAAAACCGAAAGCTGGACCGACCCGGCGACCCTCACTTATCCGATCACCCGCTTCAACATCGATCTGCCCAAGCGTGATCTGCGCAAGGTCGGGGTCTATTATGACGGCAAGGATCTCAGCCCGGTGGTGCGCAAGGTCCATGTGGATGCCTACTACCAGACCGTGGACCGGCTGTTCCGCAACGAAGTGGCGATGAACCCCACGCCGCCCATCACGGTCGGCGTGGTCTCGACCTCGGACGACCGGAACGTCAACTACGGTGGCACGGCCCAGGTCGACCTGCAGTTCCATCCCGATCATTATACGATCGCGGGGTTGAACTACCTGACCGACAATCTCCTGACCGACAAGACGTCGACGACCACCACGACGATAAGACCGAGACCACCGAGGGCGACGTTCTCGTCGACCTTCGACGATGCATCGATCAATACGGCGTCCGCCTTCGTCCAGGATCAATGGTCGTTCGCGGAGAATTTCAAGCTCGTCGCCGGCTTGCGCTACTACCACACCGAGACGGTTCTCAACCGCACCACCAATCCGGCCCGCGCTGGCCTCGGCAGCGGCAACGACGATCGTGTCGTCACCTCGGCTGGCCTGACCTACACGGGCCTCCCGAACACCACGCTCAGGACGATGTATTCCGAAGGCTATATCACCCCGACGCTGCTCCAGCTCTTCACCGACTCCAGCGCCGGGCGCGGGGTGCTGACCTACGGCAACCCCAACCTCGTCGCCGAGACGTCGCGCAACGTCGAGATCGGCGCCCGTTACAATGCCGGCGGCCTGGTTCTCGACACCGCGGTGTTCTACACCAAGGCGAAGGACTACATCACCAGCGTGCCGTGCACCGCCAGCGCCGGCTGCCCGGCCGGTGCGCCCCCCGCCAATTTCATCTACGTGAACGCCGACGGCGCCGTCACCTATGGACTGGAAATGACGGCGGAATACACGCTTCCGAACACCTCCCTGACACCTTATGTCGCGGGCGCATGGATGCGGCGCAGGCTCGATTTCCAGACCTGGTCCACTTACGACAGCGACACGCCGATGCTTTCCGGCCGTTTCGGCGTGCGTTGGGAAGGGCAGGTGGCCGGCGCCCCGATGTGGGCCGATCTGTTCGTTCGGGCATCGAGCGGGGTGAAACTCGCGTCGATGGATTCCGGCGCGCTGGTCGTGCGCAGCCTTCCGTCCTGGGGGACGCTCAACTTCGCATTCGGCGGATCGTTTGGCGAGAACGGCAGGCTCCGCCTCGGCGTTCACTTCAACAACATCCTGAACGAGGAATACCGCTCATCCTTCGACGAACTGCCGGGTATCGGCCGCAGCGTCGAACTGACGGCAAGGATGACGTTCTAGGACCGGGGCCAAGCCTACGCCGCGGCAAGCCTGCGGAACGCGGCAAGCTGGTCGGCACGCAGCGCGCGCGTCGCGTCGCGGCCGACGAACACCTTGAACATGATGCCGCCGTCACGGTTGAGAAAGGCCACGAAGGCGGATGCCTTGCCCATGAACGGCCGCTCGACGAAGGCGATGCCTCCGCAACGCTCGTGGCGCAGGTGGCCGTGCAGGCCCGTCGGTTGCATCAGGTTGAAGTAGCCCCGGCCGATTTCGCCTCGCGGCAAAGTGCCGGTAAACTCGAAAATGCCGTCGTCGGTGTGTACGATCAGCGTCACCTCGCCCCAGCCGGCGATGTCTTGCATCGCGTCAGCGAAACGCTCGCCGCTTTTGACGCGGCGCATCTCTTCGGGCAGTGCCTCGATGACATCGCGTGGCGTGACGCCATGCTGGCGTGCGACGTCTTCGATCACCGCGCCGGGATTGTCGCGCATGACGGACTGGAGCGCGCCTGGTGCGGTCATGGCTTGGGCTCAGGCGGCGGTGGCCTTGCCGTTTCTCTCGGTCAGGCGCACCTCGAACCCTTCGAATTTCGGATGTTCGAGATAGAGCGAGGCGGTTGGCGTCTTGTTGCCGGCGCGGGCATGTGCTTCGCGGAATTCCGGCGAACGCGTCCAGGCGTCGAAATTATCCTGCGAGCGCCACACCGTGTGCGAGGCGTACAGCGTGTGGTCGTCGGCTTCCGGTCCTTTCAGCAGATGAAATTCGACGAAGCCCGCCATGCGGTCGAGATAGGATTCACGGCTGGACCAGACCTGCTCGAAGGTGTCTTCCATGCCCTTTTTCACCTTGAAGCGATTCATCGCAATGAACATCGCCGCCTCTTTCCGCTTCAGCGCCCGAGCTTCACGTCTCTCGTCACGACCCGTACAGGTGGCGAGAGGGCCGGTCAACACAACCTCCGGGACATTATATCGATTATAAAACGCAAGCCTTGGTGTCGGCTGCCGGACGCACCTATAAAGCGGGTGATCATGAAACCGCGATGTGTTCCTGTTCTCCGACAAGGCTGCGCGGGTCAACGACGCGGGTCGCTATTGCATCAAGACGAACGGCGCTGCCAGACTGAACGCCACCAGATGAAACCGGACAGGTCCATCACCCGTACGCTGCGCCTGTTCGCCTTGGCGGCAGGTCTATCGGTGCTTGCCGGCGTCGGTCTTGCGGCGACCATCGCCGCGCGCGTCAGCCCGGCGTCCGCGCAATCGGGCATCGCCGCGCCCACGCGCGTAGTCTCGATCGGCGGCGCCATTACCGAGATCCTTTATGCGATCGGGCTGGATGATCGCATCGTCGGCGTCGATACCACGAGTCTCTACCCGCCCGAGGCGCTCAAGACCAAGCCCAACGTCGGCTATATGCGTCAGCTCTCGCCGGAGGGCGTGCTCGGCCTCGCCCCGCAGATGATCGTCGCGGTTGCGGGCTCCGGCCCCAGGGACACGCTGACCATTCTCGAAAATGCCGGCATCCCGTTTCATCTGATTTCCGAGACCTACAGCGAGGACGGCATCCTCGAAAAGATTCGCGCCGTGGCCCGGGTGATGCACGCCGAAACGCGCGGCGCGTGTCTGGCCGATGCAGTCGGCAAGGATATCGCCGCGATGCGGGCGCTGCGCGGCAGGATCGACAAGCCGCTGCGCGTGATGTTCGTGATGTCGATGGTCAACGGCAAGGTCAATGTCGCCGGCCGCGCGACGGCGGCGGATGCGATCATCAAGCTCGCCGGCGGCGTCAACGCCGTCGATTCCTACGATGGCTACAAGGCGATGACCGATGAAGCGATCGGCGCCGCGCGGCCCGATGTTGTTCTGTCGATGCAGCGCGGCGGTCCCGGCGACCTGTCCGCCGACACGATCTTCGCCAGCCCGGCTTTTGCCCTGACGCCGGCGGCGGCGCGCAAGGCATTCATCGCCATGGATGGGCTTTACCTGCTCGGCTTCGGGCCGCGCACAGCCGCGGCCGCCCACGATCTCGCCGCGCAGCTTTATCCTGACGCGATCGGCAAAGCCGCTTGGACGTCCGCGGTGCGATCCGCCGACTGCCGCACCTAGGCCCGGCGCTGCCGCATGCGACCGCATCCCGCCGTGGTACTGACCGGGCTGACCGTGGCCCTGCTCGCCGTCGCCGTGCTGGCGCTCACCATCGGCGCCGCCGGCATCCCGCTGTCGCGGCTCTTTCCCGCGCTCGGACTCGGCGTCGCGCCGGACGGGGCAATGCTGGCACGCGACGAACTGGTGCTGTGGTCGATCCGCATTCCGCGCATCGTTGCCACGGCGGCAATCGGGGCGATGCTGGCATTGTCGGGGACCGTGATGCAGGGACTGTTCCGCAACCCGCTGGCCGATCCGGCGCTGGTCGGTGTGGCCAGCGGCGGGGCCTTCGGCGCGGCGCTGACCATCGTGCTGATGGATGCGCCGTCGATCGCCGTGCCGTGGCTGCGTCACGTCGAACTGCTGCCGCTTGCCGCTTTCGCCGGCGCGCTGCTCACCACCTGGGCGCTGTACGCGATTTCGAGCTGGCGTGGCCGCACTTCGATTGCCATCTTTCTGCTTGCCGGGCTGGCGATCGCCGCACTGACCAATGCCGGCACCGGGCTTCTGGTGTTCGTCGCCGACGA
>Ga0182742_1005535_pt1 | contig 10577 bp, 14 predicted proteins | sample eDN5th37CBELigMG_FD_128880 | JGI IMG/M metagenome (GOLD analysis project Ga0182742, IMG submission 128880) | Enriched Miracle-Growth compost microbial communities from Emeryville, California, USA - eDNA 5th pass 37_C BE-Lig MG (version 2)... ... | reverse complement strand
CTGTCTGTTAACTATAACGACGCGCATAGCATGAAGAAAAGAACAAACGCCCGGCGTGGTGCCGGACGTTCCACTTCAAGAGCAGCACGAGTTGAATAGCTAGCGCGCGCCGACGGCGAAGAGCTTCGTGACGTTCCCGGCGGCGGTTTTGGCATAGAGACCGCGATGAGCCGGATCGAGGGCGAGCGCATCGGTGACGCCGAGAACGGTCTCCGACGCGCCGAGCAGGAGCGAGCCGTCCGGTGCCATGCTGTTCGCGATCCGGCGAAGCACGTCGGCTTTCAGGCCTGCGTCGAAATAGATGAGGACATTGCGGCAATAGACGATGTCGAACTGGCCAAGGCGGCCAAAGTCGTCGATGAGATTGAGATACCGGAAATCGACCATGGACCGGATCTCGGGCGAGATCTGCCATTGATCGCCGGTTTGCGTGAAATACTTCACGAGAAGACGGATCGGCAGGCCGCGCTGCACCTCGAACTGGTTGTAGATGCCGGCCTTCGCCTTCTCGAGAACCTCGGTCGAGATGTCGGTCGCCACGATGTCGATATGCCAGCCCGGCATCCGCGCCGACGCCTCTTTGAGAAGCATCGCCAGGGAATATGGTTCCTGCCCGCTGGACGCCGCCGCGCACCAGATGCGAAGGCGCCGGCCCGCCGCGCGCTCCTTCAGATATTTGGGAAGAAGGACGTCCTGGAAGAGATCGAACGGTGTCTTGTCGCGAAAGAAGAACGTCTCGTTCGTGGTCATCGCCTCGATCGTCGCCTTCTCGAGGTGGATCGAGCGGCCGGTCCTGATCTCCCGGACCAGATGCGAGAGGCTGTCGAGTTTGAAGCGCGTGCACACCGCCGAGAGACGGCTCTCGACGAGGTATCTCTTGTCGGGCGAGAGCGCCAGGCCTGAGCGGGCTTTCAGAAAGACGCGCAGCGCTTCAAATTCGGCTTCGGTCATTTGGAGGATCCGCTGATGAGGCCCTTCAGGGAACGGCCGATGGATTCCAGGGGGAGGACGTCATGGGCGAGGCCCGCCTTCACCACGCTGCCGGGCATGCCCCAGACGATGCTGGAGGCCTCGTCCTGGGCGAGCACCGTCGCTCCCGCCTTGACGAGATGGCGCGCGCCATGGGTGCCGTCCGAGCCCATGCCCGTCAGAACCACTGCGAGCGCCGAGGCTCCGAAGACGGATGCCGCCTCGCGGAACAGAACGTCGACGGCAGGGCGACAGAAATTTTCCGGCGGCCCGTCGTTGAGACGGACCGTCGCCTTGCCCCCGGAAGACATAATCCCCATGTGGCGCCCGCCGGGTGCGACGAGGATGGTTCCCGGAACAACGGCGTCCCCGTCCCTCGCCTCGCGCGCAGGCATGCCGAGGAGGCTCTTCAGATGTTCGGCGAAGACGGCGGTGAACATGGCCGGCATGTGCTGAACGATGAGCACGGGAATGCCGGCGAGAGCAGGCTTCATGTCGAGAAGAACCCGCTCCACCGCCCGCGGACCGCCGGTCGAGGAGCCGATCAGCAAGCATTGCGGCTTGACGGAACCGGGCTTCGGCGCGGCGGCGGAGGATGCGGGTGCGGATGGCGACGGGACCGGCGCGAGTACCCTGGCCGGGCGCAGCCGCGGTGCGCCCAGCGCACGCAGCTTCTCCACCAGATCGCGCCGGAAATCGGCAGCGGCGCCTGCGGCGCGGGCGCTCTCGGGCTTCGCCAGGTAATCGACGGCCCCGAGCGAGAGGCATTTTAGCGAGATCTCGGCATTTCGCTGCGTGAGAGTCGAGATCACGATGACCTTGCTCGCGGGATGCGCCTTCAGGATCATGGGCAGCGCGGCGAGGCCGTCGACCTCCGGCATCTCGATATCGAGCAGGATGATGTCGGGCTTGGACCGACCCGCCGCATCGACCGCCATCCGGCCGTTCGACGCCGTCGCGACGACCTCGAAGCCTCCGGCTTCGGTGAGCCACCGGCCGATCATGCCGCGAATGACGGCACTGTCGTCCACGATCATGATCCGTGTCGGAACGCCAGGAGCGGGCACGGACTGGGGCAAAGGAGCAATGGACATGCGATCACAAGGAATGCGAGGCGGGCAGGACGCCCAGCTCTTGAAATTTGGCGGTGAGAATATCTTTGTCGAAGGGCTTCATGATGTATTCGTCGGCGCCGGCATCCAGCGCGCGCGAGATGAAGGTGAGATCGTTCTCGGTGGTGCAGAAGACAACCTTCGGGGCCCTGCCCTCCGGCATGCCGCGCAGATGCGTGAGAAAGCTGTACCCGTCCATCACGGGCATGTTCCAGTCGAGCAGGATCACGTCCGGCATCTCGGCTCGGCAGGCCTGAAGCCCCGCCTCACCGTTTTCCGCCTCCGCAACCCGGAAATCGAGGCTCTCGACGATCTCCCGCGAAATTTTTCGGATGACCCGTGAATCATCGACGATCAGGCAATAGCTCATAACATGTATCCCGGTATCGGCCGTTCTCAAATTTCTCAAAACACGACTTGGCCGCCTAGGAGCGGATGTCCGACTTGTCGACGAAGTTGAAATTCTCGACCAAGATTTCCTTGACGATCTCGGCGCCCAGACGCTTGTTGATCTTCTCGCGGACGCTCGCGATCATGCCGTTGACGTTGTAGCGGGACAGCTTCTTGAAATCGAGCGTCTCGTCGGCATAGACGTGGCGGAAGACCTCGTCCTGAATGAAGGCTTCCGGGGGCACCGATATCTCCCGCAGGGTCTTCGCATCGGCCGTGAAGACGAGATTGGCGATCACATAGCCCTGGACGGCTCCTTCCGCGACGATCGGAATGTTCATGGCCGGCAGCTTCTTGTACTGCAGTCCCTCGTAATGGATCTGCTCGTCGGTGGGCGCCCTTCCGACGATCCAGGTCACGGCCGCATAGCAGGATGCCAGCGTAACGGCGCAGACCCAGAAGCCGGCCATGACGTTCCTCATCATGCGCCGTAACCCATCTTGGCAGAATAGGCGGAATAGGTGCTGTCGGACTCGGCATGCTGGATTGCGTTCGAGATGATGCTCGCCACTTCCTGCACCGCATGCATGTGGCGCTTCAGGATATCCTGGTTGCGCTCGATCTTGACCTGGAGGTCCTGAAGGCGCTTCGTCGCCTTCACGTCGAGGTTCTGGATGTCCGCCGTCCGCACGATCCGGCTGATTTCCAGCAGACACTGGCTCTTGCGGCGGTTGAATTCCTCGAGATTGGACAGATCCCGCGCCATCAGGGCTGCGGTCTCCATGTCCAGGGTCTCTTCAAGGCGATCGAGCGACTTCATCAACATGTCTTATGTTTCCTGCTTTCGAACCGCGGTTCGCTCTGATATTCGCTACACCTTATCGGGCGCCACAGTGATCTTGGGAGCGCCGAGAATATGCTTGGCGATGCCGATGCCGCCTGCCCGCGACAGCTGCGCACCGATCTGCTCGGCCATCATCGATTTCCAGATCGAGCCGGCGCTGCCTTTGCCGTAGGTGTTCTCCGCGTCCTTCGGCAGCATCGACTCGACGAAGGTCTGGAGGACGAAGGCCTCGAAGTCCTGGTGCGCCTTCTTCGACTTGGCCGCCTCTGCCGACTCGGCATCGCTGCGCAGCGAATTGCGCAGCGTATAGATGTCTGCGCCGGGCGCCATCAGCGGTTGGCCAGACACGGCTTTGACGGCATCCTCGAAGCTCGCTCCATCGACGGGCGAGGCGCCGTCGAGCAGTTTCTGGGCCGCGGCCTGATAGCGTGCGGGATCCGCAGCCCTGGCGACGTCGTTGATGATATCTGAGGGCGGGCTGATCGCCATCTCGCATCTCTCGGCTAGTTCCACTTGAGACTAGCTGTAACCCGGCTAGCTTACGGGAAGCTTGTGCCGTCTTTGCCGGCAAGGCTCTCGAGAATGGCGACGAGGCTCTTCTTTTCCGCCTGCCGGCGTTCGTCGTCCTTGAGGCCGGACAGCATCTTTTCCGTGCGTTTCGCCTGCATGGCCTTGTCGAACGTCACCGCCTTCTGCGCCACCTTCGCCGCGTCGACCCTGCTGGCCTGCGCCGACAGGACCTGAAGCCGCTTCGCCGCGACGTCGACGAACAAGCCATGCAGGGTCTCGTGATCGTTCATGGTATGGATGAGCACTTCCTGATTGCTCCTGATTTCCTGCGATTCCCGCTCGAGATTGGACAGCTTGCGCTCTGCCTCTCTCTGAAGATGCTGCTGCACCTTGAGAATGCGCTCGATCTTGCGGATCCTCTGTTTCATCGACGATCATCCATTCCGCAGCCAGGTCGAGAAGGCTTCCATGAAGAGGAGGACATAGTCTGTCGCGGCAAAGTACAGAACCAGCAATCCGCCGATCATGATGAAGGGTGTGGCCAGGAAGTAGACCGGGATCTGCGGCGTGAGCTTGTTGGTCAACCCCACCGCCAGATTCACCACTACCGAATAGAGAATGAACGGCGCGCTGATCCGGAGCGCAAGGACGAAGGCAGTGCCGATCTGATCGACCAGCTGCGTCAGGGAAAGCCGCACCCCGAATCCCTCGCCAAGAGGCAGCCGGTCATAGGACGCGACGAGCCCGCGAAAGAACTCCCAGTGGAGATCCGAGAGGAAGAGGACGGCGGTCGCGACCATCATGATGAAGGAGCTCACCGGCGGGAGCGGCTCGGCATCGTCCACGGGCGTCCCCGGCATGCCGCCGAGACCCAGTGCCATGGCAACGCCGTTGACCATGGTCTGGAGGGAGAGAAAATAGACGCGCGCCAGGAGCCCGATCAGGATCCCCGTCAGCAGTTCCGAACCGATGTAGAGCAGGATGATCGCGGGAGCCTGGGAATCGATTCCGGTGCGGATCTTCTCGAACAGAACGGGCGACAGAGCGAGGCTGGTTGTGAGCGCGATGAACAGGCGAACCTGAACCGGGATCCTGTTGCTCGAAAACCCCGGCGCGATCAGCAGACATCCGCCGATCCGGCAGAAGATCAGGAAGACAGCCAGCAGAATCTGCGCCGCTTCCTGGCTCACGCGACAGTCCCGAGCGAGTTGACCTCGACACCCCGTGCGATTTCGAGATGAGACAGGACCGGCAGGGACGCGAACATCCGCTCGACGATCATGCGCACATAGGGCCGCGCATCCGGCGCGGTCACGATCGCAAAGGTTTTCACCTGCCCCATCCGCGTCTTGATCGCGTCGGAGGCCTCCGCCCCGAACTGTTCGACGAGGCGCGGGTCGATGTCGAATTCCACCACGTCGCCCTTAGGATCGCGCTTGAGGCTCTGGTGGAACGCGATGTCCCATTTGTTGCCGAGGCGAAGAACGTTCAGCGCTCCGCCTTCCGCGAGATCGCCGCAGATCTGCTGGGCGATGCGGACGCGCACATGCTCCACAAGCTGCTCGGCGCGGCGCGCATGCGGTGCGATCTCGGCGATGGCTTCGAGGATCAGGCTCAGGTTGCGGATCGAAACCCGCTCGGCCAGAAGAAGCTTCAGCACCGATTGAAGACCGGAATAGGAAATCTGCGACGGGCAGATGTCGTCGAGGAGCCGCTTGTACTCGGAGTCGAGTCCGTCGAGCAGATTGCGCACGTCCTTGTAGGAGAGCAGCTGGGGCAGGTTGTTGCGGATGACCTCGCTCAGATGGGTGAGCAGCACCGAGGCGCCGTCGACGGCGGCAAATCCCTGCCGCTTGATCTCGCTCACATACACGTCCGACACCCACATCGCCTTCATTCCGAAGGCAGGCTCGCGCACCTCGTCGCCTGGAACGTCCGGCATCGGTCCGTCGCCGAGCACGACGAGAAGATCGCCCGGACGCACCTCCTGCGTCGCGACGACGGTGCCGTGAATTTTGATCTGGTAGCTCTTCGGCGGAATGATGAGGCTGTCGGAGAGCTTCACATCCGGAAGCACGAAGCCGTAATCCTGGGCGAATTTCTTGCGCATCTTGCTCACGCGGTGCGCCAGATCGCCGTGCGAGGCCGCGAGATGGGATGCCAGATGCTTGCCGAGGCAGAGCTCGATCTCGGCGAGCTTGAGGGATTCCTTGACCGAGTCGCGCGATTCGAGAAGGTTCTGCTGCTGCTCCTGCGCCAGCTTGGCCTTCTCCTGAGCCTCCTGATCGGCCCTCTGCTTCGGAATGGAATAGGCGATGAAGCCCATGCAGCCTCCAAGCGCAAGGAAGGGAAGCATGGGCAGACCCGGCACGATGGCGAAGACGAACATCAGCGCGGCGGACACCATCAGGGCGCGGGGATAGGCGCCGAGCTGTCCCAGCACCGCCTGCTGCGCCTGGCCGCGCGTACCGCCCTTGGACACCAGGAGGCCAGCGGCGAGAGACACGACGAGGGCCGGAATCTGGCTGACGAGACCGTCGCCGACGGAGAGTTGGACGAAGACGTCGGCCGCCTTCGAGAGCGGCATGCCGTGGCGGGTCACGCCGATGACGATGCCGCCGAAAATGTTGACGGCGATCGTGATCAGGCTGGCGACCGCCTCGCCGCGGACGAACTTGGAGGCACCGTCCATGGAGCCGAAGAAGGCGCTCTCCTCCTCCAGCTCGCGCCGGCGCTTCTGGGCCTCCTTCTCGTCGATCAGGCCGGCGGAGAGGTCCGCATCGATGGCCATCTGCTTGCCGGGGATCGCATCGAGGGTGAAGCGGGCGCCCACTTCCGCGATGCGGGTCGCGCCTTTCGTGATCACGAGGAAGTTGACGGTGATCAGGATGATGAAGACCACGATGCCGATGACGAAGTCACCGCTCATCACGAATTGCGAGAAGCCGCTGATCACATGGCCCGCGGCGTCGATGCCCTTGTGGCCATCCGACAGGATCAGGCGGGTGGACGCGATGCTGAGCGCGAGACGCAACAGAGTTGCGATCAGAAGGACCGTGGGAAAGGCCGAGAACTCGAGGGGCTTCTGAATCCAGAGCGCCACCATGAGGATCAGGACGGAGAGGGCGACCGAGAAAGCCAGTCCCATATCGATCGCCAGGGGCGGAATGGGCAGGAAGAGGATGGCAAGGATGCCGACAACGGCGCCGGCGAATGCCAGATCCCTGCCGCGACCCTGTTTCGTGTCTTCACCTGAATCCATGTGTCAGCTCAGCAAACGAATGTTGAGACCGACAGATGGACCATGAAGCTTGCGCGAGGGTCGCCCGGCTTCGTTCGGGGGATCGGAAGCTTGTCAGAACCCTGTTACGATCCGCCCGTATGCCAGTTCCGTAAAGGCGAAGATCTGCGAGCCGACGAAGGTTGCCGTGACCAGGGACACGACCAGGATCGCGATGATCTTCGGAATGAAGGTCAGCGTCACCTCCTGGATCTGGGTCAGGGCCTGGACCAGAGCGATGACGATGCCGATGATCATCGCGGCGGCGACCGCCGGTCCTGCGGCGATGATGACGGTCCAGATGGCGGCCCGAACGAGCTCGAGGGCATCGACTTCGTTCATGATCAGCTCACGACCACGCCGGGACCCAGGAGAAGCGCCTCGCCGCCCTTCAGCTTCGCGACCGCACCCTCGTTCGTGATCACGACCGAAGTCACCTCGCCGGAGATCGTGCCGTCGACGGTGGACACCGTGCGGCCGATCACGCCGTCGACCTGGGTGAGCGCAGCCGAGGTCAGCAGGGCATCGAGCTTGGTGTTGGTTTTGACCGTCTGCTCGACCTGCGAGAACGTCGCGAGCTGCGACATGTATTCCGTCGATTTCATCGGCTCGGTCGGATCCTGGTTCTTCATCTGAGCCATCAAAAGCTTCAGGAAGTTCTCGTAGGTCGCCGTTGCCGTCGAGGGCGTGCCGGCCGTGCCGTTGCTCTGAGCGGAATAGGAGTTATTGACGGAACTGACATTCATCGGAATTCTCCTGGATCACGCGGCCTGTTCTGCAGCGGCGGGGGCCTGTGCAGCCTCGGGCTCGAACAGCGTCCTGATGGTCTTGAGCGCCTCGAAGGTCCGGTTCTTCGCCACCAGTTCGCCGGCGCTCAGAAGCGCCTGCCTGACGGTCTCGTCCGTCGCGGACTGAAGCAGCGATTCATGCAGCTTCTGGAACGCTCCCATGACCTTGTCGGCCTCCTGGGGATTAATCAGCAGCGACTGCACGACAAAGTACAATTGGCGCATCGGCGTCGTCGCCTCGGAGAGCTGCAGCACATGGCTCTCCAGGAGGAACCGCGCCTCGTTGAGCAGACTCAGCGTGACCTTCTGGCTCACCGTCAGAACGGCACCGTTGATGAAGATGCGCTCGCCGGCCTTGAGGGAGAATCGCATTTTGGCTTTCATTTCAGTCCCTCCTGGATCATGGCATTGATATCGATGAGAGCCTCGAGGCTCTTCTGTTCTCCGCGGACCACGCGATCGGACTCGCGCATGACCCAGAGGCCGATGGAAATGAGCTGACCTTTCAGCTTGTCGGGCAATCCGTTGTCGGGATGGCCGAGATCCTTGATCAGGTAGGTCCACAGACGTTGGACGAAAACGATCGCCTCGATCATCTCGTTCGACTGGGCCGGCCGGCCCTCGGCACCCTTCATCAATTGAATCGCCTGTCCGAACAGCTCGAACTCGCGCTGACGGCACTCGACCGAGGAGTCTTCAATCACTTCGGCGTAAGAGAAACGATACATTACTCGACTCCAAACAATCAGATATAATTGATCAGGTTCAGGCCCTTGAGCTGCGCCGTCAGCGAATACGACGTCTGAATCTGCGTCATCAGCTGATCGACCCTGATCTTCGCCTCGGCGGGATCGACGGTCTCCAGATGAGTGACCTTTTCATCCAGAATGTCCTTCTGAAGGCTCATCCGTTCGTTGGCCTGTTCGATCTTTTCCTGTGCGGCTCCAAGCTTCGACTGGATCCGGGTCACGCCCGTCGTCGCATCCGACAGGGTTTCCACCACCCTGTTCACGAGAACGGCCCGCGTCTCGTGATTGAGATTGTCGATGCCGAGATCGAAGATCATGGTGTAGGCCATGGTCAGCTTCTGGAACGCCTCGTCATTCGCATTGACGGAGGTGTCGATCTTCTCCTGCGGCGAGATGCGGCTTTGCACATTCTCGGCTGAGGCGGACGACCAGTTCTGCCAGTCCGCTCCCTTGAACAGATCCGCAAACGGCCCATCCAGGAACGCCGTCATCTCGTCGGGCGTGATCGCCGATACGCCGGCCGCGTTCTGAGCCAGGCCGAAGCCGAGCGGCGGTGCCGCGGCGAAGGCGGCATCGACGGCGGCTTTCGCAGCCGACGGCCCCGGATTGGCGAAGTAATCGCTCACCGGTTTCTTCTGGGAATTCAGGCCGCCGAAGATGAACTGGTCGCCGACGCTGCTGTTGAGCGAGGAAATCGCGCCTGCAAGGTTGACCTGGGCCTGATACTTCAGAGCGGCGATGCTCGATTCGCCGATCGGCGTGGCGATCAGGGCATCCCTGAACTTGTCGGCGTTTTCCCTGATCTGGTCGAGACCCGTCGTCGCGGACTTGATCCGCAGCAGGGCGGAGGCGTTGCTGTCGGTCAGCGCATCGAGCTCGGCCCGGTCCTGGCGCAGGGACAGGGTCTTGCCCGTCTTGTATCCGAGCTTCAGGCCGACATCGGATTCGCGGCCGGACACGAGTTCCTTGTTGGCCTTGACGAGACCGGTCTGAAGCTTCTCCAGCGACGACTTGGAGGAATTCCAGAGGGACATTGTGGAGACGAAGGTCGTTCTCATGGCTTAGCCTACGATGCCGAGGAGGGTTTTGAGCATCTGATCGATGACCGACAAAAGCTTCGCCGATGCCGAGTAGGATTTCTCCAACTGCAGCATGAGGGCGGTCTCGTCGTCCATGTTGACATCGGTCGCATTCGACAGCGCCTCCGAGGCATGGCCGAGAAGCGTCGTCTGGTACTCGACGCTCTGGCTGGCACTCTGGCGTGCGTTCTCGACCCAGCTTCCGGAGAGCGATGCCAGGCCCTGCAGCGATGCGGTGGGTCCGAAGCCGAGCCCAGCGTCGATGGGGCGCTGTGCGGTCATCGCATCCGCCAGGGCGTAGAGGCGCTGGGAGAACGCGGCGTTCGTGTTGCCGATGGGGTTGTAAACGTAATCCGCGCCGTTGATGCCGCCGTCGCGGATATTCTCGAATTTGCCGCCCTTGGTCGGATCCACAGCATCGTTGACCTTGATGAGGCCCGCGAGCCCGGCGGAGGCCGGCATGGTCGGAACACCCGTGGCGCCGGCATAGGTGAAGACGCCGGGCATATCGGGCTGCGCCGCGCCGCTTTGATCGCTCTCGGCGAAGGAGGCAATGAGAGTACGGGCGATCTCGTCGATCTGCGCCTGGTAATCGACCGCCACCTCGTCGCGCAGCTTCGCCAGCCCGACGAGGTTGCCGGAATTCAGGGGCATGAGCGCCCCTTCGCCCGTCACGCGGATCCCGTCGATGAAGACGTCGCCGCCCGTCGTTCCGGCGCTGAACACTGTCGTCGGATTGAACGTCACGGGACGCGCAGTCCGGTCGAACAGCGGCACGCCGCCATCCGTGTAGAGCGCGATGTCGTTGCCGGCGCGCGGAACGACCGTGATGCCCATCTCTTCAGAGAGCTGTGCG
>Ga0182742_1005534_pt1 | contig 10578 bp, 11 predicted proteins | sample eDN5th37CBELigMG_FD_128880 | JGI IMG/M metagenome (GOLD analysis project Ga0182742, IMG submission 128880) | Enriched Miracle-Growth compost microbial communities from Emeryville, California, USA - eDNA 5th pass 37_C BE-Lig MG (version 2)... ... | reverse complement strand
ACAAAAATCGACAAAAGTCGACAAAAATCGACAAAAATCGACACTAAAATAAGTATGCCTTTATAAAGCTAGCATTGATAAAGAAATATTTAATAAGATATTTTTCCAATTCAATATTATTAACAACTAGAATTTTAAGAGTCTAATTTTTTGCTCTTGAAGTATTAAAGATTATGACATACCCAAACTATCATCCTAAATTTAAATTTTGTATTTTAGAGTGAACATTATTGTTGATTTTTTCAAAAATGTCTCAAACAAAGAATACACAAAAAATAATCTCTGAACTTTTAATATCCAAAAGACTCGATAAAATCCTTTTAGATGATGTAACAGGTATATTATTAGTTCATCATAAAAATCCATTACAAAAATCTTTCAAATCCTTTTCATTTCTCATATTTTCTAGTAAAAGCTTTGCAAGAGTTTCGAAACATTATCCAAACAATTGATGACGAAGAATACATTGAAGAAGAAATGGAAGAAGTCCTTTCCAAAAAAGTACAGAGTCAGCAATACAAAAATTTACTTTCAGCATTGAATTTTAGCTTTGATGATTTATCCAAAACTTCCAAAGAAACAATCCAAACAATATCTCAGATTTGTGCTGAGCTTAAAATCAGAGAACCTTCAGAAGACTTCATATTAACAGAACTCATTGCTTTGGAGAATGAAGAAGACGAGCTACAAAGCACTTTACAAGATTTACAAGAGAAAAATAAGTTTTATAAGCAAGTAGAAGAGAATATTAGCAGCTTGTTGGAGAGTTCGAACAGCCACCTTGAGCATCTTGAACAAAGAATAAAAGAAAGTGAGGAAAATGCAAGGACTATTGAAGATAGAGTTAATGATATTTTGGAACCAAAGAGCGCTGAATACAGTGCACAAATAAAACAAATAGATGTAGAGAGATTATTTTGTTAAAATGCTTATTTGGTTAGAAAAAGGGAGTGGATTATCCAGCAGATAAAGAAAATACTTATGAAAGAGTAGAGTTCCTTTATAAGAAGATGCTTGCATTGGAACATAGTATAGAAGATGTTATATCAAATTATGGAGATATGGCCAGTATTCCAACAGTAATATTGGGTTATTTTTTAAAAGTTATTTTTATATAGACTTATGAAGAGGCTCTGCAAATTTTGGAAAGGAAGAAAGCAAAAGCTTTGGAGTTAGAACAAAAATTGAATTTAATGTAACTGATCAAGAATACAACAAATTTGTCCATAAGAATTGATGGCAACGTTTTGTACTGATAAATATGGTAATGTAAGATTTACAATGCAAATGCAAAGCAATCACAAATTAAACATAAAAGTTTCTAGTATTATGTCACTGACAAATAGTTTGGCAAAGATATGAGCATACCTTTAATATTGTTAGAGATTCCATTCTCTATTTGAACCTCGTGATCTTTTGTAATTCCATCTTTTTACTTTAATTATAAATGCTTTTCTGTATTTTTTTATGCAAATGTTAATTGATTTTTAGAGAACTTTAACAATATTCTTGATTTTAATAAACTCAAGATCTCTATAATTTTTATTAACTCTTGATAAATATGTGGTAGTAACAAACAAAAAATTAATTACTTAGTAAAATACCAATAATTTTCTGGAACTTAAAAAAGTAATAATTTTTAAGTCTAGACTTTAATCAGTTTTTCTAAACATAAAGTTCAACAAATTTTTTCCTCATATCCTGATTTCAACCATATGACGAAGAATTTATTAAAATTTGATGAAACAACTAACCTTAAATTTTATGTATAAAATCCAAGGAAGTTTCTTCTAAGAAGAAAATAATTCTATTGTATCCCAAATCAGATCTATTCAATCTCACATAATAATAGAAACTAGACGGGAGAATCTTTTTTATTTGGTAGAGTATTATCTACGTTTTAGGTTGGGTTCTAATCCCTTTAAGACAACTTAGTCACTATCAACGGTTTTCTCAATTAAATTAATAAATAAAATTTCCTAAAAAGCCCTATTTTACTAGTATGGAATCCATTGATAAGCTTCTCAGGGAAAATCCCAACACCAATTCCATTAGCCTAGAATTCAGGTATTTTCTCACTTATTTTGGAAAATCAATATTCTTTAGCCAAATTTCCAACCTCGGCCAGCTTCTTCCCAAACTCAACCAATTCAAAAAGTTAAAAGAAGTAAATCCTATAGCAATACCTTTATTATATTTCTCTCTTTATAGCTGATATTGCATGGAAATAGATTAAAAAACTTGCCTGAAGATCTTTCAAGTTTGTCATACCTCGAATTTTTAGATATATCAAACAATTTATTCAGAGATGTAATCTCTTACCTTTTTCTTTAGTGGATTATTGTTAGATTGAAACTGTTATTCCTGGACTTCGATCCTTACCAAGGTTGAAAAGCCTGACTCTTGACTTGAGAGGAAAAGTAAAGGATGAATTGTCTTTATTGTTAATATATCGAAAAGGAAGACGAAGATTTGATAATAAGAACATTGCCAAAACTCGAATACCTTAACACGACACGTAAAGAGTTTTAATATATTTTTTAATCCTGTCAAAAGAACTCCGAAGCTTTTCGAATAGTTCCAAAAGATCACTTTCCAACGCAAATAATGGAACTAGACAAGAAGACTACGCTTCCTTTGATCCCAGAGAGAAGCAGGATTTGGATGAAAGTGAAATAGGTATTAAAAGAGATGATTTGGATGCTGTGGGATTATTGTACCAATGTATAAAAGAACTCTTTATGGAGCAGAATCCTGATAAGGACGAAATTTTACTTGAACAATTCGATGATCATGTTCAGCATGTTATGCACGACCTCAGTTCGAAATTAGCCGAGAACGAAGACATTCCTTTAAAGCTAATCCAAGTCTTAAAAGCTAAATATGCTCTTTATGAGATCTGCTTTATCAAAATCATTGAATTTATCGCAAATGTCGACCCAAGGCTTTCTTCTATCCTAGAAGGACTCCATGATGCTCATGCTATTATCTTTAAGGACTTGGCCAGTAAATATATACTCTAGTTTTTAGTTATAATGGTCATAGCTAATGTGAATACTAACTTCAATAATACAAATCAATCAGGTTTTGATAAGAACAGCAGAGAAATGCAAAGATCTCAAGGTGACACAGCTGAACTTTTGGAGGCCGCTGAGAACCTTGAAAGAGAGAATCAAGTATTTATTTATTTTCTAAGGGATTTTTAAATAAATTTATAGAAATTGAGAGCAGAAAAAGAAGCAATGTTTGCAGAATTCCAACAAGAAAGAAATGAAATGATGGAACAAATTGCATCTTTACAAGAAGAGAATTCAAAATACTTGGATACTATTGTCCGAAACTCGAAGGAAAATGCTGAACAAACCCTTTCAAGATTTGCTACTTTTCCTTCACAAGAGTAATTTTCTATTTAAACACAAAAACTAACAAATGAATAGAACCAATGGTAGTAAAGCTTATGAACTTCCTCCTGTTCAAAATGCCAGTATGATGCTTATGCCCTCTCTATATATTTATAATAACAAATAGACTATGATTCCTTTGCTGGAAGTAACCAACAAACATTAAAGGTTCATAACAACGTTATGAATCCTGCTAATGTCTACATTGGACCAACTGCAGTCCGTGCCTTAACACTTAAGCAAATGAAAGATGTTATTGAGGAAATTTACAATTCTAAGGCAAAGTATGACCAGCGTTGTCTCGAGGCCAAATTGCCAAGAGAAACAATGGAACAGCATATGTATACATATCTCAACCAGAAATATGGACTTAAGGTTTGTATATCAAATCGTTTGTAAATTAACAATAAATAGAATTTGATTATTGAATGGGCAACTGCTATAATTAATGGCATAAAGAAATTCTCAAGTGAAGATAATGATGTTGCAGTATTTGGAAAGATTTTGAGAAATGAATGTGATGAGGAGTTCAGATTCGTTCAAGGACAAGTGAAAGTAACAATCTCTGAGTTATTAAGAGTATTTCTTTGGATTAATTAAAAGTCTAACTCCTCTCCAAAGATGTATTTGAGGTCAAAATATCCTTTAAAGAATAATGCAGAAATTAAAGACATGCTGAACTCGAAAATGACAGACTGCATCCAAGAAGAAGAATGCATTGATATTATTAACTATATGTACAATCAAGAAGATGCAGAAATACTCTTAACAAAGCTGAAGAAATTCTACATTTATCCATCAAAACTTGCTGAAACGTACACAATATAAAGTATAACTTTAATGATAATATTTTAGGAAACGTCTTTCAAGAGAAGAGCAATTGAAGATAATGAATGAGAAAGACAAACCCACAATCGACTATAACATTTTCCAAAAGACTATCCTGGATTTCCAATTGAAGAGTCACGAGAAATTCTTGAAGAACTTTGTTTCGCTCTTTAGATCTGTTGATAAAGATATGAATGGAATTATAGATGAAGTAAGAGCTTAGTTAAGGAGGAGTATTGAATCATTTTTAGGGAGAATTTAGAATTATGGTGAATAATATGGAGAGATTTAGTATACAACCAGATATCCAAAAGCTGTTAGTGGTCATTGATCCATATAACCACCAACAGATTACGTTTTCTCAATGTGTGTCTTTGTTCTCAGCAGTAAAATTTCTCTTGTAAATTTAATATAACATATAGGAAATGATTAGTGACGGTGAGAATACTTTTTCTATCCTCCAGAAGATTTCCCTTGATAAATAAGTTATTAGTTCATATTATGAGAATATTGCAATTTCATATTTTAGTTATTTTGATTTACATGTTCAATCCGTGAAAGTTCTTGTTATATTTTTTTGTTATGTTTGTATTTTATGAATTTTGAGCTTATAAGAAAAATTAGGAATTATACCTCCTAAAATTTAAATAAAGAATCATTCCCTAATTTTACAATGGCCACAGAAATCTACCAAAGTTTGCTTCCAAAGTCTGAATACTTTGACAGAACTCGTAAATTAACACCTGAGGAGTACTTTAAGCGTCTCGCTGAAAGCGCAACCTTATACGTCGGTAAGCCAAAATAATTATTTCCTTCTAAATTTCTAAGGAAATCTTTCAATTTATACAAAAGAAGAAGCTATTTATGACTTATTCTCCAGATGCGGACAAATAAAACTTTTCAAAATGGGTCTCAATAAACTCAACAACACTCCTTGTGGTTTTTGCTTTATAGAGTAAATAATAAAATCAGAATCTTTCTTATTAACTTTTTCTTCAGATATTACACAAAGGAAGAAGCTGAATACGCCGTTGATTGTCTAAGTCACACACAGTAATTATATTAGAGAATAATTAACCTAATAATGAATATAGCCTTGATGACAGAATTATTAGAGTAGATTGGGATATTGGTTTCGAGGAAGGAAGACAATATGGAAGAGGAAAGAGCGGCGGTCAAGTTAGAGATGATCATAGAAGTTATGAAGATCCTGGTCGTGGAGAGTTGAAGAATAAAGGTGACTACCAGCATAGAGGTGAAAGAGGAGACAGAGGAGGGGATAGAAGAGATAGAAGGCATAATAATTATTCTGGAAGAGGAGATTTTAGAGATAGAAACAGATTCAGAGGTGATAATAGAAATGAAAGCTCTTATGTAAATTTTTTTTCCCTGGGTTTTTATGTTAACTTTTTGAATAGAGACAACAACATGACTCAGACTCTGAAGGTGAAGATAACTATAGAAGAAAGAAGACTAAGGGAAACTAATCAAATTTGAATTGGAGTTTTGTAAGGGTTTGTAAGGTGACTTTCTCTATATTTTGAAGACATTATACTATGATAATTTTTTAATGTCTTCAAAGGTATGGCATTTCCTTGTGTATGTGATATTGATTTACATAGAGTCAGCTCTTCTTTATTCATAGTAATATCAATGTTTTCAAGAATTGTGAATAATTATTTATCCACAACAAACTAAAAATTCCACTGTGCTTCATTTTAAATAGAAATTTTGCTTATAATCCATTATGATCTTTAAATGAGATACAAAAGTTGTTTCAATGGAAAAAACATTTTAATATAAAATGAAATATTTTTAGTGATCCAGTTATAATCACAATATTATACAAAAAAATTCTCCTAAATCTTGAGGGCAGCAATAAATTCGTTATAGTTAATCTGTCCATCTTTTCCTTTATCAATATGTCTAATGAGGTCCTCAATTTCTTGTTTTGTTAGACTGAGTTTCATTCCCGCAAACGCATCCCTAGAAAATAATTAACACCTTTTCTTAATAAAAAAATAGTACCTAAATTCTTGAAGTGAAATTTTTCCATTTCCATCTTTGTCAAAAACACCAAACGCCTCCTTAGGTGAGATTCTGTTATCTTTTAAGACCTTATTAATCCTTCCAAATATTTCTTCTGCACTTGATAGTCTTTTGTAAGATCTGTCGCCTCCAAAGCCAGCTGATGAAAGTGTTCTAGACTCTGCGAAATCAACGTGTTTATCAAATGTAGAGTCATTGTAATTATTAAGGAATTTCTCATAATAAACCAAGCCATCTGCATTCGTATCAACAAGATACTCAAGGATTAAATCAATTTCTGAAGGAAGGAATCCCAAGTTAAATTGAATAAAAACGTTCCTGAAGTTGTCTTTAGAAACCAAGGGCGAACCTGGCAAGTTTTCTTTGAAGAGATTGAAGGAAGTGAGAAGAGTTTGGTAATTTTTCCTAATAATTTCATGACATTTTCCTTTGAGATCGTTCACGATTTTATTATTCGGAACTTCTTTAGTTTGTCTTTGTGATTGAGCTCTAGCAAGGTTTATATAAGGCTGTATAGCATTAACAAATTCCCTTGAATTAATCCTTCCATCTTTATTGTTATCAAAGTAATCAAGTAAATTCTCCATTTCAATATCTGACGATACAATGCCTTTATCCTGTAATTCTGCCTTAAGCTCTTTTCTATCAAGGAAACCACTCTTATCTTTATCAATCTTATTAAAGTAAGCATGGGCATCTAAATTCTTCTCTTTAATATAAGCACCAATTGCGCCTAACGACTTCTCAATACTTGTTGTCATAACAGGTCTTTCATCAATATAGCGCCCGACAACCTCATTAAATCTCTTCACACTAACTTTGTCTGTATTTTTTGGATCAAGTTCCTCAAATAAAGCATCAAGCTCTCTCTTCTGTAAAGTCATGCCAATATTTTGGAAGAATTTGGAGAACTCATTACGTGAAATCGTTCCACTTCCATCAGCATCCAATCCCTTGGTAAATTGTTGAATAGTTTTCTTGCTTTTGGTGATATGAGTCGCAATGAATTTTATCACTTCCTCTCTTGCTTCTGGGCCGATACTCTCTGATCTCGCTACTTCTTGGTTTCTAAGCTTACGAAGCTCGTCAGCAATTCCACCTCTTACTAATGTCTTGAATTCTTCCAATGAAATTCTGTTATCTTGATTCACATCAAAGTATCTAAGAAGGTCGTCAATTTCTTTCTCTGTAAGGGAGATCTCTAATGAAGCGAGACCAGCTCTCATTTCAGGCTTTGAAATATAACCTGAGGAATCTCTATCAAACTTGGAGAGGTAGAAATCTATAGGGAGGTTATATTGCTTGATATGTTGAGCTAATCTTCTGCACATTAAATTCACAATTTCTATAGATAAAGTTAAGCTATTTTTACTCGAGTTTAATTAATTACCATGATTAGTAGCGACTTGATTCGAAATAGTCTCTGTATTCTTATTCAACATTTGGTTAATTTGACTTATCTTGTCTCTGTATTCATTTTCTCTTATATTATCAAGCTTATTGTAAGTGACTCTTAAATTGTCCTCTCCACTGAAATAAGGACCGAATTTCAAGAAGAATTCATCTTTAGGAAGATACTCATTCACTAAATGAAGTCTTCTCCAATAGAGTCCTACTTCATCTTCCTTTGCTTTGATCTTGAATGTTCTCAAGATTCCATCTTTAAATTCTTCGAATGAAAGTCTTCCGTCACCATCTGCATCAAGGATACTGAAGGCGCTATCAAGGTTCTGTCCCTTCATTTTCCATGTTGACACAATATTTCTTGTCATATTTTCTTCCCAGACCTAAATAAGGGTTAAGTTTTTATTGTTATAGTGACCTTACTTGTGTAAGATTGGTAGTGTCATTTGCATATCCTGTCTGAGCGTTCTGGTCATACCAATACATTCTTACATGTAGTGCTCCAACTCTTCCTCCTCTTAAGTTCTGTATAGGAATAACTTGATCGATTGGTTCATTATGTAAAAGAGGATTTAATTTCACCCTAAAAACAGTTAATCCTCTCTATAGAACAAAGGTTATTACCTTCCTCTTCCTATCATTCCTTCCAAGGCTGCTGTGGTCGTTCTTCCTTCAGTTCTTCTCAACGGAGCTGTGTCGTCAAATACAACAAACTCCAAGTATTCCTTCTCAAGGTATTTCTTCACTGCTTCATTTTGAAGAAGATCATGAGTACTAATGTAATTAAAGACCGGCTCTTGTCCAGGAACTGTTGGAGTGGAAGTATCTCTCAAATTATACAACTTATAATAAACAAAGGAAGCTGCTCTCTTATCAAGACCCGAAACTTTATCAACTTGCACGATCAATTTCCTGCTCTTAAGTGTTGGGTCCATTCTTGTCTCAAGAGTCTCTTGGTTTTCTCTCATAAATTCTGCTCTTTCCTTGATCCAATGAAGAGCATCGCTGATTGGATGTCTCATTCTAAGCTTGATTTTCAATACACCGATAATGTCTGACTTTCTTTCCCCATAGACAATACTATTAAGATTAACAACAGCGGAGGTTCCGAAGTGAGCATCGTAGTTCTTAATAAGGAGCTCTCTGTAAGAAGTGTAGCAAGTACCAATTAAGGTAAGATCCGAGCCAATAACAGCATATATTTCAGCCTAAATAATGTTAACTAAAATAGAGAGGAATAAATCTACTCTTAAGAACTCATTCTCCATATAATTGATCAATTCCTCATTGACATTGACTCTATAAGCGACTTGGAAGTTATAATTTGGCTTGAGTCCTTCAGTAACTTCTGAGTTTTGTGTATCGTGGTTGTAGAAATCAAGTGCCACCATTGTTTGCAATCCTTCCAAATCCATAACTTTTCCTGAGAGAAGCTTCCTCAAGACAAGTTCATCTAGTTCGCAACCTCTCACCAACACATCCATTGTATTTTCATTAGTGGAAATCTCACTTTCTGTAATATCAGAGAACTCTGAAGCTCCTTCATCATAAGGTTTGAACCCGAGTCCTGATTTAAGCATATTATCCTTATAAGTTCTTGCTCTGAAGTCAGCCAATTTAACGAGCTCTTCGATTCTGTTATTAGCGGATTTCAATTGTAATTGAAGTTTATTAAGTTCAGCATTGTTAATAATTTCCTTTTCTTTCTCCATTTCAATATGTGTTTGGAGAAGTGTTTGAGCCTTCTCTAATTGTGCAGCAATCTCACTCTTCTCTAATCTTAAGCGATCAATCTCTCTCAAGAGCGAAGTAGGATTTGTAATATCAAGTTCCTCGTGTCTTTCAATGAATTCCAGTCTTTTCCATGCAGGTTCTTCTCCTTTTAAGCGTACCATTCCTAAGGCTTTGATGAAGTTATCCTTTTCTCTATCATTGCCCATCTATTTTATTATTAGGCTCTAAGACATTACTAAAGTTCTTACGTTAAACATTTCCATTTGCTTGTCCATAAAGCCTTGAGTTCTTTCTCTTTCCTGTAGAATAGCTTCCATTCTTGTTTTCTCGTCTTTTAGCTTATCTTTCTCTAGAGTCAGAAGCTTGACTTGAGATTTAAGCTCTACAACTTGCTTTTCATTTGCTGTGCTTTGGTCATGAACAGTCTTTAATTGATTCTTTAGCTCAGTTAATTGGGTTTCAGCTTCCTAATAAATCATAAATATCTCTTATAATTTTATTATATACTCTTAATCTTGCAGGATTCGCTGCTTTTTCTCCAATATCCTTAAAGAAGGGACTCTCAACCAAATCTTTATATTTTGCTTCAAGCATTTTCTTCTCTCTTTCAACCTCTTCAACCTGTAATTGCAGGTCCTTAGCTGTCGCAGCAGCAAGTTCAAGTGATCTCATTTGGACTTCCAATTGACTATTCCTTGCTTTTTCTTGATAAAGTTGTTTATTAATTTCCTCCATCATTTGCTTAGTTTTTTCCAACTGGACCTTTTGCGAGCCAAAAGCACTATCTATATTCTCGTATCTGTGTTGAAGAGTTGCAATCTTCACATTTTTATCATGGAAGTCAGAAGTTTGTCCTCCTGCTCCTCTAGTTGCCATTTGGTGGTGAAGTGATTGAATTTCTTGTTCTGCTTTCTTAAGTTGGATTTTAAGCTGGTCAATCAGTCTTATGTGATCGGGGCTTGCTTTGTGTGGAGTTCCTGCGACTTTCATTGGAGTAGATTTCACTATCACCTTTTGTTTGGTAGAAGGTAACTGGTCCATATAAGTACTTATAAGAAAATAGTTTATTTTACCTGTGTTTTTGGGAGTGTGTTACCTTTTATCTGGTTCTTAAGAAGTTGATTCTCTCTTTTAATTTCTTCAATAAAAGCCAAGTCTTCTT
>Ga0182742_1005533_pt1 | contig 10578 bp, 14 predicted proteins | sample eDN5th37CBELigMG_FD_128880 | JGI IMG/M metagenome (GOLD analysis project Ga0182742, IMG submission 128880) | Enriched Miracle-Growth compost microbial communities from Emeryville, California, USA - eDNA 5th pass 37_C BE-Lig MG (version 2)... ... | reverse complement strand
GAGTCCATGTCGAGGAAGATCACGCCCTGCTTCTCGAGGTCCTCGCGCACCTGGTGGTAGACGACCTCGGACTCGTACTGCGCGCCGACGCCGGCGAGGAACTTGCGCTCGGCCTCCGGGATGCCCAGGCGGTCGAACGTGTTCTTGATGTCCTCGGGGACTTCGTCCCAGCTGCGCTCGGCGCGCTCGGTCGCGCGGACGAAGTAGTGGATGTCGTCGTAGTCGACCTCGGCCAGCATGGGCGAGCCCCACGTCGGCTGCGGGCGCGACAGGAAGTGCTCGAGCGCCTTCAGGCGGAACTCGCGCATCCACTGCGGCTCGTTCTTGTACTGCGAGATCTCCTCGACCAGGCGCTTGGACAGGCCCTTGGGCGCCTTGAAGAGGTAGTTCTCGGGGTCGAAGAAGCCGTACTTCTCCTTGTAGTCAGCGTTGATGCCGGCCAGCGCCTGCTGCTCGGCGATCACCTCTGGAGTAGCCATCAGGTCAGTCGACCTCCACTCGAATCACGCCGTCCTCGACGACCACCGGGAAGGTGTCGACGGGCACGTACGCAGGCAGGTTCAGGGGCTTTCCGGTCCTCAGGTCGAACCGCGACCCGTGCCGGGGACACTCGATCGCGCACTCGCTCTCGTCCAGCTCGCCCTCGATCAGCTCGCCGTCGTCGTGCGAGCAGCGATCTTCGATCGCGAAGATCTCGCCGCCGCAGTTGACGACGCCGATCTCGAGGTCCTCGAACGTCACCAGGCGCTTGCCGCCAGGCGGGAGCTCCTCGAGGGCGCAGATGTCGATCAATGGACTCAAGCCAGACAAAATCCGATTCCGGAGGTATGGATTCTATCGACGGGGCCGCGCGCGGCCTCAGCCGTCGCCCAGGGGCGAGAACCCCGTCGTGAAATACAGGACGGTCAGGGTGCCGTAGACCAGCAGGCCGAGCCAACCGAGCACGATCGCCGCGGTCGCCGTGCCGCCCTCCAGCCGCGAGCGGTAGCCCAGGATCAGCCCGCCGATCGACCCCACGATGGGGAAGAACAGCAGGCCGGCGATCGAGAGGAACAGGGCGGCGAGCCCCATCCCAGGCGTGGGTGCGCGGTCCATCTGCGCGGCAACGGTAGCGTTCCGCAGGTGGCGTGGAATCTCGAGGGGCGCTCGGCGGTGATCACCGGCGGCGGGTCGGGCATCGGCGCGGAGCTCGCGCGCCGGCTCGCGCGCCGCGGGATGCGGATCGGGCTGATCGACATCACGGACCCCGCGGGGGTCGTGCCGGGCGCCGAGACCGCGGTCGCCGACGTGCGCGACACGGCGCAGCTGACCGCCGCGGTCGACGACCTCGCCCGGCGGCTGGGCGGGATCGACGTCGCCGTGGCCAACGCCGGGATCGCGACGGGCGGGCCGCTGCGCATGGTCGGCCCCGAGAGCGTCGAGGACACGCTCGACGTCAACCTGCTCGGCGTGTGGCGCACGGCCCGGGCGGCGCTGCCGCACGTGCTCGCGCGCCGCGGGCACCTGCTGCTGGTCGCCTCGGCGGCGGCCGTGCTGCCCGCGCCCGGGCTCGGCGCCTACTCGGCCTCCAAGGCGGGCGTGGAGGCGCTGGGGCGCGCGCTGCGGATCGAGCTGCGCCCGCACGGCGTCAGCGTCGGGGTCGCCTACTACCTGTTCCTGGCGACGCCGATGGTCGCGGCGGGCGAGCGCTCGCCGATCTTCGAGGGCACGCGCTCGAAGCTGCCCAAGGCGCTCGGGCGGACCTGGCCGCTCGAGCCGGCGGTCGAGCGCACCGTGCGCGCGATCGAGGCGCGCCGGCGCACGGTCGTCCATCCGCCGTTCCTGCGCGCGCTGATGCTCGCCCGCGGGCTGCTGGACTCGCCGCTGACCGACCGCGCGAGCGGCCGCTCGCTGGCGCAGATGGAGCGCGCCTTCGAGCAGGAGGCCGAGCGGGTCGGGGCCGACGCGGCGGCCCGCTTCAAGGGCTAGTCGGTGGTGTCGACGAGCTTCCACTCGCCGTCGATGCGGCGCGCGGTCTGCGACACCTCGCTGCGCGAACCGTCGGCCGTGGCGCTCCAGTCGATCACGGCCTCGTCGCCCGTGACCTTGATCTTGTCGATCTTCGCCGTCTCGACGATCTCCTCCAGCAGCTGCTTCTGCTGCGGCTGCTTGTCGGCCGCCTCGTAGATCAGGTCGAGCAGGTCGCTGCAGCCGTCGGGCGGGTCCTTGACGCCGAGCTTCTCCACGTTGGCGCGCATCTGGGTGACCGTCTCGGGCGCGAGCTGCGCGCACGCCCCCGTGAAGTCGTGCTCGCGCAGGGCCGCGTTGTAGGCGGCGAAGGCCTCGCGGATCGCGGTCTCGGGGTCGGCCGCGGCGGTCGGCGTCTCGCGCGCCGCGGGGTCGCGCTTCGGGTCACCGCCGTCCCCGCAGCCGGCGAGCAGGACGGCGACGAGCAGGGCGAGCGCGAATCTCATACGCGCATTCTGACGCCGCCGCGGGTGGGCGCTATCGCGGATTCCCTCTCAAAGTCTCGTGAAGACGTCGTAGGCGTCGTTGACCGCGGGGTAGGCGGGGCCGGGGCGCGAGGCTGATGAATGTTGGCGCCGCTGACGGGTTGCACGCAGCGATCGCGGAGCTGGCAGCGATCGCATCGGGCTCTGGCAAAGCGCGCCGCCCGAGCGCGCGTGGGCCCGGTCGCGTAGCGGTCTCGCCCCGCACTCGCGGCCGCCGCATCGACCCGGCGACCGCGTCCAGCAACCGTCTCGCGAACACACCCGGTCGAGCACGGCGGCAATCCCTGACGCGCGGGGGGGGTGTGATCCTCCGGTTGCGCCAGCCGGGAGTAGCGGATCACACCCCCCGCACCTCACACGCCCCAACAACGACGAACGGCCCGGTCGACTCCGGGGCCCTGACATCAACCACCAAACGGCCACGCCTCCCAGGGCGTGAAGGCGATCAACCCGCGCAGGCGCGACACCGTGTCCGCAGCCGCCACGACCATTCCAGCAGTCGTCTACGGCAGCCGCAGCTTGTCCGGGTTGCGCTGGACGTCGATCGCGACGATCCGGCCGGCGTCGATCGTGAAGTGCACGACGGTGGCCATGCCGCCCATCACCCCCAGCAGGCCCGGCATGCCGTTGACGTCGACGAAGCCCATGCCGCCGTCGCCGTCCTTGGCCGCCAGCGCCCGGATCACGCGCGCGACGCGCTCGGCGCCCTCGATCGGCTTGCGGGCGGCAACCGCCTTGCCGCCGCCGTCGGCGGTGAAGACCGCGTCGGGGTGCAGCATGCGCACGAGCTCGTCCAGGTCGCCCTCGAGCGCGGCCTTGCCGAACGCGGTGATGATCGCGCGCTGCTGCTCGGGCGTGGCGGGGTAGCGCGGGCGCCGCGCCTCGACCGCGCGGCGGGCGCGCGAGGCGTGCTGGCGCGCGGCCTGCGGCGTCGTCGAGAGCACCTCGGCGACGTGCGCGAAGTCGAAGCCGAACACGTCGTGCAGGACGAACGCCACCCGCTCGGACGCGGACAGGCTCTCGAGCACGACCAGCAGGGCCAGGCTCAGGTCCTCGGCGATCGTCGCGCGCTCGGCCGGCCCGGGCTCGTCCACCACGGGCTCGGGCAGCCACGGCCCGACGTAGGCCTCGCGGCGCACGCGCGCCGAGCGCAGCGTGTCCAGCGCCAGCCGCGAGACCGCCGTGGTCAGCCAGCCCTTGAGGTCGCGGACCTCGTCGGGGTCGACGCGCTGCAGGCGCAGCCACGCCTCCTGCACGACGTCCTCGGACTCCGCGAGGCTGCCGAGCTGGCCGTAGGCGAGCCGCAGCAGGCCGGGGCGCAGCTCCTCGAAGCGCTCCGCGAGCTCGCTCACGACGCCGCCAGCCACGAGTCGAAGGTCACCCGCCCGCGCCACGCGCCCGGGTTCGTGAGCGCGCCCGCCCGCAGCACGGGCGAGACCGGCAATCGCAGCGGCAGCGCGCGCGAGCCCGTGCAGCGCCGCCAGCGGCGCGCGAGCTCGCCGACGCTGAGCACCTCGGGGCCGGCGAACTGCGTGATCGCGTGCGAGGGCTCGGCCTCGGCCGTGTCCGCCAGCACGCGCGCGACCTCGCGTGGATCGACGGGCTGCAGCAGCGCGCCCGCCGACGGCACCACCCCGAGCCGCGCGCTGGCCGCGAACGCGCGCGCCACGAGCGCGTGGAACTGGGTCGTGCGCACGATCGTCCACGGCAGCCCGGAGCGGCGGATCCGGTCCTCCTGCGCGAGCTTGGCCCGGTAGTAGCGGCCGCCGACGCGGTCGACGCCGACGATCGAGATCCCGACGTGGTGCCCGACGCCCGCCTGCGCGGCCGCGCGCAGCAGCCGCGTCGTGCCGTCCACGAGCGTCCTGCGGCTGCCCTGCGCCGCGTCGATCACGACGTCGACGCCGTCGAGCGTCGCGGCCAGCCCGCTGCCGTCGCGGAGGTCGACGGGGAGCTTGCGCACGCCGTGCCCGCGCGCTGCGAGCACGCGCGCCGTCTGCGCGCCCACGGTCCCGGTGGCACCCACGATCGCGATCTGCATGGGGTGATGACGAGGTTCGCGCGGCCGATGTGACAAAGGAGTAGTGCCAGCCGCACCATCACCCCTGGGGCTGGCTTGTACCTTGGCCCGCGTCATGACGATTCTCTGACGCGCCTCGCACTCGCACGACGAACCGCTTCGGCTCGCCGTGCCCGGCCGTCCGCAGTCTTGACGTCTGCCGTCCTCGCCGCCGCCCTACGGGAAAGGTCGCCGCGGCGGGTGCGCACGGCCGCTCGCCGCCCCACCTTCGCAGTAAGGAGCGTCGAATATGCAGCGCCGTTCAGGCAACCACCGCAAGCCGTTCGCCGCCAAGCGCCCCATGCTTCCGCCCAAGCGGGCGCTGCGCCCTGCGCTCAAGCCGCAGGCGCGCGTGATGCACAAGCAGCACCGCGGCGGCCGGTGAACACCGCCTGGCACGGGGGCCCGCTCCGGGCGGGCTCCCGTCGCTAGGCCGCCTCGGTCTCCCAGTTGACGGCGTGGCCGAGGCCGGCGGACTTGATCACCTTCAGCGACAGCAGCGCGCACTTCATCCGCGTCGCCGAGATGTCGATGCCCAGCAGGTCGAGCACGAAGTCCTTGTCGAGCTTCATCAGGTCCTCGACCGGCATGCCGATCAGCTCGTCGGAGGCCATCGAGGCCGAGGCCTGCGAGATCGCGCAGCCGTGGCCGGAGAAGGCCACGTCGGCGATCTTGCCGTCGTCACCGATCTTGAGCTGGACCTTCAGCTCGTCGCCGCACAGCGGGTTGGTGTCGAAGAACTCGAGGTCGGGGTCCTCGAGCTCGCCCCAGTGATGCGGGCGCTTGTAGTGCTCGAGGATCTGCTCGCGATAGAGGTCGTCCATGGCTTAGGCGAAGATCTCCTGCACGGTGCCGAGGGCCTCGATCAGGCGGTCGACGTCCTCGCGCGTGTTGTGGATCGCGAACGAGGCGCGCGTCGACGCGGGCGCGCCGAGGCGGCGCATCAGCGGCTGCGCGCAGTGGTGGCCGGCGCGCACGCAGACGCCCTGGCGGCCGAGGATCTCGGCCACGTCGTGCGGGTGCACGCCGTCGAGCGCGAAGCTGGCGAGCGAGCCGCGGCGGTCGAGGTCGGTCGTGCCGTGCACGGTCAGCCCGGACACCTCGGCGAGGCGCTCGAGCGCGTAGGCGGTGATGTCGCGGCCGTGCTCGCGGACGGCGTCCATCCCGGTCTCGCCCAGCCAGTCGACGGCGGCCCCGAGGCCGATCGCCTCGGCCACGGGCATCGTGCCCGCCTCGAACTTGGCGGGCGGCTCGGCCCAGGTGGACTCGAAGTCGCCGACGCGGGCGATCATGTGCCCGCCTCCGAGGAAGGGCGGCATCGCCTCCAGCAGCTCGCGGCGGCCGTGCAGGACGCCGATGCCGGTCGGCCCGTAGGCCTTGTGGCCCGTCCAGGCGTAGAAGTCCGCGCCGAGCTCCTGCACGTCGACCGGCAGCGAGGGCGCGGCCTGCGCGCCGTCGACGAGCACCAGCGCGCCCGCGGCGTGCGCGCGCTCGACGATCTCGGCGATCGGGTTGATCGTGCCGAGCACGTTGGACACGTGCGCGACCGCGACGAGCTTCGGCCGCTGGGCGAGCAGGGCGTCGAACGCGTCGAGGTCGAGCAGGCCGTCGTCGGTCACCGGCACGTAGGCGAGCCGGCAGCCCAGCAGCTGCCACGGGACGATGTTGGAGTGGTGCTCCATCTGGGTGATCAGCACCAGGTCGTCCGGCCCGACGTTCGCGCGGCCCCACGCGTTGGCGACGAGGTTGATGGCCTCGGTCGCGTTGCGCGTGAAGATGGTCTCGCCGGGCGTCGAGTTCGTGAACGTCGCGACCTTGTCGCGCGCCGCCTCGTAGGCGTCGGTCGCCTCCGAGGCGATCGCGTAGATGCCGCGGTGGATCGACGCGCGGTAGGTCTCGTAGTAGCGGTCCATCGCCTCCAGCGCGGGGCGCACGGTCTGCGCCGTCGCCGCCGTGTCGAGGTAGACGAGACCCTCGCGCGCGAGCGTCGGGAACTCGGAGGAGGAAGGGACCGCGAGGCTCATCAGGCGGCCGCCGCGACCTCGTCGCGAATCCAGCCGTAGCCCTTCTGCTCGAGCGTCTCGACCAGCTCCGGGCCACCCTCCTTGACGATCCGGCCCTCGAACATGATGTGCACGAACTGCGGCTTCACGAGGTGCAGGATGCGCTGGTAGTGGGTGATGATCAGCACGCCCATGTCGGTGCCCTCGGCGACCTTGTTGACGCCGTGCGCGACCGTGTTGAGCGCGTCGATGTCCAGGCCCGAGTCGGTCTCGTCCAGGACGGCGAGCTTGGGCTTGGTCAGCGCGAGCTGGAGGATCTCCATGCGCTTCTTCTCGCCGCCGGAGAAGCCGTCGTTGAGGTAGCGGCTGGAGAACTCCTTCGGGACCGCGGTCAGCTCCATCGCGGCCTCGACGGTCTTGCGGAAGTCCTTGAGCGAGATCGCCTCCTCGCCGCGGCCCTCGCGGTGGGCGTTGAGGACCATGCGCAGGTACTTGGCGACGGTCACGCCCGGGATCGCGACGGGGTACTGGAACGCCATGAACAGGCCGGCGCGGGCGCGCTCGTCCGGGTCGGCGTCCGTGATGTCCTCGCCGTCGAAGATGATCTGGCCCTCGGTCACCTCGAGGTTCGGGTGACCCATGATCACGTTCGCCAGCGTCGACTTGCCGGAGCCGTTCGGCCCCATCAGCGCGTGGAACTCGCCCGCGCGGACGTGCAGGTCGACCCCCTTGAGGATCTGCTTGTCGCCGGCGCTGACGTGGAGGTTCTTGATCTCGAGCTCGCCCATGTGTCCTTCGTGTTCTGGTCTTAGGAAGTCGGTACGGAGGCCTGAGTGACGGTCAAACCGGCCGCGGGCCGCGCGTCGAACTCGACGAGCTCGGCGAGCGTGGTGCGCTGCAGCGAGCGTATGACACCCATCTGCACGCGCGTCCACAGCAGCTTGGTCGAGCAGGCCCCGGCCGCCTCCCCGTGATGCGAGCACTGCACGCGCCCGTCGCTGTCGTCGAGGAAGCAGTCCATCGGGGCGATCGCGCCCTCGAGCGCGAGCACCGCCTCGTCCATCGTGATCTCCTCCGCGGGGCGCGCCAGCACGTAACCGCCGTGCGCGCCGCGGGTGGACCGCACGAGGCCGGCCTTCTTGAGCAACGCGGCGATCCGCTCGCAGTACGCGAGCGGGAGGTTCTCCGCCTCGGCGATCGCCTTCAGCGAAACCGGATGCGCGTTGCCGAGGCGCCCGAGCTGGATCAGCAGCCGGACGCCGTACTCGGCCTTCGTGGTGAAGATCATCGGCCCTAAAGCCTACCAACGAGGTCGGAGTTCCCTCCAGGGGTTACGTCGCGCTCTGCGGGCGCAACGCGAACCCGAGCGAGCCGTCCGGCATGCGCCCGGCGTCGAGCACCTGGTCGTCGAGCATGAGCGCGGTCGCGGGCTCGACGTAGACGTCGGCGGCGGCGCCGGTCTCGATGACCTGGTCGTCGGGTTCGGGGGCGGTCACGAACGTCACCTCGATGGCGACGCCCCGCTCGTTGTTGGCGCCGGCGGAGAGCCGGAGCCCGGCGCCCTCCGGCACGCTCGCGGCCTTCAGTGCGGTGTCGATCGCGTCGGTCGCGGCCGGCGAGATGGCGAGCATCTTCGCTCCTTTCCGTTGGGAAGGGCACTCGCACGATAGCGAGGTCAGCCAACGGCGCCGAGCAGCTTCAGGCCCTCCCCGGTGTAGGTCAGGATCCGCTGCCCGCTGTCGTCCGGGAGCGCCAGCGCCTGGAACTCGACGTCGAGCTCGCCGAGCTGCGGGTGGCGCAGCCGCTTGACCCCGGAGACACAGTTCGCGACGGGGTGGCGCGACCACAGCGCGGCGAACTCGGCGCTCTTGACCGACAGCTCGCCGACGAGCTCGGCGAGCGGCGGGTCGTCGGGGTAGCGGCCAGCGAGCAAGCGCAGCGACGCGACCGCGCGTTTGGCCTCGGTCGCCCAGTCCGCATACAGCTCGCGCGTGTGGGCGTCCAGGAACAGCATCCGCGTGAGGTTGGGGCGCGCGCCGTGCGCGACGTGGCCGGCGAGCAGCGCGTGGCCGGCCGCGTTCCAGGCCAGCACGTCGGTGCAGCGGCCGAGCACGACGGCGGGCACGCCGAGCGCCTCGACGAGCCGGACGGTGCCCGGGGCGGCGCGCTCGCGGCGGCGCCGCGGCCGGCGCGGGGCGGGACCAGGCCGGGCGAGCCGGTGCAGGTGCGCGCGCTCGTCGTCGTCGAGCTCGAGCGCGCGGGCGAGCGCCTCGATCACGGACTCGCTCGCGTTGCGGCTCGTCCCCTGTTCCAGGCGCGTGTAGTAGGTGACGCTGACCCCGGCGAGCTGCGCGAGCTCCTCGCGGCGCAGGCCCGGCACGCGGCGGGCGCCGTAGGACGGGATCCCGACGTGCTCGGGCGTGAGCCGGGCGCGGCGCGTGCGGAGGAACTCGCCCAGGTCGTCCATCCCTCAATGGTGACGGGTCGGCGGGCCGCGTGGGTGACCCTGCGGGTGCCAGGCAGCGCAGGGGTCTGGCTGCGTGGCGGCGCGCGGAGGACAGTCGCAGGCATGCCTCGCCACCGCCTCGCGCTCGCCGTCCTGCTGGCCGCGAGCTTCACGCTCGCCGTCGACTTCTCGATCCTCAACGTGGCGCTGCCCGTGATCGGCGCCGACGTCGGGCTGGGCCTCGGGCATCTGCAGTGGATCGCGTCCGCGTTCGCGCTCTGCGCGGCGGGCTTCACGCTGCTGTTCGGGCGCGTGGCCGACCTGTTCGGGCGCCGCCGCCTGTTCCTGGCCGGGATGGCGCTGCTCGGCGCCGCGTCGCTGGCCGGCGGGCTCGCCGGCTCCCCGGCGGTCCTGCTGGCCGCGCGGGCCGGGCAGGGGCTCGCGACCGCCGCGGTCATCCCCGCCGCGCTGTCGCTGCTGACGACCGCGTTCCCGGAGGGGCCGCTGCGCGAGCGCGCGCTCGGGCTCAACGGGGCGCTGATGGCCGCCGGGTTCACGACCGGCGCCGTGCTCGGCGGGTTGCTGACCGACGTGCTCAGCTGGCGCTGGGCGTTCTTCGTCAACGTCGCGGTCACCGCCGTCGTGCTGGCGGTCGCGCCGCTCGTGCTGCACGAAGGGCCGCGCGGGGAGCGCCCGCGGCTGGACGTCGCCGGCGCGCTCGCGATCACGCTGGCGCTGCTCGCGCTCGTGTACGGGATCACCGAGGGCGCGTGGCCCGCGCTCGCCGCCGCGGCCGCGCTCGCGGCGACGTTCGTGCTCGTCGAGGCGCGCGTGGCGCAGCCGCTCGTCCCGCTGCGGGTGCTGCGCCGCCCCACCGTGGCCTGGGGCAACCTCGCCGGGCTGCTGGCGTTCGCGACCGAGACCGGGCTGGTCTTCCTGCTCACGCTGTACCTGCACGACGTGCTCGGCTATTCCCCGCTGGCGGCGGGCGCGGCGTTCGCGGTGCTCGGGGCGGGCACCGTGCTCGGCGGGCTGCTCGGGCCGCGCGTGATCGCCACCGTCGGCGCGCCGCGCGCGCTGGCGCTGGGGTTCGCGGCCCAGGCCGCGGCGACGCTCCCGCTCGCGTTCGTCGGCGAGCCGCAGTGGTGGATCGCGCCGCTGCTGGTGGCGATGTTCGCGGGCGGCGTCGCCAACCTGGTGGCGATCGTGGGGTTCATGGTCGTCGCCACCTCGGGCGTGGCCGACGGCGAGCAGGGCCTCGCCACCGGCCTGACCTCGATGAGCCAGCAGGTCGGGATCACGCTCGGGATCCCGGTCGTGTCGGCGATCGCGACCGCGCCCGACGCGCTGCTCGACGGGCTCGCGCTGGCGATCGCCGCCGTCGGCGCGCTGTGCGCCGCGGTCGCGCTCGCCGCCTGGGCGCAGCCCGCGCGCCGCGGCGTGGCCGAGCGCGCGACTGCCTAGCCGACGCTCAGCGACCGCTGACGCGCGCTCCGCCCGGCCTCGCGCCACGCGAGTGTCGAGAAACCCACCGCTCAGGTAAGGAAGTCGACGCTCGCGTGGCCGCGCGCCCGCTCG
>Ga0182742_1005530_pt1 | contig 10581 bp, 9 predicted proteins | sample eDN5th37CBELigMG_FD_128880 | JGI IMG/M metagenome (GOLD analysis project Ga0182742, IMG submission 128880) | Enriched Miracle-Growth compost microbial communities from Emeryville, California, USA - eDNA 5th pass 37_C BE-Lig MG (version 2)... ... | reverse complement strand
GGAGGGAAAAACATGCAAATTCATGTCGTGCAGCCAAACCAATCGCTTTATGGAATTGCTCAAGCGTATTCCACAACGGTAAATGACTTAATTGAAGCAAATGAAATTCCTAACCCCAATGACTTGGTTATTGGGCAAACGTTAGTTATACCCATCGTCGGCAGCTTCTATTGGGTACAATCTGGTGACAGCCTCTGGTCCATAGCACAGAAATTTGGAATCTCTTATCAACAGCTCGCTCAAGTAAACCGCCTTTCTCTCACTCAACCATTACGTATTGGTTTTAGATTATATATCCCTCGAAGAGCAAGAAGAAATGCAGAATTTAATGCTTATGTGGAGCCAAGAGGAACGACCGTTGCACCAGTCTTGGAGGAAAGTGCGCGAGAAGCAGCCCCTTATTTAACTTACTTAGCTCCTTTCAGCTTCCAAGCTTTAAGAGACGGTTCTCTTAAAGAACCACTGTTAAATAACTTTCCTGCCATTGCAAGGGCCAACAACAATGTACTCATGATGGTCATAACGAATCAAGAAAATGACCAATTCAATGCTGAACTAGGAAGAATCCTATTAAATGATATCCCTATCCAGGATCGATTTTTAAATAATATTGTAACAACCGCTAAAAAGTATAATTTTAGAGACATACATTTTGATTTTGAGTTCCTGCGCCCAGCAGACCGCGAGGCATACAATCGTTTTTTACGAAAAGCAAAGGCACGTTTCCAAGCAGAAGGCTGGCTTATTTCAACGGCTTTAGCTCCGAAAACAAGCCGTGAGCAAAAAGGGGAATGGTATGAGGCTCATGATTATCGAGCGCATGGGGAAATTGTTGACTTTGTTGTTATTATGACCTATGAGTGGGGTTATAGCGGTGGTCCAGCCATGGCTGTGTCCCCTATTGGTCCTGTAAGAAAGGTCATTGAATATGCGTTAACAGAAATGCCTCCTTCAAAAATCATGATGGGTCAGAACTTATATGGTTACGATTGGACGCTTCCATTTGTCCAAGGAACGGTAGCAAAAGCTGTAAGTCCTCAGCAAGCGATCCAACTTGCTGCAACGAATAATGTTGCCATTCAGTATGATACTACGGCTCAAGCACCCTTTTTTAAATACAGGGACAAAGAAGGTAAGCAACATGAAGTTTGGTTCGAAGACGCCCGTTCGATTCAAGCAAAATTCGACTTGATTAAAGAGTTAAACCTTCGTGGAATGAGCTACTGGAAGCTCGGACTCGCTTTTCCACAAAACTGGTTACTCATTGTAGAAAACTTTAACGTTGTAAAAAGATAAGCGTAACGATAGCAGCTATTAGGGCTGCTATTTTTTTACTAAAATTTTCAATATGGGAAACAAGAAATAATTCCATATTCCTATTAGACCTATATGTGATAAAATGGTCTTTGTCTCATAAAAATAATTATTTTAATATAGACGGAAATACCACCTTAGGTAGTGGTGCTGTAAGGAGGACAAGCCATGGGGGAAACGCCTTTTATCACGGTAGAGGGGCCAATTGGTGTGGGCAAAACATCATTAGCCAAGGTGATTTCTGATCACTTCCAATTTGCATTACTTCGAGAGATCGTTGATGAAAACCCATTTTTAGGGAAGTTTTATGAAAACATTGAAGAGTGGAGCTTTCAAACCGAGATGTTTTTCTTATGTAACCGATACAAGCAACTCGGTGACATACAGAAGTTATATCTTACCAAAAACGAGCCGGTCGTAGCCGATTATCATATATTTAAGAACCTCATTTTTGCTCAGCGTACACTTAGTACGGAAGAGTATGATAAGTATTTTAATATTTACCAAATATTAACTAGAGATATGCCAAAACCAAACGTCATTATCTATTTACATGCTAGTTTGGACACCCTTTTATCGCGGATAAAAATGCGCGGTCGGGAAATTGAGAAGAATATAAGCCCTCTTTATCTTGAGCAATTATCAATCGATTATGATCATGCAATAAGTGAATTTGAAAAATTGCATCCTGAAATCCCTGTTTTACGTTTTAATGGAGACGAGCTAGACTTTATAAAAAATAAGAGTGACCTAGACAAGATTATCAACCAGTTAACCACATCGTTAGAAAAAGGAGTATGTAATCATGAACCTTCGAACTAAATACGGAATACCTGCTAACTCGGTTATTACGATTGCAGGGACAGTAGGAGTTGGGAAGTCTACGATGACGAACGCTCTTGCTAATGCACTTGATTTTCGTACCTCCTTTGAAAAAGTAGATACGAACCCTTATTTAGATAAATTTTATGCGGACTTTACTAGATGGAGCTTTCACTTGCAAGTATACTTCCTTGCAGAGCGATTTAAAGAGCAAAAGCGTATCTTCGAGTATGGCGGTGGATTTATTCAAGACCGTTCGATTTATGAAGATACGGGTATTTTTGCAAAAATGCATTTTGAAAAAGGTACGATGTCTAAGGTAGATTATGAGACATATACAAGTCTTTTCGAAGCCATGGTCATGACACCGTATTTCCCTCATCCAGATCTACTTATTTATCTAGAGGGATCCATTGATGACATTATCGGTCGAATTAAAGAGCGTGGACGCCCAATGGAACAGCAAACACCAATTAATTACTGGAATGAAATGCATCAACGTTATGAAGATTGGATTAACTCATTCTCGGCATGTCCCGTGTTACGAATTAATATTAATGAATATGACATCAGGGATGACGAGTCCTCCATTGAACCAGTGATCGAACGTATTGCCAATCATATAAAACAATCACAATTACTAAAAAGATAATCGCTGAGTTTTTCAGCGATTTTTTTATTATAATTTTTAAACGCAAAAAAACCGCTGTGATATCACAAGCGGTTTTCAATCTCCATTTTATGCGCAATGGTTCATTTCAATTAGATGGAGGAGGTAGAGGGATTCGAACCCCCGCGCGGTTTGACCCGCCTGTCGGTTTTCAAGACCGATCCCTTCAGCCGGACTTGGGTATACCTCCGTATCTCATCGACAAGTTATAATATAGCATGTACAAAAAATGAAGTCAACTATTATTCAAAAAATATCAAGCGGATGTTGATGTTCCACCCGCTTAATTTACAACCGTTAGTCTTATTTTATCACTTCACGGTTCCCCATATACGGACGTAACACTTCTGGAATGACCACACTGCCATCCGCTTGCTGGAAGTTTTCTAGGATCGCCGCCACCGTACGACCAATTGCTAGACCTGAACCGTTCAGTGTATGCACAGCCTCTGGTTTTCCTTTCGCTTCACGTCTAAAACGAATATTAGCTCGACGTGCTTGGAAGCTCTCAAAGTTACTACAAGAAGAAATCTCACGATACGTTTCATAACTCGGAATCCAAACTTCAATATCGTATTTCTTCGCTGCCGTAAAGCCAAGATCTCCCGTACACATGCTTAATACACGATATGGAAGTCCCAAAAGCTGTAATACCTTTTCCGCATGACCTGTTAATTTTTCAAGCTCTTCGTAAGAATCCTCTGGCTTAACAAACTTTACAAGCTCCACTTTGTTAAACTGATGTTGGCGAATCAAACCTCTTGTATCTCTACCTGCAGATCCTGCCTCAGAACGGAAACATGCGCTAAAGGCTGCATAGTTAATAGGTAAATCCTCACCACTTAAAATTTCATCACGATGTAAATTCGTTACGGGAACTTCTGCTGTTGGAATTAAGAAAAAATCCTCGCTTTCAATTCGGAAGGCATCTTCTTCAAATTTCGGAAGCTGTCCAGTTCCAGTCATACTTGCACGGTTTACAATGTACGGAGGTAGAACCTCTTCATAACCATGCTCTTCTGTATGCAAATCAAGCATAAAATTAAACAAGGCACGCTCTAATTTAGCACCTAAACCCTTATAAAAAACGAAACGGCTTCCCGTCACTTTGCCCGCTCGTTCAAAGTCAACGATTCCAAGACCATCTGCTACATCCCAATGCGGCTTTGGTTCAAATTCAAAGCTAGGAATCTCTCCCCATTTACGAATCTCAACGTTATCATCCTCTGTTTCACCAACAGGAACACTTTCATGCGGGATATTCGGAATGCTAAGTAGAAGCTTTTCCAATGTTTCCTCCACGTTTCGTAAATGATCATCTAATCCTTTAATTTTATCTCCTACTTCTTTCATCTCAGCAATTAATTGATCTGCATCCTTCTTTTCTCTCTTAAGTACTGCCACTTGTTGAGAAACTTCGTTACGCTTACTTTTCAACTGCTCTACTTCTAAAATTAACTCTCTACGAGTACGATCCAACTCTTCAAATTTACCTAGATCTGTTAAATCCTCTCCACGATGCTGAAGCTTTGCCTTCACTTCTTCAAAATTAGCACGCAAAAATTTTAAATCTAACATATTGCTTCCTCCTTTATCATTTTCAGCAAACAAAAAACTCCCGTCCCTATAAAAGGGACGAGAGTTACCCGCGTTGCCACCCTAGTTGAAGGTATCATTCACCTTCCACCTTAAATAAATAACGGTTTTTAACCGGAAGTATTTACTCACAATCTAAGCTTTCCATACTTCACTCAAGGATGGATTCACAAGCACCATTTACCGATTTCCACCAACCATCGGCTCTCTTTAAAATAGCTCTCCTGCTACTAGTTCCTCTCAATGCATTACAATTATTTATTTTTATAGTACTTTACTACAATTATTTCCAAGATGCAACCGGATTATATTTATTTTTTCGCTTCTTTTACCATATTGATAAAATACTGCGTGATACGGTGATCTTCCGTTAATTCTGGATGAAAGGAGCAACCAAGGAATTGTCCTTCTCTAGCAAAAACAATGCGATTTTCATGCTTCGCGAGGATTTCAACATTCTCACCTGCAGCAACAATATGTGGGGCACGAATAAAGACGGCTGGATAGTTTTCACCAACACCAGCAATATCTAAATCTGCTTCAAAGCTTTCACGTTGGCGTCCAAATGAGTTTCGCTCTACTCTTACATCCATCGCACCAATATGAGGTTGATCGTAACCAACAAGCTCCTTCGCCATTAAGATAAGTCCTGCACAAGTTCCGAACATTGGTTTTCCTGACTGCGCAAACTCCTTAAGGCTCCCCATAAAATCGTACTTATCGATTAAGCGGCGCATCGTTGTACTTTCTCCACCAGGCATAATCAACCCATCTACTTCTTCTAGCTGCTCTTTTGTTTTGATTACAACAGCTTCTGCCCCACTCTCTTCAATGGAGCGTATATGCTCACGTACAGCCCCCTGAAGGCCTAGTACTCCTACTTTAACCATTTTGTTCACCTTACCATCCACGGTCTTGCATACGAGCTTCTGGAGCTAAAGAAGAGATTTCAATCCCCTTCATTGGCGTTCCAAGCTCCTTTGAAAGCTCAGCAATTAGTTTGTAGTCTTGGTAATGTGTTGTTGCTTCTACAATCGCACGAGCAAACTTAGCTGGGTTATCTGATTTAAAGATTCCAGATCCTACGAATACTCCATCAGCACCTAGCTCCATCATTAAAGCAGCATCTGCAGGCGTTGCAACCCCACCAGCTGCGAAGTTAACAACCGGTAAACGTCCTAACTCCTTAATTTGAAGAAGTAGCTCAAATGGCGCTCCTAGAAGCTTAGCTTCTGTCATAAGCTCGTCCACATTCATTCCGACCACTTTACGTACTTGAGCATTTACTTGACGAATGTGACGAACAGCCTCTACGATATTCCCAGTTCCTGGTTCACCTTTTGTACGAAGCATAGAAGCTCCTTCACCAATACGACGAGCAGCTTCCCCAAGGTCACGACATCCACATACAAAAGGAACGGTAAAGTCACTCTTGTACAGATGATATTCCTCGTCAGCTGGTGTTAATACTTCACTTTCATCAATGTAGTCAACACCCATTGCTTCTAAAATACGAGCCTCTACAATATGACCAATACGTGCTTTAGCCATGACAGGAATAGAAACAGCATTCTTTACTTCTTCCATAATGCGTGGATCTGCCATACGAGCTACTCCACCAGCCGCACGAATATCTGAAGGCACTCTTTCAAGCGCCATAACTGCAACCGCACCTGCTTCTTCAGCAATTTTTGCTTGCTCTGCGTTAACAACGTCCATAATGACGCCGCCTTTTTGCATTTCTGCCATACCACGTTTAACTCGATCTGTACCTGTTTTCATACTTGATCCCCTTTCATTATTACCATCTACATTAGATGGGTAAATTATGTCTCCATATGTAGCTACTAAAAAAAGGAAAGCATAACGAATTCAATCGAAATTAATCTTTTTCCCTATTCGTAAATAAACAATAAAAAGAGCTTCCTGTCAAGACAGGAAGCTTTTATTTACGAGGAAATAATCTCTTTATTTAAAATATTCCTTTAACAGCTGAAGAGGCACTGTCCCATAGGTTTCCAAAAAAGCCCCCAACTCCACGCATCATTAAAACAAACCAGTTGGCTTTTTCTACATCCTCTGTAGCGATCACATCAACCGTAATTTGCTTTTGGCCAGATTCAGTTAGGAACCCTAACCCTTCACCCTCGATAGGCTCAATCGTGAGTGTTCCTACCTTATCACCTTTTTTTACTGGAGCTGTTAGCTCTCCGTCTTCATTCAACTTATCTTCATCCAATTTTAAGACCGTTTTGTATTGGTCCTTTTCTCCATTTTTAACAACCATGGAGATGCTTTCCTTTGACTCAATAGATACCTCGTCTTCTTTCCCTTTTGTTACGGGTAACGTTTTTTGTCCCTTAACTTGATATCCTTCTTTAACTATTTCTTCTTCCGTAAAGTTACCGAACGCATAATCTAATATTTTTCTCATTTCTGTAAAACGTTCGTCCTTTGTTGCAGCTTTCATCACAACTGCAATCACACGTTGTCCATCTTTCTCAGCGGTTGCGGTAAACCCAGCACCAGCAAAGTCAGTTGAGCCGGTCTTTAATCCATCTACCCCTGTATATTCAAAAATAAGACCTGGGAGCATCCAGTTAAAGTTCTTATATGTTCGACCATCTCTGAATTGAAGTTCAGGCATTTTTGCTGTTTCAATGACCTCAGGATAATCATTAATCAAATGGTAAGCAAGCTTAGCTGTTGCTCTAGCTGACATCACATTTTCTTCATCAGCCCCACCAGCTGGGTGATTCCCTAACAAACTGCTGTTATTAAGTCCGCTCGAATTGACAAACTTATAATCCTCTAATTGTAGTTCTTCAGCCTTTTTATTCATAAGTGTGATGAAATTTGTTTCAGATCCCGCCATTAATTCTGCTAAAGCAACCGTGGCAGCATTCCCAGAATGAATGGCCATTGCTTGATAAAGCTCTTCAACCGTATAATCTTCTCCTTCAGTTAACCCAACATTGGATAGACCAGGCGCTGCTGATAGTTCATGAACATACGCGTTAATTTTTACTTTTTGATCCCATTTAATCTTACCTTCAGCAATGGCTTCAAGTAGCAGGTATTCGGTCATCATTTTCGACATAGATGCCACACCTAGGACAACATCTATATTTTTTGCATAAAGAATCTTCCCAGTCTCTGCATCAAGTAGAATGGCTGCTTCCGCCGTAATTCCAAGAGGATCCTCTTCTGCCTTTACGGGTGAAACACTTGTTGCAAACGATAATGTGAATGCTATTGTCAAGGTCATTACCCAGATTGAAATGTTTTTTAAACGATACAATGAACTTACCTCCATCTTTGTCAATTACTCTATGAAAATCATTTCGACATGATTCTATATTTTTTGCACCTTGTACAGTTTACCATATAAATTACAAAAAAAATAGACAGAGAAAGGTCACTCTGTCTTGTAAAAATACTTGTAATCTCTTCGTTCTAAAGTCTCAGGAAATCTTAAGAAAGTGAGTAGTTAGGTGCTTCTTTCGTGATTTGAACATCATGTGGATGACTTTCACGAAGACCTGCTCCTGTCATTCGAATGAACTTTGAGTTTTCTCTGAGTTCTTGTAAATTCTTTGTTCCACAATACCCCATTCCAGAACGTAATCCACCAACCAATTGGTAAATCGTATCTGTTAATGGTCCCTTGTATGGAAGGCGTCCTTCAATACCCTCTGGAACAAACTTCTTATTGTCTTCTTGGAAATAACGGTCCTTCGATCCCTTTTCCATTGCTGCTACTGAACCCATACCACGGTAGACTTTGAAACGTCTGCCTTGGAAGATTTCTGTTTCTCCTGGGCTTTCTGTCACACCAGCTAATAAGCTTCCAAGCATAACAGCATGTCCACCAGCTGCTAAAGCTTTTACAATATCTCCAGAGTATTTAATTCCTCCATCAGCGATAACTGCTTTTCCATGCTTTCTAGCTTCTGTTGCACAATCGTATACTGCTGTGATTTGCGGTACACCTACACCTGCAACTACTCTTGTTGTACAGATAGATCCTGGTCCAATACCCACTTTCACGATATCTGCCCCAGCTTCGATTAGCTCTCTTGTTGCTTCTGCTGTCGCTACATTCCCTGCAATGATGGCTATTTCCGGGAATGCCTCTCTAATAGATCTGACCATGTCAATAACGCCTTTAGAGTGACCATGAGCAGTATCTATAACCAGCACATCTACTTGAGCTCTTACTAGCATCTCAGCGCGTTTCATTGTATCTGTTGTTACACCTACTGCTGCACCAACCAATAAACGACCTTGCTCATCTTTTGCCGAATTAGGGAATTCGATTACTTTCTCAATATCTTTAATCGTAATTAATCCTTTAAGTACTCCTTCACTATCAACCAGTGGAAGTTTCTCGATTTTATACTTTTGTAAAATGCTTTCAGCTTCTTCTAAAGTTGTTCCCACAGGAGCTGTAACTAGGTTTTCTTTTGTCATTACATCCGAAATTTTTATCGAGTAGTCTTGGATGAAGCGTAGATCACGATTTGTTAAGATCCCAACTAACTTTTGCTCCTCATCGTTATTTACGATTGGAACACCAGAAATTCGGTATTTCCCCATAAGATGCTCGGCATCAAACACTTGTTGATCAGGAGTCAAAAAGAAAGGATCCGTAATAACTCCACTTTCTGAACGTTTAACCTTGTCCACCTGGTCGGCTTGCTGTTCAATAGACATGTTTTTATGGATAATACCAATTCCACCTTGTCTCGCCATAGCAATCGCCATCTCTGCTTCTGTTACTGTGTCCATACTTGCGCTAATCATTGGAATGTTTAGCTTGATTTTTTCTGTTAAGTGAACTTGTAAACTCACATCTCTAGGAAGTACTTCTGATTTTGCAGGCACTAACAATACATCGTCGAAGGTTAAACCCTCTTTAACAAACTTATTTTCCCACATAAATATTGCCCCCCTACTCGAAAATATTATTAGTAGGTTATCAATTGGTTAAAATACTGTCAAGAACTGTTCAATATGTTTGATTTTTCAATTAATTTGGAGGTTACGAATTTGATTTTCCCTTATGCCAATTTGCACTCATTTTCACTCTTTTTTTCAGCCGATTCGACACAGCATTATTTAAAAAAGTGTTATCAATCTTTAGAGCTTTCAGATGCCGAACAAAAAAGTTATGAAAACTGCTACCCCTTTATTTATTATCTTGAACACGGTCAGGTATATTATGAACAGGCAAGGAACTCACCACTCATCATCCAGCCTATTCTGATCTTCTATGGTCTCGTACACTTACTAAAAGCATGTATTTTAACTGTAGACCCAAATTATCCTGAAACGACCTCTGTACTTGCTCATGGGGTTTCAACTAGGAAGAGAAAAAAGCAGCAATATCATTTTTTTCAGGATGAAGTGAAGTTTCAGAAGACAGGATTGTTTCCTCATATTGGAGAAAGATTGTTTCACATGAAACAATTGGAAGGGGAAAAAACGACAATGAATGATCTCTTAATGCAAATTCCAGAGCTTACTAGTCTTTTTGAAGAGCTCGTAGGAAAGAGAACTTTCTTACCGGTTGAGAATAAAGGAACAGACATTCACATCCCTGAGTCCGCTCTTGATACCTTTCATATGACTAGTGATCGATTTACAGAGTTTTTCCAAACAAAAACGAATGGCGATTTCTTATGTAGTGATCATTTGAATGACAACCTTTGTTTTCACTTAGCTGGAAAAAAGTTATCATCCTTTTCTATATTAAAATATAATCTGGTAGACAATCATTTCTCCCTTTCTTTGACAAAAGGAGATTTACTTCAATACAATGAATTACTTATTCATTATTTACTGCTATATAACCTAAGTATGATTGCCCGCTACGAAACGGAGTGGTGGAGTGAGTTAGTAAAGACCATGCCAAATAAGGACTTCCCTTTCATTCAATCATTCTTACAAGTCAGCTTAGACAAAGGTCCCTTTCTTGTTTATCAATATTTAATGATGAAGAAATAATAAGAAAAGCGAAGGACACTAGGCGTTAGGGGCGCTAGAGCTAGACAATTCTCTAAGTAGAAAATCTTATACTTTCTTATCTTTATATAACAAAAAAGCACCCACTCAGGTGCTTTTTTCTTTGCCTAGCGACGTCCTACTCTCACAGAGGGAAACCCTCAACTACCATC
>Ga0182742_1005528_pt1 | contig 10583 bp, 9 predicted proteins | sample eDN5th37CBELigMG_FD_128880 | JGI IMG/M metagenome (GOLD analysis project Ga0182742, IMG submission 128880) | Enriched Miracle-Growth compost microbial communities from Emeryville, California, USA - eDNA 5th pass 37_C BE-Lig MG (version 2)... ... | reverse complement strand
TCATCGATCCGCGACGATGCGGAATTCGTGAACATCTCTGCCTCCTCGCACACCACGATGCGCCGTGCGTGCAATCGACGAGGGGCCGAAGGTCCCGGCGCGTGTCGCCGTCGACAGCGTCAGCGGATGCAGCGCGGCCGGTTCGAGCGGGCAGGCGGGGTGCGACAGAATCGTCTGGTGCCGAAGATCGTCGACCGAGACGCCCGCAGACGCGAGATCGCGCAGACGTACCTCGCGCTCGTCGCGAAGGAGGGCATGGAGGCGGCCACGACGCGGCGCCTCGCGCAGGAGCTGGGAGTCGCCTCGGGTGCGCTCTGGCACTACTTCTCGAACTTCGACGAGGTGCTCGAGCAGGCCTTCGCGCAGGTGGTGGAGCACACGACATCCCGCATCGCGGAGCACGTCGCCGATCGCACGGGACTCGCCGCGCTGGTGCGGATGCTCGAGCAGATCCATCCCCTCGACAAGACGACGCAGGACGAGGCCCTCGTCGTGGTCAACTTCTGGGGACGGGTGACCGCGCATCGCCACCAGCGCGTCCGCGACGCGTTCGTCGAGCGCCTGTGGCAGGACGAATACCGCGTGCACCTCGACCAGGCCGTGGATGCGGCGGAGCTGCATCCGGATGCCCCCACCGACGCCCTCGCTGACGCCCTCCTCGTCGTCGCACTGGGCCAGCAGGTCACGTACGTGCTCGACGCCCCGCTTTCCGAGCCGGCCGCGCAATGGCGCGTCGTGCACGCGCTGCTCGACCCGTGGATGACCGACAAGGGTCGCGCGGCTGCCGGACTCTCGCGCGACGCGGGATAGCGCTGTTCAGCCGAGGGCCATCGCGGCGATCGACAGTGCGAACATCGCACCCATCGCGATGAGCTCGATGCGCGATGCGGTGCTCGCCGGATCGTGCCCGCGACGGACGACGGCCGTGATCGTCCACGCGACGTAGGTGGCAGCGGCGACGGCGAGAACGACGTGCGGCGACAGCCCCGTGACGCCGGCATGGGCGTGTGCGTGCGAGGCGTCGCTGTCCGCCGCCGCGTGTCCGCCCGCGAGGAGCATGCCGGCCATGAGCGCCCCGCCGATGGCTCTGTGCAGGTCAGGGGAGCGATCGCGCGCGGGTCTGCGGCGCAGTCCCGCTGCCAGCAGCATCGCGAGCGCGAGCACGATGAGCGCGGCCGCGATCCGCAGGGAGTCCGAGAGGAACGGGAGGCACGCGATGGCCATCGTCAACGCCAGGACGCGGGCGCGTCCGCGAGCGGGGGTGAGGCAGCATCCGGCGGCCGCGACCGCACCTGCCAGCGCCACGCCTACCCCCAACACGGATGCCGTCTTCCCGCCTCGTCGCGATCAGTGCCCGGAGTGGTGGTGATGATCGTGCGCGCCATGCCCGTCGTGGTCGGGTGCCGCGTCCGCGTGGCCGTGCTCCGCGGCGCCTCCTGCGGGCGGCATGGTGCAGTGGTCGCCGCCCGACAAGTCCGGCACGTCGATTGTGGGGTTGCGGTCGAAGAACCCATGCGGCAGCAGCTTGAACCCCGCATAGTCGACCGGCATGATCGGCCAGTCCTCCGTGCGCGGGAAGTGCGTGAGGCCGAACGTGTGCCACACCACGATGTCCTCGCCGTCGATCGAGCGGTCCGCCTTGATGTAGGCGGGCAGGCCCGCACCGCCGGGGTTCTGGTTGGTCGTGCGCCCCGCCGCCCACATCTCGTCGCGGTCGTAGCGCGTCACCCACAGGTGGTGGGCGGCGAACTCGGCGCGCGGGCGCACGTACGCCTCGTCGTCGACGAGCAGCGTCGGCTTGCCCTCAGGGAACAGGATGTACGAGGTCGGCTTGCCGAGGAAGTTCGTCTTCTCGGTGTTGAGGATGCGCCACACGCGGTCCACGCGGTTGTCGGCGTCGCGCACGGCCTCCGACTCGCGGGTCAGCCGCCGATGGGTGCGCGTGAACGCGTTGCCCCACGGGTTGTCGTCGGACTTCGGCACGCGCGCGACGTCGATCTCCTCGACGGCGTTGGCCACGCCGTCCACCGTCATGTCGAGGCGCGCCGAGAAGAGATGCTGGTGCACGGGGGCTCCGAGCCCCGGTGCGAGCTCGGTGGCATAGGGGTAGTCGCCACCCGGGTGCGCGTTCGTGAAGACGATGCCGGTGGCCTTCGCCTCGAGCTCGATCTTGCCGTCGAGGTAGAGGTGCCAGTAGAAGCCGTAGTCGTAGTTGCCCACGGTCACGAAGAACGACACGACGAGGCGGCGCTGCCGGCGCGTCTGGTTGGTGCCGTTGATCGCATCGTTGTGCTTCCAGAGGATGCCGTAATCCTCCTCGTGGATGCAGATGGCGTTGCGGATCGTCTGCGGCCGGCCGAAGTCGTCGGCCACGACAGCGTCGACGTAGGTGATCTCGCCGAGGCAGTCGCATCCGAGCTCGAGCGAGTTCGCGAGGCGGCCGAACTGGTACTCGGACACGTCGTAGTAGTTCTGCCAGGCGTTCGTGGGGGAGGTGTCGCCGTAGTTCACCACCATCTCCGACACCGACGCGCGGTAGACGATGGGGCGGTCGACATCGCCGTCGCGGAACGAGAGCTGGTGCAGGGTGAGACCCTCGCGCCCGTTGAATCCGAGGCGCACCGACCAGTTCTCCCAGCGCAGGACATCGTCCTCGAGAGTGAAGCTGACGCCCTCGGGCTGGGTGATCTCGATCGGCTTGAGCGAGGTGCGCTCAGGGCCGCGAACGGCTGGGTCGAGGTAGTCGCCCGAGGTCTCCGGCACGAAGGCCGTGTCGGTCTCGACGAGGCGCACGATCCGTTCGGACTGGAGGTCGACGTGTGCGACGAGCCCGCCAATCGGGTGGGCCCAGTACGAGTCGGTCGGGTACTCGCGGTAGAACGACAGCACGCGGATCATCCGCACGCCCACCTCGTCCTCATAGCCGAAGACGCCGGCCGACAGCGCCACGACGACGACCTTGTCGAGATCGGTGACGCCCCGTCGCGCGAGGGCGGCGATGTACGCCTCGTCCGCCTTCACGATCCGGTCGACGGCCTCGAAGTCCTCGTCGAACACGGGCCCGAAGCCCTCGGTCGTGGTGTCGACCTCGCGCCGCGCGACGATCGCGCCCGTGGTCAGGTCGACGACGAGGTCGGTGACGGCGCCGGTGGCGAGGTCGGTGAGCAGAACGGCGACCTCACGGGGGAGTTCGACACCCGGATGCCACGCGAGCACGTCCTTCTTGTCGGGCTCGCGCAGCGCGATGTACGAGAACCTCGTGCTCGCGGTGACGAGTCCTTCGCGGTCCAGGAGATCCCGCAGGTCGGAGATCTCGGACGCCTCGAGACGGGCGAGCGGGTGGCGCGCGTCGGCGGACGCGCCCGTGGCCACGCCGTGTCCTTCGGTGATGGTCATGGATGTGCTCCTCGAGTTCCCGGACCGTCTTCGGTCGCTCCCGACATCTTTATTGAGCGTTTGCTCATTATTGATGTCATGCGCGTTTCACGCAAGTAAAAGGATCGGCGGCAGCCTCCCCCAAGGCTGCCGCCGATCAGTCTCAAGCGACTTCGACGAGCTCGTCGAATCGCTCGAGATCCTCCTGCAGGCCCGCGTAGACCTCGGGACGCTTGGCGCGCAGGAAGGCGGCGTACGCCAGGCCGCCGATGACCGCGAGCACGAGCAGCCACGGCAGCAGCTGCACGTACACGGCCTCCGATCCGGCCACGAGGGTGAAGTTCGCGATCGCCATGATGCTGAAGGTCAGCAGTGCGAGGAACCCGATCCCCGGCGCGATGAACGTCGTCCACACGCGCCTGTCGCGCTTGCGGCGGAAATACACCACGATCGACAGCGCCGCGATCGCCTGCACGATCATCACGGCGAGCGTGCCGAATCCCAGCCCGACGGGCACGAGCGTGAGGACGGGCGGGAGCGGGTTGCCCTCAGGATCCGTCTCGACGAAGACCGCGAAGATCGCGGCCACGACGATGGCGAAGACGAGATTCACGAGCAGCGCGCGCTGGGGTGCGCCGTTGCTGTTCGTGTGGGCAAGCCAGCGCGGGAGGACGCGCGCGCGGCCGAGCGCGTAGAGGTAGCGCGCAGCGGAGTTGTGGAATGCGAGCTGCGCCGCGAACAGGCTCACCACCAGCAGCACGATCGCGATGGCGCCCACGATCGGACCCAGGTACGTGTCGATGAGCACGAGCGTGAGGTCACCCGAGGCGAGGCTGTCGAGGGCGGCCCCCTGCGCGTCGCCCACGCCGAGCGCGCTCACGATGGCCCAGCCCACCAGGGCGTGCAGCACGCCGATGATGATGATCGCCGCGTAGGTCGCACGCGGAACGGTGCGGCGCGGGTCCTTGGCCTCTTCGCCGAACAGCGCGGTGGCCTCGAAGCCGATGAAGGCCGTCGCGACCAGCAGGAGTCCGATCCAGATCGAGCCGCCGACGAGGATCTCGGGGCTGAACGCCATCGTGAACGCCTCGATGCTGAAGCCGACCTGCACGAACACCGAAATGGCGAACGCGACGAGGATGAGGATCTCGAGGATCAGCGCGACGCCGAGGACGGCGGCGCTCACTTGGATGCCGGAACGGGCCAGCAGGAAGACGATCACGAAGAGCACCACGGCGACCAGGAACCAGTTCAGCTCGAAGCCGAACAGCGCCGGCAGGGCGACCATGCCGGTGAAGAAGCCGATCGTGCCGAGTGCTCCGGCGACGAAGAAGTTGTAGCCCAGGGTCGCGATGATCCCGGTCACGAGACCGGCTGGGCGTCCCAGACCTTTCACGGCGATCGCGTAGAACCCGCCCGCGCTGACGAGATCCTTCGTGATCTGCGCATAGCCGACCGCGAACAGCAGAAGTGCGGCGGCCACGATGAGGACGGCGACCGGGATTCCGCCGCCGTTGCCGAAGGCGATGGCCATCGGCATGACGACGATCGCGACGGTGACCGGTGCCACCGCCGCCAGGACGAGGAAGACGATGGACGGCGCGCCGAGTTGGTTCGCCTTGAGACTGTTTTCGGGTGTTGACATACGGACCTCCTTGGCCGGATCGTCCTGATTCTCCATTTGCGCGGCCCGTGAGTATTGCCGCCCGGTGCGGTGGCTTTGACTGTCCGTGCAGGGGTGGGCGGGGCATCCGCCCCGCGATCACATTCCGGCGCGCGCGAACGCCGTCGTCGGCAGGTCGACGGCCGTGGCGCCACCGTCCACGGGAAGCACGGCCCCCGTGATGTACGACGCGGCCGGCGACGCGAGGAAGTGGATGACCTCCGCGATCTCCGCCGCGCCTGCCGGGCGACCGAGCGGCACGTCGGCGGTCACGGCGCGGTAGGCCGTCTCGCGGTCGGCGAGACCGGCCGCCTCGGCGAACTCGTCCATCTCCGCATCCGCCATCGGTGTGCGCACCCACCCAGGGCAGATCGCGTTGGCCCGTACACCGTCAACGCCGTAGTCGCGAGCGATCGACCGGGTGAGCCCGATGAGCGCGTGTTTGGCGGTCGTGTAGCCGACGGTGCTGGGCCCGGCCGCGAGGCCTGCGAGCGACGAGACGACGACGAGGCTTCCGCGGGTCTCGCGCAGCAACGGCATCGCGGCGCGCGCGAACACGAAGGCGGAGTCGAGGTTGCCGCGAATGCTGGCAGCCCAGTCCTCGTCGGTGGTGTCGGTGAGGGCGGCGAACCCGTGACCGCCGGCGTTCGCGACGAGGGCGTCGATGCGCCCGAACCGCTCGCGCACGGCGGCGACGGCGCTCGCTGAGGAATCCGCGTCTGCCGCGTCGGCCACGACGGCGAGTGCGCCCGTGCGGGCCGCGACCTCCTCGAGCGGGGCCGCCCGGCGGCCGATGACGGCCACCGACCAGCCGGTGTCCGCGAAGCGCTCCGCCGTGGCGGCGCCGATGCCCGTGCCGCCGCCCGTGATGACGACGGCGCGACGTTCGGTTCCGGTCATGACCCCTCCTCGGTGTGTTCGCGGGACGTGCGAAGCCCGCGCAGGATGTGGCGCACGGCTTCGACGTATCGCTCCGCCGTGTCCGGATGCAGGGCGGCGTCGATGCCGGCGTCGCGAAGGCTCGAGGTGATGAGCACCGCGAGCGCATCGGGATCGACGTCCGCCGGCAGGTCGCCCGCGGTCTGAGCCTCCGTCAGCGCGGACCGGATGTCTTCGCGGTATCCGCGCGACCCGACGCCGCCGGTCTCTCGGAACCCGACGAGCGCCGGCCCCGTCACGCTGTAGAAGCGGCCGAGCGTGGGCGAGCGCGAGAAGTCGATCATCGTCCGGGCGTAGGCGAGGATCAGCTCCTCCCAGGATCCCGTCGTCTCGGCAGCCGCGCGGGCGGTGGCGACGAGACGTGCGCCCGCCTGGTCGTACGCGGCGCGCAGGATCGACTCGCGTCCGTCGGGGAAGTGCGCGTAGACCGTTGCACGCGCGACATCCGCCTCCGCCGAGATGCGGTCGATGGAGGCCGCATCGACGCCGTCGCTCTCGATGATGCGCAGAGTCGCCCGCGCGATGTCGTCGCGCGTTCGCTCGCGTCGCCGCTCCCGTGCCGTTGCCGTCATGACGATCCAGACTTCGAGTATGGAAATTGAACTCCGAGTATGGCAGAGTGGCCGCGCACCCACCAGAGGAGATCCATGGACCTCGACGTCGCATCCCGGCTCGCGCGCAGCGCGCTCCCGCAGTTCGACCTCGACGAGCGCTCCACGGTCGAGTTCGTCAAGTACCGCGAGAACCACGTCTTCCGCGCGACGGACTCGGACGGAGCGTCGTTCGCCGTCCGGCTTCACCGCCCGGGATACCGCGACGAGGCCGAGATCCGCACCGAGCTCGCATATCTCGCGGCGCTCGCCGCAGCAGGTGTGCCCGTGCCACGTGTGAGACCGACGCGGGACGGGAGACTCTTCTGCACCGTCGGCGCAGGCGCCGACGAGCGGCGCGTCTCGGTCCAGGAGTGGGTGCCCGACGCGCGCCCGTTCGGAGACATCGACGACGCGCTGGCGGGCCGTCACGATCCGCCCGCCACCGATTTCGCCGGTATCGGCCGCCTGCTCGGGCGCCTGCACGCGGCCACCGTCGAGATCGGCCTCCCCGCAGACTTCCGCCGCGAGGCGTGGGACGCGGACGGGCTGGCCGGCCCCGACCCGCTGTGGGGGGACCCGACGGCGCTCGCGACCCTCACTGCCGCCGAGCGCGCCGCGGTCGAGGCGGGTGTGAGCCACGTCCGGGAGCGCCTGAGCGCCTTGGGCACCGAGGCCGGTGTCTTCGGCGTGATCCACGCCGACGCGACGCCCGAGAACCTCCTCGAGACCTCCGACGGCTGGGTGCTGATCGACTTCGACGACTTCGGCACGGGGTGGTTCGCGTTCGACCTCGTCACCGCCGTCTTCCACCACGCGCGCAACCCGCGGTATCCCGATTTCGAAGCGGCGCTTCGCACCGGCTACGCCGAATCGCGCTCGCTCTCGCCCGCCGAGCTCACCGCGTGGGATGACCTCATGCTCGCGCGGGGCCTGACTTACCTCGGCTGGGCCGCGCAGCGGCCCGGCGACCCGGCATCCGATTTCATCTCGGCCGAAGTCGCGCCCTGGGTCGCGCAGATCGCCGCGGCCCTCGTCTCCGGCCGACCCGCGCCCTGGCGCACGACCGCCCTTCCCGGATCGGAGGAGACCCGTTGACCGCCGACCTTCTCGCTCGCCGCTTCGCGACGATCGGCCGCCACTCGCCGCTGTTCTACGACGAGCCCGTTCACCTCGTGTCGGGCTCGGGTGTGTGGCTGACGGATGCCGCGGGCCGCCGGTACCTCGACGCATACAACAACGTGCCGCACGTCGGCCACGCCCACCCGCGCGTCGTCGAGGCGATGTGTCGGCAGGCCGCCACGCTCAACATCCACACGCGATACCTCAATGAGCGCGTCGTGGAGTACGCCGAAGCGCTTCTCGGCCGCTTCGAGCCGGGCCTCGATCGCGTTCTGTTCACGAACAGCGGATCGGAGGCGAACGAGCTGGCGTTCCGCATCGCGATGCAGCACACCGGGGCGCGGGGCATCCTCGTGACGGACTTCAGCTATCACGGCAACACGTCGCTGCTCGCCGGCGCCACCACCGGGTTGCGCACGCACGAGGGGCTCGCCGAGCACGTGCGCGCGTTCGCGGTGCCCGACCTGGATGCGGCGCACAATGCCGGCGCCGACCCGGTGGCGGTCCGCGACGAAGCCCTGCGTGCGGTCGACCGTTCGATCGCGGAGCTGCAGCGCGAAGGCCACGGCGTCGCTGCGGTCATCATCGAGTCGATCTTCTCGACCGAGGGGCTGCCGCGGGTTCCGGAGGGCTTCGTCGAGGGGGTCGCCGAGCGCGTGCGCGCCGCCGGAGGGCTCGTGATCGGCGATGAGGTGCAGGCGGGCCTCGGGCGCACAGGCCGCACGTTCTGGGGATACCAGCGCTACGCGCTCGTCCCCGACCTCGTGACGCTGGGCAAGCCCCTGGGCAACGGACACCCGCTCGCAGCGGTCGTCACCACACAAGGACTGCTGGAGGAGTTCGGCTCGCGCAACGAGTACTTCAACACGTTCGCCGGGAACCCCGTGTCATCCGCCGTCGGCCTCGAAGTGCTCCGGGTCATCGACGACGAGGGGCTCGTGCCCCGCGCGGTCGAACTCGGCGACCTCGTGCGCACCGAGCTGGCCGCGCTCACCGACCGCTATGACGAGCTCGGCCCGGTCAAGGGGGACGGGCTGTTCTTCGGCTTCTCCGTCTTCGCCGACACGGCGCACACGCGGCCCGACCCCGACCGGACGCGTCGCGTCGTCGAGGCCGTCAAGGAGCGCGGCGTCCTGCTGAGCCGGATCGGCCCCACCGGTTCGGTGCTGAAGATCCGTCCTCCCCTCGCGATCCGGGGGGAGGAGATCCGGATGCTGATCGACGTGCTGTCTTCGGCAGTCGAGAGCGTCTGGGCCGGGGGGCGAAACGAGCCCTGACAGGCGACGCATCCCCGTAACACGACCGCGCACAACGCGAAATATCGGCCCGCGAAGATGGGAGCACACCCGCTTCCAGGACACAGTGATATCGTGTGCCGATCATATACGATCCAAGGTTCACGATGGAGTGAGACCATGACGACCCGCCAATCCTTACCCGACGTCTACGACTCCGTCCTGCCTCTCGACGGATTCCGCGCCGCCATCCGCGATGCCGTCGTGTCGCTGAACGTTCAGGCGAACACTCCCGGGACCTTCCAGGGAGCGCTGCGTGGACGAGCGGCCGGCGATGTGCACGTCCTCGGGATCTCCGCCGACGCGCACTCGGTGCACCGCACCGAGTCGCTCATCCGCGAGGCGCCGCAGCACTACTTCAAGTTCACGCTCGTCGAGCGCGGCGCAGGCATGATCGTTCAGGGCGGGCGCGAGACCGCGCTCTCACCGGGCGATATGACCTTCTACGACACCGATCGTCCCTACTCGCTCATCTGCGCGGACGACACCCGTATCTCGGTCGTGATGTTCCCGAAGGAGTTGCTCGCGCTCCCCGCTGATCTGACCGCGCGGCTGACGGCGACGAAGCTCGGCGCGGATTCGCCCATCGGAGCGATCGTGCGGCCGTATGTCGCGTCGCTGTCGAGCCGGATCAGCGACATGTCCGCCCACCCCGCCCGTCGACTGTGCCGGGGCGCGATCGACATGATATCGACCCTCATCGAGGACGACCTCGGCGGTCAGGCGATGGCCTCGCCGCATGACGCGCTCATGCGGCGCGTGCTCGACTACATCGACGAGCACCTGTCGTCGCCCGATCTGACCCCTCCCGTGATCGCGGCCGCCCACTACATCTCGGTGCGCCACCTCCACTCCCTCTTCAACGACCAGGGAACGACCGTCTCGACGGTCATCCGCAATCGCCGGCTCGAGCGCTGCTACGACCAGCTCATCGACCCGATGGCCGCGGACCGGTCGGTGACGGCCATCGCACTCGAGAACGGCTTCGTCGACGCGGCGCACTTCAGCCGCACCTTCCGTGCCCATTACGGCGTGCCGCCCAGCGCGGTCCGGCCGGCTCGGGCCTGAACCGCGCCGGGCGGCAAGTCACGCCGCCTTCGCCAGCTCGGCCAGTCGGCGCGCCTTCTCGGCGGCCATCCTGCCGCGCACCACGTGCGTCAGCGCGCTCAGGCCGATCGCGGCGATGAGCGCGAGGCCGCTCGCAACCGCCTGCCAGAACGTCGTCACGCCGAGCAGCACGAGCGAGTTGTTCAACGCCCCGTAGAAGAGCACGCCGACGACGACCCCGAAGATCGTGCCCTCGCCGCCAGTGAGGGCGACGCCGCCGAGGAGGACGGCCGTGAGGACGATGAGCTCGAACCCGGCGCCGATCTGTCCGGCCGGTGCGCTGTTGAGGCGGGCGACGACGATCGTGCCTGCGAACCCTGCCATCGCACCCGACAGGATGAACAGCCAGAAGGGCAGGGCGCGCACACGCACACCCGAAAGGTACGCCGCTTCGCGGTTGACGCCGATCGCGTAGACGTGTCGGCCGGCGGGGGTGAACGCGAGGAACAGACCGGCGATGACGAGGAGCACCGCGGCGATCCACACCGAGAG
>Ga0182742_1005527_pt1 | contig 10583 bp, 5 predicted proteins | sample eDN5th37CBELigMG_FD_128880 | JGI IMG/M metagenome (GOLD analysis project Ga0182742, IMG submission 128880) | Enriched Miracle-Growth compost microbial communities from Emeryville, California, USA - eDNA 5th pass 37_C BE-Lig MG (version 2)... ... | reverse complement strand
AACATCCCAATTATAATGAATATTTTGGTGATCCAGCTATAAAAAATTATTTCTTTAAAGAATTCTTTCTCAATAATGCAAAATATTTCATAGCAACAAAAAATTTCAATGATCCATATGTTTTACAGCTTTCTAATGCTATTCTCCTAGAAATAGCAATGTTCTGGATCAAAGCTATTGATGAAGATCACCCCAAACTCACAGAAACAGCCAAAATCATTTTTGACATTGATAGAGCTTACTTCAAAATTAATGATCAAGAAAATCTTCCACAAGGAGTTGTCGTAAACAATTTTACTTTATTAATTTAACACTGTCTAGTCCTCATTTCTTACAGAGCCTACTCAGGAACACCTTACTTGGATTGAAGCGTTAAAAACAGGAGATTGGATCGATTGTGTAAAAATTGACTCACAATATAAAAAGATGTGCTGGTCTCATGCAAAAATTATTGATGTGAATGAAACCCAAATTCAAGTCTCATATAAAAATGAAAGAGAAGAATTTAGCAAGTATTTAAAAACTTTAAAAAAAGCTTAACCTTCAAAAGAACTCTCTCAAAAATTGCCAATGCAAATGAAATAGCTCCTTTTAAAACAAAGTGTATAGACTTTGAATGGAGAGAAAGCCTGAAGGAAGGGGATCAACTTGATGCTTGTGATACTTCAAATGTTTGGTACAATGCTACTGTCCTTGATAGTAGGGAGAAGAAAGTCAGTCTAGATGAGACAGTTAAAGAAATCTATATTGGTAAATTTTTTAGGAAATATTTGCTTGAGATTATAAATTTAGGATATAGAACATATGATGAAGAGGGTGACAGATACGATGCAGAAGGAAGAAAATATTCAGGGTGGTCAAATAAATACGATGAATGGATCAATATTGCCAATCCTAGACTAACCAAGTAAATATTGTTCAAAATCTATTTCAATATTTTTAACAATCTCTTGATTTCCTGAAATTAATCTGAAAGGAAAAACACAATGGCCAAGAAATTATTCATGGGTTCAAGCTCCAATACAGATGATCCAGTCATTGATGATTCAAATGACAAAATTTATTCTCAAGAGGGTAAAAAGATCTATGCTATAACAAGAGAAAAACATTGCAAATCAACATTCATTATGAAATTGGTGAATACCTTTGGAGAAAAAGGAGGCTTTGATAAGATCCTTGAAAGAATTGATAACACTGAGAAATGGGCACCTATTGAAGTTGTAAGTGTGATGGTAACACTCATTGGAAATTTACATTCTATTTTACATCGTGATTTTGCATTGGAATATATTCCAAAATTACAAGCAGCTGTCTGGAGAAACCTCCTCAAGAGCCCTGAGAACAATATAAGAAACTTTACAAAAGAAAGAATTGATAACATTATTCAAGCCTTTGATGCTCTATTAAAAAGAGTCTACTCTTTGCCAGAGAAGAATGAGGTAATAAATTAGATTTGAATTGGATAAGAAACATTATTAGATGATTGAGAATTTAACTTTAAATATTTGCTCGATTTGTTTTGATTCAAAGTTCCTTGAAAGAAAATTACAAGGTCTCAAATCATTGCTTGAAGTGGTTAAAATCACTAAATTTGGCCATACTAAGTTTGTAACAACAGAATATTTGGTTCAAAACTTTTTTTGCTTCTAATAATTATAATAGAATGAATTTATCGAAAAAAATCAAATATTTGACAAAATTTATGGAAATAGAGGACACACACAATTGATTCAAAGATCTTCTGAGTTCCTTAAGTTCCTAATTGGTGAAGGAAGTCTGTCCGCCGCCGAACTTGAAGCTATTTGGAGTTCTACAAGAAAGGGTGATACTGAAACTAAGCTTGCTACATACAAAGTTTTATCGGACATCTCTGTGCATTTGCAAAATTCTCATCTAGATTTCTTAATTACAAAGATTGCCCAAATTCCTCCTGAAGAAATGATTCCAGAAGAGATCGACCTTATCTACGAATTGAACAGACTCTCATCTAAGGCTTCTGGATTTACAAAGAAAGCTCTTGATTTTTACTGGAATATTATTACTGACGCATCAAACCAATATTCTACAGAATTGATTGAATTCACGCTTACTAAATATAGTGATATTATGAGAGGTTGGGACTTAAAAGAAGAAAGAATAGAATCTTTACATCATTGTCTTGACAATATTGATAAAGTAACATAGCATTTCTGTCATCTTTTAATAGAGTTTCAGGGTTTCGCTGTGCTAAATTCATTGAAAATCATGAAGAAACTTATTGACCAATTCCCTTCAACTATAACTTCAACTGAAAAGTATACTAAGAGAACTTGTATTGAACATTTGTGTTCAGAGAAAAAGCTTTTATCCATCTTGATGCTCGTAAGTTTTTTCTTTTTATTCGTATCATAAAAAAAGGATCTCAAATCGTTCAAAGATAACATTAAAAAGAAGATTGGAAATGCTAAAGATGTTAAAGAGGAAGATTTGAATAATTTAGTGGATGATAGAGCACCATATTTAACAGCTATTGGAGAAAGACTTCAATTTATTCTTTACATCTTTGCTAATAATGAGACAGGGACAGGTTTAAGCACTCTTACCTATGAACATTTGAGTGAACTTTGGGATGTTATGGTTAATGAAGCTTTCCTTCCTGGAGAAAGAGACGTTGTTTACAAATGGATAAAGGAAACTGCTGAATCTAAATCAGGATTCCCAATGAGCAGTGAAGATCTTTTGAAATTTTACCAAGAAAAAATCAACAATTCCCAAAATTATGAAAGCATGACAATTGAAGGATTTAACTGTGTGAAGAATCTTTTCTTAATTATTAACGAAAAGCTTGAGAAAATCTCCAAAGTTAAAACTAGTAATGTTGTTGCTTATCAATCTTCTCATAATGGCTATGGAGTCTCATATCATTCTTATTCATATAATCATGAAGAAACTAAGGCTAATCCACCATGTGATTTTGAATACCAAGTGAATGTTTTGCCTGAAGAACTTGAAGGTATTCAAAGCATGTGGAACTTTATATTTGTTGCTCAGAATGAAGATGTTGTGGAGAAAGCTATAGATTTCCTTAATAGACTTTATTTATATGTCAAAACCGAACTTGAAGAAAAGATTACCTCAATTAGGGCTCAATATCTCTCTATATGTTTTAAGCATTTGAAAGACGTCCTTGAAAAGAAAGACCAAACTGATTCTAAAGATTTTACCAGAAATTGTTTGAGATGTATTTCATTGATCCGTAGCATAATGGATGAATCAGAAAAGAAAGGTATAGGTAGCTTAAAAGCTCACTCAGGCCTTGTAAAAGGAGAACTCCTTTCACTGACAATTTCTAATGAACTAACAATGAGTTCTGATGTCCCCAAGAAAGTAGAAATCAAGATTCACTCAAATGCAACAGTCTATGAATTAAGAGTTGAAATCGGCAAGCAACTCAAAGCCACTCGGGATCAAGTCAAATTAGGTAGATATGCTGGTTCAAAGGAAATCAAGGATAACGAAAATGGGAAAACTTTGGGTGATATCAGAATAAGAAACGGAGAAAACCTCGTTGCTTCTAAAAGACCAACTCCTCCTATTCCTCAAGCAAATCTATTGAACCCAGATGATACATTTACTCCTGAAGCAAAAGAAATTTTCGTGGGTTGGTTTAATATTTTCTCTGAAAATGGAAAAATGGACGCTGATAAGTGTGCTGCTTTCATTCATTCCTGTACAAATGACAATTGCAAAGGAGATGACAAAAGAGTGAAAGATGTGTTTGCTACCTATGATACCGATCGTGATGGATTTTTAACTTTAGATAATTTCTTGGAATTTTATTTCCTTGCTTGTAAACAAAGATCAAGCGTTGTTTGGGGCAATCTTTATGCTCATCATTACAGAAACGACTTAAAGAAAGTTACAGAAGTTGAAGAAGAGAAAATTGATGTCCATACTCTAGTAAGATATATTATCAGTCAAAATCTCGAATACTTCCACTCTATATTCTCTTTATTGGATTGCGGAGGTCAAGTTGCTAATGAAGCTTGGAAACTTTTGAACAGACTTCCTACAAGTCCAGAAATCTTTGAAAACATTTTAATGCTTAAGGGTGTAAAAGATGCTTCTGATAGGGATTGGAGCAGTTTATTGGACTCAAGTTCTACTTATAAATTACTTTATTCTTTACATGTCCTTGAATATTTGATGGAAGACCATGGGTCTGACAAAGATGAAGACAAAGAAGGAGGATTCCTTTGGGCTCGTGATCCTAAGCTCTTAGAACATAAAAAGAATTGGAGAGCTGATTTTATTGCATATGGAGGATTTGATCATTTATTTAGAATTTTCAATTTGTTCTCAAGGAAAGATCACGCCACTTTGAGTTTGTTCGAGAAGAATATCATTTCTTTCTTGTTACAAATTTTGAAGAATTACTTGACTGCTACCTTTGCTTCAACAACACCTTATATGTACAGAAGCATGTCATTTATTAAATTACTTGTTCCTTTAGACTTTATTGCAAATTACATTAACAATGAACAACATAAACTTCTTGAAAAACCAAGCGAAGAACTTCAAAAGATCGAAGAATTAGAAGAAAAGAAAAAAGAAATTACAAAGATCGAAGAAACTAACGAGTTTAAGACGTTGGTTGAGAGGCTTAAAGGTGACCTTGGAAACCAAATCCTCTCAAAAATTGATTTGAAGGAATTTGTGAAAGTAATTTCAACTCTTAGTTACGATATCCTTCAGAAAAATGGAGATTTTGAGTCTGAAGACCGTATGATTTTAGAATATTCTGTCAGTATGTTAGTGGCCATCCTCCTCTATGACAAAAGTATTATAAAATACTTCTTGAACTTTGATAAAAGTCCTGAGAATTATCAAAATGCTGATAAATATATCATTGAGGGAATATTCTGTCCCAAGTCACTCATTGTAAGAAGATACTATTCTCATGCACTTTACATTTTATGTAAATACACCACAAATTTTGAAGATGCTATTTGTTCCAAATACATGATTAACCTTTTCCTTAACAATCTTCCTTCTTCTGAAGAAGAATCTAAGAAGGATTGCCATCAATACTTTGAACTTCTCTGTAAATTGCTTGAAGAAACTTATGCTGGAAAAGAAGACATTATAGAAGACGGAGGCTTTAATTTCCAAGACCTTATTGAAAAAGTTGTCTTAAGAATTAAGAACCATGTTTCAACAGAAAAAAGACAAAGTCTTTATGCTATCGATAGAATACTTATTGGCTTATTGAGCCTTTGTGAGAAGCTTCTTGTTGTTAGACCTCAGTTGAGAGATTTTGTCGGAGCCAAGGAAGGATTAAATCTTCCAAAGGAATTATTTGAAGTATGTCTATTCCATGTACATGAAAAAGAGTCCATGTTTGATGATGTTATTGGAGATGCTGATGTTAATGTTTTTTCCAAAGATTATGTCAAGTGTAAGAGTAGAGATTCTAGAGCTGTTGCATACAAACTCTTGATCTTACTCTGCAAAAATCATCCAACTAATTTAATGACACTTTTAGAATCTTTCAAGGAACTTATGGTCGCGATATTCAAGCAAAAGACTTCACAGGTCTGGAATTATAGTCCATCTTCTGATACCAGATCTCTTCATGGATTTGCTGGAATAAAGAACCTAGGCTGTATTTGCTATATGAATGCTATGTTGCAACAATTCTTTATGACCCCAGCATTCAGATATGCCATTCTTGCTGCTGATGATAAAAAAGAGGTTAATTTAATGGATAAAGATAATAAGTATATGATCGATGATAATGTCTTGCATCAATTACAACAAATGTTCGGATTCCTAGAATTAACCGACAGAAGAGATTATAATCCTGTCGAATTTTGTTTCGCATTCAAAGATTTTGCTGGAAATCCTGTGAACGTTTCAGAACAACAAGATACTCAAGAATTCTTGAATACCATATTCGATAGACTTGAAAATGGACTTAAACAAACACCGTTTAGACACATTTTAGAAGGTGTTTATGGTGGTAAGACATCAAATCAAATTATTTGCCACGGTTGTAAAAATGTTAGAGAAAGAGAAGAACCATTTTATAATATGTCGGTAGAAGTTAGGAATATGAAGAATGTCTTTGATTCCTTTGAGCAGTTTATTACAGGAGAAACAATAGAAGACTATAATTGTGAATCATGTCAACAGAAAAACTCCATTACTAAAAGAACTTGTTTATCTTATTTGCCTAATGTTCTTATCGTCCACTTGAAGAGAATTGTGTTTGATTTGGATACTTTAATGAACCAAAAAATTAATTCAAGATTAGAATTCCCATTCGAACTTGATATGGAGCCTTATACAGCAGAAGGCCTTGCTTGGAGAGAAAGAAGCAAAGAAAAAGAAGCCAAAAAGAAACAAAAGAAACAAAATGAAGATAAAGATGTCGATGAAGACCAGGTGAAAGAGAAAAAAGAAGACGAAGAGGAAGAAGTTAATGAAACTGAAAGTCCAGAAATGGCTAAAGAAGAGAAAGAAGAGAAAGAAGGCCCATATCAGCTTCATCCTAAAGAATACTACCAATATAGATTAGCAGGTGTTGTGGTTCATATCGGAACTGCTGAGATGGGACATTATTACAGTTATATTAACATTAACAGAGGAGAAAATGGAAACAATGCTCAAAATGATAAATGGCTTGAATTTAATGATTCTATAATTAAAGACTTTGACATTAAAAATATCGAGAAAGAATGCTTTGGTGGTGCTGGAGCTGACTCAAGCGATGATTATTGGGGAGGATGGACTAAATCAGGAAGAGAAAACTCCAAAAATGCTTATATTCTTGTTTATGAGAGAGTAGCAAAGGACCCATTGAAGTTTGTAGTCGACCAAAAAGAAGATGAAACATACCTAAACAAAGTTCTGAATATCGAAAAAATTTTAGGAGAGAATCCTGGAGCAGTAAACATTCAAAAGACAGAATTTGAAGATCCAACAACTAAAGAAAAAAGAATAAGAGAAATATACGATTGTGACTATTTCATGTTGAAGAGATTTATTCCTTCGAATATTTACAAAGTAATTTTACTAATATTTCCAGTATTAATGCCTTAATAGAAAGTTTGGGAAGACAATCATAAATTCATGTTCGAAAGACATATATACAGTGAAGACTTCTTCAAGTTCTTAAAAGAGGTCTGTAACTGTATTTCCATTCCAAACTTAGATGAAAAACTTGTGAAGTTTATTTACACTGATCATATGAATCTTTCTCCAGAAGTTAATTTAACCATTCGAACCCTGATGAGCATTCTGTCCTTACTTATCTTTTATATTCTCTCAAAATCAGATGATAATAAGGTAAATTTATTTATTTATTTTTGAATAATGAAATAAAGACAATTGTCGAGTTATCAGCCATTATGAAAAACCTGCTTTCACTTGCTCCAGAAGCGGCAAGCCATTTCTTCGACAATATTGTCTGCAAGAATTTACCAGGCACCCTTGAACTATTCATTAACTGCCCTGATAAGCAAGTTAGGCAATGCACTACGCAAGTTATTTTACACTCAATAAATATCATGATTTCCTATCATGACTTTACTTTGAATATCGAAAAGCTGAAAGAAAAGAGCGTATGATTTGAACAAGTTAGTTTCTAACCCTTTATATTAGAACCAGATTGAACAACTTTCCCCTGAGGAAACAAACCTTTGTATGATCGAGGGCTCTATTGTCAAATTCTTGCAAACTCTGATCCTTTATATTCCAACTGAAGTAGCAAAAAATTGGACCAAATTCGCACAGTTCTTTGAGGTAATTCTGTTTTTTCATTTTTCCTTCATTCTAACAAAATTAGTTTTGGAGAGATTTTGCATTATCAGGTGAAGTCCAAATGGCTTTCTTATTTAGTCAACAATTTATTGCCATTCTTGGTGATTTTTATTTGGAGAAAAACTCGCCACTCGTTGGTTTCTCAGAAAAGAAACATTCAATGGGCAACAGATATGTTGAACCAGATTTCAACGCTCTTTTACAAACTATTGCTCATATGGTCCAAAGAGCCCAAATACAAACTCAAACAAATACGATTCCATTTAGTTCACTTGGACGACAGGGATATCCTTTATATCCACTCAGTGAGAATGATTGGAAGGTTCTCACCTTCAGAGATTTCTATGAGAAAACCATGAAAGGAAAATATAATTCTCAAGCAATTGGAGTCATTATCCAACAATTAGGATTTGAGAATGAAGTCTTTTGCTACCATATCACTGATATTATATTGAAAGGCGTTAACAAAGCAAGCTTTGACGATAGTAAATCTTATTTAGAAGCTATGGTTTATTTCTTGAACATTCTGGACTTCCTTCAAATAAAGAGAATTGAATGGGTTTTGGGTTTCCCTCAGCCTACCATAACAACAGCAACAAATGCTTTGGATTCATTTGGAGTTTATGGGAACTCATCAATTGAAGATTTTGTTGTAACATATGAAACCCCACTTACTATTGAAGGAGGAACCTCAATAATTAACTACATGCTTCAAAATAGAAGAAGACTTGAAAACATCACTTTAATTTGTCTTAAGAATCTATTAACTTTAGCTAATATAAATCAAGCTGTTTTTGAATACATTTTATTTTTGCCTCCTCCAAGTAATAACTTCGCCAAATTTACTGATTGGATCCCTCTTTTCTTCGATTTTTATTATGCAGAATCTAAGAAATATTCTTACACTTCATATCACAAAGAAGACCTAATAAACGAAACTGTGAAAATATGGAAAACTCTTGAAGCAAAGATTGAAGCTCGCCTTGATATTAATGACAAAATAAACGGAAAACTTCCAGAGACTAAGAAGGAAACTCAATTGGAAATAGTTTCTGAATCTACCACAATAGACCAACCTTCATCACTCCCAAAAGAAGAAGGGGCTCAAGTTGTTCCCTTGCGAGCGTTAAACCAAACATACATTATTGGACAAACTATAAAAGAGGAACAAATTGATAGAATGTTGCTCAGTCAACCAGAAGATGCTGATGAAGTTTATCTCCAAACAACAGAAGTTACTTGTTATATCACAGAAAGTAAACCCACAGGAAAAGGAAATTTAGCTTTCCCAGAAAGATTGCTTCAAGATGGAAAGTTTAGAAATGAATATGTGGATGAAAATTCTTCTGAAGTTTATTTCGTAAAGCCAAAAAGCGTTAATTTTAGTAACAATGAAACAAATACCGAGCAGAATAAAGTTACTGATGATGTAGAGGCTAGTATCCAAGAGAAAGAGGGCAGAGCTGGTGACGAGGCTGAATTTATAGAGGAAAATATACAAGGGTAAAATTTTCTATAAACTTATTTTCATAAAAAATAGACCCGCAAGGAACAACCTCTCTATAAAAACTAAGAACCCTCATTTATCAGGAATAGGTAGTTTGTCTTCAGATGGTGGCGATAACACAAACCAAGGTAAAATTATTCATCAAATGTTAATTAATTTTCTTTAAGGACGTGTTGAAAATATAAATCCAGATCAAGCAGAGAAAAAAGAAGAAGATAAAGATGACATAATGGATGTTGAGAGCACAGAAGAAAAGAAAGAAAATATTACTGAAATCCAAACTGAGAAGCCTATTGAAATTCCTCCAATAATTACATGTACAGAAGGAGGAATGAACTTTGAAACTGCTTCAATGATTAGAAGATTTACTTTAGTCAACACAAGTAATTTTATTGTCTACTGTCAATTGGGAATCTTTGCAAAACAAAATGACGTATTAAACTTTAGAATTCCTGTTTCAATTTTTAATGCCCATATAAAACCAAAGAGCAAATCTTGCATATTGAGCTTGATGAAATTTGCGCCCTCAATGGACTGGGGAGACTACGAAGTGAAGTGCCAAATACAACTTCTTGAACCTCCAGCAACCCCACCTTCCAAATCAGATAATGACAGTGGAAGAAAGAAAGGAAATTTCCAGATACGACCAATTGATTTATATTATGCTGCAAATGCTGCGAATAATGATGGGATGAACTTCGAATTGACTGATGAAGAGTTTTATAACGAATTTTTCGACGATAAATAAAAAATATAGAGTTAGAAGGTAAGGGGTTTTATGAATCTTGACCGTAATAAGAATTAGAAGTCCAAAAATTTGTTTATTTTTTATTTTTAGATGAGTAAGAATTTGATAAACTTAATAAAATCCTTGTATGAACTTTAGAATGCAAAATGGAATTTATTATATACCAATCGCTTTGTTCCAAGTACCTAAGGAAAAAAATATACAAAGGAAAAGAACTTTTATTTTTTGAGACTATTTTTAAGATCAAACGCCATTATTCTTCATTTGAAAATACAAAAGTAGATTATATAATTTATTTTGTTGTATTTTATCTTTCATAAGAGTTTTCCATAGAAATATGTAAATTTCCTCTATAGAAAAATGTTTTTGCGGGGCTTAAATTCAGACCTTAAGTCTTCAATGTCATTGAAATTTTTCCCAGTTACTTTTAGTCTTATCAACGATTTTAATGAAAATTATCGAATTCCCATTTTTGAATTTAAACAAAATAAAACTAACACAGTTAGCTTTTAACAAATACTATTT
>Ga0182742_1005526_pt1 | contig 10584 bp, 10 predicted proteins | sample eDN5th37CBELigMG_FD_128880 | JGI IMG/M metagenome (GOLD analysis project Ga0182742, IMG submission 128880) | Enriched Miracle-Growth compost microbial communities from Emeryville, California, USA - eDNA 5th pass 37_C BE-Lig MG (version 2)... ... | reverse complement strand
GAGAAGGTGCTCCGCGCGATCGTCGTGCCGTGGATGCCGCCGACGGTGCCGGTGAGGCGGCGGCCGTCACCGAGGTCGACGACGACGTCGGCGGTGTCGGCGGCCCCGGCGTGCACCGGTCCGCACGTGGCGACGAGTTCCTCGACGGTGCGGGTGACGTCGCCGAGCACCTGCTCGCCCAGCGCGGCCGGAGGCAGGGTGCCGCGACGCCATTCGGCGGCGCGGAAGTCGGCGGGATCCACACCGGCCAGGCGGGCCTCGAGCATGCGTTCGCCGAGGTCCCAGCGGGCGAGGCCGTCGAGTTCGATGTCGAGGGCGTCGGCGATGTCCTCGTCGAGTTCGGGGATGCGCAGCCCGAGCCGCTGCCGCAGGAAACCCTGGGTCGGGTGCGTGAGGAAGGCGACGAGTTCGGCGAGGTCCACGTCGCCGGCGGCGGCGCGCGGAGCCAGCGACGCACACGCCGCCCCGACCGATCGGGGTGGTTCGGGATCGGGTCGCGCCGCGGCCCGGGCGCCGGCGAGGGCAGCGGTGTCGAAGCTGAACGGCGCGTCGGCACGGAAGTTGCGAGCATCGAAGGGCTGCAACGGATGCCGCCTCACAACCTGGTGGGGTTCGCTGCCGGTCACGACGGCGACGACATCGCGCAGTTCGCTCAGCGGCACGGCGGGCGGCCGGTGTGCACCGGTGACGGGATCGGCACCGGTGTGGAACAGGAGGACACGGTCGCGGGCGGACATCAGCGCGTCGAGCAGTAACTGCCGGTCCTCGCTGCGCGGATCACGTTCCCCCACAACGGGATCGAGCGCGGTGACGTCGTCGCCGTCGATGTGGGTGCCGCGCGGGAAATGCTCGTCGTCGAGCCCGAGCAGCACCACGACCCGGTGCGGCACCGACCGCATCGGGACCATCGTGCAGACGGTGAGCTCACCGGTGCGGAAGTTCGCCCGCGTCGGCCGGCCCGCGAGCCGGCTCGCGAGCATGGCCCGCACGTCGGGCAGACGCAGCTGCGCGTCACCGCTGTGCTCGACGGCGGCGGCCAGCTCGCGGTGCGCCTGGGTGAGCTGCCAGCCGTCGGCCGGGGCGACATCGGTGAGCAGGTCGACGGCACGGGCCAGGTCCGCGGCCCACCGGGTCGCGGGTTTGGGACCGCGGAGGCTGTGCAGCACCGAATGCAGCCGGTCGATGTACTCGGCGAATCTCCCGGCGCGGTCGATGTCGTTGCTGTCCACATCGTCGAACGGCAGTGCGAGCGAAAGCCATTCGCTCTGAGACTCGTCGGCGGCGACACCGAGAAGGAGCCGGTCGAGCGCGGTGCCGAACGTGTTCTGCGGGAAATCGGCGAGACCCACCGCCGCGCGCTGGCCCTTGGCCAGGCCCCAGCGGGCACCGGTCGCCACGGTCCATTCCTGCAGGCGTTCGAGGTCGTCGTCGGTGAAGCGGAGCCGCCTGCGCACCGGCGGCGCCGCGGCCAGGTCGAGGACCTGACTGGCGGTGACGCGGGCGTCGGCGAGGTCGAGCAGCGTCGCGACGACGGCGAGCACCGGGTTGGTGCGGCGCAGAGCGCGGTCGGCGACGCGCACCCGGAGTCCGTGACCCGGATGACCGTCGACGCCCTGCCCGAACGCGGCGTGGACCAGCGGGGCGTACGTCTCGACGTCGGGGCACATGACGATCACGTCGCGCGGTTCGAGCGTCGGGTCGTCGCGGAACAGGTGCAGCAGCGATTCGCGCAACACCTCGACCTGGCGGGTCGGTCCGTGGCACGCGTGGATCTGCACGGTGCCGTCGGCTGAGGCCGAACCGGCGACCGGGGCGCGGCCGGCGCGAATGTCGGCCTGCAGCCGGCCGAGCAGCGTGCCGGCAGGCTCGTCCGACGGGTGGTGCACGTCGACGGCGCCGAGGACGCTCAGGCGCATCTGGAACTCGCGGACGTCGCGGGCGAGAGCGGCGAGCAGCGGATGCCGGACCGCGAGGGCGCTGTCGTCGTCCGCGCGCCGCAACCGCGGCGGGATCTCGGCGAGTGCCTGCCACATCGCCGGGCTCGGGTGCGGCAGCCACAGGTGCACGTCGCGCCCGGCGCCGAGCGCGGACAGGACCGCGAGCTGCACCGTCGTCAGTCGGGTTGGCCCGAACAGCGACAGCCGTTCCGGCAGGTCGACGACGCCCGGTTCGGCGCGCAGCCGCGCGCAGGCGGCGTCGAGTCGCTGGGCGGGACTGTCGCTGCCGATGCGTTCACGCAGGCGGCGCCACAGCTCGGGCTGCCAGAGCAGGTGCTCGGCGAGCGGCGCGCCGGTGCCGTCCGTGTCGCGGCCGTCGGCCCAGTCCAGGAGCATCTGCGGCCGCTGGGCACCGTAGCTGCGCATGAGGTCGGCCAGGTGCGCGGCGGTTGCGTATCGGCGACCGGTGCGGAAGTCGTCGCTGCCGTGCCCGAGGTGCCGGGACAGCACCCCACACCACGGCTCGCCGACGCACTCGTCGATCACGGCGAGCAGTGCCCACAGCACGCGGGACGGATGCCAGGGATCGTCGTCGGCGGTGGTCCCGGAGGCCGCGGACAGCGCTTCGTCGACGAGTCGCGCGGGTGACGGGAAGTCGATGTTCGCCGCGACCCCGTCACCACCGGTCGTGCCGAGTGCGGTGGACAGCCGCTGGGTGAGCCACCGTTCCATGCCGCGGGCGGGGACGGCCACGACCTCCCGCGCGAACGGATCGGCGGGCGGTGTCGCGAGCAGTGCGGCCAGGGTGTCGGCGAGGGTGTCGGCGCGCTCGGCGCGGTGCAGCGTCAGCACGCGTGTCCTCCTCGATGTCGTCCGGTGTTCCTCCTGCGGTCTATCACACCGGTCGGACACCGAGCACCGTCGCGCGACCCCGGGCGACGGCGGGGCGAGTGGTTCAGCGGGTGAGCCAGGCGGCGAGCGCGTCGCGGTCGTTCTCGACGATCTTGCCGATCATCTTCGCGGCCAGACCTTCGATCTGCCTGCCGACGAGCGGGATCTTCACGGTGACCTCGCCGCGCACGGCGAGGACGGTTCCGTCGGCGGTGGGCCGCAGTCGTGAGGTGCCCCGGAAGTCGACGGGGATGCCGCTGGCACCGCCGACGACGAGGCCGGTCGCGCCGTCGGCGCGGAGGGCGCCCCAGTGGTCGGTGCGTTCCATGATCATCGGGCCGCGCACGACGCCGCGGACGAGCGCGGGCATGTCGCTCGGTTCGGCACGTTCGGTCACGACGACAAGCAGGGTGCCGGGGCCGTCCGGGTTCTCGATCCGCACGGTCGCGGTGGGGCTGGCGGCGACGCGGTCACGCCAGTACCGCTCGTCGGTCAGCGCCGCGTGCACGTCGCGCGCGGGATGCTCCAGGACCGCCGTGAACTCGAATTTCTTCGGCACCGTTCGGACGGTACTGCGTTCCGGCGGTCGCGTCAGGGGAACGGGAGGCCGGGCGCTACGCGAAGCTCAGTCCGTGCCGCTCGAGGTCTTCGCGCAGGATGCGAACGGCCTTGGGTCCCATGCCGTGCAGCGCGAGCAGGTCCCGTTCGGTGTACCGCGTGAGGTCCTCGAGGGTCGCGACGCCGATGCCGTCGAGCGCGCGCTGTGCGGGAGCGGAGGTCTTGGGCAGCGGGTGTCCGGTCACGCGATCCAGTCTCGCCCGGTTTCGCCGGGGACGCAGAGGATGTGCGCAACGCGCCTCGTTCCGGGCGGACAGGTCGTTGATGCGACCGCGGGTGTTGACTCCTCCCTTCCCCGGTGCAACACTTAACCAAATGGTTCAGTATTCGGATCTGGATTCGACGTTCGCGGCACTGGCCGACCCCACCCGCCGCGGAATCCTCGAACACCTGACGAACGGCCCCGCGTCGATCAGCGACCTGGCCGCGCGATTCGAGATGAGCCTGCCCGGCATCACCAAACACATCCGACTCCTGGAGGAGGCCGGCCTGGTACTGACGGAGAAGAAGGGCCGAGTGCGGTACTGCACCCTCGGCGCCAACCCACTCGACCACGAAGCGGCATGGATCCGCGGCCACCGGAAGTCGATCGAAGACCGCATGGACCGTCTCGCCGCATTCCTCGACGAAACCAAGGAGCCATCATGACCACCCCCGATCCCACTGTCACAGACACCACTCTCACCGTCACCACCCCCGGCGACCGCGTGATCCACATCGAGCGCATCTTCGACGCCCCGCTCGACCGGGTCTGGGCCGCCCATTCCGAACCCGACCTGCTCGCCCGATGGTGGGGCCGCGGGAACCGGCTCGACATCGAGAAGTTCGAATTCGAGCGCGGCGGACACTGGCGGTTCGTCGAGCACGCCGACGGCGAAACCCACGGATTCGAAGGACGATTCCGCGAGATCACCCCCAAGGAACGCATCGTCCAGACCTTCGAGTGGGACGGCATGCCCGGATACGTGTCGATCGACACCGCGACGTTCGTCGACCTCGGCGACGGTCGCACGAAGATCGTCACCGAGAGCCTGTTCCACACCACCGATGAACGCGACGGCATGCTGCAGTCCGGCATGGAGTCCGGTTTGAGCGCGAGCTACGTCGCGCTGGATCGCCTGCTGGCGGCATGACACCCGGACAACCACACACCCCCGCGTGACCCCCCGCGTGACACCGACTCGGAGACTTCGGTCACCATGTCCGCATGAAACACGGGGGTGTGGCTGTTCTGTTGGGGGTCTTCGCGGTGACGGCGGGAACCGGATGCACGGTCGTCGTGCCCGGAATTCCCTCCGCCTCGGCGGAGGAACGGACGATACCTGCCTCCACCCCGCGCGCGACCATATCCGAGCCCGAGCTCGCATCGTCCCGGGCTCCGGGCATGTCCTCCCCGGCACGGACCATTATCGATGCCGAGAACTACCTGACCGCGCCCGGCGTCTACCACTTCGCGAGTGCGAGCGGGAAGTTCGCGTGCATGATCTCCACGGAAGAACCGGCGCTCGCCGGCTGCTACGGACCCATGCCGGCGACCGCACCGAAGGTGCCCGGCAGCGGCGCACCCGACGCCCTGGTGCCACCGAACTCGGTGTCGGTCACCTCCGACGCGCCGGCCGCGTTCACGAGTGTGGGCGACGCGCGGTTCCACGGTCCCGGCGCCGGCGTGCAGCCACTGCCCTACGGTCACCGCCTCGACGCCGCCGGGTTCACCTGCACCGTCGATCCCGTCACGGGCGTCACGTGCGCGGCACGCCTGCACGGATTCACCGTGTCGGACAGCGCATTCGACCTCTGGTAGTGCACGACCCCGGTGCTGCGACCTCACCCGGCGGAGGTCTGCTCCGCGGCCCACTCGGCGACCCGCCGGACGCTCTCCTCCTCGGACAGGTCCTCGACCCGCGTCATGATCGACCAGCGCACCCCGAACGGGTCGCGGATCGAGGCGTAGCGGTCGCCGGAGACGAACGTGGCGAGCGGTTCACGGATGGTGGCACCCGCACGTTCGGCCCGCAGCACCACCTCGTCGACGTTCGAGCAGTACAGTCCGAGCGAATAGCAGTCGGCGTCCCCCTGCGGCGCCGCGACGAGCCCGTAGTCCGGATTGGGTTCGCCGAGTTGCATTCGCCCACAGCCGAAGTCGAGGTCGGCATGGACGACGATTCCTCCGATCTCGGTGACGTCGACGACGCGGGCACCGAACACCGAGCGATAGAACTCGATGGCGTCGCGGGCCGACGGCACCGCGATGAACGGGGTGAGGCTGGTGTATCCGTGCGGGATACCGTCGGTCGTGTGGTCGCCGGTGACACCGGCTCCGGTCATGGTGTTCTCGTTCATGCCACGACGCTAGGGCTGGGCTGTCGGGGGTGGCTTGTAGATTCGCGACAGCACACGAGGAGGGATCCGGCGTGACGACCAGCGACCGACGCGGTGTCCTGTATCCCGCGCGCCTGCCCACGTTCCATCGCGAACCGCCGCCGAGCGAACTCGCAGGTCTGGTGCGGTGGTTCTGGATTCCCGAATGGCAGCTCGCCCCGGGCCGAACCTCGCGGCAGGAGATCCTCGCCTTCCCCGCGTCGAATCTGACCGTCGAAGCCGACGGGGTGACCCTGTCCGGTCCGACGACGCGGCGGTCGCACCGCGACCTGACCGGCACCGGCTGGGCGGTCGGTGCGCTGCTGCGCCCCGCCGCGGTCCCGGCGCTCGTCCGCGACCCCCGCGCCGTACGCGACCGGCAGGTCCCGTTCGAGGCACCCGAGCTGCACCGGACCGTGACGGCGGCGATGTCGGCCGAGGGTGACGGCGTTGCCCGTCGGGCTCGGGCGACCGCAACGTACTCCGCGTGGCTCCTCGACCGCGCCGGCTCACCGGACGCCGAGGGCGAACTGGCCAACGCGATGGAGGACGCGATCGCCGCCGACTCCGGACCGACCCGTGTCGACGGCCTGGCACAGACGCTGGGGATCTCCGTGCGCAGCGTGCAGCGACTCGCGCAGCGGTACGTCGGGGTGACACCGCTGGCGATGATCCGCCGCTACCGGCTGCAGGAGGCCGCCCAGCGTCTGCGCGACGATCCGTCGATTCCGATCGGGCAGGTCGCCGCCGAGCTCGGGTACGCCGACCAGGCACACCTGTGCGCGGACTTCCGTCGCGTGCTCGGTTTCACCCCGAGCACGTACCGCGACCGCGCCGGCCCCGGCGACAACCCGTCCCGCACCGCACCGACCGGGTGAGCGATCGGATCCTGTCCGGAGCCCGGACTCAGAAGTTGCCGCGGGCGGCCTGCTCCCGCTCGATCGCCTCGAACAGCGCCTTGAAGTTGCCCTTGCCGAAGCCGAGCGATCCGTGGCGCTCGATCAGTTCGAAGAACACCGTCGGGCGGTCGCCGATGGGCTTCGTGAAGATCTGCAGCAGGTAGCCGTCCTCGTCGCGGTCGACCAGAATGCCCCGCTTCTTCAGCTCCTCGATCGGCACCCGAACCTTGCCGATACGGGCACGCAGCTCCGGATCGTCGTAGTACGCGTCGGGAGTGGCGAGGAACTCCACGCCCTCCTCACGCAGCCGGTCGACCGCGGTGAGGATGTCGTTGGTGGCCAGGGCGAGATGCTGCGCACCCGGTCCGCGGTAGAAGTCGAGGTACTCGTCGATCTGCGAACGCTTCTTCGCGATCGCGGGCTCGTTGAGCGGGAACTTCACGCGGTGGTTGCCGTTGCACACCACCTTGCTCATGAGAGCCGAGTAGTCGGTCGCGATGTCGTCGCCGATGAACTCCGCCATGTTCGTGAAACCCATGACGCGGTTGTAGAAGCCGACCCACTCGTCCATGCGTCCGAGTTCGACGTTGCCGACGACGTGATCGAGCGCCTGGAAGATCCGCTTCGGCGCGCCCTCGCGCTTGCGGTAGGTCGAGGTGCGCTCGACGTAGCCGGGCAGGTACGGACCGTTGTAGCGCGACCGGTCGACCAGCGTGTGCCGCGTGTCGCCGTAGGTCGCGATGGCACCGATGCGGACGGTGCCGTTCTCGTCGCTCAGCTCGTAGGGTTCCTCGAGGACGGTCGCTCCCTGGCGACGCGCGTGCTCGATGCACTTGTCGACATCCGGCACCTGCAGCGCGATGTCGACCACGCCGTCACCGTGCAGGCGATGGTGCTCGATCAGCGGGCTTTCCGGATCCACCGCGCCCTTGATCACGAATCGCACGGCGCCGCTGCGCAGTACGTAGGCGTGGTGGTCGCGGTTGCCGGTGGTGGGTCCGGAATAGGCGACGAGTTCCATGCCGTACGCCGACTGGAAGTAGTGCGCCGTCTGCGTGGCGTTGCCGACCACCCACACAACAGCGTCCCAGCCGCTCACGGGGAACGGATCCCGTTCGCTGTCGTACTCCACCAGACCGACGAGGCGCTGGAGCTCCTCGGCGTCGAGCTGAGCGAGTCGTTCGCTGTCGGTCAGGGTGTATTCCAGAGTCATCGCTCCAACCTCCTGCCGCTCACTGCGGCACATTCGTTGTGTCGTGTGTCACCAGGAGAAACCCACCCGTCGGTGCGACGCAACGTCGCCTTCGGCAACTGGTCCGACTGACTCGAATTCGCTGGAATCCTGACGTTCACCTATACAATCAGGCTAGTTTTCGGCGTCCGATGGGAAGGAAGCGCGATGCGCGAGCCCGTGCAGCTGGACGAATTGGATTTCGCTCTCCTCGAGGCCCTGCACGCCGACCCGAAGGTCGGCGCGCTCGAGCTGTCCCGGCGCCTGAAGGTCGCGCGCGCCACCGTCTCGGCACGCCTGCGACGCCTCGAGGACACCGGCGTGATCGCAGGCTACGAACCCCGGATAAACCTCGCCGCAGCAGGTTTCGAGGTCCAGGCGTTCGTGACGATGGAGATCGTGCAGGGCGCTCTCGAAGACGTCACCGAGGTCCTCGAACGCATCCCGGGGGTGCTCGAAGCGTTCGCCACCACCGGTGCGGGCGACGTCCTGTGCCGCATCGGGGCCGAATCGCATCTCGGCCTCCAGCAGACCCTCATCGAGCTGAACCGCTCGTCGATCGTCGCGCGCTCGACGAGCGTGATGGTGCTGTCGGAGGTCGTGCACTACCGGGCGATGCCGCTGCTCCGCACCCTCCAGCCCGAGCGATCCGCGAAAGCACCCGCCTACCGGCGCTGAGCCGATCACGTCCACAATCGCGTTCCGACTAGCCGGATTGCACAGAAAAAAGCGCTTCGGGCATCCGGACCCTCCGCACGCTGCACAGTTCTGCAAGCCACAGTTGCGCGGCATTTGTTACTGCCGTCACAGTCGTTCGCCATGAAGAACCTGCTGACCCGATTCGAAGAAAAAGCCCCCGAGATCGTCTTCGAGTGGCACGACACCGAGACCACCGCCCGGGGCTGGGTCGTCATCAACTCGCTGCGGGGCGGCGCAGCGGGCGGCGGCACCCGCATGCGCCGCGGTCTCGACCGGCGCGAGGTGGAGTCGCTGGCGAAGACCATGGAGATCAAGTTCACCGTCTCCGGACCCGCGATCGGCGGCGCCAAGTCCGGCATCGATTTCGATCCGTCCGACCCGCGCAAGGAAGGCGTGCTGCGCCGTTGGTTCGCGGCCGTCACTCCCCTGCTGCAGGCGTACTACGGCACCGGCGGCGACCTCAACGTGGACGAGATGAACGAGGTCGTTCCGCTCACCGAGGCCAACGGCCTGTGGCACCCGCAGGAAGGCGTCGTCAACGGTCACTTCGGCAAGGACGAGCGCCAGCGGATCCAGCGGGTGGGCCAGCTGCGGCTCGGCGTCGCGAAGGTCGTCGAGGACGCGCGGTTCACCCCCGCCACCAGCACGAAATACACTGTCGCCGATCTGATCACCGGTTACGGTGTCGCCGAGTCGGTCCGTCACCACCAGCTCGTCTACCGGGGCAGCGACCTGGCCGGCAAGCGCGTGGTGGTGCAGGGCTGGGGCAACGTCGGCGCCGCCGCTGCCTACTATCTCGCCCAGGCCGGCGCGTCGATCGTGGGCATCATCGACCGCAACGGCGGCATCCTCGAGCCCGAGGGGCTCTCTTTCGACGAGGTCCGCACCCTGCTGCTCGAGCGCGACGGCAACGCCCTGCGCAGCGACCGCATGCTCCCCTTCGACGAGGTGAACGCCCGCATCTGGGATCACGGAGCCGAGATCTTCCTGCCCTGCGCCGCAAGCCGACTCGTCACCCGCGAGCAGGTCGATCGCATGGTCGCTGCGGGACTCGAGTCGATCGCCTCCGGCGCCAACGTCCCGTTCGCCGACGACGAGATCTTCTACGGCCCCACCTACGAGCACGCCGACAAGTCCGTCGCCGTGATCCCCGACTTCATCGCCAACTGCGGCATGGCCCGTGCCTTCGCCCAGCTCATGGAAGGCGACGTGGAGGTCTCCGACGCCGCGATCTTCGGTGATGTGTCCACCACCATCGAGACGGCCCTGCGTCGGTGCCACGATCGTTCGACCGAGCTCACCGGACTCGCCGCGACGGCCTTCGAGATCGCACTCGACCAGCTGGTTCCGGCCGGGGAGCGCATCGATGACTGAAACCCTGGCTCCCGCGACCACGACCGGTGCCCAGAGCACCGCCGGTCTGCATCGCGCCATGAAGCCCCGCCAGCTCGTCATGATGAGCCTCGGCGGCGCCATCGGAGCCGGCCTGTTCGTCGGGTCCGGGGCGGGCATCGCCGTCGCCGGCCCGGCGATCCTGATCTCGTTCCTCGTCGCGGCCGTTCTCGTCGTGTTCGTGATGCGCATGATGGGTGAGATGGCCGCGGCCAACCCCGCCAGCGGCGCCTTCTCCGAACACACCGAGAACGCCCTGGGTCCTGTCGCGGGCCGGACCATCGGATGGTTGTACTGGGTCCAGGTCATCATCGTGATCGCCGCGGAGGCCACCGGCGCTGCCGCGATCACCGCGGTGGCACTGCCCGGGATCCCCCAGTGGGCGTCCGCGCTGTTCTACATGGTCGTGCTGACCGGCGTGAACCTCGTCGGTGTGCGCCGCTTCGGCGAGGTCGAATTCTGGTTCGCCGCAATCAAGATCGCCGCGATCCTCGGGTTCCTGGTGATCGGTGTCGCGATGATCGCCGGGTGGATGCCCACCTTCGAGACGACCGGCTTC
>Ga0182742_1005524_pt1 | contig 10586 bp, 9 predicted proteins | sample eDN5th37CBELigMG_FD_128880 | JGI IMG/M metagenome (GOLD analysis project Ga0182742, IMG submission 128880) | Enriched Miracle-Growth compost microbial communities from Emeryville, California, USA - eDNA 5th pass 37_C BE-Lig MG (version 2)... ... | reverse complement strand
GGACCCTGACCCCGAGTCCGAGCCCGAGCCCGTCATGGCCTTGGCGCCGAGGCCGCCGGGGGGCGGATCGAAGCGGGTGAAGATCGTCGAGACGATTCGGGTGGACAGCGACCGGCTGGACAACCTGATGAATCTGACGGGCGAGCTGATCATCAACAAGGCCCGATTCATTGACGTGGCCCGGGGGTTCGACGAGGCGCTTCGGGGCTCGAACGCCAAGACGCTGGCGGGCGAGACCGAGGAGCGGATCGACGCGCTTCTCCGGGGACTCGACCAGATCGTCGGCGCCGAAGCGGGCAACGCCGCCGTCGATCGCTGGGCTGCGCAGGCGCGCCGGCTCCGCGACAACTTCCGGCGGATCGGCCTCGAGCTTGACCGCCTCCGCCGCGGGCGCGATCAACTGAAGCTCTTGACGGAGGCCATCCACGGCCTGGGGCGGGTGGCCGACGGCTTGCAGAAGGGGGTTCTGGAAACCCGGATGGTCCCCATCGGCCCCTGGTTCGAGCGGTTCCGCAGGGTCGTCCGCGACATCGGCCACTCGTCGGGCAAGGAGGTCTCGCTGCGGATCACCGGCGAGAAGACCGAACTGGACAAGCGGATGATCGACGAGCTGAGCGACCCGCTGATCCACATGGTCCGCAACTCGGTCGATCACGGTCTGGAGCCGCCCGACGTCCGCGAGGCCGCCGGCAAGCCCCGGATCGGCACGATCAGCCTTCAAGCCGCCCAGCGCGGCAACAGCGTGGTCGTCACCGTGGCCGACGACGGTCGGGGGATCGACCACGAGCGCGTCCGCAAAACTCTGGTCGAGCGGGGCCTGGCCACCAAAGCCGAGGCCGACCGGATGACCGAGCGCGAGCTGCTCCCGCAGATCTGGCGGCCGGGGTTCAGCACCGCCAAGACCGTCTCGGAAATCTCGGGCCGGGGCGTCGGCATGGACATCGTCAAGGATCGGATCGAGAAGCTCAACGGCGTCGTCGACGTCCGCTCCACGCCGGGGCGGGGGACCCTCTTCACGATCCGACTCCCTCTGACGCTGGCGATCATGTCGAGCCTCCTGACCCGGATCTTCGACGAAGTCTACGCCCTGCCGCTGGACGACATCGACGAGATCGTCGAGATCCGCCCGCATCAGGTCTTCTCCGTCCGGGGCCGGCCGACGATCGAGGTCCGCGGGAGAATCGTCGCCCTGGTCTCCCTCGGCGACCTGTTCCTCTGGGGCGGCGAGCGCCATCCCGGAGCGGCGGCGAGCCTGGAATTTCAGGGCGGCGCCGAGCCGCTCCGCGTCGTGGTCGTCCAGAACGGCGAGACGACCATCGGCCTGATCGTCGACGAGCTGATCGGCATGCGCGAGGTGGTCCTCAAATCCCTGGATCGCAACTACCGGGCCGTCCCCGGCCTCTCCGGCGCCAGCATCCTCGGCGACGGCCGCGTCTCCCTGATCCTCGACGTCGACGCCCTCATCGCCCTGGCCGCCGCGCGCGAGCCGAAGGAAGCGGAGGCGAACATGGCGTGAAGACGATCCGCATGGTCATATGGGAGAGCGCCGCCCTCCCAACACCGTGTCTTCACCTCTCACACCGGAGCCACCAACCCACATGTCGACAAACTTATCCGGCGCTCGGGAGCGGTTTCTCCGGGCGATTTTCGAGCGGGGGGCCGAGGGAGCTTCGACGGCGCTTTCCAGGTGGCTGGGGACGGAGGTTCGGCTGATCGTCAGCGCGATCGACCAGGTGGATCTGGTTGAGGCGTCCGAGGCGCTGGGGCCGCCCGACGCGCTGGTGGCGGCCTGCGCGATGGGGCTGGTTGGGCCGCTGGGCGGGTCGATCCTGCTGGCGTTCGAGGACCGGGCGGGGCTGGCGTTGGCCGATCTGCTGCTCAACCGACCGATCGGGACGGCCGTCGAATGGGGAGAGATGGAGGAGTCGGCGGCGCGGGAGACGGCCAACATCGTCGGCTGCTCGTATCTCAACGCGCTGGCGGCGTATTTGCCGTCGGGGCCCGCCGACGAGCTGGCGCCGACGCCCCCGAACCTCCTCCGCGAGTTCGCCGGCAGCCTGCTCCAATTCGCATTGATGGAGCAGGCGATGGAGTTCGACCAGGTCTTGCTGGCCCGGGCGGCCTTCGACGCCGGAAAAGCCGGCCTGGACCTGAACTGGACGCTGCTTTTAATCCCCGATCGCCGCTCGCTGCAAGCCCTGACCGCCGAGCTTGTCGACGATCCTCGAACCCCGTGAGTCGCCTCGGAACGGAGACCGGCCAAACATGGTGGGAAATGCCGCCGCATCGGAGTCGGAGATCGTCTCGGTGGCGATCGGCCAATGGGCCGTGGCCGCCGCGCCGTCGCGGCTCCGCACGCTGTTGGGCTCGTGCGTGGGAGTGGTCGTGTATGATCGGAAGGGCCGCGTGGGGGGGCTCGCCCACATCGTTTTGCCCGCCTCGCGGGGGGCGACCGACCATCCGGGCAAATACGCCGACACCGCCGTCCCCGCCCTGATCGCCGAGATCGAGCGCCGGCTCGGCGGCGCGGCGGCCGGCCGACTGGTCGCCAAGCTGGCCGGCGGCGCGAGCATGTTCCCCACCGGGGCGCCGTCGCCGAACGCCGCGATGAACATCGGCCGGCTCAACCATGAGGCCGTCGAGACGCTCCTCGCCGCGCGGCGAATCCCGATCCTCGCCCGCGACCTGGGCGGCGGCGGCGGACGAAACCTGCTCTTTGACGTGGCCTCCGGAATCGTCTCGATTCGGACCCCCGGAGGCGCCGAACGAGTGATCTAGCGGTTCATTGCGCAAGCGCCGGTCTTTCGGGAAGGTAGAATTGCGATGGAAACCCAACTCGACGATCCGGTGGTGGAGACGCGCATGAAGCGGCTTTTGGTGGTGGACGACGCTCTGTTCATGCGCAAGCTGATCGCCACCGTGGCGGCCGAGGCCGGTTGGGAGGTCGTCGGCGAGGCGGCCGACGGCGCCCAGGGGGTCGCGCTCTATCAGGAGCTTCGGCCCGACCTGGTGACGATGGACCTGGTCATGCCCAACATGGGAGGCATCGAGGCGTTGCGGGCGATCCGGGCGCTCGATCCCGAAGCGCGCGTGGTCGTCGTCACGGCCATGGACCAAAAGCAGGCGGTGGCCGACGCCATCCAGAGCGGGGCCCTCGACTTCGTCGTCAAACCGTTCGACCGGAGCCGCATGGTGGGCCTCCTGCGCAAGCTCGCCGCGTCGGCCGTCCCCTGACGCAATGAACCCAAACGTCCGCCGTCCCCGAACTCGCGAGGCCGATCTTGCCCCCATTCGAGTCCGATCCAATGCGGGAGGCCGAGCGCGGGCGGGTCCGCGTGCTGGTCGTGGACGACTCGGCGCTGATGCGGCGGCTGCTCTCCGACCTCCTGGGCGCCTCGCCCGAGATCGAGGTCGTGGGCTCGGCCCGCGACGGCCGCGAGGCGGTCTCGCAAACGGCCAAGCTCAAGCCCGACGTGATCACCCTCGACGTGAAGATGCCCGAGGTTTCCGGCCTCGACGCCTTGCCGGCCATCCTGGCCGTTCACGAGGCCCCCGTGGTGATGGTCAGCGCCCTGACCCGCGAGGGGGCCGACGTGACGCTCAAGGCGCTTGAGCTCGGCGCCGTCGACTTCTTCCCCAAGCCGACCCGCAACCAACTGACCGGGATGCGGGCCGACGCCGATCAGCTCATCGCCAAGGTGCTCACCGCCGCCGGCAGCCGGGTGCAGCGAGGCCGTCGCGGGCCGGCGCCGGCCTCGGCGCCAACGCCCGCGCCGCCGCCCGTCGCGGGTCGGTCGTCCAAGGCGGGCGACCGACCCGCGTCGGTGGTCGTTCTGGGGATCTCGACGGGGGGGCCACAGGCCTTGTCGCGCGTGATCCCGCTTTTAAAGCCCCCCGCGCCGCCGATCGTGATCGTCCAGCACATGCCCGCGCAGTTCACCGGGGTCTTCGCCGAGCGGCTCAACCGCGGCTCGGCCCTGGAGGTGAGGGAGGCCGCCGAAGGCGACCTGGTCGTCCCCAACCGCGTTTTGGTGGCCCCGGGAGGCCGCCACTTGAGGCTGACCGGCGTTCGCCCCCGCGTCCGGGCGACGCTCGGCCCCCCCGACGAGCCGGCCGTCGGCGGGCATCGGCCGTCGGTCGACGTCCTGTTCGAATCGGCCGCGCGGATCTTCCAGACCGCGGCGGTCGGCGTCATCATGACCGGCATGGGCCGCGACGGCGTCGACGGCTGCAAGGCGATCCTCGCCGCCGGCGGCCTCACCCTCGGCCAGGACGAGGCCACCTCGGTCGTCTACGGCATGAACAAGGCCGCCTTCCTCGAAGGCGCCGTCAAAACCCAGTTCGCCCTCGACGACCTCGCCTCCATCCTCCAAAACCTCGGCGCCGCGCGCGGCCGGGAGTGAGGGGACGCCCGGCCCCCTCGTTCGCGCATAACGTATAATCGAAACGCGAGAGAGCAACCGTCGCCATCCACGACCTTCCGGGAGACCGCCGATGATCGACCTCATCAAGAAGACGCTGCTGACGGGCGTTGGCCTGGCCGTCATGACCAAGGACAAGGTGCAAGAGCTCGGCGAAGACCTCGCCAACCAGGCGAAGCTGTCCGAAAACGAGGGCCGCGCGTTCGTCGACGACCTGCTGAAGCAGTCCGAAAACGCCCGGTCCGAGTTTGAAACCCGCGTCGGCGCCGTGGTCAAAAAGGCCATCGAAGGCATGAACCTCGTTCACAAGGACGAGATCGCCAGCCTCCAGGCGAAGATCGACGAACTCTCGGCCCGCGTCGCCCGATGCGAGCAGCCGCCGAGCCAGGGGTGATCGCGATCAAACCGGTGGGCGGACGTCGGGCTCGATTTGGTAGCCGCTGGCCAGCGCGTTGGTCATGTTGAAGAGGCCGGCAATGGCCAGGACCTCGCCCACCGTTTCCTCGTCGACGCCGAGCTTGCGCAGGGACGCGGTGTGCGAGTTGACGCAGTAGGGGCAGGCGTTGGTCGCCGAGACCGCCAGGGCGATCATCTCGCGGACGGCCGGCTCAAGCCGCGAGGCGCGGCCGGCGGCCTCGGGATGCATCAGCGTCTTGAGGCTCGTCCAAACCACCTGTAGCTGGGTTGGATTGGTGGCGATCACCCGCCAGAACCGGGGGACGAAATCGAGATTCTTGGTCGCCTTGATGTCGGCGAAAATCTCGGCGACGACGCCCGAGGCTTCGCCCTCGGCCACCTCGCGAACCGTCGACGTGGGAAGCTCCTGTTTCTCGCCAGCCATGAGACGCGTCCTCCAAACAAAATGGTCGGTTGGGTCTGGTTCGGCCCGCTCCCTCAAATCATAATACCGGGGAAATCGCCGGAATCGGTTCGGCGACCGCTCCGCCCCGCCGCCGCTCTCCTCGGGAGGCCTTCCCTTGACGCGCCGAATCGACCTCGCCTCGATCGTCCGACCACTGGACCGCCGGGCCTTTCTGGGAACGCTGGCGCTGGGATCCTCGGCCCTGGCCGCGCCGGGCGCCTTCGCCGAGGAACTGACCCGCACGCCCAGTCAGACGGAGGGGCCGTTCTACCCCGACAAGCTCCCCCTCGACACCGACAACGATCTGATCATCGTCAACAACAACCTGACCGCCGCCGTGGGGGAGATCACCCACCTCTCCGGCCGCCTGCTCGACCAGAACGGCGAGCCCCTGCGGAACGCCCTGATCGAAATCTGGCAGTGCGACAGCAACGGAATCTACATCCACAGCGGCGACCGAGGCCGCGGCCGCGACGGCAAGCTCGACGGCAACTTCCAGGGCTTCGGCCGGTTCCTCACCGGCTCGACCGGCGAGTATTACTTCCGGACGATCAAGCCCGTCGTCTACACCGGTCGGACGCCCCACATCCATGTTAAGGTCCGCCGCGCCGACAAGGAGCTGCTGACCACCCAGTTCTACATCAAGGGGCATCCCCAAAACGAGCGCGACGGGGTGTATCGGAACATCCGGGACCCCAAGGCGCGCGACTCCGTCACCCTCGACTTCCGTCCCGTCGAAGGCTCCAAGGTCGGCGAGCTGGCCGCCCGCGGCGACATCGTCATCGGCCTGACGCCGGAGGGGTGAGCCGGCGTTGCTTGCTCGGAGGCGGTCGAAGCCAAATCCCCCTTCTCCCCTCGCGGGAGAAGGGATCTTCACCTCGCGCCGCCCCTCACCGGCTCTTGGCCCGGGTCTTGCGCTTCTTGGGCTCGCGGGGGGTTTTGCGACCGCCGGCCAAAGGCTCCTCGCCGCCTTCGAGGGGTTGGCCCACCGCGGCGGCGTCGAGGCGCTTTTGGATCGCCTCGGCGTAGTCGGGCGAGAGCTCGAAGCCGAGGAATCGGCGGTCCAGCTTCTTGGCGACGGTCAAGGTCGTGCCGCTGCCGCCGAAGGGGTCCAGAACGATCTCGCCGGGGTTGGAGCAGGCCCGGATGATCCGGCCCAGAAGCTGTTCGGGCATCTGGCAGCCGTGCCACCCCGCGCGCTCCTTGAAGGTGCCGCAAACGCGGGGGATGTACCAGGTGTCCTCCGACGCCTCGAAGCCCCAGGGCATGTCCTGAGGGCGAAGAATCCAGGTGTCGTCGGGGAGCCGGCCCTTGGGGTTGGCCCGGGCGTCGGCGTAGACGAGCTGGCGGGCCGAGGGCACCCGGATCGCCTCGTCATTGAATGTAAAACGTTTGGGGTCCTTCACGAAGTAGAGCAGGTGGGCATGGCTGCGGCTGAATTTACGACCGCAGTGGACCCCAAACGTATAGTACCAAATCACCCAGCTCCGCATGGACAGGCCCAACTCGCGATGGAAGATCACCTTCATCTCGGCGGCGTATTCGTCGCCGATGGCGAGCCAGAACGTCCCGTCGGGTTTGAGCGCGCGAACAACCTCGCGACCCCATCGCCTGGTCCAGTCCAGGTAGCTCTCGGAGTCGCGGCGGTCGTCGTAGACATCGTAATCATAGCCGATGTTGAAGGGGGGGTCGGCGAAAATCAGGTCGATCGACCCATCGGCGATTCGGGGGAATAGTTGCAGGCAGTCGCCCGCGCACAAGCGATCGAGTTGAACCCCGACGCCGGAATTTTCGCTGGAATTCCGCGCGTCGTCTAAATCCAGGGGCGAGTGGGCCGGCTTGTACATGGGCGAACGTGCTCGTCTCAAGGATGATGGATCAATTCGGCCGGTTTAGGGGGGCGCGCTTACGGATCGGTCTCGACGCGGGGCCGGGAGGGCAATCCCCCCGCCGAGCCCCACTCAAGGCGTCGGCTCGGCGGGAGGGCATTGCCCTCCCAAGAACCGTCTCCCGGCCCTTCGGATCCGCCGCTCTTAGTCTCGCGCGGCCTTGGCTTCGGGGCCGGTTTGCTTGACGCCGGGGCGAGCATCGCGACGGAGGACGCCGACGACGGCGCCCAGGACGGCCTTGAACTCGGGATCCTCCTCGGTCCGGTAGGCCGCGAGGAGCTTGACCTCCTGGTCGGCCGAGAGCATCGGGCCGTACCGCTGGATGCCGCGGGCGAGCTTCTCGGCGCTTTGGCGGCGGAAGGCGTCGTCGCGCGAGGCGTCCAGGACCACGTCGGCCAGCGCCCGCTGGGCGTTCGGGCTGGGCACGTCGGCCAACGCCGCGGAGGCCGAGGCCTCCACGCCCGGCATCCCCAGGGCGGCGGTCAGCGCGGGGCCGGCCTGCTCCAGATCGGCGAAGAAGGGACCGCCGGGCCGCGAGGCGATCCGGGCCAGAAGCTCCGCGGCCTCCTTGGCGGTGGCGAGCCGCTCCTCGTCGCTCACTTTCGGTTGCGCCGATCCAAGCTGACGCTCAAACAGCTCGCGGTCGTCGCCGTAGATCAGGAACTTGGCGCCCGGATAGTTCTCCAGCAGGCGAGCGCGGGTGAATTCCAGGTCGCCTGGGCCGTAAACGTACAGCGGGAGGTTCGCCGAGCGGGCGTCGCCGCGCAGGTTGGTCAAGACGTCGGTGAGGCTCCAGGGAGTCTGGGGCAAGTCGTGGGCGACGAGAATCAACTCGACGTCGGCCGATTCGGTGGCCGCCAGAAAGCCCTTGTCGCCGGCGAGCTCCAGGGTCGCGTCGTAGCCAAGCTCGCGCAGCAGGCCCGCGACGATCGCGCCTCGGGTCGGGTTGCCGTCAATGACGACCGCCCGCGGCGTCCCCTGGTTGACGACGAACCGGGCGAGCGTCGGCACCACCCGGCTCGACCCGGGGAAGGGGCCCGCGGGCGCCAGGTCGACCAGCGCCTTGGCCGCGGCGAACTGGAGCCGGCGGCCGGGTGAGGAGAGGGCGTCGACCAGCGGATGGGGTCCGCCGTTCCCGACGAGGGTCTTCGGGTCGGTCGTCTTGCCCAACGCGGTCGCGGCGACGGGGGCCAGGTCGGTCCGGCCGTCGGCGATCGCCGCGCGAAGCACGTCGGTCAGCGTCTCGGGCCCCGCGGCCAGAGCCTCTCCGAAGCTCGCCGGGTCCCGCTCCGGGAAGTTCTCAAACCCGGCCCGCTCGATCGCCTTGTCAAGCGCCAGGCCAACCAGGGCCGCGCGGGCGGTCCGGTTGTTCGGTTCGAGCCGCAGCGCCTGGCGCGCCAGCTTCAGGCCGAAAATCGCGTCGACGTCCGCCGCCTTGGCCTGAACCGGGACGGGCGCCCGCTGGGCCTCGTCCCAGCGCCAGATCAGGACCGTCTCGGTGGGCGGCTCGAATTGGTGGCGGGCGTAGCCGTTGGCGGCGTCGACCAAAACCTGGGCGGGGGTCCGAGGCTGCAGGGCGACGGGCCGGCCGGTGATCCGGGCGATCGCCTGATCGGCGGCGGTCCTGACGTTCAGGGGCGTGTCGGCCGAGGCGGCCGGATAGGTCAAAAACGGGATCGCGCGCGGGTCGCCGATGCTTCCCAGAATCGTCGCCGCGTCGGCCGCCAGCGCCGGGTCGGAGCTATCCAGAACGGCGATCCAGGCGGGGACCGAAGACACGTCGAGTCGGCCGGCGTTGTGGATCAAAATCGCCCGGTTCTCGGCCGTCGTCCCCTCCGCGTCGATCGCCCGGACCAGAGCCGGAACGGCGAAGGGCCCCGCCTCGCGGAGCCGGGTCAGCGCGTAGGCTTGCTCATGGCTTGAAAGCGTCAGCGCCTTGACGAACTGCTCGATCCGCTCGGGGTCGGCGGCCCGCCGGCGCGAGGCCGCGGCCAGCTTCTCGGTCAGGGGCTCGGCGTAAGGCTTGGTCGCCGGGTCGTCGGCCAGCCGCAAGAACGATCCCGGCCCGTAACGGTCGCGCAGATCGACCAGCGTGGCGTCGTCGACCTCGGTCTTGGAGAACTTCTCCAGGTACGGGACGGCCTGCTTGTGCTGACCGGTTCGGGTCAGGTAGTCGATGGCGTCCCAAAGCTCCGCGGGCGTCTCCGGCTCCTTGGCGAACAGCTCCGGCCCCGGCGCCTGCGCCCAGGCCGGCGGAGCGACCGGCGAGACCGGCAGCCCGAGCATCCCCAGCGCCCAAAGCGCCAACGACAGCGCGGCCCTTCGGAGAAGCGGTTCATCGGAACGACCGATCGCGGGCGAGCGACCTCGATTTTCAAGCATGATTCTGGTCCGATGAGTTCGTGTCTGGGGGGGAGCGTTCGGCCCGACGAATTCTTGTAGCCGGTCTCCGTGAGGCCGGGGCGCGCGCCGTTGAACGCGGCCGGCCCCCGGGGCCACAGACCTCGGCTACAACCGGCCGGTCCCGCGCTCAACGCAACCGTTACAGATCCACTTCCTGGGCCACGAGATCCTCAAGCGTCTCGCGGCGGCGGACGAGCCGGGCCGAATCACCGGCGACGAGGACTTCGGCGGCCCGGGGGCGCGTGTTGTAGTTGGAGGCCATCACCATCCCGTAGGCCCCGGCCGAGAACGTGGCCAGCAGGTCGCCGGAATCAAGCGGGGGCAGGGCGCGGTCCTGGGCCAGGAAGTCGCCGCTTTCGCAGATCGGCCCAACCACGTCCCGGGGCTCGGTTCCGGGGATCGCGGCCTCATAATCGGTCGGGGGGGCGGGAAGTCCGGCGGGCACCGCCACGGGCCAGATCCGGTGGAACGACTCGTAAAGGGCCGGCCGGATCAGGTCGTTCATGGCGGCGTCCTGAATCAGGAACCGCTTCTCGCCCGACTGCTTGGTATATAACACACGACTGACCAGGATGCCGGCGTTCCCGGCGACCACCCGCCCCGGCTCGATCGCCAACCGGCAGCCGCTCGCCTTGATTCCCGGCAAAATCGCGCGGGCGAACTCCTCGATCGGCTTCGCCTCGCCCCCCTTGTAGGCGATGCCGTAGCCGCCCCCCATGTTGTACCAGGCGATCGGATGCCCCATCGCGCGCAGCTTGCCGATCAGGTCAACCCCCTTGGCCACGGCCGCCGCGTAGGGCTCGACCGTCGTGATCTGCGAGCCGATGTGCATGTGCAGGCCGATCATCGAGAGGCTCGGCCTGTCCTTGGCCGTCTCGGCGATCCGCAGGGCCCGCTCGATGTCGAGGCCGAACTTCGACTGCTTCTTGCCCGTCGAGATGTACCGGTGCGTCTTCGGGTCGACGTCGGGATTGGCCCGCAAGGCGATCGGCGCGACCCGGTTCATCCCGG
>Ga0182742_1005523_pt1 | contig 10588 bp, 8 predicted proteins | sample eDN5th37CBELigMG_FD_128880 | JGI IMG/M metagenome (GOLD analysis project Ga0182742, IMG submission 128880) | Enriched Miracle-Growth compost microbial communities from Emeryville, California, USA - eDNA 5th pass 37_C BE-Lig MG (version 2)... ... | reverse complement strand
GCTGCGCCGCAATCTGCCCAACGTGCGGGCCGTCCACGTGCCGCATAAAACCTGCGGCGCCTTTCTTGCCATCGTGTCGATGAAGAAGGTGGCGGAGGGGGAGCCGAAGATGGCGATCCTGTCGGCGCTCGGCACGGAGCTCTATACGAAGCAGGTGATCGTCGTCGACGACGACGTCGATATTTTCGACATCGACGACGTCATGTGGGCGGTCGCGACACGGATGCGCGCGGAGCGCGACGTGATGCTGATGCCAGGCGTCAAATCGGCGATTATCGACCCGACCTCGGACCCGGCCACCTTCACCGTGACCAAGATGGGCATCGATGCGACGGCGCCGCTCGGCACGGTCGGCGAGGAAGTCGCCGAGCGCCTGACGATCTCCGACGAGCAGCGCGCCCGTGCCCGGGAAATCCTGGCGAAGGCCGCTTCCTAGAGCCTCGCCTCCGCGTGGCGTCGCCACGAGGCCGGGATGTCCCCGGTCCGCCGCGACCCGCACGCGGCTCGTCATTGAAAGAAAGAAGGAGGCCTCCTGCGGGGCCTCCTTTCCGGGCGGTTTGAGGCGCGGCGGTTCGAAGCCGGCCGCCGTGTCGGCTAGCGTTCGCGTGTCGTGATCGTCTGACTTTGGGCATACTCGAGGATGCCCTCGATGCCCGATTTGCGCCCGATGCCGCTCTGCTTCACGCCACCGTAGGGCGCCTGATGATTGAGCGCCGCCGGTCCGTGCGCGTTCACCCAGATCTGGCCGGCTTCGATCCTGCCTGCAACGCGGATCGCCTGATCGATGTCGTCGCCCCATACCGACCCGGAAAGCCCGAACACGGTGTCGTTCGCACGCGCCACCGCGTCGTCGATCTCGTCGTAGTCGAGCACCGGGATGACGGGGCAGAACTGCTCGTCGGATACCAGCGGCGAACGGTCCTCGACACCGGTGACCACGGTCGGCATCACGAAATGCCCTTGCGCAAAATCCTCCTCGTTGTGAACCGAGCCGAGCGGCCGCACCGACGCGCCACGGCCCGCGGCGCTATCGATCAGGTCCTGCGCGCGTTTGCGGCCGGCGGCCGAATGAAGCGGCCCCATCGTCACCCTGTCGGCCAGCCCGTCCCCGACAACGAGTCTGTCGACGGATTCGGAGAATCTGGCAAGAAACTCCTCGCGCAGGCTTTTGGGCACGTAGATGCGCTTGATCGCCATGCAGACCTGGCCCGTCATCTCGAAGGCGGCATCGCGGATCGCGTCGACCATCCCGCTGGAAATCGTCGAGCCCGGCAGCACGATCGCCGGGTCGTTTCCGCCCAGTTCGAGCGTTACGTCCTTGATGGTTTGCGCGGTCTTGCCGAGGATATGGCGGGCCGAGCCGATGCTGCCGGTGAAGGCGACCTTGTCGATTCCCGGATGGGAGGTCAGCGCGTCGCCGATTTCGCCGGGCAATCCCGTCACGATGTTGAGCACGCCGGGCGGCAGCACCGATGAGAACGAGACGATCGACCGGATCAAGGTGAGGGGGCAGCTCTCCGGCGGCTTGACGATAACGCTGTTGCCGACCAGCAGAGCGGCGACGATCTGCGTGAAGCCGAGGATGAGCGGACTGTTCCACGGCACGATCGAGGCGACGACCCCATAGGGCTTGTAGGATATGAACGAGCGCCCTCGCGGCGCCTCGAGCAGCCGGCCTTCCGCGAGCTGGCCGGCATAGGAGAGCGCCAGCCGCTGGCGCCTGATCACGCTCATCAGCTCGTCGCGGGCCTGCGGCAGCGGCTTGCCGTTCTCGCGAACCAGCAGAACGGCGCGCTCGTCCAGCCCGCCCTCCAGTTTCGCCAGACCTCGTTCGAGAATTGCGGCGCGCTCCCGGAAGTCCCTTCTCGCCCATGCCGGCTGCGCGGCCTGTGCCGCCAGCACCGCGGCATCGATGTCCTCGGGCGTCCCGCGCACGATGGTTCCCACGACTTCGCCGGGGCGGGCCGGATTGGTAACCTCGAGTCTGTCGCCCCTGTCGATCCGGGCGCCGTCGATCAGCATCGACTCGTGGACTTCCGCAAATTCACGCATGGCTCTGGCCGCTCCATCCCGTTTCGCTTGTTGCCGATGACTGGTCGGTGGCATGTGACATTCGGTCGCCGCCGAAGCGTCCGCGCTGGCTATCGACGGCGACGGCGACGATGCGGTGGCAAGCGGCGGAGGCGCTACTTAAGCCGCGCACGGCTTTCGCGACCCGACGAGAATGGCGACAGCGCGTGTTCCTGCTGCCGGATGCTCTCGAGAACCTGCCTGATCGTCTCGTCCCGCGTGCGTTCGATGTGCCAGAACAGAATCCGCGCCGCGGCATCGCCGTCGCCTTCCTCGAACGCGGCAATGAGCAGGCGGTGATCGTCGACAACGGCCGGAAGCTCGCTGAGGCCGACGAAGCCGAACGCCACCAGCCGGCGCATTTCGTCAAGCACGCCGAGGATCGCGCGCGCAAGCCGCGTGTTTCCCGAAGACATCGCGATGAAGGAATGAAATTCCTCGTTGGATTTGATGTAGGTCTCGACCGAGTTCTTTTTTTCGCCCGCCAGCGCCGCCCGCCGGTTGGTCTCGATACGGGCCAGCTTCTTGACGTCGATCTTGCCTGTGGCCAGCCGGGCGCCCTCGGGCTCCAGCAGAAGCCGGATGGCAAACAGCTCCTCCACGTCCGTCATCGTGATGGGGGTGACCATGTATCCCTGCCGCGGTAGGGAGCGAACGAAGCCTTCCTGCGCGAGCCGGATCAGGGCGAAGCGGCACGTCGATTTTCCGACGTCCAGCCGCTCCATCAGCTGCCCCTCGGTGAGAATGGCGCCGGGCGGGATGGCGCACGTCAAAATCGCTTCGCGGAGAGCCTGATAGGCTCCCTCGCCGAGCGGGGCGTTGTGATCGACCGCTTTCAGCCTGGACATGACCGGCCGCCTCCTTGACATGCTCAGCTACTATGTCTGATATGCTCAGTAAATGCAATTGATGCTATCAGGCGGGCTGGTCCGACCTGGCAGGCGGACGCGGGAAACGCAACACGATGGGTATCAGCGAAAAGGTGTCGGTCGCCGAGGGGTATCTGTCGGCGCTTCAGGCGGCAGGGATCCGCTACGTTTTCGCCAACTCCGGCTCCGACTTTCCCCCGATCATCGAAGGTCTGGCCCGCATGAGGCGGCGCGGCGAGCCTGCGCCGCAGTTCATCACCGTTCCTCATGAGAACGTGGCGCTCTGCATGGCGCAAGGCTACGCCAAGGTGTCGGGCGAGGCGGCATGCGTGATGGTTCACGTCAACGTCGGAACGGCGAATACGGTGTGCGCGATGATGAATGCCGCGCGCGACAACGTGCCGATCCTGCTGGCCGCGGGGCGCACGCCGCTGACCGAATCCGGACATGCCGGCTCGCGTGATCGGGTCATTCACTGGATGCAGGAAAATTTCGATCAGGCCGCGATCGTCCGGGAATCCGTCAAGTGGGAGTACGAACTGCGGCGCGGGCAGCCGGTGAAGGCCATCGTGCATCGCGCGATCAATATCGCCATGAGCGAGCCGCGCGGGCCGGTCTACCTCACCTTGCCGCGCGAAACCCTGATCGATGACATGGACGAGGCTTCGTCCCGATCCGACATCGTCTCGTCCCGTCCGGTTGCGGCCGTTGCCGCGCTGCATGCCCTGGAACAGGCGGCGGATCTTATCGCCGGCGCGCAGATGCCGCTGATCATCGCCGGCCACGCCTGCAGGACGTCCCGGAGTTTTGCGGCGCTGGGGACGCTGGCCGACAGGGCCGGCATCGCCGTCACCAGCGGCGCCCATGCCAACATCGCCTCCGACCATCCGATGAACCTCGGGCCGGTCACCGAGCAGCTATTGAAAGCGGCCGATCTGATCGTGGTTCTCGAGGCGCCTGTTCCGTGGCTGCCGCGCTATATGCAGCCGAACGGCAGCGCCAAGGTCATCCACATCGCTCACGACCCGTTCTATCGGACCTACCCGCTCCGCAACTTTCCCATCGACATGGCGATCGCCGGCGACCCGGGGGGTGCGATCGAACTGCTCGCGGAGATGCTGGCTGTTCGCCTTCGCGGCAAGGCGGCCGTCGTCGACGCGCGTCGCAAGCTCGTCGCCGATCGTCATCGGACGATCGTGGAGACCCGCAAGGCGACCATCGACTCCTTGCGCCACATGACGCCGATCAGCCCGGTCGTGGTCGCCGACGCGCTCAATCAGGTTCGCGACAAGGATGCCATCGTGGTCGATGAAATGGGCTCGGGCTATCACTATCTCGATATGCACCGGCATGATGGCTTCATCGCCGGAAATTCCGGCGGGCTCGGCATGGCGCACGGACAGGCGATCGGCGCCAAGCTCGCCGCGGGCAGCCGGCAGGTCATCTCCACCATCGGCGACGGCTCCTACATGTTCGGCGTGCCTCTGGCCGCGCATTACGTCGAGCGGGCGGAAAAGTTGCCGACGCTCACCATGGTCTTCAACAACGCGCAATGGAACGCGGTGGCGAAGAGCGTCACGGCCGTCTACGAGGACAGCGAGGCGGCAAGGCAGAACGAGATGCCGCTGGTCGCGCTGGCGCCGTCACCGGATTACGAACTGGTCACGCAAAGCTGCGGCGGCTATGGCGCCCGGGTCGAGGATCCCGGCACGCTCGTTGCCGCCATCGAAAAGGCGCTCCAGGCGAATGCCGACGGCCGGCAGGCGACCCTCAACATCATAACCGGCGAGCGCATCTCGCGGTGAGCCGCGCCCATTGGTGTAGGACAGGGCGTGGATACCGGGCGGCGGTCGAGCGAGACTGCGCCGGATCGTCCGTCCGGCTCCGCGCTTTCAGTGGAACTAAAGGTGCCAATGCTTATCAGGGCCGATCGTCGCGGTCGTATACCTCTCTACGTTCAGATTGCCTCCGTGCTGCGCAGCCGGATCCAGTCCGGGCAATGGCAGGTGGGAAAGAGGGTTTCCACGCTCGATGAGCTGGAACGCGAATTCCAGGTTACGCGCGAGACGGCCCGCCAGGCAGTGGACGTTCTGCGCAAGGAGGGGCTGCTTCGGGCCCGTCAGGGCCTCGGGACCTTCGTGTCGTCGCAGGCGCACGATCGGCGCACCGTAAAACTGGCAAGCGATTGGCGGGGCCTCGTCCGGTCGCTGGCAGGCGTCCCGCTGGAGCAACCGACGATTTGTCGAGAGACAGCCGCACCGCCTCTCGGCGACGTGGAGGGCGTCGCAGCGGTGAGCTACGTCGCCATGAAAGGCGTCTATTGCCGCGACGGCAGGCCTTATTCGTCGGTCAGCATCCATCTCGCCGGCGACATCTTCGAACGGGGGCAGGATCGCTTCCGGAGCATGGCATCCATCGTTGTGATCGACGACATGACCGAGGTCAGGGTTCGTGCGGCGCGCCAGACGCTGACGATTGGCTGTGCCGATCCGGATCTGGCGGCGGCGCTCGAGGTTCCTGTCGGGTCGCCGACGCTGGTGGTCCGTCGCGTGATCGTCGATGAGCGGGGCGTCGCCATCTATATCGGAGATATCACCTATCGCAGCGACGCCATTCAGATGGAGATCGATCTGCTGGTCGATCATCCGGGCGCCACCTGGAAGCCCTGGTAGAATCCGCGCAATTCGCGCCGCAAACTCATTCGGGACGATATCGGGTCGCAACACCGGAATGCGTGGTGGCGGAAACAGTCTGACGCGAACGAACGCGGCGCCACGCGACTATTACGTCTTCCCGAGCATCGACGTGACAGCTGATCGACTTAGGTTCGCCGAGCAGAATGGCTTGTCTCTCGATACCTGCCGCTTCGACACGTTCGATTTCTTTTTCTCAATGACCGGTAGAGCCAGATTCGCAACCGGAAAAATCCGCGTCATCAACCTCCGAGTACGCAACCGGCGAACATTCGAGGAAAACGGTCGAAAAATCGCGCGTGTCGGCTTGAACCGTCCGATCACCGTAACCAGACGTGCGACAATAGAGCCTGCAGGATACGATCTCGTCTGTGACCAGGGACGACTTGAAGCCTTCATCGAACTGAAGAGCGGTGCCACACCTGCCATCGTGATTGTTCCCACAAGTTGACGCCCGGGACGGCTACGTCGAAGAACGCACAGATGGCCGGTTTCTTTCGAGAAGCGCGCGCGTGTCTGTCGCAAGCAGCGTCAGGGAGCGCTTGAGCAGGTCGAGCGACAGATAACCAAAAACCCGGCAAGGGCATTGAGATAGTTAATACCGAACTCGTCCCGGAACGCCGCGATCCGTCGTGCACAGGTTTCCGGGCTACCGGCAATCACCAGGAGATCGCCCGTGACCTGAAGGGGTCGCGGAACACGGTCCGGAAGGTGTACGGGGTCAAAGTTCGACGCCGATTGACAGCCGAACGACACATGATACGGGAATTGAGGTGTTAAGCGTCTCTTCGATGAGCTGTCTGAATAAAGTCAATCCACTTTGCAGAGCCGGCCATCGGGCAATCGGACGACGAATGCCAGTGACGCGGTCGTGTCAGCCTCGACCTCCGCAAGATCGGCGGTGGATAGAGCGGCGAGGCACCGTGACAAACCATTCGCATCGGGGTGGCGCAGAATGATTTTCTCGAGTTGAAGCCCTGACGGCTGCATGCCTTGTGATGGATGCTGATCGCCATCCCACTGGATGAAGGACGGAATGAGGCCGTCGAATGCCGAAAGGCCGCTGTCCGGCACCGTCAGTTGCCAGGACAGCGCGCCCCGCGACATCGAGCGGACCGGCCCCAGATCGACCGGGCTTGCCGCCCGGACGGCAGCAAGGTCGCTCGTGCTGACCACCCAGCCGATCGGAGCGGGCTGGTGACGCAGCCGTTCGCGTCGCGTTGCGAGGTCGAGCCCGAACCAGCGGGGATGTTGCGGATGGGGCGCTTCGGGATCGATTGCGATCACCTCGATGAACTGGCCGGGGCCGGTTCGCATCACGCAGTTATGCGTCGCCATATCGGGGTGCTTGCCGCCGCGAGGAATCGTGACGCCGAAGGCGGCCTGAACGAATGCCGCGCCCTGATCGAGATCGGCGGCTCCGATCGTGATGTGGTCAATCGTGTTGGTCATGGTCGCCTGACTGTGTGTTGAAAGCGGCCTGTCGAGCTGGCCCTTGTCGGGGTGCCGGCTCAATGGCGTTCGATCCGGGCCAGGCCAGCCTCGAGATCGGCGATGAGACCTGCCGGATCCTCCAGGCCGATGCTGAGCCGGATCAACTGACTAGCGTGGGGCCATGGCGGGGCCGTCCGTGCCGCCGCCACATCGGCTGGCAGGATCAGGCTCTCAAAGCCCCCCCAACTCAGTCCGATACCGAACAGCTCAAGGCCGTCGACGAAATCGTGCAGCGCCGCTTTCGGGCATGGCGCCATCAGGAAGCTGAAGACGCCCGCGGACCCTGAAAAGTCCCGTCGCCAGTTGTCGTGGCCGGGACAGGACGGCAGCGCCGGATGCAGCACTTTTTCGATCAGCGGATGCCCGGTCAGCCATTCGGCGACCGCACGCGCCGACGCGTCGTGGCGCTTCATGCGCACCTCGAGCGTGCGAAGCCCCCGCGCCGTCAGGAAAATCTCAGCCGGGCTGGCCCGTTCGCCGAAGGCGAGCGTGATGCGCCGGATGCGGTGATAGCAGGCTTCGCCGGCCACGATGAAGCCGATCATCACATCGGAATGTCCGCTCAAATACTTCGAGCCGGAGTGAACCGACACGTCGACGCCCAGGCTGAGCGGCTTGAGGAAGATCGGCGTCGACCAGGTGTTGTCGAGGATCGTGATCGCGCCGACGCTCTTGGCCGCGGCGACGAAGGCGCGGATATCCGGCACTTCGAACGTATTCGAGCCCGGCGCCTCGAGAACGACCAGGCGGGTGGCGGGCCGCAGCAGGCGGTTGATGCTCGCGACGTCCATCGGATCGAAGAATTCGGTCTCGACGCCGAGCGGCCCGAGCACGTCGATGCAAAAGCTGCGCGTCGGCCCGTAGACCGAGTTCGCAACCAGAATGTGGGCGCCCGGCGTGGCGAACGGCAGAATCGCCATGGTGATCGCTGCCAGCCCGGACGATACCGCAATGGCGCCAAATCCGCCTTCCAGCTGGGCAATCGCGTCCTCGAGCGCGAACGTCGATTCCGTGCCGTAGCGCGCATAGTTCAGCGTGCCTTTGTCGAACCTCGCCTTGCGCGCGGCCTCGTAGTCGGCAAGCGAATCGAAAATATAGGTGGAGGCGAAGTCGAGCGGAAAATTGACCGGGCGCACGCGCCCTTTCGGACGCCCGATGTGGATCACGTCATCGGTCATTCAATCCCCGCAAATGCTGTCGGCGTGCTGATGAATCCAAGTTCGTACCGGTGGGCCGATCGAGCACGGATCGTATCCCGCCCCTCGAAGGGCGCGCGATCCCGCGGCTCGCTGTCAGACGGGCTCGGGGCTGACTATTGGACCATTGGCGGCCTTCCACCCTTTGAGACCGCCTTTAAGATGGGTCGCGTTCTTCACTCCCATCGATTGAACGGTGTGCACCGTGAGCGCCGCCCGCCAGTCGAGGGCGCAATGGAATAACAGCTTCTTGCCGGCGGCAAACTCGGGCTTGAAATAGGGGCTATCCGGATCGATCCAGAATTCCACCATTCCCCGCGGGCAGTGAAAGCTGCCGGGGATATATCCGTCGCGCTGTCGCTCGCGGATGTCGCGGACGTCGACGATCAGCCAGTCCGGATCGCTCACCAGTTTCATCGCATCGACCGGCTCGATCGCGGTGATATTGGCCTCGGCTTCTTCCAGAAGCTGCTTGATTCCGCGCGGAAGAGAGGGTGACATACGGTATGTATTCCAATATATAGAACGAATGTTTCTTATCCTGACATGCTTGTGTGGGGCGCACAAGTGGCAGCCTCACCCTTGTCACCCGGCCCGGAGGAAATCGGCTATGACGCAGCGGGTTGATGCGACCCTCAACAAGGGGCTGAAGATTCTGGAGACGCTCGCCGCCTCGCAGGCGCCGCTGGGCATCACCGACCTGTCGAACGAACTCGGGCTGAACAAGTCCAACATCCACCGTCTGGTGAAGACTCTGTGTACGCTGGGATATGTGTCGCAGTGTCCTGACCGCAGCTATCGGGCCAGTCTGAAAATCTGGAAGCTCGGTACGATGGTGATGAACCACACCAATCTGGCCCAGCTTGCGACGACCGCGATGAACAGCCTCGCGCAGGCCACCGGAGAATCGGTCCACCTATCGGTACGGGATGGCCTGAAGGTGCTGTATATCGAGAAAATCGACAGTGCCCAATCGGTCCGCGCCTATACCGTTCGGGGCGGTTCCGCGCCGCTGCATTGTGTCGCGACCGGCAAGGTGTTGCTCGCCTACAATTACGATGCGCTGCGCGCGCCGATCGCCGGTACGCTGGAGGCGTTCACGCCGAAAACCATTACCACGCTGAAAGCGCTCGATGCGGAGATCGCCAGCATCCGCAAGACCGGCCTCGCCATCAATGCCGGCGAGTATCGGGCCGATGTCGGCGGTATCGCGGCTCCCATTCTGGACGATGACGGCAATGTGCTGGCGGCGATCGGAATTTCCGGGCCGTTGTCGCGGCTGCCGCGCACGAAGATCAAGGAGCTGTCGCCGCTGGTGAGCAGCGCCGCCGCATCGGTATCGCAGCTCATCAGGTCGCGTCAGCGCTGAAAGTCAGATCCGAGGGGAGGCGGCTGGGCGCCGGCCGGGCGGGACGGCGCGACGGTTGTCAGGATCGGGGTATCGTTTATTATACTGAATATGTGTTCTGTATTATAGAACAACCCAGGACCCGTGATGACCCCTCCCGTCGGCCGATCCAAGCGCTCGCATAGTTCGCACTACGGCGCCTTCTTTGGCCAATGGGTCGATGACAGGCTGGTCATCACCCCGCATCCCGAGGACCCGCACCCCAACCGTATCATCCAGAATCTTGCCGGCGCGATACGCCACAAGGCGCGGGTGGCGCGGCCGATGATCCGTCGCGGCTGGCTGGAAAACGGACCGGGCAGGGATGCCCGGCGCGGTCGCGACGCGTTCGTCGCCGTGCCGTGGGACGAGGCGCTCGATCTGGTTGCCGCCGAATTGCGGCGGGTTCGAACCCGGCATGGCCCCGGCGGCATTTACGGCGGCTCCTACGGCTGGAGCAGCGCGGGGCGTTTCCATCACGCCCAAAGCCAGGTTCACCGCTTCCTGAACTTTGCCACCGGGGGCTATGTTCGCTCGGTCAACACCTATTCGTCGGGCGCGGCGTCGGTGATCCTGCCGCATATCATCGGCACCTACGATCAGATTTCCCGCTTCAATGTCGCCTGGGACGATATCGCTGCCCATACCGATATCGTGCTTGCGTTCGGCGGCATGGCGCTGAAGAACTCGTCGGTCGCCCCGGGCGGGGTCAGCCGCCACAGCGAACGCGACCACATGCGCGCGATGCATGCCCGCGGCGGCCGCTTCGTGCTGATCAGCCCGCTCCGTGACGACCTGCCGCCGGAGATCGCAGCGGAGTGGCTGGCGCCCCGGCCCGGCACCGATACCGCCCTGATGCTCGGCATCGCCCATACGCTC
>Ga0182742_1005522_pt1 | contig 10591 bp, 11 predicted proteins | sample eDN5th37CBELigMG_FD_128880 | JGI IMG/M metagenome (GOLD analysis project Ga0182742, IMG submission 128880) | Enriched Miracle-Growth compost microbial communities from Emeryville, California, USA - eDNA 5th pass 37_C BE-Lig MG (version 2)... ... | reverse complement strand
TGGTGTTCTGGATCAGCATCGCCTTGACGGGCGGGCCGTTGTAGAGCGCCTCGGGATCGCCGGTGAGGACCCGGCCGATCTGGGACTGGTCGAGGATGCGGATCGACCGGTCGATGGCGTCATGGCCCTCGATCAGCGCCTTGTTCCAGTGATAGATGCCGCTGTTGGAATGGAGCGCGCCGCCGCCTTCGTACTTCCAGGCGCCCGTCACGGCGGGAATGGACAGGGCCGCATGCATGTTGACCACGCCGTTGCGCTGGCGCGCGAAGCCGAAGCCGAGGCGGAAATAGGTGCGTTTCGTGGTCCCCACGAGCTTCGCGAAGGCCTCGATCTCCTCCACGGGCAGGCCCGTGATGGCCGAGGCCCGTTCGGGACCGCGCGTGCGCAGATGCTCTTCGAGCGCGCGCGGATGGTCCGTGTAACGCTCGAGATAATCCCAGTCCGCCAGACCGTCGCGGAAAAGCACGTGCATCACCGCGCAGGCGAGTGCCCCGTCGGTGCCGGGGCGCACCAGCAGGGCCATATCGGCCTGCTTCATGGTGGCGTTCTGGTAGATGTCGATGGCGACGATCTTGGCCCCGCGCTCCTTGCGGGCCTTCATCGCGTGGGTCATCACGTTGACCTGGGTGTGAACCGGGTTCGTGCCCCAGATCACGATGCAGTCGGAGACCGCCATCTCGCGCGGATCGACGCCCCTCAGATGGCCGGTGCCGGCCACGTAGCCGGTCCAGCTCATGGCCGTGCAGATGGTGGAATACTGGCCGGAATATTTCTTCACATGGCGCAGGCGGTTGATGCCGTCGCGCATCACGTAGCCCATGGTGCCGGCATAATAATAGGGCCAGACGGATTCGGAGCCGAACTCCCGCTCCGCCTCCAGGAACTTCCGGGCCACGATGTCGAGGGCCTCGTCCCAGGAGATCCGCTCGAACTGGCCGGAGCCTTTCGGCCCGGTGCGCTTCAGCGGGTAGAGCAGCCGGTCCGGATGATGGATGCGCTCCGCATAGCGCGCCACCTTCGCGCAGATCACACCCGCCGTGTAGCTGTTGCTCTTCGCCCCATGGACCCGGCCGATGCTGCGCCCGTCGATCACCTCGACTTCGAGGGAGCACACGGAGGGGCAGTCATGCGGGCAGACGGAGGCGCGGCGTTCGATGCGGGGGGCTTGGTTCATGGCGGGCGCATGATGGGGGAAAGGGCCGGAATTGAAAAGGCCGCCCGGAGGGCGGCCTGAACATGAAGATTATGTCTTGAGAGCTTAGCCGACGATCTCGTTGCCGGAGAAGAACTGGGCGATCTCGATCTTGGCGTTGTCCACGCTGTCGGAGCCGTGGACCGAGTTCTCGCCGATGGACTTGGCGTAGAGCTTGCGGATCGTGCCTTCGGCGGCGCTCTCCGGGTTGGTGGCGCCCATGATCTCGCGGTAGCGGAGAACGGCGTTCTCGCCCTCGAGAACCTGAACGACGACCGGGCCGGAGATCATGAAGTCCACGAGCTCGCCGAAGAAGGGGCGCTCCTTGTGGACCGCGTAGAAGGTCTCGGCCTCGCGGCGGCTCATGAGGATGCGCTTCTGCGCCACGATGCGCAGGCCGGCGTTCTCGATGACGGCATTGATGGCGCCGGTGAGGTTCCGCTCGGTCGCGTCGGGCTTGATGATGGAGAAAGTGCGCTCGATGGCCATGACAACTCGCTTTGATTGGAGATGGGAAATGATGAGGTGCGGCGCTTATAGCGACGAGCCCCCCTGGCCTCAAGCGCCTTTTGCCCTGCCCGCTTGGAAAGCTTAATCGCCTCCCCTACTCTTCCGGGTGATCGGTCCGGTGAAGACCGGCATGAAGGGAGCTTCCCATGAAACCAGCGATCCTGGCCGCCTTCGGCCTTGCCCTGATGAGCATTCCGGCCCAGGCCCAGTCGGCCGATCCGAGCGGAACCTGGCTGACCCAGAGCGGCGATACCCGGGTCCGGATCGCCCGATGCGGCGGGTCCTATTGCGGCACCATCGTGTCCTCCACCTACGAGAAGGACGCGAACAACGCGGACCCGAAGCTGCGCGGCCGCAACATCGTCGGCGTCCGCATGATCTGGGACGTCAAGCCGGACGGAGACGGCTACAGCGGCCAGCTCTACAATCCCCAGGACGGCAAGACCTATACGGGCAAGCTCAAGGTGATGAGCCCGTCCACCCTCCAGCTCTCAGGCTGCGTCTTCGGCGGCCTGATCTGCCGGTCGCAGACCTGGACGAAGGCGAATTGAGGCTGTGATCCTCACGCAATTGCACCGCCACAGTTCCGACTGCGGCGGCAAGCCTGATCAGCGTGAGGGACTCCACAATCATATTTATATGCTATAACGTCTAAATCAGATTTTTCGTTCTGGCTTCTGGCATGCTAAAAACCGTTCTTTCTCTGTGCTTTATCGCGGGCAGCGTGAGCTTCTCTTATGCCGCTGAATGCTCGTCTGCGATCCACCGTCGATGGGAAAGTGCGATGGCCGAGGCAATGCAGATCGATCGCGTCCTGGTTCGATCCCAAACGATTGAGCCGGACACCGCAACTCTTTGCCGAATCGTGAAAAACGCGACCGAATTGTTGGCGGCTGGGAAAGACTACTTTTCGGCCTGTGACCCACTCGATTCCGGACGACGTCAGATCATCCTCATCAAAATGGAAGCCCTGTTGGCCAAGACTGACGCTTCGCCATGTCTAAAGCCGGCACAGCGCGGAACGGGCAAAAAGACATAGCCTATTGGGCGCATCGTGCCTGTCGTCATGAGAGGAAAAAAGCCGACGTCCAATTCCGCGCGTTTCCCGGATCTCCACTCTGCTCGGTGCAGGATGACGCTTGGTCAGAACATCACCGCGCCCTCTGCCCGAACAGCACGGCCTGGACCTTGGGGTCCGTCAGGTCGGTCTTCTCCCGGTCTTCGGAGCTGACCGCGATGCCGCGCTGGACCGCCGGGCGGGCGAGGACGGTCTGGAGCCAGCGCTTGGCATGCGGGAACTCGTCGATGTTCTGGCCCTGCCGGTCCCAGAGCTTCGCCCAGGGGGCGATGGCCATGTCGGCGATGGAATAGTCCCCGGCCACGAATTCCCGGTCCGCGAGACGCTTGTTCAAAACGCCGTAGAGGCGGTTGGCCTCGTTGGTGTAGCGGTCGATGGCGTAGGGGATCTTCTCGGGCGCATAGATGCGGAAATGGTGCGTCTGGCCGAGCATGGGGCCGAAGCCGCCCATCTGCCAGAACAGCCATTGCTCGACCTCGACCCGCCCGCGCTCGTCCTGTGGATAGAACCGGCCGGTCTTGCGGCCGAGATATTGCAGGATGGCCCCGGATTCAAACACGGAGATCGGCCTTCCGTCCGGCCCGTCGGGATCGACGATGGCGGGCATCTTGTTGTTGGGGGAGATCGCCAGGAATTCCGGCTGGAACTGGTCGCCCTTGCCGATATTGACCGGGTGGACCGCATAGGGCAGCCCGCATTCCTCGAGCATGATGGTGATCTTCCATCCGTTCGGGGTCGGCCAGTAATAGAGATCGATCGGGTGCTGCTCGGAAGCCGCCATGGATTGCCTCTCCTTGCGTGACGCGCGGGTCTGAACCGGGACGTTAAGACATAAGATCGGGACTGGCACCCTCGTCCGCAATGAAATTCCGTGGATAGGACGCATGGCTGCGTTCAGGCCCTTGCATGTTTCTATGTTTCATAATGAGATCCTCGGCATCCATTGGAGTGCCCAAGGGGATCCCATGATGCATCGAATCGTGACCTGCGTTCTTGCCGCCGCAACGGCCTTGTCCATGGCAGGCGCCGCTCAGGCCGCCGGCGAGACGAAGCCCAGGAAGGAGCCGACCGCCGCCCAGGCCGCCGCCCGCGAGCGCATGAGCAAGTGCAGCGCGGAATGGAAGGAGGCCAAGGCCGGCGGCAAGATCGCCAAGGACGCCAAGTGGCCGAAATTCTGGAGCGAGTGCAACGCGCGCCTCAAGAGCGAAACGAAGGCTTGAGGAGCAGAAGCAGAGTGCCTTATGAAAGGCGCACTATAGACACTTCCCGTGTCTTGCCTTAAATTAGATTGTAGCCAGCTGGGTGTGGGTTTACGTCAGTGAGCCCCTGTCGAAAGACCCCAGTTGGCCTTTTAGTCTGGGAATAACTTTCCGAACTCGACTAACTGCTTGATTTTGCTAAAAAGCTCATAAAGTATACGTTCCTTCCTTGAGCCAATTGTAGCCACCCAATCGGGATAAGGCTGAGAAGATCGCTCCATTGCATAGCGAGACAGAAGATCTGTGTTCGTTCGATAACCACGCAGCAGAAAGTAGGCCATAACATCAGTACATTGAATCAAGAGATTATTCTTGCTTTGCACAAAATGCACTGAGTCAATAATAGAACGAACTGGGACTTTCTTATAACCAAAATTTGTTCTATGGCGCTTGTACAATGACAAATCATCAATCAGACGCTGTTCAACTTCTTTATTCTCATCTGCGACTATTAATCCAAGTCGCTCTCTCTGTATTAGAAAATTTTCAATGCGCTCAACCAATAACAAAAAAGCGAGCTCATGATGCGTACTCTTCCATAATTTGATTTTATCGACAGCAGTCCATCCTAATCGGATCTCATTTACCGTCAGCAGCTTGATCAATTCCTCGACTACAGCAATACGAACAGTTGGATCGACACCTCGAAATAATCCTGCGCCATTAAACATATCTGCTGCATGTATCTCAAAACCCTCTTCTTGGGCGAGATTTGGTAGATGTGTCTTAACTATCGCGGCGACGCCATCCTCTAAAGTGCGGACTTTCTCGCACTCTACCATCATTGCACCAATAAGATGGATTGGCTGAGCAGGATCTTTCCGAGCGCCTGTGTTGCCCGATTCGTCGATATAGATCAGATACATAGTCACTGGAATAACGGAGTGAAAATACTCCGTGAACCAGAATTACCATGTCCTAACCCTCCTCCCCCGCTATCCACAGAGTTCGTCAAGGGGCGATAACTCAAAGCTTCTTCTTGAAGCCCTCATGGCTCCGAGAGAACCCCAGCCGCTCGTAGAAGCGGTGGGCGTCCTTGCGGGTCTTGTTGGAGGTCAGCTCCATGGCGGCGGCGCCGTGGGTGCGGGCGTAATCCTCGGCGAAGGCCATCATCTGCCCGCCGATGCCGCCGGAGCGCCGCGCCGCCTTCACCTTCACGCTCTCCACCTTCACGCGCATGGCTCCGCGCCCGGTGAGGTTCGGGATGAAGGTGAGCTGGAACGTGCCGACGACCTCGTTGCCGTCGACCACCACGAACAGCTTGTTCTCGGGACTCCGCTGGATGGCCGCGAAGGCGGCCTCGTAGGCGGGCTGCGTCTCGGGCGACCAGACATCGCCGTGCGAGCCCAGCTCGTCCTCCTCGTGCAGGCGGATAATCGCTTCGAGATCGCCGGCCTGCGCTTCCCGGATCGACAGGGCGCTCATGCGGCCTCCCGGGATTCGGTCGGCAGCAGGTCCTTCGGCCCCTTGAAGCCAGGCAGGGCCTCGACCCGCCGCGCCCAGGCCTGTGCCTGCGGGTATTCCGCCAGATCGATCCCGGCCTGGCCCGCGAAGGCCACGACACCGAAGACATCGACATCCGCGATGGTCGCCCCCTCGCCCACCAGCCAGGAGCGTCCGGCCAGATGAGCATCGAGGGTCGTCAGTCCCGCGCAGGCGGCCTTGACCATATGCTCCAGCACCTCCGGGGGAGCCGGACGGATGCCGGCCTTGATGGTCCGGGCGCGGTAAAGGGGCGACGCCAGACGGTCGAAATCCCAGTACATCCATTCACGCGCCTGAAGGCGCTCGTCGAGATTGGCCCCGCCGAACTTGCCCGTCATGTCCGAGATGTATTCCAGGATGGCCGCGGACTGGCACAGATGCCGCCCGTTGTTGCGGTCCACGAGGAGAGGCACCTGCCCGTAGCGCTGCTTCGCCAGATAATGGGGCTGCTTGTGCTCCCCTGCCATCATATCGATGTGCACGTAATCGAACGGCTCCCCCGCCAGCGTCAGCATGAGCCCGACCTTGTAGGTCGGCCCCGACATGGCGTTCCCATGGAGTTCGAAACGAGCTGGCATGATGAAATCTCCCCCGGAAAATCTGATTGCCGCGACCCTATCCGATTGCCTCCCGGTCCGAAAGGATGGAAACCTCAATCCACGGGGGATCGCATGGCCGGCATGGAACGCGAACGGAAACTGTTGCAGCAGAGCGTGGCCGTCGTCGCCACCATTCCCGTCGCCGCGGGCCTTTACGGCGTCCTGTTCGGACAGGCGCTCACGGGCGATGCGGTCAGCATCTCGGCGGAGAGCCATTTCCGGTTCCTGTCCGGCCTTCTGCTCGGCATCGGCCTGTGCTTCTGGAGCACCCTGCCCTCCATCGAGATCAGGACCGGCCGCTTCCGGCTCCTGACCCTGCTCGTCGTCATCGGAGGCCTGGGCCGCCTGATCGGCCTCGTGCTGACCGGGCTGCCATCCTTCTTCATGGTCGGGGGCCTGTTCGTCGAGCTCGTCGTCGCGCCGGTGCTGTGCCTGTGGCAGACGCGGGTCGCCAACCGCTACGCGGAGGAATATGGCGTCGCCGAGGCTTGAGCGACTTTGGCACAGGGCTGGCGGCCCTGCCCCTCTCCCGGCAATCCCGATCGCTTGAAGCGCCGCGCTCTACCGATCGAGATCACCGGCACGAGGCCGGTGATGACGTGAGAGGGAAGTGTCCTAGCGCACCCGGAGATCCGCCCTGCCCTCACAATGCCGGAATAAGGGCCTATCATTTTGGTGAATAAGGCTTTGTCGCCCAGGCGCACCATCAGGACGCGTGCCGTCCGCCAGGGCTATACCTTCCAAAAAAGGCCTCGCCATGAGTGAAGACGAGAAATTCCTCGCGATCCTTCGACAGACTCCCAATGTGGATACCGGCGTCGTCGATGCCATCGAGCGCCTGATCCGCGAAGCGCCGGACCATGAGCTGAACCGCATCAACGTGCTCGCCTTCGCGGCCAGGAACAGGCTCGACGAGGATAGTGCCATCGCCGCATTCCTCCACGCCGCGCGGCTGGGAGTGTTCGATATGTCCTGGAACGTGCTCTGCCCCGGCTGCGGCGGTGTGCTCGAATCCGGCGTGAGCCTCAAATCGGTGAACCAGAGCGAGTACAGCTGCGCCCTCTGCGCCGCCGGATACGAGCCGACCCTCGACGAGATGGTCGAGGTCACGTTCACGGTGAGCCCACGGGTGCGCAAGATCGCGGCCCATGACCCGGACACCCTTCCGATGCATGAATATGTCCGCCAGATCTTCTGGAGCTCCGGCATCGACCTGCCGGATGATTACGAGCACCTGCGCGACGAGATCGTGCTCGATGCGGTGGAGCTTCCGCCCGGCGAGCGTGCGATCCTTTCCCTGCAGCTTCCTCCGGAATTCGTGATCGTCTTCGATCCCGTCACGCATGCGGCCCAGTTCATCGACGTGAAGGGCGAGCCGACCCGCGAGCGGCAGAGCCTCTCGCTCGTCCTCAACGAGAGCCATCCGCAGAACGATACCCTCATCATGCGGCCGGGCCCGTTGCGGATATCGCTCGAGAACCGCACCAACCGGCGTGTCCTGCCCGCCGTATGGGTTGCGAGCGACGCTCTGCATCACATGCTGCAGCGCCGCCGCCCCTTCCTCACGGCGAAGCGCCTGCTCACGAACCAGACCTTCCGCGATCTCTATCGCACCGACACGCTCGATATCGACCAGCGCCTGAAGATCACCAGCCTGACCTTCCTGTTCACGCACCTGAAAGGCTCGACGGAACTCTACGAGCGTGTCGGCGATCTCGTGGCCTACGATCTCGTGCGCGAACATTTCCGCGTGCTCCACGAGATCGTCGCCGCCGAGGCCGGTGCGGTCGTCAAGACCATCGGCGATGCGGTGATGGCGACGTTCCCGACGCCCGATCACGCGATCTCGGCGGCCCTGCGCATGCGCGAGGCGATGCGCAGCCTCAACGAGCAGCGCGGAAGCGAGGACCTGCTGCTCAAGATCGGCATCCATGAAGGCCCATGCCTCGCCGTGACGCTGAACGACCGGCAGGATTATTTCGGCCAGACGGTGAATATCGCGTCCCGCGTCCAGGGGCTGGCCATGTCACGCTCGATCTTCGCGACCGGCTCCGTCGTCGAGAATGCGGCGGCGTCCCAGATCATCCGGATGCAAGGGCTGCAACCCACCCAGCAGAAGACGGCGCTCCGCGGGATCAACGACGAGTTCTCGGTTTACGAGATCCCGTGAGCAAAGGAGCGGAAGGATGCGGGACCACCGCATCCTTCCGCTCGTTGTTCTAAAGCCTCTTCTCGAACCGGTATTCCATCGATTGCGAGATGTCGCCGAGCGGCCGCTCTCCGTCCATCTGCGTGTAGCCCAGGCGCTTGTAGAGGCGGTGCGCCGTCGTGAAGCGCGTGTCGGACCAGAGAACGATATGGCCGGCGCCCCTTGCGCGGGCAAAATTCTCGACATGGCGCACGAGCAGGGATCCGAGCCCCTGCCCACGCCGGTCGGGGCGCACATAGAGCCGGTGCAGTTCTGCAGTTCCGCTTTCGGGAAAGTCGACGCCCACGCAGGCGCAGACGCGGCCGCGCTCGTCGTCGACCGCCCAGAAGGCTCCGTCCTTCGCGGCGAAGGACGAACCGGCCGCAAGCAGGTCCGGCAGGTCGTCGTGCGGGTCGACGAAGCAGCCTGGATATTCCGCGAAGCAGAGCGACAGGAGCCCGAAGAGATCCTGCGCGTCGGCATCGACGACGGGCCGGATGATCGGCTGGTCTTCAATCCTTCTCGCTGTGTCGGTCATGGCCCCTTCCGGGTTGTCACGGCGGTGATCGCCGTTTCAAGCATGTCGTGCAGCAGCCTGTAGGCCTGCGCCGAAAGATGGATGCCGTCGGTCGTCATCCCTTCCCGCGCCGCGCCGTTTCCGTCCGCGAAGGACTTCTGCAGATCGACGATGCCGGCCGCGCGGCCGGCCGCAATCCGCAGGATTCGCCGGCTCAAGGATGCCATCGCATCCGGCGAATAGAAACTGGTCAGGCGCTTGGCCTGCTCGATGGGCGGCGGCGTCACCACGACGACGGGAACTCCCGCGTCCCGGAAATGCCCGACGATCCGCTCGAAATGCTCCGCGACGCCGTCGAGGGCGCTCTCCGTGCAGTCCTTCTTGGCATCGTTGGTGCCGACGAGCAGCGCAGCGATGGCGGGCTCCGCCGAGTTCAGGAGGAGCGGCACGCGCGGCTCCAGCGCCTCCGTCCAGATTCCGGAGAAGCCCGCATTGAGCAGCGGGAGCGCGCCGATGCGGTTCCAGTAGAAACCCTCGACGATGGAATCACCGATGAAGAGCAGGCCGCCGCGCCCCACCGCGGATTTATGCGCGCTGATCACGATGTCGCGGATCAGCCAGTGCGGGGCAAAAGGATTGGGCTGCGAGGTCATGAAGCGCCTGGCATGAGCCCCGGCGGATCGGGATCCGCCGGGAAAGGCCGAAGGGCCTTACTCGATCCCGAGTTTGGCTTTGAGGATCTCGTTGAGGGCCTGCGGGTTGGCCTTGCCGCCCGTGGCCTTCATGGTCTGGCCGACGAACCAGCCGAGCAGCGTCGGCTTGGCCTTCGCCTGCTCCACCTTGTCCGGGTTGGCGGCGATGATCTCGTCCACGGCCTTCTCGATGGCCCCCATGTCGGTGACCTGCTTCATGCCGCGCGTCTCGACGATCTCGCGCGGATCGCCGCCCTCGGTGAAGACGATCTCGAACAGGTCCTTGGCGATCTTGCCGGAGATCACGTTCTCCCCGATCAGCTCGATGATCGCGCCGAGTTGCGCCGCCGAAACCGGCGTTTCCGTGATGTCCTTGCCTTCCTTGTTCAGGCGGCCGAAGAGCTCGTTGATGATCCAGTTGGCCGCGGCCTTCCCGTCGCGGCCCTTCGCGACCTCCTCGAAGAAGTCCGCGGAGGCGCGCTCGGCCACGAGGACGCCGGCGTCGTAGGATTGCAGGCCGTAATCGGCCATGAACCGCGCCTTCTTCTCGTCGGGCAGTTCCGGCAGGTGCTGGGCGAGATCGTCCACATAGGCCTGGTCGAACTCGAGCGGCAGCAGGTCCGGATCGGGGAAGTAGCGGTAATCGTGCGCCTCTTCCTTCGAGCGCATGGAGCGGGTCTCGCCCTTGCCCGGATCGTAGAGGCGGGTCTCCTGCTCGATCACGCCGCCGTCCTCGAGGATGGCGATCTGGCGCCGCGCCTCGACCTCGATGGCCTGGCCGATGAACCGGATGGAATTGACGTTTTTGATCTCGCAGCGGGTGCCGAATTCCTCGCCCGGACGGCGCACCGACACGTTCACGTCGGCGCGCAGGTTACCCTTCTCCATGTCGCCGTCGCAGGTGCCGAGATAGCGCAGGATCGTGCGCAGCTTGGTGACGTAGGCGCGTGCCTCGTCGGCCGAGCGCAGGTCCGGCTTCGACACGATCTCCATCAGGGCCACGCCCGAGCGGTTGAGGTCCACGAAGCTCAGGGTCGGATGCAGGTCGTGGATCGACTTGCCGGCATCCTG